>Ga0134128_10000926_pt1 | contig 39648 bp, 43 predicted proteins | sample KB31754_FD_96462 | JGI IMG/M metagenome (GOLD analysis project Ga0134128, IMG submission 96462) | Terrestrial soil microbial communities with excess Nitrogen fertilizer from Kellogg Biological Station, Michigan, USA - KB3-175-4 | ecosystem: Environmental > Terrestrial > Soil > Unclassified ...
AGGGGCAGAGTTCTGCTCACGTGCTCTCGCCTTCCGTGGGTTTGGGATGCCCCCTCCACAAGATCCCTTATATGCGGGGCTCGGTCAGGCCGTTCGAATCGGAACGGAACTGCTGGCTGCGCTGATCGTCGGAGGTGGGCTTGGATGGGTCGTCGATACGTATCTCTTAGGGACAACTCCGTGGGGACTCGTCATTGGGTTGGTCCTCGGTGCGGGGGCCGGAATGAGGAACGCCTATCGATCCGCACAGCGATGGCAAGGCCCGTCGGACAACGAAAATAAGCAGGGGTAGTCCATGGAAGAAAGTCCGCTCCATCAATTCGAACTTCATAACTGGATTCCACTCTCGATTGGCGGTGTGGACATTTCCATCAATAAAGCCGTGATCTTTATGTGGATTGTCATCGCCGTAGCGGCGGTCCTCATGATCATGGCAGGATCGTCGCGCAAACTGGTGCCCGGCAAGTTGCAGAGCCTGGCGGAGATGATGGTGGAGTTCATTCGCAACATGATCCTGGATACGATGGGGAAAGATGGGATGCGATTTTTCCCGTTCGTCGCCACGCTCTTCTTATTTATTCTTTTTTCCAATTATATCGGGTTGATTCCCGGCACCTATACGGTGACGAGCCATATTGTTGTGACGGCCGTCTTCTCCTGCGTTGTGTATGGGTTGAGCTTGGTTTTAGGATTCTGGTTACATGGAGCAAAGTTTCTAAGGATTCTTATCCCGCCTGGAACTCCTGGATGGCTGGTGCCGTTGATGATTCCGATCGAGATCATCAGTCAATTGGCGCGGCCTGTTTCACTGGCTGTTCGGCTCTTTGCCAATATGACGGCAGGTCACGTCATGCTCGCGGTTCTGTCTAGCCTCACGATCGGGGGAGGATTGTTGATCGGGTGGCTTCCCATAACGATTTCGATTGCCGTCTATGGATTGGAGGTCGTCCTCATTGCAGGTATTCAAGCCTATATTTTTACTATCTTGACCTGTGTCTACTTGGGAGACGCGTTTCATTTACATGGCCATGATGAGCACGCGCATTAGAGCGCCTGTTTAGACCTGTTTAGACAAGAGAGGAGTAGGACATAATGGATTCAGCAGCAGCAGGGTTGATCGGTATGGGATGTGCCGCGGCGGGATTTGCCGGAGCCGGTGTGGGGATCGGCTACATCTTCGGGAAGATGATCGAAGTGGTAGCGCGCCAGCCTGAAGCGGAAGCTCGCGTCACGAAGTATATGTGGATCGGGTTCGCGTTGGTAGAAGCCATTGCGCTGTATGGCTTGGTCATCGCTTTCATCATCATGGGCTTCCGCAAATAACAGTACTGAGCGGTGAGTGCTGAGTGCTGAGAGCGGCACTCGGTTGCTCAGGATTCAGCACACAGAACTTAGGTCAAACCATGCCACAGTTTGAATCTGCTTTTTTTTCTTCGTTGATTTTCTGGGAAATCGTCTCGTTCGGGATTCTCTTGTTCCTGCTCTACAAGTATGCCTTTCCCGGCATCTTGAGCGTCTTGGAAGAGCGCGAAAAGAAAATTAAAGACAGCCTCGATCAGGCGGAACAGCACCGGTCCGAAGCCGAGCGACGACTTAAAGAATATGAAGCCAAGCTCAATGCGGCGGGGAAGGAAGCCGAGGCCATTCTCGCGGCGGCAAAGGAACGCGCGCAACGGTTGCTGGATGAAAACGAACAACGGTTGACCGCGGAGGCAGAGCGTATCAAGGGTGATGCGACGCGCGAGATCGAGCAAGAGCGCCGTAAAGCGCTACAAGATATTCGAACCCAGACGACTGAACTCGCTCTTATGGTGGCGGAAAAAGTGGTGCAGCGGAGCTTGACGGAATCCGATCAGCGAAGATTCACAGACGAAGCGCTTGAGGCTCTTTCGAAATCACATCCACGCTGACGTATCGTGATCTGCGGGTGGAGTCAGCTCAAGGTGACTCCACCCGGTCGATATCCCTCCAAATCCACCGTCACGAATTTGAACCCCAACGATTTCAGTCTCGCACTGATCTCTGCACACCGATCTGATTCCATGAGCCGAGGGAGTTCGTCCTGTGCCAATTCAATCCGTGCGATCTCGCCGTGATTCCGCACTCGAAAATGACGGAATCCCTCACGATGGAGCACGGCTTCCGCTCCTTCGACCAGGCGTAATTGTTCGCTGGTGATCACGATCCCACGCGGGATTCTTGACGAAAGACAGGCAGCGGCCGGCTTGTCCCAATTCGAAAGCCCAAGCTCCTTGGCAAGGATGCGAATATCAGTTTTCGACAGTTCAACCTCAACGAGCGGACTGCGCACGCCCCATTCCCGAGCCGCTTTGATGCCGGGACGGTCATCACTCAGATCGTCCAGGTTGGTTCCATCTACGACATACGCGGTAGCCCGTGATTGCCGCACATTCGCAAGAAGTTTATACAGGTCGGTCTTACAGTGAAAACAACGATTCGAGTCATTCCTCACGAAGTCATCAATGGCCAGCTGATCCGTCTGTACGGTTTCATGGCGGGCGCCGATCTCCTGAGCGACCCGTTCGGCAGCTTCCAACTCAATAGATGGAAACGTCGGTGAGATGGCCGTAATGCCGACCGCCTTCTCGTGGAGTTGGTCGTGCGCAACTTTCAGAACGAAGGTGCTGTCGATTCCCCCGGAATAGGCTACCACGACCGAGCTCATCTTCGTCAGGAGAGTTCGGAGCCGATCGAGCTTTTGTTGGATAAGAGACGGTTGCATAGTATACGCTTCCGCGAGCCTAGTGGCGAACTTTCGCCTTCGCGATATTGCCGACCACGACGAGCGCGTAATGTTGAGGGTCCAGGTACTGTTTGGCCACGCGCTGCACATCCTCTTTTGTCACTCGTTCAATCCATTTTGGGTACTGACTAAAATAGTCGAACCCCAGCCCAAAAAACTCAACTTGTGCCAAGACTTTCGCCAGCTTCGCCGTAGAATCCAGCCGTAAGGGGAAGCTGCCCATCAAAAATGCTTTAGCATCGGCCAATTCCTGATCGCTGACCGGGACCTCTCGAATCGTCTTCATTTCAGCCAAGACGCCGTTGATGGCTTGATTGGTGGTTTCGGTGCGAGTCTGGAGGTTGATCCAGAAAGAGCCCGGCATCGATCGGGCGTCGTAATGACTGGTGATGCCATAGGCAAGACCCTGCTTGTCTCGGATGGTATCCATGAGTCGGGACGAAAATCCCCCGGCCCCTAACACATGATTCATGACGGTGACGGCGTAAAAATCCGGGTTGGTCCGACTGATTCCTGGGTGACCAATCACAATGGTCGATTGTGTAAGATCCTTTTCGATGAGCTGCACGATTTTTTTGTCGATGATAGCGGGCTTCTTGACCGTTCTGGGTTGCGCCATCCCTTTCTTCCAGGATCCGAAATGTGTCTGGACGAGCGTCGTCGCTTGTTCCACCGAGACGTCACCGACGATGGTGAGGATGACTTGATTGGGAAGATACTCTTTGGCGTAGAAGTTCTGCACATCCGCCAAGGTGATCTTGCCCAACGTTTCTTCCGTCCCGTTCACCGGCCAACGATAGGGATGATTCTGAAAGACCAACTGATTGAAGGCCTTCATGGCGACATGCCCAGGGTCGTCATTATCACTGGCAATTTCCCCAAGGATCTGCGATCGGACTCGTTCGAACTCTTGTTTGGGAAAAGCGGGGCGCTGAAGAACATCGGCGAGGAGAGTGAACCCAAGGTCGATGTCTTTCTTCAGCGTGCGCGCCGACGCGGTCGTGAAATCTTCGTCCGCATGAGCTCCCAATGAACCACCCACAAAGTCGATCTGTTCGGCCAGCTGTTTGGAGGATCTGGTTGTGGTGCCTTCATCGAGGAGACCGGCGACTAAATTCGCCAGACCGGCCTTTTCCGGAGGATCCTGTGCTGAGCCGGCCTTGATGAGGGCATGAATTTCAACGATGGGGAGAAAATGTTGTTCCAGTACGAGAACGGTCATCCCATTCGGGGTGATGAATCTCATGGGTGAAATGTCCGCGGCATCGGCCGGCCTCGCGACGCACAGCCAGCTCAGGACCAGCACTACCAGGCACGTGACCGACCACCGTCGAATGGATCGAGGCGCAGGGGAATGGCGCTTCTGCTCTCTCGGCTTGGTGACCATAGTTCTATGACTTCCCGTCGTGCACGGTTGTGGGTGGCAAGTCTGAGGGGGGGGAGGGTAAAGGAATAAGAATTCCGACGGTTCGATTGTCCGGGGTGAGATATTGCTTCGCAACTCGCTGGATGTCCTTTGCCGTAACCGCGCGGATACGTTCAACGAATTGATCGATCCGCCGCCAGCCGGCACCGACGGATTCCGCCTGCCCCATCAACATGGCATGGCGAAAATTCGAATCTTGCTCAAAGACGCGCGCCGCCTCAACTTGGTTCTTGGCCCGCTGAAGCTCCTGCTCGGACGGCGGCTCATTCTGGAGCCGTACGATCTCACGCTGGATGGCTTCTTCGACCCCTTCGACTTTCGCGCTGGGATTCACCAATGAGTAGAAATAAAACAGGCCGGGATCCGTTTGCAGCACACTGTACTCGGCTCCGACGGCCAACGAATTCTTCTGGTCATAGACCAAGCTCTGGTAGAGACGAGAACTTTTCCCGTGTGACAGGATCGATTCGAGGATGTCGAGAGCATACGAGTCCTCGTTCGAATAGTTGGGTACGCGAAATCCCATCATGACAAACGGTACCTGCGCTTCGCGCTTCAGGAGAAAACGGCGTTCGCCTCGCTGTTCTGGTTCCGGCGGGAGAGTTTGCTTGGGTGAGGGACCTCTAGGGATCGGCTCAAACAGACGTTTGATCGTTGGAAGGAGAGCCTCCGCTTTGATATCGCCCACGATCACGAGAGTCGCGTTGTTGGGAGAGTAAAAGGTGTCGTAGTGGCGTTGCAAGTCTTCGAGGGACATCGCATCGAGATCGGCGAACCATCCGATGACGGGCCAATGATAGGGATGGCTGAAGAAGGCCTGGGCAAACAGCGCTTCAACCAGCGCACCCTGCGGGTCATCCTCGGATCTGAGACGGCGTTCTTCTTTCACGACGTCGCGCTCGGTCTGAAATTCGTTGTGATCGAGAATCAGGCCCTGCATCCGATCGGCCTCCAGTTCGAGAGCCAACCCGACACGATCTGCCGCCACATTCTCAAAATAGGCGGTAAAGTCTTGTCCGGTAAACGCGTTATCGATCCCACCGTTCTTGCGGACGATGCGGGAAAACGAGCCTTTCGGATATCTTGCCGTGCCTTTGAACATCATATGTTCAAGCATGTGGGAGAGTCCGGCCCGTCCCATGACCTCGTTTCGCGAACCGACTTTGTACCACACCTGCACCGTGGCCACCGGCGCCTTGGGAACCTCGACCAGCAGCACTTTCATGCCGTTTGAGAGGATGTACTCGTTCGGCTCTGCTCCGAGCGAGATCGAGATGGAGTCGAAGACGAGAAACGCTGCTAAGATGATGTGGATGCGCCAATGGTGCTGGATAGTACGCATGATCATGATAAAAGTGGAACTCGTCATGCTAGCAACGAGTTTCGATAGGTGTCAAGGTAAGGGAGAGGCGGTTATTGGAGAGTTCTCCAAGTTGTCCGCAGGCGCCGAGAACGTCCCGTCCTCGGCTCTTTCGAACAAACGCATCGAGGCCGGCGTCGCGGAGGATGGATTGAAAACGAAGAACCGCCTGTTCGGACGGGCGATGAAAAGGGCTGCCTGGAAATTCGTTGAACGGAATCAAATTGACCTTGCACCGCATGCCTCTCAGCAGTTGTACCAGTCGGCGGGCATCAGCCGCATGATCGTTTACACCGGCGAGCAGGACATATTCGAACGTCAGTCGTTGATGAGGGGACAGTGGGTAACGGCGACAGGCAGCCAGGAGTGATCTCAGCGAAGCGAGTTCGCTCGCGGCGGGCATCAGCACCCGACGCTGTTCTTCAGTAGTGGCATTGAGCGAGACGGCGAGATTCACGCCAAGCGTCGCGACGTCCATAAGACGGGACGCCAACCCCGCCGTCGACACCGTCACGCGTTTACGCGACCACCCAAGACCCCAGGCCTTGCTGGTCAACGCGGTCACGGCAGCCTTGAGACTGTCCAAATTGGCTAGAGGTTCTCCCATCCCCATGAACACGAGGTTCGTAATGTGTTCATGAGACTTCAGCAAATCTTGCGCGGTGAGGATCTGATCGATGATTTCGTGAAGTTTGAGGTTGCGTTTAAGCCCCATTCGTCCAGTCAGGCAGAAACCGCAATCCAACATACAACCGACCTGAGTTGACACACAGAGCGTCAGCCGATCCTCATCCGGGATCAGCACGGCTTCGATCGACATGCCGTCGTTGAGGGTCAACAGCAACTTGCGCGTTCCGTCCCGGGACGTCAGGACCCTGACACGGGGCGAGCGCCCGATCGTGGCCGATTGAGACAGCGTCATGCGATCGTGCATGGGGAGATCGGTCATATCGGTGATGGTTCGTGAGCGTCGTTGATAGATCCAGCGCAAGATTTGCTTTGCACGATAGTCAGGCCAGCGCTGCGCGCGGACAAACTTCACCATCTGTGGTTCGGTGAGACTCAGGAGCGTTGTCACGGTTGCGGGAGGGGTCATTGACAAGTCCGCAGTATCATCAGCTTCAAAGCTCGGAGCCTAATCATAGCGGAAGTCATACCGCATATGGTCATGCCCATCAGCGGGTCCTGAAACTTCTTCCATTGCGGGCGGCTCGGTATATAATGAACACGGGTGTCGGCAGGTTGTCATGAAAATCCGTAACAAATATCGTTCCATCGGCAGCTGGGGACTGGCGGTTGCGTTCGGCCTGGCGCTCGTGCTCGGATGTTTTCTCTCCGGCGACGGATATGCGGCGCAAGTTGAGACGTCCGAACAATCGACGGCCAATGGTTGTGTGACTGCGGAGGATTGCTTTGCGGCGGCGGCCTGGCCGAAAGAGCGCCTGGGTCACGCTTTGACGAAAGATCAAGTGGTGGCGCTCAAGCTGGAACGTCTCCGAAAGGTCATGGAGGGATTTCCCGCCACGCTGTGGGCCAAACGTGCTGGGTTACTGTCCGGGGTGATCTTGATCGATCGGAATCCCGCAGGCGCTCTGCCATACCTTCGGGCAGCCCAGCGGGACGTTCTCGTACTCGACGACTATATTCGATTCTGGATCGGAGAGGCGTTGCTGCGCTTAGGGGATGGCAGGGAAGCGGCCGGCATGTTTGAGGGAGTGTCGCAAGCGGTCCCCGATTCCAATCTTCTCAATCAGGCTGCGCTCCGTGCCGGAGAAGCGTGGTACCAGGCGTCCAGCTGTCCCGATGCCGCGTCTTGGTTCGTCAAGGCCGTCAATATCAATGATAAGGACCCACAGATTTCTCAAGCCTGGTTGCGGCTGGCGTCTTGTTATCTTCGAGAGAATCAATTGACGGAAGGACGAGAAACGCTGAAGCAGCTTTGGACGAAGTTTCCGCAGACAAAAGAAGCCAAAGAAGCCGAGATTCTGCTCGGGGGCAATATCGGGGGGGTGCCGTGGACAGCGGCGCCCGACACGCATTATGAGCGTGCCCAGGCTTTCCTAGGGCAGTCGTTCCACACGGAGGCAATCGAGGAGTTGAAAAAGTTCTTGGCGCAAGACCCGTCTTCTCCGCATCGCGGGGATGCCAAACTCAAATTGGGAATCGCCCAAGTCCGGTTGAAGTTGTACGATCAGGCCCGCGACACCTTTCATGCGCTGACTGTTGAACAAGGACCTCGGGCGGATGAAGCGAGTGTATGGCTGGGGAGGGTTTATCTCAGGCAGGGGCTCGGGGAAAAGTTATTGGATCTCTGCCGAACACTCTCGAAACGAACGATAACTCCGGAACAGAAAGGGCAGATCAATTTATTTGCCGGGATCTGGTTGGAAGATGAAGCGCGGTTCGATGAAGCGATCGCAAGGTATCGACAGGTGTCCAAGTTCGGAGAGCCGGCTTCTCAACGAGTGGAAGCATACTGGCGGGAAGGGTGGGTGCTTTACCGAACGGCTCGTTATCGGGAGGCGATCACCGTGTGGCAGCAGATCGTCGATCAGAAGGACAACGACTTTGAACCTCAGGCGCTCTACTGGATTGCCCGTTCCTACGGTCAAGTGGAAGATGTGAAGTCAAAAGAGGCGTTTGCACTGCTCTGTCAGCGCTTTCCGTACACCTACTACTGCCAGTTGGCACGCGAATACACAGACCTATCGGTCTCCGGGCAGCCGAAACGGGAAGGTTCCGTTGTCGCTGCCTCGTCCGCTCAGCCTGTTCCCGAGGTAAGTCAGACGTCGGTTCAGGACAATCAGACAAGTAGCCGCATGCAGATCGAGCAACAGCCCGCGTACCGACGGGCGGTGGAACTCAGGACACTCGGTCTCGATCACGATGCCGCGCGAGAGCTTGGTGCGTTGACGGATCGATATAGTCGTGACCCCGAGGTGTTGGCGGCGTTATCGATGATGTTGAACGAGGTTGGCGCCTATCATCATGCCCTGCGCCTGGTGCGATCTCGATTCCGTGAGAAGTTGGAGCGAACCGGCGGAACGGTCGCAGAAGGACTTTGGAATGTGGCCTATCCGACCGGATTGATTCCCACGATTAAAATGTCGGGAGCCAACGGGGTTGATCCGTTTCTGGTTGCAGCGATCATTCGGGAAGAAAGTCAATATGATTGGAGGGCCGTCTCGCGTGTCGGGGCGATCGGATTGATGCAGGTCATGCCTGCCACCGCCAACGCCGTGGCTCAACAGCACCGTCTTCCAAACCTATCCCGAGAAGATTTATTCGATCAAGAGATCAATATCCGAATCGGGGCCCGGTATGTAGCGCAATTGTCTACGCAATTTTCCGGCAATGTGGTGCAGACGATCGCCGCGTACAATGCCGGTCCAATCGTTGTGGGGACCTGGGCGGCGACTTATCGGGGACGGAGCGAGGATGAATTCGTCGAGTTGATTCAGTATCAGGAGACCAGGCAATACGTCAAACGAGTCCTGCGGAGCTACAAGGAATATCTGCGTCTGGCGGGGGTTCAAAAGACCGTTTCTTGACAACATTTTGTGAAGTTTTTATAGTGCGCCACAATCCGTAGGGACAATAACGAAGAGGGGTTTGATTATGTCGTTGGATCGACTTGACGCATTGGAAACTCGAATTCGTGACTTGGTGAAGCTCGTCCAAGAACTCAAACGAAAGAATGCGCTATTGGAGGAGGAGCTCAGGACGGCTCGCCAGCGGTTGACTGCGCAGGATGATATGAATCGCACATGGGAAAAGGAACGGATGGACATCAAGGCGCGAATCGAAAAAGTCATGAATGAAATGGAGCTGCTTGAATGTGTCGAGGATTCGAAGGAGGTGGCCATTGACTAAGACCATTGATGTAGAAATTTATGGTCAACGGTACGCGATCACAGGAGAGGGCGATGATGCCTATATCCGGCGGCTGGCGCATTTCGTCGACGATCATATGAAACATCTGGCGGAAGGGATGAAGACGACGACTCCATCGAAGTTGGCGGTGTTGACGGCGATCAACCTTGCCCATCAGTTGTTTGAGTCCGAGAAAAAACGGATCCAAGGAGAGACTGATGTCGAACGGCGGATGATGACGTTGATGGAATCGATCGACGAACAGATGCCGACATCGCTCTTTCGGTAGTGGTGACTCACCTTGCTTTCGAAGAGTCCCTTTGTTATCATATAGATAAGTGATGTGCGGTGACAGAAGAAGGGTGATGCCGTCGATTGTCGATCTACTGGAAACGAGTGTTGAAAATCACAGAGAACGTCTACTTGATGGGATACGAAATGTTGGTTTGGTGGATACTCATGGTATGGGTCGTGTTGAGGCGAAGGTTTCAATCGGCCATGCCACGGCCAGTTTCTGAAATTGACGCGATCCGGCAGGTACCTGCTGGACAGAGCTGGTATCTACCCTCCATACCTGTTTCGACAACTGCCTCTCTCCACTGGCTGATGTCTGGAAACCGACGGTCGAGGAAGGGCAGGCAGAGAAACTTACCGGGTGTGGCATCGTACCCCGATGATCTCTTGCATTTCCAGACGAGACGACTCGCGGTCTCCTAAGGCTCTCCATTCTTCACCTCACATCGTGATTAGCGCCTATTCCACCCGATCTGTGGCGGGGTGTCAGGTAGTGCGTGTCTGATCTGACCGTTTTTAAAAGGGGGTGACTCCCATTTCTACTGCAATTGTAGTTTACATTATTCTGTCGGTGATCTTCGGCGCCGTGGTTGGAGCGGGGGTATTTGAAGTCCTGCGACGACGGATGGCAGGCGCCAAACAGGCTGAGGCAGAAGACTTGGCCAAGCACGTTGTACAGAACGCACAACGAGAGGCAGAGAATACTCTCAAGGAAGCCAGGTTTGAAGCCAAGGATCTGGTATTCAAAGCAAAGTCCGAATTCGAACAAGAGCAGAAAGCCAAGCTTGGTGAAGTCTCGGCGATGGAGAAGCGTCTTATCCAGCGAGAAGGCGGGCTCGACGGAAAGCTCGCCACGCTGGAAAAAAGGGAAAATGAGTCCCGCAAGCGTGAGGCGGATTTCACAAAACGAGAAGAGGGGCTGGTGGCTAAAGAGTCCGCTTGCGCCAAGGCTGAACGCGAACATCGCGACGCGCTGGAACGGGTAGCCGGAATGACAGCCGATGAAGCCAAGAAGTACTTGATCCTCGAAATGGAATCGCAGGCGAGACTCGATGCCGTAGGCATTGCCAAGCGAACGATCGAAGAGGCTCGTGAGAATGCCGAACGGGAAGCTCGGGAGATCATTACCACCTCGATTCAACGCGTCGTTCGTGACTATGTATCGGAATCCACGATCTCGGTGGTTCCCATCCCAAACGATGCCATGAAAGGTCGAATCATCGGCCGGGAAGGGCGGAATATCCGTGCCCTTGAAGCGGCAACGGGCATTGATCTGATCATCGATGAAACCCCTGAAGCCGTGATTATCTCAGGATTTGATCCGTTGCGGCGTGAGATTGCCAAAGTGTCGCTGGAACGGCTGATGCACGATGGGCGCATCCATCCCACGCGCATCGAGGAAATTGTCGAAAAGGTCAAGGTCGACATCGACAAGCTGATGTATGAAGAGGCGGAGAAAATTATTTTTGAGTTGGGGCTCTCAGATTTTCATCCTGAGTTGATCAAAGTGCTGGGGCGTCTCAAGTATCGAACGAGTTACGGGCAAAATAACCTCTATCATGCCCGCGAAGCATCGTATATTTGCGGCATCATGGCGTCGGAGTTGGGTCTCGATGTCAGACTGGCTCGGCGAGGAGCCTTGCTCCATGACATCGGCAAGGCGGTCAGCCATGAGGAAGAGGGGCCGCATGCCATGCTGGGGGCCGAAATCGCCAAGAAATATGGCGAATCTCCCAAGATCGTCAATGCGATCGCCGGGCACCATGAGCAGGTGGAGCCGATCTGTCCGGAGAGCGTCTTGGTGGCGGCTGCCGAGGCGTTGTCGGCGGCACGGCCTGGCGCCAGACGGGAAGCATTAGAGTCCTACGTGAAGCGGTTGGAAAAGCTGGAATCGCTGGCAACCGGGCATAAGGGAGTGCAGAAAGCATACGCGATCCAAGCTGGGCGTGAAATTCGCGTCATCGTGAGACAAGAGGACATCACCGATGCCGAGTCGTTCCAGCTCTCGCGTGAGCTGGCGAAAAAGATCGAACAAGAATTGACCTATCCGGGACAGATCAAGGTCACGGTCATTCGAGAAAGCCGATACGTGGAATACGCCAAATGAAGGTTCTATGTATCGGGGACATCATGGGAGAGCCGGGCCGTCGGGCAGTCGCTCGGGCGGTGCCTCGACTGATCGCACAGCACCGTATTGATGCGGTCATCGCCAACGGTGAAAATTTGGCCGGAGGCTTCGGGGTTACGCCGGAGCTGGCCGAGGAACTGTTCGAAACGGGCATATCGGTCATCACGACCGGAAACCATGCCTGGGATAAGAAAGAAGCAGTCGATTATTTTTCTCGGGAGCCCCGCTTGTTGCGTCCGGCGAATTATCCGGCGGGGGTCCCGGGAAACGGGAGTGTCGTCATTGAGACCGCAGGCGGCGAGCGGCTGGCAGTCCTACAGCTAATGGGCCGGGTGTACATGCCGACGATCGATTGCCCGTTTCAGACGGCAAAACGCGAGTTGTCACGGTTGAAGCGGGAAACTTCCGCGATCGTGGTCGACATGCATGCGGAAGCCACCTCTGAAAAAATGGCCATGGGGCATTTCTTGGATGGGGAGGTGGTCGCTGTCGTCGGTACGCATACGCATGTGCAGACTGCCGATGAGCAAATCCTACCAAAGGGCACTGCGTACATCACGGATATCGGCATGACGGGACCGATCCATTCGGTGATCGGCGTCAAGAAAGAATTGGCGATCGAGAAATTTTTGACCGCGATGCCGCGACGGTTTGAAGTCGCTTCGGGACCGTCCGTCTTTTGTGCGGTCCTGCTTGAGCTCGATCCTCGCTTGGGCAAGGCGGTCGCATTTGAACGAATTCGCCTCATCGATTAGGTGGAGACGCTGCAATAGGTTGTGAGCCCTGTACCACATCAACCTCGCAGCGATCGATAAGTGTCGTGCGAGCTTCAAAGGAAAGGACACACGACTACGTACTCTCGCCCGTCTCTTTCTCCTTCCGAGTCGACATCGAGACAAGTCCTCACCGTCTCGGAACTGACCACTATGGTTCGGGTTTCCCTTGAAACTGACTTTGCCGAGGTGTGGCTTGAAGGGGAAATTTCGAACCTGCATGCACCGGCGTCCGGACATCTCTACTGTACACTCAAGGACCAGACGAGCCAGATTCGAGCGGTGATCTTCCGTTCGGCGGCCGTTCGTTTGCGGTTCGGCCTGGAGGAGGGGCTGCATGTCGTCGTGCGAGGGCGATTATCCGTGTATGAGCCACGTGGAGAGTACCAGATCATTCTCGATCATCTCGAACCCAAAGGGCGAGGGGCCCTCCAGTTGGCGTTTGAGCAACTGAAGCGTCGCTTGGAGGACGAAGGTCTCTTCGATAGAGAGGGCAAGCAATCATTACCGGCGTTCCCTCAGACCGTCGGAATCGTGACCTCGCCGACCGGGGCGGCGGTTCGAGATCTGATCACCGTGTTGCACCGTCGCTGTCCTATCTTGAGCATCATCATCGCGCCTGTACAGGTGCAAGGGCCTGGAGCGGCTGAACAGATCACAACCGCCATTCAGTCATTGAACAGACTGGATGTGGTCGATGTCATGATCATCGGGCGGGGCGGTGGCTCCTTGGAAGATCTGTGGAGCTTCAACGACGAAGCCGTCGTACGAGCCATCGCCGCGTCACGGGTCCCCATCGTATCGGCTGTGGGACATGAGACGGATGTGACACTGGCCGACTTTGCGGCAGACGTACGGGCCTCAACACCGTCCGCTGCAGCGGAAATGGTCGCCCCAGTATTGACGGAGATGGTTAAGCGACTGGGCATGCTCACCGCTCGCTGTCGGCAAACTATGAGATCGCGATGTCTGGAGCAGCATCAGCGACTTGATCTTCTGCTTGCCCATATGGACAACATTAGGTTTAGGGTTCTCAAAGAAGCTCAACGGGTGGATGTCGCCGTGGCAGGCATGCGAGAAGCAGTCCGCGCACAGCTGAGGCAAGCGATGGTGAATGCGCAAACATGGACGCAAGCGCTGATGTCGAAAAGTCCGGCGCACCAAGTTCGTCGCGATTTGGTGATCGTTCCACAGTTGCGGTCGCGTTTGATCGCTGCTGTGAACCATGGCCTCAAGCAAAAGGCCGAGCACACCCGTGCCTATCTGGGCCGATTCAACGGGCTGAGCCCACTTGCGATTCTGGATCGGGGTTATGGGATTCTCGAGACGGTGCCTGGACGTCGGATCATTCTGAATGCCGGACAGGTCTCCGTCGGTGAGGAGATCCTGGCACGTCTCGCCCGAGGCCAAATCCGATGTACTGTGGAGGAAGTCATGTTGGATCCATCGGTTTAAAAGCCGGTGGAGACTTCGTTATAATGGGCTGCGTGTCGGCGTAGAAGGAGATTGCTGTGGCTGGAGTGAAGTTTGAACAAGCAATGGCTAGACTAGAAGTCATCGTGGGTGAATTAGAGAAGGGAGATCTGCCACTCGATGAATCGCTAAAGATCTTTGAGGAAGGCATCCGGCTGTCCAAGAATTGTCTAAAAGTATTGGAAGAGGCTGAACGGAAAGTCGAGGTGCTCGTTCAGGACAAGAACGGAAAGAAACAGTTACGTGCCTTCATGTCCGATGACAGTGATGTACTGGAATCCGCTGGAGACTCATAACAAGTCGCTCTTCTGATTATCGTTCATGTCTGGACTTTCCCTCTTTCGATTCTCATGGGTACGAACAGACGACGCGGTAGGGATCGTTGTGACCATGTGCTGACGGTTCAGGGTTTAGCGCAGAGCCGGGATGCTGCCGTCCGGATGATTCTTGCGGGTAAGGTCAAGAGCAACGGAGCGATCGTCGATAAGCCGTCCAGAGTGATTCCCATCGATGCGGTCATCGAGATTGTCGGAGAGAGCAAGCCGTTCGTCAGCCGAGGCGGCGAAAAACTGGAGGCGGCCCTGGACTCCGGCTCGATTGACCCTCAAGGACTGACTTGTCTCGATGTCGGGTGCTCGACCGGAGGATTCACCGACTGTTTACTCCAAAGGGGAGCTGCGAGGGTCTATGCGGTTGACGTGGGTTATGGTCAGTTCGATTGGCGGCTCCGGCAAGACCCACGCGTCGTGCTGATTGAGCGGACCAACATCCGCTATATACCTCCTTCTGCCGTTCCGGAGTCGGTTGATCTGGCTGTCATTGATGTCTCATTTATCTCGTTGACAAAGGTGCTTCCGCCCATTACGCAATTCCTCCGTTCTCCGGCCCGCGTCGTCGCCTTGATCAAACCACAGTTTGAAGTGGGAAAGGGGCAAGTGGGTCGGGGGGGCGTCGTGCGTGACGACGCACAGCGAGAGGAGGCTGCTCAGAGAGTCGTAGAGTTTGCGGAGAAAATGGGACTGCGGACAATGAGCACCGTTGCTTCCCCGATCAAAGGGAAAAAGGGCAATCAGGAAATATCAGCAATCTTTGAGTACAACACCTCGTTTCATGGTATGTAAGGGGTGTCGGAACTGTTGAGCGTTCATTCAGGAGGGCCAATGAAAGTACTCGTGACGGGCGGCGCAGGGTTTATCGGGTCTCATGTGGTGGACCGACTCGTTGAAGAGGGGCATCAAGTCGTCATCGTCGACAATCTGGCAACTGGAAAGCGGAAGAACGTCAACCGTGCGGCGAGTCTCTACAAAACCGACATTACCAGCCGGCGTCTTGAACGGGTTTTTCGCAATGAACGGCCCAACATTGTCCTCCACCTTGCGGCTCAGATCAGTGTCCGCCGTTCGGTAGACGATCCGGTGTTCGATGCGCAGGTCAACGTCTTGGGAACCATGAACGTGTTACAACAAGCGGTTCGGTATGGTTGTCGCAAGGTCGTATTCTCCTCGTCCGGTGGAGCGATTTACGGGGAACAGGAAACATTTCCGGCCGCGGAATCTCATGCCACCAACCCACTCTCACCCTATGGCATCAGTAAACTGTGCGGTGAACATTACTTGTCCTACTTCCAGCGGACAAGCGGAATTCCTGTCGTCAGCCTCCGGTACGCCAACGTGTATGGGCCGAGACAGGATCCCGAGGGAGAAGCAGGAGTCATTGCCATCTTCATCCAAAAGATGTTGAACAGCGAGCAGCCCATTATTAATGGAAACGGACGTCAAACGCGTGATTTTGTGTTCGTCGACGATGTGGCAGAAGCCAATCTGGCTGCCATGGGGCAGAATGCGCACGGAGTGTACAACGTCGGAACCGGTACCGAGACATCCGTCAATGAGTTGTTCCGGATGCTTGCCGGTCTGACCGCTTCGAGCGCCAAGGAGGTTCATGGCCCGGCCAAAGCCGGCGAACAGATTCGCAGTGTGGTTGACCCCTCGAGGATCAAACAAGAACTAGGATGGGAGGTCAAGGTGGACCTCGCTGAGGGGTTGAAGCAGACCGTCGAATTTTTTCAGGGAAAAAGCAGGTAGCCCGCGCCTATGAGACCAATCTCTAGTTGAACCACGGACAAGGCCTGCAGCTTTCAACCGCCGGCGTTTCTCGCGGCAGTATCTGAGTGAATCAGTATCGGGGAACTGCCTCATCCACTTGGATAGACCAAGCATCGATTCCGCCGATCAGGTTCTTCACGTTTGAAAACCCTTGCTGTAACAAAAACCCTGTCGCGTCTCCGCTTCGCATCCCATGATGGCAGTAGGCGATAATCTCGGCATTCCTGTCCAACTTGGAGAGGGAGTTGGGCAGCGTGCCGAGCGGAATGAGGACGGAGTTGTCCAGCTTGGCGAGTTGGTTTTCCCAAGGCTCTCGTACATCCAGAAGCACCAATTTGTCCCCGTTATCGATTCGGGCCTTCAATTCTTTGGGTGTAATGACAAAGCTCATGTGACGTCCTCCTCATAGCCGGGACAAATCATAAGCGACAGAGGAAAAGGCTGTCAAATGCGGTTCGCCATGCAAGGGGCGACGCGTCGATCGTGCTCCTTCTATGACTCACACCGTTTCGAACGTCCATCGTCCCTGTCGGTCGGGAAGAGTGAGCGCCTGGTTGAGATGTTTGATGAAGTCAGACCGTGGAATCTCTTCCGCGCCGAACCGGCTGACATGAGGCGAGAATTGTTGGCAGTCGATGAGGTGGAAGTTCCAGGCCTGAAGCTGCTTAACGAGCCGCACGAGCGCCACTTTCGATGCATCATCGACTCTGGTAAACATCGACTCGGCAAAGAAGGCGCCTCCGATCGCCACGCCATACAGTCCGCCGACCAGACGACCGTCCTGCCATGTCTCGACGGAATGGGCATAGCCGAGTTCGTGTAAGCGTGTGTAGGCGTCCAGCATTTCAACCGTGATCCACGTTCCTCCTCCGGGATACTGCGGGCGAGGCCCTGCGCACTGTTCCATGATAGTTCGAAAGCTGGTATCGAGCGTGACGGTGAACACATCAGGGCGAAGGCGTCGCTTGAGACTGCGCGAGACATGGAGCTTGTTGGGAAACAACACGGCGCGAGGATCCGGCGACCACCAAAGAATGGGCTGATCGTCGTCGTACCAGGGAAAGATGCCCTGTCGATAGGCTTCGAGTAACCGCTCCGGACGGAGATCGCCTCCTACCGCGAGGAGGCCTTCAGAGGATGCCCGATCAACCGGAGGAAAACGAAGATCGTGCCGATTCAAGTGAAACATCACGACATACGATCCTCGACACGGCGCAAAAAGATTATGCCGGGATGAGCCTGATCTCAGCCTTCATCCTTTAGGCTGCTGTGCCGAGGCCAGGATAGGCCGAAACATCGGATCGGCATCGAGTACGGCCTTCAGTAATTCGCTATGGAGGAAATAACGCCAGACCTCATCATCTTTTGTCGGGATTTCGTCAAACCAACGTTTGGCCTCGGTGAGATGTCGTAGCATCTGACTCTTATCCCCATAGTTCGGCATGAAAATCATGCTGTAGGCCATGGTGTATTCCGCGAGAAACTTGTCGAGCGGCAGCTCGGCGATGGCCGATGAGGCGTGAGCGTCCTCGTACGCTCGGACACTGTCCAGGTCGTGCAACCTCCTGTTCCACGCCACCTTGTTGATACGTGACCAGGCCAGCTGCACCAGCGCCTCGGCTCTGGGCGTCGGTCGATCGGGCGGGATGTCTTTGATGAGGGCTTCGAACGTCTCGATCATCGGAAGCTGGTCATTGTTCCAGCGATAGGCCATGCCGAGCCGGAAACGGGTATCCAACTGCTCAGGACGGGTTTTCGACAAAGTTTCCAGTGCCGGCAATAGTCGGTACAGGAAGTCGGCCGATGTCGGCTGCGAGAAGCCTCCCATCTCCATCGTATACGCAAGGTCGACGCGACCGGCGGCTGCATAGACATTCCAATAAAATTCGTTGACGGTCAGAGAAAGCGCCGGATCCTTAACAGTCAGATTATGGCCTTTGGCGGCTTCGCGAAGCAGTACTGCATAGAGATTTCCGGTCAGGACCGTCAGCGCATCGACCTGATGTGGGTCGATGATCAGGATGCGATTGAGCATGGCGACGCGATCGCGTAATTCAGGAAACGCAGCGGCTTGTGCTGCTGCAGCGGTCAAGAGTCCCGGTTGATCGTCGGGACCCCACCAGACAAGCGAGTCAGGAAGCGCCCGGCTCGTTTCGGTTATGAACGGAATTCTGTCCGCTACCATTCCCGGTGCTTCAGGCTTGGCTTTCACGGGCAGATGACAGACGGCCGAGTCTCGCGGAAAGCCGTATTTTTTGAGCCCAGTGAAGACCACCCATTGAGTCGTGATGGATTTTATGGCGCGTCGCTCTCGTTTGATCGTATTCGTCCAGTGGACGGTGCCGGGCCCGTACGTTACCGGTGACGAGAGTGGGTCATGATAGTGGACAGTCAGGTCAACCAGCGTGGTCGGAACGCTGACGATTCTGTCTTTTGGTTTTAATCGGAATGATCCATTCGGAATCGAGCGGCTGTTTGCCACCGTGAGATGAAGGCCGGTTCCTGGCGGCGACATTCCGAGGGCGTCCATGACAAAGGCTGAGGCTTGAGTACGGGGGAGATCATCTCCGTAAAATACCAGCGACCCTGTGCTGGGCCAGAGGATATTCATCCCAATATCAGATCGCTTCAAGACTGGAACATGGCCGGCAGTCAGTTCCTGCCAACAACCCTCATATGAGGTCTCAGTTGCCGAAGGATTCGGAGAGCTGGCCGGCTGCACCGTCAAGAGTTTGTATTGGCACGCGAAGTCCAGCTGTCCAGTGGTGATCTTGTCGCCTTTGGCGATGGCTTCGGCATATCGAAGGGCCGTGTCGATGGCGGCCTTGTGGGGGACCTTGTTGTCCGTGGCCTTCTGAGGAGATTTGGACGCCGCAGTCGTAAGATCGGGCAAGGTCGCCTCAACGGCCGTGAGCAGTCCCGAGAGGAATAGAATTCCAAGCAATAGGTTCTTATTCATGATGCAACAGACTCACATGTTGTGGGTTATTCAGATTAGGCGGTTTTCAGAATCTTCGCGCGCATCAATGCGCGGTCGGCAGTCGATAAAGTCGGCGCCGGGCGGTGGCGACAGAGCGACACGATTTGACGCAACGATGTCACGAAGGTTTCACAATGTGGACAAGCGCCCAGATGTCGACGAATTTCTTGGCAAATACTCGAAGAAAGCTCGTCATCGATATAAGCGGACAACCGGCGAAGGATGCGCAGGCACCGGCTTTTCCCATGAGCATGTCGGTGCCGAATCGCTAAGGAACCCCGGCGCCGCTTGGGAGCGCTACGTTTTACCATGTGGATCAGTCCCTCCGCTACCAGGTGAATCGTGGTCGTTGGGCGCTTCACCGAGGCCTCTCGCGCTGAGTTCACGGCGCACAAACAGTCGGGCCCGGTGCAGGCGCGATTTCACCGCACGTTCGTTCAAGCCCATGACGGCTCCGATCTCCTTGGCGCTTAACCCTTCCATGTCACGAAGCACCAAGACCATTTTATACTTCTTCGGCAACTGGTTGATTGCGTCATCGAGCGCTTGCCGCAATTGTTTATTTTGGAGCGCGGCCTCCGGGCTGAGTCCATCGATCGGAATCTGCAAACGGAACTCACCGTCGGACGAGGGGACGAATTCCTCGAGGGACAACTCTCGTTCCGGGGCTCCTTTTCGTCTGCGCCGCATGCGCAGGCATGCCCGGGAGGCGATGGTATAGAGCCACGTCGAAATCCGGGCGTCACCCCGAAATTTGTCGAAACCCCGATACGCATTCAAAAAGGTCTCCTGTACCAAATCTTTTGCAGCCTCCGGTTCACCGCACAAACGATGAGCGAAGCGATACATGAGGTCTACGTGGTCCTTGTATAGCGTATCAAAATTTTTAGCGGATTGGGGAGCACTCGAGGACGAGGCCGGCGAGCGGCGAATGGCGGATGAGGTGCTCATACGTAGCGCAGTCTACGAGGGGATTGAAAAGAGAGTCAAGACAAAGACGGGAGATCAAGAGCTATTTCATCCGGTGGAATTCGACGACGTCGCCTTGCCCGTCGAGTTCCACCGTAATGGGGGTCCCTTCCCTTGCCCCGTTCAGCGAAGATTTGCCAAGGTATGCCGGGTAGGTCTGTTCCCCCTCCGGGGTCCAGAGCCTGACGCCGGATCGATCCGGATCGGCAAATTCCAACGGACCCGTGACGAAACGCCGGATAGGAGCGGAATCGATGGAAGCGGAGAGATCCGCCACGACGTGGTGGTCATGCATACGAACGGTCAGGATCTGTCCGACCTTGGGATTTTTAATCCCGATCTTGGTGTTGACGTTGACGATGCCGATGGGAGTCCGAAAGAAAATGAAATTGGACTTCAGTTTTGAGATTGTTCCGGTCAGCAGCACATGCGCCTTGGACCCATTGGTGGCCACCTGACTGATCTGAAGGTCGAACTGGAGGTCGTGCACGCCGATGACGGTGTCCCTGCCGTCGACTTCGACCGTCACCGACTCACCGTCCTTGCGGGAAGCGAGCGCTCGCTCAAATGTGCCCATGTGGAATGCCTTCTCACCTTCCGGCGTCCAACCAATCAACTGGGTGCCGTCTTCAGGGTCTCGTTTGAACGGTCCGGTCAGATAGCGGTGGACGAGCGCTCCATCGGTTCGCTTCACGATATCAACGACGACATGGTCTTCGTGGATCAAAAAGGAGACTTCTTGCGAGGCGGGAAGGGTTTTGAGCATGGTCTTTGAACTGAGCGACATAAGCCCGATCGGTGTTTTCAGGAAGACGATCCCCGGCTTGGCCCGCCAGACCCGGCCCGTGAGTATGATAGATGGGTTCACCTCAGTGAGAATGGGTGCTGTACGATCGGGTTCCTGTTGAGCAGTCGGAAGACTGTCCGCTTGTGGCTGAGCGGTTGGGGGATTGTCGGGGGGCTGAGCAGGCGGAGTCTCGCCGGTCTGAGGTTGAACGGTTGTTGGTGCGTCATGCTGGGAGTGAGCAGGAGCAGCTTCGTCGGCTTCAAATTGTTTGGGTGCCGCTTGTTCAGTCTGAAGGCGAGCAGGTGCAACTTCGTCGGCCTCTGATTGGCTGGGTGCTGGTTGATCAGTCTGAGGTTGCGTCGGTGCGGAGTCCTTGACCTCAGATCCCGAAAGGACGGAATCAGGGGGCGGCGCTTGGGCTTTCTCTCCGTCCGCGTGACTTGCTGTGGCGCATCCAGCACTGACTATTCCTAAGAGGAGCACTGCGCGAAATAGCTGCCGAGTGCGTACGAATCGGTCCATGGATGAAGTGTTCGGCATGGAAGTGGTGAATCTTTTGTTCTGTCCAAACGGAAACCTTTCGAGCTTCGAAGTCATGGTGCCGCGAGCAATCCCGAGCTGTCAATCGCCTATGCGAATAACATGAGCTCAGGGTGGAGTCAACCCTAAAGCGAGGTTGTCCGATAGAGGCCAGATCGTGGTCGTCCATTTTCAACGCTGCGCGGAAGCTAATCGGCTCCAAACAAATCGAGATGCAACGGCGCGACGGCTGCGATTCGTTTGAAATCACCATCCACGGTCCACAATGGGAGGCCATGCTGAATCGCCGTGGTCGCGATGCGCGCAGATCGGGCAACGGAACGCGTTGTCCCTTCCTGGCCAGCTCGTGGCCCAGGCGGGCAGCACGGGACCATGTCACCTCCATAATCGAGACTTGCTCCAAGGCTGCCAGCTGCTCATCAAGGCTGGCCCATCGTTCCGACGTTTTCACCCCGATAAGCAGTTCGGCTCGAATCGGCCAGCAGATCAAGACGAAGCCAGCCACCAGTAATTCTTTGAGTCGATCCCTGAGGGCTTCATGACCTTTGCGGTCTGACCGAATCCAGACACTGGTATCGATGAGGCGGGGCCCGAGGTCAACGACAGGCATGCGCGCGGCGGCGGCGAAAACGGAATTCAGCTTCAGTCTATCTCTTTTTTCTTGTCCGCACGGTCCGGTTCATCCCTCCTCGACTTTCCAGTTTGTTGGGTTCACTCCAAACAGGTCACTTTTAGAGCGTTGCCAACACGTGCGTTTCATCACACTCCTGGCATAGGGTCATACCAAAAAAGTATTCGCATTCCTTCATATATTCCGTGTACTACGCTTAATAGCTCGTTGCAGTCTTACCTTAATCGTTCAGCCATGGAATTACACCAGTTGCAAGCGTTCGTTATTGTCGCGCGAGAGCTGAGTTTTTCCCGCGCGGCGCACGTACTACACATCGCGCAGCCAGCATTAAGCAGAAAGATCAAGCATCTTGAAGCCGAACTAGATGTAGAACTCATCATTCGTTCTGGTAATCGTTTTGCACCCTCCGAGCCAGGCAATCGATTCCTTCTCGATGCCGAGCGAATCCTTCTGCTCTGCACCCGAAGCGTGGAGACCGCACGTCGCATTCGGGACCGCAGAAAGCAAAGCCTCCGGATAGGGTACACAACACTACTGCACCATCATATCGTACTAAGCGCGCTCGACAGGTATCTCTACTCGCACCCCGGCGTTGCGGCGAGCATCATCGAGCTGCCTACTTCGGAACAGCTAGCCGCGGTGGAGGACAGGTTCGTCGACGTTGGCTTCGTTCTGCAGAGCGCGTGCGATTGTGAGTCCGAAGATCTGGCTACCGCAGCGATATTTCATCACCGGAAGGTCCTGGCACTGCCTATAAGCAGTCCATTTGCCGGAAAGCAAACGATCACGCCTGAGGACCTCCGACAACTGCGTGCTATCGAGCTGCCCAACAAGTCGTTCGCCGAACGTAACGCTCATCCCGCCAACCTCTATCCGGCTGCTCTCGCTGGAGCTGCGGAGTCCAACGAGTCTCTGCAAACGCTCATGAGCGTTGAGGCGGGTCTCGGAGCCGCGATTTTGCCAGAGGAAGTAACGCAAGTGCATCATGAGGGCGTCGTGTTTCGCCCTACCAAGCCGACGATAAATTACGTAACTTCACTAGTATGGCGGCGCAATGAAACTCAGCACGCCATCATAGCCTTTATAAATTACATGCGGAGTCAAGCAACTAATGGGACTGCTCGGTTCGAGCACATAAGTAAAAAGGAGAAGAGCCTCGTGCCAGTTGCCCGAATGATGGAGCGATCACGAACGAAACGATTACAAAGAAAGGAGGCGAAGATGCGATCACCACCACTATAACAATGAGACAACATGGGCTGTGGCAAGCAAACAGGGACAGCTAGACAATCACAAGGGAGGAGATAATGCCTACTAATTACACAATTTATATTGTTAATCAGAGTGTTAAATCACAACTCTTTTGGGCGTTTCTATCTGAGCCCACAATCACCAATAACCCGACGGTGTTTGCCAATTCCAGCACTAATTTGCAGATCCCAGGTTTATCCCCCGACCTTAACAGTTTTACTATCCCAGTCCAGTACGTAATTGGCGCCGGTGCTTCGAATAATGCTGTGGGCCTTAATACTGTCATTACATCAAATGCAACCAGAAACACTGACCTTCAACTGCTATGGGACGTATCTTATGCCACCACTCCACCGAACCAGGGTCCGACCGTTCCCATGCAGTCGAGTGGCCAAAGCCCAGCTGGGACTATAGAAATGGTAACAAATGGATTCGATCAACAAAGCAATCAGGCTAATGAGTGGTATGAGAGTATGTCATTTGGAGTTAAGACGGGGAATGGGTTTATGGGTGTTACCTGGGAGCCAGATCCGAATAAGACTTACACAATTACCCCCACGTTAACATTTTATATTACCGTGGGGAACTATTCTGCATCTTCGCTGGCAGGTATCGACGCTGTGTCAGTTGGATCTGCGGAACTAAATACGGCTACGGCCTTTGATTTTAATAAGAATTGTACCGTTGTTTATGACAGTACAGGGTCATGGTCTCATTATAAGGGACTGCCGACGGTAGGCCAGCTTTCTGCAGCTAAGGCCAATATTAAGGAGCTCTTGGTCGACGATACTGAGGAACCAATGAAGAAGTACTCCGGCGGGAACGATGCCCAAAATAAGAGTCAGGAGCCAAAGAAAGGCACGGCCGGACAGGATGCCCAGAACCGGCGTAACAAAGGACTGGAGTGAACGCGGCCAGTGCTTTCGTTTCACCTATGCGATGCCGAGGGAGCCAGCAATGGCTGGCGGCAGATGGCAAGCGGCTTTGAGCACGGCAAGAGCTGGATCAGGCCGTTCCGCCATCGTGCTCTGGAGGAAGTGGCAGTCTCGAGCGACCGCCGCTTCCTCCTCTTCGTGCGCGAGAGATTGGCTGGCGCCGCCGCATCCATTCCCAATGGGCAACTAACCACAATCAACGACCAGCACTTCGAGCGATTGACGCAGGATCTCCGAAAATGGCCACTGCAGTGGACGTCGCTTATCATCGATTATGAACCGGCTCGTGCCAGCCAAAGCATTCTCGCGCACATCGAATGCAGTCACTGGGGCACCGCGCCCGTTTTCTTCGTCACAGGCCCTGGCACGCTCTGGGGCGATTGGGATGCAGGGCGGCTTCTGCCGCAGTTGCCAGCCTCGAGTCTAGACCCGGCGCGCGCAGCGCGATATCTCGCTGAATACGCCAATCCCTATACACGGAGTACCATCTTCCGGGGACTCCACCTGCTCACTGAACGCGCACGCGCGGAATGGGATGGCGACGTGCTCGCCATCGCATACCCGGAGCCTTGGTTTCGACCGCGAGCCGGCGCCCTCCGCAATGGCGAGGATCCGGTTGCGACAATGGAGACGATCCTATCGGCGTCGCTGCGCCGTTGGATCACCCTTCCCGAAGAGCACATCGGCACGGAATTGAGTGGAGGGTTCGATTCGGCGATGGTTGCCTCCACGGCCTCGGCGTTGTCGAACACTCGCCTTCGGAGCTACGGGGTTGGTCTAATGGGCGCGAGCGCGGAGGATCAAGCCGTACGAAGGGCAGAGTTGGCGGAGCGCTTCGGCCTGATTGATACGCAGGTCCCGATCGCCTGCTTTCTGCCCTTGGCGCCAGGCAGTTGCCGCCTCGAAGGGCACATGCCGGTGCTACCGTGGGAGGACGGATATTACGAGGTTTTCGACGAATTGCTGGCGCACGCAGCCTCGGCGGGAACGGAGATCATGTTCACCGGATTCGGGGGCGATGAGCTGTTCGGTCTGTGGCCATCCGAGATCCGCATGCTGAGCGCAAACGGCGCGGCCATTCAGAGCGGGCTGGAAGAACCGTCTGTCCCGGCGTTCCTAACGCCAAGCGCCCGCGACGCGCTCTCAGAGCCTGTCGAGTGGCCGCCGCGAGCCGCTTCATCTGAATCGGCGGTGGAGTGCGCCGCGTTCAGCGCCGCGCGATACATGCGTCGGGGTATCTGGCCGGTTCACCCGCTCTGCACGCCTGAACTGGTACATTTCTGTGCGCGTTTGCCAGTCGAATGGCGACGCAGACGGCGGGCTGAACGCGAACTGCTGGAGCGCCGCGGCTGCTCTACCCGCATCACCCACCCAATTGAGCGCGACGATTTCTCGTGGGCGCTGGCTGCCACTCTGCGTGGTCCGGCGCAGTCGCTGGTGAAACGGCTCTTTCGTGATTCGGCCTTGCACGAAATGGGAATTGTCGACGCCGACCGTTTAACGAATGCATATGATGACTGGTGCGACCACGGGCCGCGAGACGACGCTGTTCAGTACTTCGCGGCGGCAGTTACCGAGGTTTGTCTGCAGTCGATGCGCTGATCGGCGCGGAACTCACGTCAAAGCTTTCGGGCGGCCTTGAGTCCTCAGGGCGTTCAGGACGATTTCGGAGTGGCCCTGCCGGAGGTGGGACAGGGCCCGCAACAATTACTTGGATGGCGTCTGCCGCCGCTCCGTATCGTCCATCTCCTGCACTTCCGCAGTAACGGCCATCAGCTTCTGCCAGAAATAGCAGCGAATCACACAGTTTGCATTGAGTAGCACATCTGGGTCGAGAATCATAATCAAGGATCACGTCTCGCCTTGTGCATTCACAGGTCGAATGAGTCGAATGAACGGTGTCGAGAAGAACCGAATTCCGATTCTAAAAGGCGGCCAGTGACCTTCGAAAAAGGGAGTGCGCTTACTTCTTTCTCACCATGAGGCGGAGCGGGGTGCCTGTAAATTGGTATGTCTCGCGCAGTTGATTCTCCAAGTAGCGGAGATATGAAGGTGTGAGGTCTTCCGGATGGCCGACGAACAATGCAAAGACCGGCGGTTTGGTGGTCACCTGCGTGATAAAGGCGGACTTCGTGACAGCCGACGGCTTGTGCTTACGAGCCGGCAACGGATGGCTGACTAAAATCTTCTGCAGCCAAGCATTCAACATTCCGGTAGGGATCCGTTTGGTGAACATGGTATGCACGTCCTTGAGGAGCGGGAAGAGTCGGCGGATGGATTCCGGTTTCAGGGCCGATCCATATAGGACCGGAGCCCAGGTGAGAAAGGGAAATCGTCGATGGAGTTCGAGTTCATATTCTTGTCGCGCCTCAGCATCTCCGGCTCGCAAGTCCCATTTGTTGATCAATAGAATGCAGGCACGCCCTTGCTTCAGAATGGCCCCCGCAATCTTGGTGTCTTGTTCCGTGACTCCTTCCAAACCATCGAGTATGAGGACAGCAATGTCGGACCGACCGATGGCACGAAGCGATCGGAGCACGCTATAGCCTTCGACCCCACGGTCGACCTTGCCGCGCCGTCTGATGCCCGCCGTGTCGGTGAAGACATAGCGTTGATCGTGGTGCGTGACCAGTGAGTCGATCGGATCACGTGTCGTTCCCGGAAGATCGCTGACCACGACCCGTTCCTCTCCAAGCAGCGTGTTCACGAGGGTGGATTTGCCGACGTTCGGACGTCCCACCACGGCAACGCGAGGGAGTTGTTGCAGCTCGTCGGACTCGTCAACAGACGGAAGGAGCGGATAAATGACGTCCAACAGATCAGAGACACCGAGGCCATGCTCGGCGGACACAGGGTAGAGCTGATCGGTGCCCAAGCGGTAGAAGTCGGCCAGTAAGGGTTCGGACTTCGGCGTGTCGATCTTGTTGATCGCATAGAACAGGGGTTTCGTCACTCCGCGCAGCAGCCGCACAACTTCATGATCCGGTGGGGTCAATCCTGAGCGACCGTCCAAGAGCACGATGAGGATATCCGCCTCAGCAATCGCCAGTTCCGACTGTCGTCGAATCAAAGACAACATGCTGTCGGAGGTAGACAGATCCAGTCCCCCCGTGTCGACCAACCGAAACGTTCGATTGCGGTAAGTGGCATCGGCATAGTTGCGGTCACGGGTCACACCGGGGACGTCGTCCACAATGGCGATCTTCGCGCCTAAGATTTTGTTAAACAACGTCGACTTTCCCACGTTCGGACGGCCGATGATGGCGACGAGAGGAGGCAGTGCTGAGGACTGAGTGCTGAGTGCTGAGTGTGAGGACATGTGAAGCGATCAAGATCCTAGATGAAGGATGCAGGACCGTATCATAGGGTTTTTGTGGAAGACAACCCGCCTCGTTTCTCTTTTGGCCTTCCGGTATACTTCCGGCATGACTCAACGCTCAGCACTCAGCACCCAGCACTTCCTCAACTGGTCTCAAATCGATGACGTGCTGCTCGATATGGACGGGACGTTGCTCGACCGCCATTTCGATAACTTCTTTTTCGAGGAGGAACTGCCGCGTCGGTATGCGGTGCTGCACGCTCTTCCGTTTGAGGAAGCTCGCGAACGCCTGATGGCGATGTATCGATCGGTCGAAGGCGAATTGGCTTGGACGGATCTGGACTACTGGACGGAGCGGGTTGGCATCGATGTGGTGGCGATGCACAAAGAACTCGATCACATGATCGGCTTTCTCCCTGGTGCCGAGGAATTCTTGCGCCATCTTCGGCAGCTCGAGAAGCGAGTGACTATCGTGACGAACGCCCATTCTACGGGAGTGTCGGTCAAAGTGGCCAAGACGGGCCTGGATCGCTACGTCAACCGGATTGTAGATGCCTTTGAAGTCGGCTCTCTCAAGATGCGACCGGAATATTGGCCGAACTGTCAGCGCTTGCTGGGTTTCGATCCGTCGCGATCCCTGTTCATGGACGACGATGAAGGGTGTCTGATGACTGCGAAAGCGTTCGGGGTGGCCTATCTGGTTCACAGCGCCAAGTCGAGTTCGCAATTGCCGTCGTCTCCGCTCTCCCAGTTTTTCTCCATTGCCGGATTCGCACCGCTTCTCAATGGCCGGTCACCAGCCTAATTGTGTCTGGTTGCCGTGCCTCGGTACATCTCACCGGCCAATCTGGGCACACCTTGCATGCTGAACCGATCGAGATGAGTGATCGTTAGGCCGGATTTGATGATCAGCCGATCGATCTGCCGGTTGAGGTTACATCCGCAACCGATCACATTCTGAATTGGATTGAGCCGGTCCTGCCACGCAGCGATCTTTCGAACATCGCTTCGGCCATGTTCCAAAAATAGAAATCTTCCTTCAGGTTTGAGAACACGCCCGACTTCTTGCAGCGCGAGCGCCGGATCGGGAATCGTGCAGAGTGTCCAGGTACTGACGACATAATCGAAACGTCGATCGGCATAGGTGAGGGTCTCGGCGGTGCCCCTTTGGATGCGAACAGGAAACAAGAGGCGGGCGTTGCGTGCCGCGATTGTTTTCGGGAAGAGCTGGGCTGGGTCGACTGCATGGAGCTCTGTGACGGTCTCCGGATAGTGCGGCAGATTCAGCCCGGTTCCGATCCCGAGTTCCAGGACTTCACCACGGGCCGAAGCGAGGAGCTCACTGCGCAAGCGAAGAAATTCATCACCGGCCATGACCCACTCCATGAGGCGGGGGAAGATATGATCGCAGTAAAATCCCATTGCGCGGGTAGTATAACAAAGGCCGCCAGTCGTTCGGCTTCTGAACTTGTGAGCCCTCCGAGGCTATGTTAGAGTCCTCCCTCTTTTTGACACGTCAGGACCATGAGTAAAGGATACGACCATCACGCCATCGAATCGAAGTGGCAGGCCTACTGGGAACAGCAGCGCCCATTCAAAGCCTCAGAAGACCTATCGAAGCCCAAGTTCTATTGTCTGGACATGTTCCCCTATCCATCCGGTTCGGGGCTCCATGTCGGCCATCTTGAGGGGTACACCGCCACCGATATTGTCTCACGGTACAAACGGATGCGTGGGTTCAACGTGCTGCATCCGATGGGCTGGGATGCGTTCGGCCTGCCGGCCGAACAGTATGCCGTGAAAACCGGCATTCATCCCGCCATCACAACTGCCGAAAACATCGCCACCTTTAAGCGTCAAATGAAGCGAGTCGGACTCTCGTATGATTGGGAGCGAGAGCTCAGTACCACGGATCCGCAGTACTATCGCTGGACCCAATGGATTTTCCTGAAGCTCTTCGAACGACGATTGGCCTACGTTGCGGAAGTTCCTGTGAACTGGTGTCCGGCGCTCGGTACGGTTCTGGCGAATGAAGAAATCATCGACGGCAAGAGCGAAGTCGGCGGCTTCGACGTGATTCGCAAACCAATGCGCCAATGGGTGCTCAAGATCACCGCCTATGCCGATCGATTGCTGGAGGACTTGAAACTCGTCGACTGGCCTCCCAGTACGCTGGAAATGCAAAAAAATTGGATCGGGCGATCGATCGGCGCGGAGGTTGATTTTGTACTAGCCGATCGGAAAGGCGTGATTCGAGTGTTCACGACCAGACCGGACACGCTGTTCGGCGCGACCTATATGGTCTTGGCACCTGAACACCCGCTTGTCGACGTAGTCGCGAGCGAGGAGCAAAAAGCTGTCGTCCAGACCTATCGTGAAACGGCGGCGAAGAAAAGCGATCTGCAACGACAAGAGCTCGATAAAGAGAAGACCGGAGTCTTTACCGGCGGCTACGCCGTCAACCCGGTGAACGATGAACGCTTGCCGATTTGGATTGCCGATTATGTGCTCATGAGTTACGGGACCGGCGCGATCATGGCTGTGCCGGCGCACGACGAACGAGACTGGGCGTTCGCGCGTCGCTATGATCTGCCCATTCGCGAAGTGATTTCAGGCGGAAATGTGCAGCAAACGGCCTTCACCGACACGGATTGCGGCAGAGTCGTGAATTCGACGACCAGCGACGGCAGCTTTTCGATCGATGGTCTCACTCCGTCTGAAGCAATTCCAAAAATTACCGAATGGTTGGCGAAGCAAGGCAAGGGAACCAGGGCCGTCAATTACAAACTGCGCGATTGGCTCTTCGCCAGACAGCGCTATTGGGGCGAACCGTTCCCGGTCCTGTGGGTTGGCGGAGAGGCGCGCCCTCTTCCGGAGGAACAGTTGCCTCTCGTCTTGCCGGAGACCGACAACTTCAAGCCATCCGGTACCGGTGAGAGCCCATTGGCCAACTTGGATGCTTGGCTGACGACAATCGATCCTGCTACCAGGCAACCGGCACGGCGTGAAACCAATACCATGCCTCAGTGGGCCGGCTCTTGCTGGTATTACCTGAGATTCATCGATCCCAAGAATTCAACACAGCTCGTCGATCCGATAAAAGAGCGCTATTGGATGCCCGTGGATCTGTATATCGGAGGCAGCGAGCATGCCGTTCTGCATCTTTTGTATGCTCGGTTTTGGCATAAAGTCCTGTTCGATATCGGTGTGACGAGCGCTCCCGAACCATTCCTGAAGTTGGTGCATCAGGGCATCGTCTTGGGAGAAGACAATCAGAAAATGTCGAAATCACGCGGCAACGTGGTCAATCCGGATGAGATGATCGATCAGTTCGGCGCGGATGCGGTACGACTCTATGAAATGTTTATGGGCCCCCTCGAGGCGATGAAGCCTTGGAGCACCAGGGGCGCGGAAGGCGTGACCCGTTTTTTGGAACGAGTCTGGCGGCTGATGGTCGATGAGCAAGGCCGACTGTCGACTGCCATCGTGTCGACCGCACCGAGCCTCGACCATCAACGCCTGTTGCACCACACGATCAAAAAGGTCACGGAGGACATCGAAGCCCTCCGATTCAATACGGCCATCTCGCAGATGATGATCTTCACCAACGAGATGACGAAGGCGCCGCAACGGTCTCGATCGGTGATCGAGCCGTTCGTCTTGCTGCTTTCGCCGTTCGCCCCGCATCTAGCCGAGGAGCTCTGGGGCGTACTTGGGCACCAACCCAGTGTGTCGCAACAGTCTTGGCCGATCTTTGATCCGGCGATGACGGTGAGCGAGCGCCTGACCATTCCCATTCAGGTCAACGGGAGGCTCAGGGCCAAACTCGATGTCGCCGTTGATACGTCACGCGACGCGATTGAGCGGTTGGCTCGCGCAGAGGCGGCGGAGTGGCTCCAAGAGAAAGAGCCGAAGAAGGTGATCTACGTCGAAAAGAAGTTGCTCAACTTCGTCATCTAGCAGGATGCTGAAAAAGTCTGCCAGCGGCGTTCTCGCCTCGCTCAGAGGCTCAACGTACCGAAGCGTACGCCTCGCCCCTTCGCGTGCTGCGGCCTTGCCTGTGGAGAGGCGCGTCTCGGCGCGCCGGGGTTGGGCGGGTGAGATCAGCAGTCTTTTTGAGCATCCTGAAGATATTCTGGCGTTAGCACCGAGTGGAAACTTTCGACCATATTTTGGCAACTGATTTTTTCCGCAGCCTGCTAGAGGTGCTGAGTGCTGGGTGCTGAGTTCACAGCGAACAGGAATCACGAGAGAAGAGGGCCGTTCTTTCCCATTCTCAGCACGCTCGTCTCAGCACTCATCGTCTCGACGCTCGCCGCCTGTGGCTATCAGTTCCGAGTGGACGGAGCCGGACCGACCATCGGAGGTGCCCCTGTCTCGACTTCCCAAGAACCGCCACCTCGCCTCATCATCCGGACATTGGTCAACGGCAGTTTTGAGCCGAATCTGGAAACGCGATACACCAATTATCTCCGCGACGAATTTTCTGCCGGAAGCGGAGCACAGGTCGTGCCCGAGTCCGAAGTGGCGGATCTTGTTCTGACCGGGCAAATCCTTTCGGTGATCATGCCGACCCTCAGTTTTACACGGGCCCAGACGTTGGAAAGCAGAACCGAGGTGGTCGTCTTGGTTCGAGTGGAAGACGCCCGGTTAAGAAAAGTGGTCTGGAGCCAAGTCGTAAAAGGGGCATCGGAGTTCTTCATTACGACCGATCTCCAGTTTAATCGCGTGCTGCAGAACCGTGCGATCGAACAGGCGGGCCGCTTTGTGGCGGCCGACCTGGCGGCACGTTTTCTGTTACAGCTCGAGACAGGCGCACTCACAAAGCAAGTGGCTGTCCCGGCTCCTGTGTCTCACTAGCATCGAAGGCTTGGACCAATGGCATCAGCCATGAATCATGCGCAGCTGGAGTCGGCATTGAAACAACAGAGACCCGGGTCTCTGTATCTCGTCGTAGGGGAAGAAGACCTGTTGCGGGATTTTGCGCTCGCCGCCATCAAGCGCGCGGCCATCGGCAGTGAAGGGGACGAATTCAATTACGAACTGTTCTATGGAGATGAAGCCGGCGGAGCCGATATTCGGAACAGTGTGGCGGCTGTGCCGGTCTTCGCGGAGCGCCGCTTGGTCGTAGTGAAGGCGGCAGAGAAACTGAATGCGCGGGAAAGCGATCTCCTGCTCGACTGTGTAAAAAATCCTGTCGAATCCACGACGCTGGTGTTCGTCAGCCCGAAGCTGGACGGTCGATTAAAATTTTCCCAGGCCCTGACGCGAGCGGCGATCACGGTCGATTGTTCACCTCTCCAAGACGCGCAGCTGCCTGCTTGGATCGCCCGTGAAGCAGAACGGGTCGAGCTTCGCTTGGAGGATGCGGCAGCCCAGGTGCTGCAGGAGTCGTGCGGCGCATCACTCTATGGCGTGCGGCATGAGTTGGAGAAGCTGGCTTCGTATGTACCGTCTGATCGTTCCGTCACCGCCGCCGATGTCCACCTGTTGCGCGGCATGGATCCCGGTGCCTCGGTCTTTGATTTGACCCTCGCCATCGCAGAGGGTCGTCGGGGACGAGCCCTTTCCATTCTGGCGCGCAACCTGGAGGCAGGAGAGGCCCCGCTTCGCATCCTCGGTTCTCTCGCATGGCAGTATCGCCGTCTCTGGAAACTGAAAGAGTCGCTGGCCAACGGCGGTCGTGAAGGGGAGGTGGCCAGAAGCTTGCGCATGGATCCCTGGAAGGTTCGCGCATTTCTCGATCGGTTTTCTGAGCCGCACCTTCAAGCTGCGCTGCGTCTGTTTCTGGACGCTGATGGGAGGCTCAAGGGTGGAAGCGGAAGTCGCCCGAGAATCGTGCTGGAACGTCTGTTGTTGAAGCTCTGTGAGGACCGTGTCGGCCGACGAGCAGAACCGGCTCCTCGTACTCCGGCCTCACCGAAGCGAGTTCCTGCGCGGGTCGTATCGAACGTGCGAACAATTAAGAGCCGGAACCGGACAGGGCATTGACGCGAAGAGCCAAATGTGAAATTCGACGAGACGCGGTGTTGCGATGAAGGACGCCTTTCGAAACAGCTTTCCCAATCGCCGAGGTCGCTTCCAGCAAGCTGGCCTTGGCCTCGTCCATCTTTTTCCCCGCCACAGCGGACTGAACCTTCTTGACGAGCGTCTTCAGGTTATTCGCGGTGGCGCGATTCCGTTCATGTCGTCGCTCGGCTTGACGAGCTCGTCGAATCGTCGATTTGTGAGTCTGAGGCATCGATCACTCCTGTGAAGAAAAGAGGTCGATTAGTATCATAGGGCGTCGCCGATCGTCAAGGATCGGCCTGAGAAGGAGCAAGGAGTATGATGAAGATTGCGGCACGCGACCGACTCATCTTTGCGTTGGATGTGCCTTCAGCGGAAGAAGCCGATCGACTCTTGGATCGACTCCAGGGACACATTTCCTTCGTGAAGGTAGGCCTTGAGCTCTATACCGCGGCAGGCCCGGCGATGATCCAGCGGATTGTGGAGCGGGGCATGCGGGTATTTCTTGACCTGAAGTTTCTCGATATCGAAGAGACGGTCCGTCGTGCGACGGGACGAGTCGCGACGATGGGGGTTGATTTCTTAACCATCCATGCGAACCGCAAGGCGCTTACAGCGGCCGTGCAGGGACGAGAGGGATCATCGCTGAAGCTGTTGGCTGTGACCGTGCTGACGAACTTCGACGGCAACGATCTTCGGGAAATGGGAATACAGCGGACAGTGCAAGACCTCGTCACCGCCAGGGCGGTACTCGCCTCAGAGGTCGGCTGTGACGGTGTGGTGGCATCCGGTGAAGAAGCCGCAGCCATTCGGCAGAAAATCGGTCCGCGCTTCGCAATCGTGACGCCGGGTGTGCGTCCGGCGGGCAAGGGAGTCGACGATCATGCTAGAGCGACGACTCCCACTCAGACGATCGCCTCAGGTGCCGATTATCTTGTGATCGGCCGACCCATTCGTGATGCGGCAGATCCACCGGCGACCGTGGCCGCCATTCTTGCCGAGATGCAGGCTGCGTTTGATGCACGGCAGTAAGGAGTATCGGTTGCGACGGCAATCCACGCTTTGTTAATATCATCCTTCCTCAAACCCCTCGTGGTGGGTGTAGCTCAGCTGGTTAGAGCGCCGGATTGTGGATCCGGAGGTCGCGGGTTCGAAACCCGTCATCCACCCCATACCCCTTCCTCATAACTGCTTGTGGCATCAGCCGATCTGAAGAAGTAGGCCTCACGAAGGTTGCGGCTGGTTGCGCCTGGGTTGCGGAAATGGGCTGTACATCGGGAGTATCGAGGCGGTCGACGGCTTGCTTATTCCCACCCGGAATCAAATGGCCATACAAATCTACTGTCACTTGGATGGAGCTGTGACCCATCTGATCTTTCACATAGACCGGGCTTTCGCCGTTCTGCAGCAGGAGCGAGGCAAACGAATGGCGTAAGTCATGGAACCGGACTTGTCGCACGCCCGCACCTTTCAGCAGACGGAAAAATTTCAGGCGGATCCGGTTCTGATTCAGTGGCTGGCCCTGCTCGTTACAAAAGACCCATGGAGGGACTTCCTTCCATCCACGTGCGGCCGCTTCAAACTGCCGATCAAGCTGCAGTGTTTCTAGGGTGGCGGTAAGTTCTCATGAGAGATCCACCCGTCGAGATTCACCGCTCTTTGGCGTGGTCATCTTGCCATGTGTGAAATTCTGACGGACCTCTACGAAACGCCCGGCGAAATTGACATCCTCCCACTGAAGGGCCAGGAGCTCGCCTTGCCGTAATCCGGTACGCGCTGCACAGAGGAACGCAGGATAGAGTGTCGGCGCCGTGGTTTTCGTGTGGGCCATGAAGAGCGCTAACTCTTCTCGGGTCAGGGGGTTAATCGAACGGCGTTTGCTGATCTTCGGCAAAAATTTGCCCGGTCTCAATGCTGGATTGGCAGTGATGAGGTTATCCTCAATCGCATGACTGAAGAGGCTGCTTAACGTGCGGATGATGTTCTGCACGGTCTTTGCCGACAAGCCGTGTTGCAGGCACCCGACCGCGAAGGCCTTCACCTTTTCCCGCGTTATCTGCTGTAGATCCTGTCCTTTAAAGACCGGGAAGACGTAGCGGTCGAAGATTTTTCGGTAGTCGGCGTGTGTGGTGTGTTTGCGGGTCTGTTCAATCCGTTCGAGAAATGTCTTGGCGTAGGCGTCCAGGGTCACGCTGGTCTGTGGGCGGTCGAACGCCGTTTGCCCCAGCGCCATTCGTGCTTGAATTTGTTGAGCCGCCTGTTTCGCGGCCTTCTTCCCCACCACTCCCGTACCAATACGCTTGGCCTTGCGCGTGCCGTGATGGTTGATGAAGATCCACCACGCCCCTTTCCACTCTCGAATCGTGACGCCCATAGGACGCATAGTGTGTTTGACTCCCTTTCCCGGTGTCAAGCGTTCCGCTTCGACGGTTGCATGTGAGCAACCACAGAATCAACGATAGCGCTCAGTTCATCAGCCGAGTTGACAACGTGCGAACCCGACAGCCAGCGGTCGAACTCCTCTCGCTTCACCAGGATCTTCCCTTCGATCCGGTAGTGGGGCAGTGGATGGAGGCGATCCACGAGGCGATCCCTCAGCCATCGAACCGAGCAGGACGAGTAGGCCGCCAATGCCTTGAGATCGAAATAGCCTGGCTCGAAGAGGTCACCCAGCATCACAGCCCCTTGTCGAGATCTGCGAACCGCCTTTTCTCCGGCCTGAGAGCTTTTTTGCCATCATGCGTTTTGCCTAATACTGGAAGCACAGAGCGCGTGTGATACCGTGGCACTTATGAGAGGGTTCAGTATTTATGACCATACCGAAAAGGTAGGGGAGGCCGGGAGAGGGGATTTGGCAGCCACGCATCTGTAGCACCGCGTCCGGAGACGCCGTGCGTCGCCGATCAGGGAGTGTGGCACGCCCGTAGCAACCGCGCCACCGCGGACGGTGTCACGGGTGCAGTCGTGCGTGGCCACAGATTCGGAAAATCTGTTGCGCCCCCGCGTGGGTGAGGGGCGCAACAATGTTTTGAAAAGAGGTCGGTGTGCGGCTCCGGTGTCCGAGTCCGTTCATGAACGGTTCGGCTTCGGAGACATCAAGATCTCAGCTCGTGAGAGTTCTAACGGAATAATGTCCCTGGTCGATAAAAGGATGGGGGCTTAGGCCGAACGACGCGTCCGGGTCACTCGCCTGTGCTTGGGAGGCTGTAGTTCGACGCGAACTGGTCGCCCCAGTGCCGCCGCCATGTTCACCAGCGCATCTAAGGAAAAGCGGGAGATCCGTCCGCGGAGCAGATCATTCATCCGTGGCTGCGTCACCCCGCATGTGACGCCCGCTTCCGCCTGCGTCCACCCGTTCGTCTCGATGACCTCGGTGATCTGCCGCATGAGTGCAGCGCGCGCGCGCAAATTCGCCGCCTGTTCGGGCGTATCAGCCAACGCGTCCCACACACTCTTGAAACTGTGGATCGTCTTAGTCATGTTTCCCTCGCTTGAGTTCAGCGTACCGTGTTCTGGCTTGCTCAAGATCGCGTGCACTCGTCGCCCGGCTTTTCTTCTGAAATGCATGGAGCACGTAGACTGCTTCGGCGAACCGAGCCACGTAGATCACGCGATAGGTGCCGGAATCATCCCATACCCGTAGTTCTTCGACACCCTTTCCAACGGACGGCATCGGTTTGAAATCGGTTGGCTGCTTGCCGTGCTGGACTTGCTCGAGTTGGTACCCCACATCATGCCGAGCGTCTTCCGGAAACTGTCGGAGACGCTCCAGCGAGTTTCCAAGAAAGCGCAGCGGTTTCACGGATCAAATATACCAGTTTGGATATACGACGGCAAGCCCGCGCAGACCCTGACTCTGGCGATCGCCGTCGCAGTAGCGAGTACGTGCCAATTCCCTTCGTTCGAACGTATTATCCCAATCATGGGAGGTTGTGGGTCGATTAACGGTGTGGCTGAAGGGGAGGGTGGCCCTGTTTCGGAGATGACAGTAGGGGCATGGAATAGGAGCTTTTTAAGAGGTTGGGGATATGGCTCTTGCCCGTAGTTGTCTTACATTATGAGTTTATCGTATTCTTGTGCCCAGGTTTTCTGACCCTCAAATGACCTGAAGCAGACACCGGTCGGTGAGGGGAGTTGGGTGTCTTGATTTGGGCTGGTACGGGTGAGCTGATGGGGCAGCGGCCGAAACGGACGACCACGGTCACGGTGGATCTGGGTGAACTGAAAGCGCCCTGGCAGGCTTGGTGTGACGAGCACAAGGTAACTCCGAGCCATGCCCTGCGGAACGCCCTTCGGCAGGCCATGGACCGGAGAGCAACGCGGGCTCCTACGCTTCGGCTGCGCATCACGCCGAAGCCTGAACGAGCCAATGCCCGCATGGAAGTGAACCTCACGCCCTCAGAACTCGCTGCCCTGAAGAAAATGGCCGGCCACGAAGGTTACGTGCCGACGAAATGGGTAGTGGCGATGATCCGCACCAAGTTGACTGGACAGCCGCATGTCGGGCAGCCGGAATTGGAAGGATTGGCTCGGTCGAATCAACAACTGCTTGCCTTGGGCAGGAACTTGAACCAGATTGCGAGAGTTCTCAATACCTCGCCTCAGCACCAGGCTGCGTTTCGCGTCGAGGTCATCACCGAACTCTCTCGCGTGATCCAGGCCCATACGAAGAAGGTGTCCGATGTCTTACGCGGGACTGTGGAGCGCTGGCAGCTCCAATGACTCCGCCGGTCAGTCAGATCGACGACAAGCTCGATGAGTGGGGGAGTCGGCTCTTCAATGTCTCAACAGAGACCCTCCCGCGACCGCGGTCCAGCAAGCATGTTCGTCTGAGTTCCGGCAAGTTCGTGAGTACTGGCGGACGGCTCAGCACGCCGCAGGCTCGGGCGACCTATGTGCGGCAGAAGCTCCAGGCCATGGTCCGCCGCACGCCGCAAGTCGTGGTAAAACTCGTCAGGGCGCCGAAGGGGATGAAGGGTATCTCCAACAACCTCACGTACATTTCGCGTGATGGCCTTCTCGAGATCGAGGATCAGGATGGACAGGTGATTCTGGGGAAAGAAGCGGTGGCGGATCTGAAAGCCGAATGGCGCGACGGCGGGATGCCGATTGCGGCGGATTCAACCATGCGTGATGCCTTTCATCTGGTCCTCTCCATGCCGACACGCACCGATCCGCTGTCAGTCCAACGGGCGGCTCGTGACTTCGCCACACGGGAGTTCTCTGGCTTTCAGTACGCCATGGTGCTCCACACCTTCGAGACCGATCCAGACCCGCACCCCTCTCCGCATCCCCATGTCCACCTGACCGTCAAAGCCGCTGGTCTCGACGGGATGCGCTTGAATCCAAGAAAGGCAGACCTGCAACGTTGGCGGGAGGGGTTTGCTGAAGCCTTACGAGGGCATGGCATCGAGGCCACTACGACGAGTAGGATTCACCGCACCGCACATGAACGGTGGAAGGTCCAGCATCTGCATGATCGCACAACCAACGCAAAGGTGCTTAATCGTCAGCAACGCCAAACGCATTTGCCGAGGAAGCAGCGTGAGGTGATGCATCACTACCAACAGGTCCTGAAGACGCTCGCCCAATCCGATCGAGGGGAGGACCGACAACTCGCCGGAGATCTCGTGCGCTATTTCAAGGCACCTGTTCGTACTCCAGAGACTGAGAGGGAACGAGGGAAAGACCGTGAACGATGAGGTGCCGCAATTTGAGAGTCAACAGAAGTACAGATCGATCAATAGAAGCACGAAGGAGCTAGGGAAGGAATTGGGGAGGTGGGTATTAACCGACCCAGACCGTTTATCGTATCGGCAACTCACTTGGTTATTGTAACGGCGGGAAGTGCCGCAGAGGTTGCGGATTCTGAGCATTGTCTCTTATACTAATAAGATTCGGAACCCAGGATATTGATCTTCCCCCGATTTTGTGGACACCGGGTTACGCGACAGCCGCCTTTGCTTCGAACTCGGCGGGGGACTGATAGCCAAGGGTCGAGTGGCGTCGCTGCCGATTATAAAATACTTCG
>Ga0134128_10000928_pt1 | contig 39627 bp, 71 predicted proteins | sample KB31754_FD_96462 | JGI IMG/M metagenome (GOLD analysis project Ga0134128, IMG submission 96462) | Terrestrial soil microbial communities with excess Nitrogen fertilizer from Kellogg Biological Station, Michigan, USA - KB3-175-4 | ecosystem: Environmental > Terrestrial > Soil > Unclassified ...
CAGGGGAAAAGCGACATGCGAAGACAATGGATTGGAGGCCTGCCCGAGCGCATGGCCAGCTTGCCCGTCGACCACCGGGGGTTTCCGGTGCCGTATTTCGTCCAGTGGCAGAACGGCAAGCCGTTGTTCCCGGTGATGGACACGCGCAAGTTTGTGCAGGCCGTGCGCGGCGGCCTGTGCTGGGTCTGCGGGCAGAAAACTTTCGCCTACAAGTGCTTTGTGATCGGGCCAATGTGCTGCATCAACCGGATCAATTCCGAGCCGCCCAATCACTACGAATGCGCCCGCTTTTCGGCGCTCAACTGCCCGTTTCTGTCGCAGCCGAGGATGCGCCGCGTCACCACGACCAGCGAGGACGGCGAGATCATCTATCGCGACGAGGTGATGGGCCGGCCGGCCGGGCACATGATCGAGCGAAACCCGGGCGTGTCGTGCATCTGGATCACCAAGAGCTTTAAGCCGTTCGACCCGGGCGGCGGGGGCGTGCTGTTCGACCTCGGCCCGGCCGTGCGGCTGGAGTTCTACGCCAACGGCCGACAGGCGCGCCGCTCTGAGGTCGAGGAAAGCGTGCGCACCGGTCTGCCGGCGCTGCTGGCCGCCGCCGAGAAGGACGGCCCCGAGGGCGTCAAGGAAATGGAGGTGCGGCACCGGGCTTTCCTCGCCGCCCTCGACGACGTGAAATGGGATGTCGCGGCATGACGATCTTGCGGCCCGAGGGCGAGATAGCCGCCGCCAAGGATCGACAGGCCAAGGCGTGGGCGGCCATGACCGAGGCCGAGCGCGTTAGCGCCATCGAAGCGCTCACGGCCCTGTTTGCAACAACGCTGGGCGTGGTCTGTGATGACATCAACGAAGACTTGGCGCGCCGTGGCGTGCCGTTCACACTGTCCCTGAAAATCGAAGTCGATGAGGTGCGAAAATGATACCCCTGACCATCCGCTTTCACCCTGACCGCAACGACCTGATCTTTCCCGACATCGAGGAAGGGCAAGGCTTTGAAGCGCACATTTCCGAGGTCGTCGTCGTCGCCAACGGCGTTGACGGGCAGGACGGCGTCACGCGCCCGAGCATCGTTTTCCGCGTCGAGCTACCAGACGGGAAAGTCGGCGTCGCCATGACCACCGGGCGGCTGTTCTGCGCCTTTGCCGACATGATCAAGGCCAAGCACCCGCAAGCGTTTGAGGCCCCGTGATGTCAACCGAGAGCTTGGAAGACGAAATCCGGTTGCTGGCGAAAATCGAGGTCGCCGCCGCGCGCAAGGAGATCGAACACATTGCCCGCCAGCTGGAGGACATCCGCAAGGAGCGCATGCGGCTCAACCGCCGCGAGGCCGAGCTACTCGGCGACCGGCTGGAGGCTCGCCGCCGCATGGCCAAGGCCGACGCGGTGCTGAAATGAGCAAGGTCAAGGCGCACCGCAAGGCGCGCATTCACGGCAAGACCGACGCCGCCGACAGGATGGCGCACCGGCTCCAGCTGGAGCGCGACGACCTGCTGCGAAACTCGAAAGGCCAAGGCGGCCTGCCGCTCCCGTCGACGCTCGGCTGGGGCATTCGAAAATCAACCAAAAAGGTCAGCCTGTTTGACCCTTTCAAAGGTGGAAAATGAACTGCGATCAGCCCGACGACCGAGCCGCCGACAGTGCCGAACTGGGCAAGCTCGCCCAGATGATGAAGGCCTTCAATTTTCACGGGATCATCATGCTTTCCAAGCCCTGCCAGAAGTGCAACGGCCTGCACCAGTGGCGGATGATCTCGACGCTCCCGCCGAGCGATGGGGGGATACAGCAGCTGCTGCACCACGCCGCCGCGATGATCGACGAGGGCAGGCCGGAAATGTTCGACATCGTACAGGCGGCCGGGGGCTCGCAATGAGCGCCTTCCTTGACCGCGCCAAATCGGTGCAATCGAAAGTCGCGGGCGAAACCCGCGTCACCATCCACCTCGACCTGCTGGAGGGCCTTATCGCCGAGATCGTCGAGCTAACCGACGAGGTCGAGCGCCGCCGCGCCGTGAGCCCCGAAAGCGTCGCCGAGATCGTCGGGCGGCTACAGCCCGGCGGTGACGCTCATCAGCGGAGGCAGACATGAACCTTCGACAAGCGCCGCCGGGCGCAAAACCGGCGCGCCCACGCTTCGCCGAGGGCGACCTTGTCGTGAAGCCGCAGGGCTATGCCTTCCCGGGCGAGATCAGGGCCGTTTTCAGGACCAAGGCCGGCAAGTGGCGCTATGTCGTCGAGGCGACGGGCGAGGGTTACGCCGGCATGCTGCACATTTTCGATGGCGACCGGCTGGAGCCGGCAGACAAGGGGACGTTATGACACCGACCGTAATTGACCTGTCGCACTATCAGCCGCACGTCGACCTGCTCACGGCGCGCAACAACGGCATTCTGGGCGTGATCCACAAGGCGACCGAGGGTACCGGCTGGAGCGATGGGCTCTACAAGGCCCGCAAGGCCAACGCCGCCACGCTGCGGCTCGCTTTCGCGCCCTATCACTTCCTGAAACCGGGCAACATCCCAAATCAGGCGGCCAAATTCATCCAGTTTGCGCAGCCGCCGAAGGGCGGACGGGTGTTCATCGACTACGAGGACGACGGCCTTAAGCTCGACGACCTCAAAACCATGATCAAGGCGGTGCTGACCCTCGACCCGACGCTGCAAATCGGCATCTATGGCGGGGCGCTGCTCAAGCAACAGGTCGGCGACACCAAAGACCTCGACCTTGGCCGATATCCGCTCTGGCTCGCTCAATACACTACAGGCACGCCGTCTTGGCCAAAGAATACTTGGCCTTATTGGTCATTGTGGCAGTATACCGACGCGGCCGACGTGCCCGGCGTCGGAAAATGCGACGGCAACGTCTTCAACGGGTCGAACGAAAACCTGATGCGGTTCCTCGACCCGGTCGACACCGCGCCGGCCCCGGTCGCGCCGCCGGTCGAACCGGCTGAGCCGGTCGACGAGGTCAGCATCGACATCAGGACGCCGCCCGGCATGCCGATGCACATTTTCGTCAACGGGGTGCAGGTGTCATGACCATCAAAGAGCTTTGCACGGGCCTCCCGAGGCACCTCCGCAGCAGGATCGTCAACGCCCTTGCCGAGGAATGGGTCGACACGGTCGACGACCTGCGGGCCTTCCTCGGCGGGGATAGGCCCCTTGTGCTTGATGGCATGGTGCCTGGCCTCGGCCGTAAGTGCGCCCGCACCCTCGACCAGCTGGTGCCCACATGGTGAGGCCGACGAAACCGCAAGCGATGCCGGCCGGGCTGGAAATCTGGACGGTTTACAACGACAAGACCAGCGATTACCCGGGCCAGTTCGTTGCCCGCCTGTTCCTCAACGATCAGCCAACGACCGTGGTCATGTTCGCGCCCGATCTCGGCACCATCCGCAGCCGGCTACGCAACAAGGGTTTCACCCGGTTGCCGCGCCAAGAGGCCGACGACCCGGTGATTGTCGAGGTCTGGCTATGAGGTCGAAAATCCAGTGGGAGGAACCGCCGCCCGGGCCAGACGACCCCCTGCGCTTCTGGCGCGGCTTGGTCGTTGCGCTGGTGCTGTGCCTCTGGGCGGCGGCGGCGTTCATGGCGCTGGCAGCTGCGATCCTGCGGGCGCACCACGGATAAAAGGCCGGCGTGCTGGGGCCTATCCTCCTTTTCGGTTGATCGCCGGCAAATGAAGCGGCGGCCCCGGTGTCTGATGTCGGGGCCGCCTACGCCCGCTGCTATCTCGGGGGGAGGGTGAGCGGGCGATTTCTGGAAGCGGCCCCGGCCTCTACTCCGGGGCCGCCCCTTCCCGCGCCATGCCTTGGAGGGGGATCGGCGCGGGGAACTGAAATCAGCGTTCAATTCCTCGGTTCACTCGGCCATTCTGGGCCGCCTTCGGACCGTTTTTCAATGCGCTGGGCATGCTGCACCGCGCCGGAAAAGATTGCCACGTTGAAGCGCGCCCGGCACGGGATTTGGGCGCACTCCAAATTCTGGTTTAGGCCGGCACGCGGGCCAATGACAAAGCCCCGGCCGCGACAATCCGGGCAGTGACCAAGATTGAGCGTATAGCGTTCTGCGGCGGTGACTTCCCGGGTCATTGCATGCCCGGTCTCGCAACCGAATATAAGTTGCTCTCGTCGCGTTGCAGCACGCCCCGGCGCTTTAGCTCATAGAGCGCATTGGCCAGCGGCTGGCGCTCGTCGGGGCCGGTCGGAATGCCTAGACGGTTGCCGATTTCCTTGCTCTTGATCGGGCCGGTTTTGGCGACGAGTGCCGCGACCTTGTCGCGCAAGGCGGCACCGCCGCCATACTCTTTCGCCGAGGCGTATTGGCGCTTGCCGGCCCTGCTCTTTGCCGGCGGCTCGGTGCCGCCGAGGCGGGCCTTGGCAAGCTCCCGTTCCCGCTCATAGTTGCGCGGTTTCTTCTTCTTCGGCTCGGCCGGCGGCGGCCCCTCGTCGCCCGAGCCGACGCGCCGCACAATCAGCATGGGCTGCGCGTGGCCGTTGATCTGGGCGGGCGCTCCCGTGCGCTCGGCGCGGGCCATTTCGGCCTTGATCTGGTCGCCCTCGGCGAGGCCCATTAGCACCCGCCGGCTGTCCTCCAGCCGCGCGATTGCGACCTGCCGGCCGGCGATCTCTTGCCTGTGGGCGGTGATCTCATCATCGATGCGTCGCAGCATGGCGTCTACGTTCATTTCTTCCTCCCTGCCCGGATCACGGTTTCATAGCCGAGAGCGCCGAGGATGCCTGTTATCGTGGAAAATCGTGGGTAGCGGGTCTTGCCGGAAGCCATGTTTGAGACGGTCGAGCCGCTCATGCCGCCGCCATCGGCGACCCGGGCAAACTTCATGTGCGATTGCCTGAGACGCCCGGCAACAAAGCTCACGTAGTCGCTGGTTTCGCTGAAATGGAATTCGCCGGCCTTGTCGGATGCAAGCCGCGCACGGTCAGCTGCCGGGGTGTCAACGATGGGGTCTTTCGCCATGGCTTTTATCGACCGTTCTTGGTGGCGTAGATGCTCCAGCCGAGGACCATCAATATTCGAACGACCGTCGACATCCGGGGCGATTTGGTGTCGCCGCAAGCGATGTTCGAAACGGTCTGGGTGCAGACCCCCGAGCGCGTGGCGACCTCGTGATATTTGAGGTGCGATGATCGGATTGCACGCTGGCAAAGCGCGATGGTCGCGGGGCCGTCGTCGAGGTCGACGGTCTCGGACGAGTGCGGAAGTCTTAGGACTTTTGCGGCTGCTGCTGTCACGGTTTTTCCTCTCCGGTGATCTGGGCTATTGCCCCTGTAAAGTGCTCTGGAAACGCCGCGAATTTCTCGGCGGCGGTATGCTCCCTGTCGCTCACTCCGTCACGGTTTTCGACCCAGTGACCGCCCGTGAGGGCTGGAGGAAAGAGGACAAAGCCCGCGTTGCTGGAGTAGCGGATAATTGCCGCCATGCCGTCACGCTCGCCGCGCTCGGCGAGGTAGGCCTTTAGTCCAACATCGTTGTAAGCGTCTGGGTGCCGTGGGTCGACCCAGACCTGCACGACGGGGATGCGCTGCGAGGGCTCGCCCTCCCGGGTCGCGGTGACGAAATCGGGCATGATGTCGACGACGTAGTGGCCGAAATCGGGCCGCCGAAGCGGCGCGCCCAGCAGCCATTCGCACGACCAGAGCCGGCAGGAGTGAGGGCGTTTAGCGTAGATTTTGCAGCCCGTGTGCCGCTGGTGCTGACACCGGACGCTTGCCGCTTTGTTCAATTCCGCTTGAGGCAAGAGTTTGCAGCAAAGGGTGCATTGCCCACATTGCCGGCGCGCTGCCCCTGCGCCTGTTCCATCGTCCATTCGCCACCAATCGACTCGCACCCCGATGGAAACGAAATATGCCTTCAACGGCCAGATAGGTCAACCGGCCTTCTAAAGCCCGGTTAATGGGATGTTGCACACCAATTTCTGCAACCGGGCTTTTTATTTCCCGGAAAATCGGCGTAAAAAGCGCAACCGTCCTTCATTTGGTGCGCACCCCCGATGCCGGCCATTCGTAACCCCCGTTATGAACGTTTTGCCCAAGGCATCGCCAAGGGCAAGAGCCAGCACGACGCCTACATTTACGCCGGATACGCGCCAAATCAGAAGGCGAAAGACGTGCGGTCGAACGCCGGGAGCCTCGCCCGCAAGCCCGAGATCGCCGCGCGCGTCGCCGAGCTACAGGCAAAGCAGGCCCAGCGGATCGGCATCACGGTCGACGATCTGCTCGTCGAATTGCAGGAAATGCTGGCGCTGGCCAAGCGGGTCAAGCAGCCGGCGGCCGGCGTCGGCGCGATCCTCGCCAAGGGCAAGCTTTTGGGCCTGATCGTCGACAAGGCCGAGGTCGAGGGCAGTGTGCGCAAGCCGGCCCGCCGGCCGACGCCAGAAACCCGCATGACCATGGATCAGTGGAAAGACCAGTTCGCGCCGCAGCACGTCGCCAAAGGTCCGATGCAATGACCAAGTCGCGGGCGCAAATCATGGCCGAAAGGTCGGTGCCCGACCCGCACCGCGTCCACGCCAAGCCGCAGCGACAGGTCGATATCGGGTTTGTGCCGCAGGCCGGCCCGCAAACCGCTTTCATCGAATGCCCGTGCGACATCGTCATTTTTGGCGGTGCCCGAGGCGGCGGCAAAACGCACGGCTCGCTCGGCGAGTGGTGGATACATTCCGAGGATTACGGCAGCGAGGCAAATGGCCTCATGGTGCGCAAGACCCGGGAGGATTTGCGCGACACCATCCGCGCCGGGCAGGAGATGTTCGGGGCCGCCGCCACATGGAAGGAAAAGGGCTCATATTTCCAGATGGCGAACGGCGGCAAGCTGACGTGCGCTTATCTCGAAAGCGACCAAGACGCGGCCAACTATCAGGGCTGGAGCTTGACCCGCGTCTATGTCGAGGAATTGACCCAGTACGCGACCAGCGGCCCGATCTTCAAGCTGCTGGCCTGCCTGCGCTCGGCGACAGGCGTTCCCTGCCAGTTTCGGGCGACCTGCAACCCGGGCGGCCCCGGCCATCACTGGGTCAAGCAGTGGGCAATCGACATCGGCCCCTATCGGATGTTTACCGACCCGGAAAACGGCCTGACGCGCGTCTTCATCCCGTCGCGCCTCGCCGACAATCCGAAGCTCATGGAGAACGACCCGAAATATGTGAACAAGCTCCGCGCCTCGGGCTCGCCGCAGCTGGTGCGCGCATGGCTGGAGGGCGATTGGAACGTCATTGAAGGCGCATTTTTCAGCGAATTCGAAACCGCGCGGCACGTCCTGCCAGAGTTCGAAATCCCGCAGCACTGGATCAAGTTCCGGTCGATGGACTGGGGCTCCGCTCATCCGTTTTCGGTGGGCTGGTGGGCCGTCTGCCAAGACGATTTCGAGATCACCGGCCGGGTCGTGCCGCGCGGCGCGATCATCCGCTATCGCGAATGGTATGGCTGCAAGACCGGGTCGCCGAATGTCGGCCTGAAAATCCCGGCCGAGGAAGTGGCCGCCGGCATCGTTTCACGGGAAACATCCCCAAGCGGCATGCGCGAGAAAATGGCGTATGGCGTCCTCGACCCAGCCGCCTTTGCGGTGATCTCGGGTCCGTCGATTGGCGAGACCCTAATGCGACACGGCGTCGTGTTCCGCCGCGCCGACAACGCGCGCACCAGCCGTGACAAACGCATGGGCGGCTGGGACCAGATGCGAGCCCGGTTGAAGGGCAACGCGGATGGTCATCCGATGATGTTTTTCTTCGACACCTGCCGCGATCTCATCCGCACTTTGCCGATGATGCAGCACGACGCCAACCGACAGGAAGACCTCGACACGGACGGCGAGGACCACGCCGTCGATGACACCCGTTATGCCTGCCTTTCGAGGCCCTATCTGGCCTCGACCGTGCGCGCCATCGACCGCAACCCGTACCTCGTCGCGAATGCCTTCAAGCTGCACGAATTGAGATAGCCATGGCGCAAGACCCAGACCTGAAACCCGCCCCTGTCGACGCCGGATCACCGGACGCTGGCAAGCCCGACCGCCAGCTTGCCGCCGACACCGAGGCCGACCCTTATTCGGGCGTCGGGGATGTCGATATCAGTTACTGGATTGACTGCCTCGACGACGCCGAGCGGGCCGAGCAGGATTGGCGACGCCGGGCGCGCGAGATCGTGCAGATTTACCGAAACGAGAGCCGCAACGCCCGCAGCGGCAAGTGGCAACCCGGCCCGATCACCTTCAACATCCTCTATGCCAACACCGAAGTCATGTTGCCGGCGATCTATCAGAAGCCGCCGCAGCCGGTCGTTCGGTCACGCTTCGCAAAAGCGCCGCCCCCGCCGCCGCTTATGCCTCCCATGGGGGTGATCCCCCAATTGGGGCCGCCCGGGCTCTCTCCGCCCGGCGGCCCCCCTTTGCCCCCTCCCGGCGGTCCTCCGCCCATGGGCGCGCCTCCCGGCGCGCCACCAGTCGCACCGCCGAGCGGACCCGGTGCGCCGCCGCCTATCGCGTTGCCGCCCGGCATACCGCCATCAACCCCGCCGGGGGCTCCAGCGATGCCGCCGCAGGGCGGTCCTCCGATGGGACCGCCGGGAGCGCCCCCGGGCAATGTCGTGCCATTCCCCGGCCCGCCAGCGCCCGGAATGATGCCGCCCGGTGCCGGCATGATCGGACCCGCCCCAACCGGGCCGATGCCTGCGCCGGGCAGGCCGGCGCAGAAGGATATCGAGACCGCCGCCAGCGTCATGGAAAAGGCGCTGGAGATCGTCACCAACGACGAACATTCGAACGAGGCCATCAAGATGGCCATAAAGGACGTGCTGCTGCCCGGCCGGGGCTGTGCGCGTGTCCGCTGGCGGCCCCAGATGAAAGAGCAGCCGGTCATGGCCGGCGACGGGATCACGCCGCTCCCGCACCCTGAAACGGGGGAGCCACAGGTCGAGCAGGTCAAGGTCTGGGAACAGGTCGGCGACGAATATGTCTACTGGGAGGATTTGCTCGTCGACCCGGTGCGCGCTGCGGCCGATATGGACTGGATTGCATTCCGCCACCTGTTCACGAAAAAGGCGCTGGAAACCGAGTTCGGCGGCTCGCCGCAGTACGAGAAATTGAAGCAGCAAAACAAGCTCGGCGAGCTTTTCAAATGGACCGACGAGAGCGCCGCGCAGAACGCGGTCGGCGGCGGCGCGGCCATGAAGACGGCGACCAAGCTTGGCGACAAAATCAAAAAGGCCATGCTCTGGGAAATCTGGGATCGCAACAGCCGGCAAATTATCTGGTTTGCCCGCGATGCCGGCGGCCTGACCATGCGCGTCGACCCCGACAGTTTGCAGCTGGAGGGCTTCTATCCGATCCCGGCCCCGATGCTCGCCGTCACCACCACGGACAGCCGCATTCCGAGGCCGTTTTACGATCTCTATGCGCGCCTCGCCGCCGACCTCGACGAAACGTCGGAACGCATTTCGAACCTGACCAAGCAAATCAAGGTGCGCGGTGCCTACAATGCCGCGTCTACGGCGGTCAGCGATATTCTGACAGCCGGCGATCAGAAGATGATCCCGGTTGAGGGCGTCGACATGATCACGGGCGGCCTCGCCAACCACATTTGGATGATGCCGATCATCGATTTCATGAACGCCCTCGACAAGCTGTTTCTGGCCCGGGAACAGTGCAAGCAGGCGATTTATGAGGTCATGGGAATTTCCGACATCATGCGAGGCGCGACCAAGGCCTCGGAAACCGCGACCGCGCAGCGCATCAAGGGCTCCATGGGCGTGTCGCGGCTCGACAGTGCCAAGTCGCAAGCTGACAATTTCATTCTCGACCTGATGCGGCTCAAGGCCGAGATCATCGCCACCAATTTCGACCCCGACACGCTGATGAAAATGACCGGCGAGGAAGTGACGCCGCCGGTCATGGAAATCTTGCGGTCGGACTTTTCCCGCACCTGTTCAATCGACATCGAAACAGACAGCACGGTTGCGCCCGACCTACAGGCCGAGCAGCAGGGCATGGCGATGGTCATGCAATCGGTGCAGCTGGTGATGCAGGGCGCGCAGGGGATGCTGATGACGCACATGCTGCCGCCGCAGCAGGTCATGCAGCTTTCGCTGGAGCTTCTGAAAATGGCGCTGCACCCGGTTCGCTACTCCCGGGGCGTGGTCGAGCTTATTCAGGACTTCCAAGACCAGCTGGCCGCCATGCCGCCACCGCCGCCCATGCCTCCAATGCCACCGCCCGGCCCCGCAGGAGGGCCGCCAGCGCGCGGCGGGCCTCCGGGACCGCCGGGAGCCCCGCCGCCGCCCCATGGCCCTCCCGGGCCGCCGCATGGTGCCTTGCCGCCGCCGGCCGGCATGCACCCGATGATGCCCCCCGGCATGCACCCCTGAAACCGAGGATAACCCATGGCCAAGAAACAGCAGACCGACGACACCGAAACCGTCACCGAGACCGAGACGACCGACCCGGCCTCGCCGCCGGCCGAGCCCGAGAAAATCACAACCGTCGAAGACCTCGGCATTGGTGCGGGCGATCCCTATCCGACCGGCAAGCCGGCAGAGCCCGAGGTGAAGTGATGACCCAGACCTATCCCAGCCCGATCACCCGGGCGATGGTCGCCAAGATCGACGACGGCGTGGCGCGGCCGGTGCCTGCCGTCATCAACCCCGGCGTCGCCACCGCCAACATCGCCTATTCCCCGAACACGCTTGCGGCGAAAGCGGCAGCGTCGGTGCCTGCCGGCACCTTCGCCACGCTCAACGCCGTTGCGTCCAACATGCCTTACTAGGAGGCCGCCGCGATGACCCAGACCCTGCCCAATCCGATCACCCCGGCAATGCTCGCCTTGGCCAACGCCAACGCCGGCAAGCCGCGCTACACCAGCGGCGCGGGTGCCGACTGGTCGGGCGGCGCGACCGGCGACGATGTCACCACCGCGACCGCCTATCAGGCTATCGCCTCGTCGGCCTCGGCCGCGCTGGCCACGCCCTACAGCCCGCAAAATCAGACCCAGAAGGCCGCCGCGATGACACCGCCGGGCAGTCTGGCGGTCGACGTGACCAAGTACCGGGGATGGATCGGGCCGCAAGACCCCTATCCCGGCCCGGGCGTCACGCTGGCGTCGATCAACCCGGCGACGGCTGTTCACAACACCGCCGCCATTCCCGTGGCCTGCGCCGGCACCGGCTTTACGATGAATTCCGTCGTCAAGGTCGACGGCGTCGCGGTGCCGACCGTCTACAATTCGCCGACCTCGCTTACCGCGACGATCACCCCGAAAGTCACCGCCGGAACCCAGTCGGTTACGGTCGTTGACCACGGCGTAACGTCCCCGGTCGCCCGCACCTTCACGGCGTCGTGATGGTCGGTCCTCGGGATGCTCTCCCGGCGAGCGCTGGCGGTCAGCTGAGCGAGCGCCAAAACCACCACCTCGCCGCCCTCACGGCGGCGGGGGATGGCCTTTACAACGCGATGCACGCGGCCGAGGGCTCCAATCCTCCCGGCGAGCATCAGGAACACACATTCCAGAGCCGGCGGATGTCGATTGCCGCCACGCAGCTGGAGATCGCTTTGATGATGGCACGCAAGGCAGCACTGGAGACGCGATGAGCCAATTTGCACTGCCCAAGACCAAGCCCAAGGGGAAGTCGAAAAACATCCCCTTCATGGATGTTCCCGGGTCCGATCCGAGCGCGGCGATGAAGGGCGACAACGCCCAGTTCGTGAAGGGCTCGACGGCCCCCGGCACCGAGAAAAAGCCGCCGCAGAAAGTAGGCCCGCGCGGCTATGTCGGCGGGATCAATCAATTCGCCCTGCCGAAGACCAAGAAAATCCCCAAGAGCGGGATGAAGGGGCCGAACTGATGACGGCTTACGTGTTTCGGGATGGCCTCATCATCCCGAAAGGGGAGGCGCTGGGCAGGCAGGCACGGCCGGCCCGGTCCTCCCTGCCGGCCCCCATGTTGAGCCGCATGGAGCCATTCGAAAGCCCGGTGACGGGCAAAGAGATTTCGTCGTGGCGAGAGCGCGACAGAGACATGGCCGCAGCTGATGCGGTCGATCCCCGAGACCTGCCGGCACCGACGCGCGGCAGGGCTCCAAAAAAGGTGAACGCAAATGGCAGAAAATGATCAATCGCCGGCAGCACCCGGCAACGGCGCTCCAGCTGCCGCCCCAGTCGAAACGCCAGCACCCCGGCCGTCAATCCGCGAGGTCGCCGAACAGGCGTGGGATACGGTGCAGGAAGACGCCGCAGCTTCCGATGGAAACTCTGATGATGCCGCTGGACAAGAACAGCGCAGGCGCGATAATTTGGGCCGCTTCGCTCCAGCCGATCAGGTAGCGAAGCCGGGCGAGCAGTCGACAGACCCAGCCCCGAAACCAATTCCAGCGCCTAGTGATCCAAAGCCGGTCGATCCAGCCCCCGGGAGCAATCAACCGCCGCAGCACTGGCCCGAGGCAGACCGCCAAACTTTCGCGAAGCTCGACCCGGCAGGACAAGCGTTCCTGTTGCGCCGGCACACCGAAATGGAGCGGGACTATCAGGGCAAGGCGCAGGCCGCAGCGACAGCAGTTCAATTTACCCAGTCGCTGGCCCCGATTTTCCAAGATCCGGTTATTGCCGGGTCGCTACAGCAGGCGAGGGTCTCGCCCTATGACGCGATAGGTCAATGGGCAAGCTTCCACCGCCGGGCGATGGACCCCAACCCACAGGTCCGCGTCGCGCTGTTGCAGGAGCTTGGCCAGCGCATGGGATTGGACCCAGCGGCATTGCGGCAGAGCCAGCCGGGCCAAGTCGCCCTCTCCGAGGAAGACCTGAAAGACCCGGCTATCCGTTACTTTGCCGACCACCTCGGCAAGACGTTTTCAGACGTGCAGGCCCTTCGGGGCGAGCTTCACCAGATGCGCCAGCAGGAACAGCAAAAAGTTCAGGCTGAGGTGCTTAAAGTCACAAGGGGGTCGGTCGACAGTTTCGCGGACGAAAAGGATGAACGGGGCAACCTGAAACACCCTCATTTCGACGCGGTCCTGCCGCACCTCATCGAGCTTTACCGGGCCAACCCGGAACGGTCGATGCAAGAGGCCTACGACATGGCAATCTGGGCTGTTCCCTCGATCCGGGCGAGCTTGATTGCCGCCGAGCGCACCAGCGTTCAACAGCAGCAATCGAACGACCGGGCAAGGCAGGCGGTGCGGTCAAATGTGCGGGGCGTGACCTCGCCAGTGGCCAAGCCAGCCGGCGAGAAGGGCAAGGGCCTTCGGGCGGCGCTGGAAGCGGCAGCAGATGAGGTCGGCCTCTGAGGGGATGTCACCGCGCGTCGGGCTTCCTCTCTGACAGGAGCCCGCCGCTATGGCCGAACCGACGACCAACAATCTAGTCACCACCACCATCAACAATTACCACGACGACTTTGCCGACAACGTGTCGAATTCGAACGCGTTGACGGCGATGCTCAAGCAGGGGAACCGGGTCCGCATCATCGACGGCGGCAAGCAGATTTCCTGCCCCCTGACCTACGCCGAGGAAACCTTCGCTTGGTACAGCGGCACCGAACTGCTGAGCCGGGCCGTGAAGGAAACCATTTCCGAGGCCGACTATGCGCCGGCAAACGCCGTCGCCTCCATCACGCTTTCCGGCCCCGATCTAGCGAAGAACAAGGGCAAAGAGCGCATCTTGAACCTGCTTGAAGGCAAGATGGAAAACGCCCAGTCGACGATGAACAACAACGTCACCAAGGCGGTCTACGGCGACGGCACGGTTGCCAAGTCGTTTGCAGGCCTCAAGGCGTTCATCACCGACGACGGCACCGGCACGGTCGGCGGCATCGATAGCTCGACTTGGACCTTCTGGAAAAACCAGTTCCAGAGCATCGCCCGCGCCACCGGCCTGCAATATCCGGCCCTCAAGGCCGGCATGAATGCGCTGTGGATGAAGCTGGTGCGCGGCACCGAGCATCCCGACCTCGTCGTGGCCGATGGCGAATTCTATTCCACCTACGAAAGCGGCTTGCAGGAAAACCAGCGCTATGCCGACGCCCGCCTCGGCGCGCTCGGTTTTGAGACGCTGAAATACAAGCAGGCGGCGGTCGTGTTCGACGGCGCGGCCACCGGCCTCGTCGGCGGCTACATGATCAACACCAAGTACATGAAATTCGAAATCTACTCGGGCCGGAATTTCGAAATGCTCGACCTGCCCGACCAGTCGCCCGACATGGACGCGATCACCCGGCACATTGCCTTCATGGGTGCCATCACCCTGTCCAATCGGTCGTTGCAGGGCCGCGTCCTGTTCACCGGCACCTGATCAATTTTGCGGCGATTTAGTCGTCGCAAAATCGGGCGGCGGCCGGGTGGGTCTCGTTCACCTCTCCCCGGCCGCCTCCCCTCAACCAAGGAGAACGAAACCACATGTCCGAACAAAGCCAAGCCCTCATCCGTTTCAAGCCCGGCTGGGAGCGTGACGGCGTTTCCGAAGACGGCCTTCCGCGCTTCCGCGCCACGGTGCGCATCGTCAAGGAAGTGCCGCCGCTGACCAAGGTCGAATATCTCGCCACCGAGCAGGATTTCGACGAAAACCCCGGCCCCTATGCCCTGTTCCTGAAAGAGGAAGAAGCCCGCCACCAAGAGCCCCGGGAGGATGGTTTCCCGCTGGCGCTCTGGCCTGCTGTCAACCCGGCCCAGTTTCAAGCGCTGGCGCACCGCGACATCAACACGGTCGAACAGCTGATGAAGTACGCCGACAGGCGCGGCAACGACGCCATGCCCGGCGAGTTCAAAGAGCTTGCAGAGCGGGCAAAGGTCATGATCGCCATGACCTCGCAAATCGGCAAATTCGAGGAATTGATCCGCGATCTGAAAGGCGAGCGAGACGCGCTTGTCGAGCAGACCGCCGAGCAGCGCGCGACGATCTCGGCCCAGAACAGCCAGATTGCAGCCATGCGCCAGAAGGCGGCCTAAATGCCCGGGCTCGTCAGCGTCATTCAAGCCGTATCCGCCGCCTCGCAAGAGATCGGCATTTCACAGAAGCCGGTCGCCTCCGTCGTCGGCTCGAATGATCAAGATATCGCCCAGATGCTGGCGCTGCTCGACGTGGTCGCCGATGAGGTGTTGCTGGAGGAACCTTACAAAACCACGCTCGGCGATGGCTTCTACATCGTCGACCCGACGACCGGCGATTTCAAGCAGGCCGTCACCGCTGACAGTGACCTGATCGCCTTCGACCGCCGGCTGACAATCGACGGTTTGAAGTACCGTTTCCTCAAGGCCAAGGGTCTCGAATTCGGCGAGGAATTGCGCGATTTTGAGACCCGCCTCAACAAGCTGGGGGCGCGGGCGAATGGCCGCGTCCTCGACCTCGACGCGGCGGCCGGCTGCGGCGACCGCTGGGGCTCGCCGTGGGGCAACATCGCAACGCCGGGGGGCCGCGTCCAATGAGGATGCTACCCTCCCGCTACCTCAACCCGAGGCCCGCGCAGATTAAGCGGCAGGTCGCCGCCCTTCGGCACGTCAGCGCGCCGCTCAAGGGCCTGTCGCTCTCGTCGAAACTGACGCCCGGCGACCCGCTTTCGGCCGTTGTCCTCGACAACTGGGTGATCGAACCGAACCGCATTGTAAGTCGGCCCGGCACCGAACTGGCGCTTACGCACGGCACCGCCCCGATTGAAACGCTGGTGCCGTTCTACGGCTCGCCGAACAAGATCGCGGCGGCGACCGGCGGCGCGCTGGTCCTGCTCGACAACACTGTGATTTCGTCGGGATGGCTCGGCAACGACTGGTCTTGGACCTCGTTTTCCAACCTGTCGGCGACGAAATACACTGTGATGGTGAACGGCTCGGCCGGCGTCGTTTCGTGGGATGGCACGACGACGACGGTTGAGACCGTCACGGCACCGGTCGGCGAGGCTTGGATAGTGCCCGCCAACTTCGACAAAGTGCTGTCACACATGAACCGGCTCTGGTTTGCCGACGCCTCCAATCTGGCGGTCTATTATCTGCCAATCCAGAGCAAGAGCGGCACGCTTAAATTCATCCCGCTTAACGCCGTCTTCAAGCGCGGCGGATCGATCCGCGCGCTCTACACTTGGACGCTCGACGGCGGCTTCGGCATGGAGGACCAGCTTGTCATTTTCTCGACCAATGGCGAGGCGGTCGTTTACCGTGGCCTCGACCCAGACACCGATTTTTCGCTGGTCGGCATTTACCGTTTCGACAGCCCCATGTCGAAGCACTCTGTCGTCAACTGGGGCGGCGATCTCTACTGCCTGATCTCGACCGGCCTTGTGCCGATGTCGACCCTGATGCGCGCCGAAAGCGAGCAACTCGGCAAGAGCGACCGCGACGTTTTCACGGCCTTTCAAGAGGTGTCGGCGATCCGGCGCGACGCGCCCGGATGGATGGTGATCAACAACCCCGGCGGCGGGTCACTGATCTGCAACATGCCGCAGGGCGGCATCAACACCTACAAGCAGATGGTCCGCTTCATGCCCAACCCGGTCTGGGCGTCGTGGTCGAACCTGCCGGCGCGCTGCTGGGGCTGGGTCAATGACCGGCTCTTTTTCGGGTCCGACAACGGCAAAGTCTACGAGATGAGCGCCGACTTTTTGAACGACGACGGCCAGCCGATCAAGATCGACGTGCAGGCCGCTTGGTCCAATTACGGCACCCCGGCAAACAAGCTTTTCAAGATGATCCTCCCCTATGTCGAAAGCGACGGCGTGCCGATGCCGTTCATCGATATGAAAGTGGATTACGACCTCTCGCCGCCCTTCAATCAGCCCGACGTTTCGGCCGGCGGCGCTGGCGGCGGCACATGGGACGTTGCCCCGTGGGACACGTCAGATTGGGGCCTGTCGCTCATCCCCTATCAGAATTGGAGCGGCGTCGGCGTGCTGGGCCGCGTCGGCGCGCCGCGCCTCGTCGCACTGGTCAAGGATTGCCAGTTCACCCTTAACGGCTGGGATGTCCTTTACGAGACCGGGAGCGTGTTCGGATGAACATTTCGTTTGCTCCCCTCGACTTCGACGCCGCCCAGTTTCTGAGCGAGGAAACCGGCATCGATTTTCGCCGCACAGATTTTCGCCATCCCAGCTGGTTTTGCGTCACCGCCCGGCGCGACGACGGGTCGATGATGGGCGTTCTGGCGTGCGAATTTAAGACCAGCTTCGACGTGCATTTCTCGACCGCGATCTGCGATCAGCGCTGCATGTCGCGCAAGCTGTTGTCGACGATCTTTACAGCGCTGTTTTCGCAGGCTGTGCGCATCACGGCGCTGGTGCATCCCGACAACCTGACAGCGGTCGAGCAGACCCGGCGCATGGGCTTCGTTTACGAGGGCTTCATGCGCCTCGGCGTCGAGGGCACGCGCGACGCGCTCATGTTCGGGATGCTGCGCAGCGACTGCCGGTTCCTGCCCGGTTTCGATCCCGCCCGCGCTTCGATGCGCCCGCTCAATATTGGGGGTTTCCATGGTCTCCACTCCTAGCCCTCCCAATCCCTACGATCAGGCGTCGGCCCAGCAATCGGCCGACCTCTACGGCAGCGCCGCGTCGTCGATCATCAACAATGCCAATGAGACCAACCCCTATGGGTCGGTCAGCTATAACAATATCGGCTACGAAACCCTCTATGACGCGAACGGCAAGGCAACCTATGTGCCCCGCTATTCGCGCGACGTGCAGCTGTCACCAGACCAGCAAAAACTGCTGGGCCTCCAGACGCAGGCGCAGGGCAACGCCGGACAGGCGGCGGTCACGGCAAGCGCCAATCTGGCCGACCAATTCCAGACCAGCCTAGACCCGTCGAAGTGGCAAGCGTGGTCGACCGGGCAGGCCCCGCAGGACGTGCGGCAGGATCAAGCGCCGACCGACCGCGCGGCGGTGCAAGACGCGATGATGTCGCGCTATAACGAGACCGCCGCCAAGCAGAACGCCAGCGACGACGCCCAGCTGGCCGCGCGTGGCCTCAACCCGGGCTCGCAAGGCTACGGCAGCGTTGCCGACACCCGCGCCCGGGCGTTCACCGATGCGACCAATCAGGCCTATCTGGCGAGCGGCGACGAGAGCCGCGCGGCGCAGCAGGCTTACAATGCGGCCGGCGCGCAACAGTATTCGCAGAACGCCGACTATGCGTCGTTCCTCAACAACCTGCGGCAAGGCCAGCAGCAGAGCGACACGGCCCTGCGAAACCAGCTGCCAAACGAGGTCGCGGCCCTCATGGGTATGGGCCAAGTCACGGTGCCGCAATTCCAGCCTTTCAGCCGGCAGGGCGTCAATTCAGCGCCGGTCGGCCAGTACATGAGCGACGCCTATCAAAACCAGCTGCAAGCGTCGAATGCGGCCAATCAAGGCATCTTCGGTCTGGGCTCGTCGCTCATCGGCGCGCTGCCATTTTCCGACCGCCGCCTGAAAGACGAGATCGAGCCGCTCGGCACCACCTTGGCCGGCCTCCCGCTCTACAGCTACCGCTTTAAGGACGGCTCGCCGGCAATCGGCGTGATGGCCGATGAGGTGCGCCAGATGCACCCCGACGCGGTGCGCCAGCGCGGCGGTTTCGACGTGGTCGACTACGGCCTTCTGCATTCTCGACATCAAGGAGCTTTCCATGGGTAGCAGCGGCGGCGGCGGCAGTTCAAAACCATCCGGCACGGCACCCCCGCCGCCGGCCAACAAGATCATCCCGCAGGGCCAATCGACGCCCTATCACCCGCAGTTCATCAATTTTCTGGGTGACACAAACGTTCCCTCCCGGGGGCTCACGCCTGAAATGCTTGCGGCGATCATGGCGACCCAGAGCGGGCCGCCGCCCAGCGCTGCGGGCTCGACCTCGTCGAACGTCGCACCGCCGCCGGCCGCCGCCGGGCGCGATGCTCTCGCCCGCGTGATGCGCGGCGGCGGCGAGGGCGGCGCGAGCCATACCGGCGCGGGCAGTGGCGGCAATAGTGGCGGCTGGGGAGGCCATTGAGCCATGGCCATGACCGAGGTCGAAGCCTACATCCGGCAACGTGCGCCGCTCTACGGCATTGACCCGGATGTCGCCGTGCGCGTGGCGCGTGGCGAAGGCGGCCTGCAAAACCCCTACCGGCGCGGCGAGGGGCCTGCCCCGAAAAGCCAAGACCCCCGCTTCGGTAAGCTCGAAAACTCCTTTGGCCCTCTCCAGCTGTACGTGAGCGGCACCGGGGCGGGCCTCGGCGACCGCGCGCTTGCCGCCGGCATCGACCCGGCCACGAACTGGCAGGGCGGCGTCGACTACGCGCTAAACGAGGCCAGTCAAAAGGGCTGGGGCCAATGGTATGGCGCGAAGGCGCAAGGCATTACCGGGATGATGGGCATTGGCGGCCGGCCCGCTGGCGCGCCCGCGCCGCAGGGTGCCGCCCCGCCTGTCATGGATGGCCCCAAGGGCGATGAGCAGGTGCGCCCGGCCGGTTACTCGACGCGCCCGCAAGGCCCCGTCGAGGCCGCAGGCGGCGGCTACGGTTCGGACCCCGTAAATCCGGCCATGCAGCCGCCCATGGCGGGCGGGCGCAACGATCTGGCGTCTGTGATGGCCGGGCAGGCTGGAGGCCCTCCAGCGGCCCCGCCTGCCTCGGCTGGGGCCTCTTTTCTGAAAAACCTCACCAAGTCGCTTGGCGGGATGGATAACCCGTTCGGCGGTGCCGAGACGGGAGCGCCGCGCGGCGGTGCCATGCCGCAGCCGGCGGCGGCCCGCGTCGATCAGGGCGACGTGCCGACCATCGACCCGCAGGCGGCCGAAATGCAGCGCCAGATGCTGGCGCAAGCGCTGATGCGTCTCAATTCGGGGAAGCTCTATGGCTAGGATTGCCTCCACCACCTCGGCCGGCGTTCCGGTATCCGACCCGACCGGCGGGATGACCATCGACGCGCTGCTGGCCCGGCAGAAGATGCTGGCCGAGCAGGCCGGCCAGATTGCCGCGCCTCGGCAGATGATTTCGCCGTGGCAGGGCGCGGCCCAGCTTGGCCAAACGTTCGTCAACCGCCTGAAAGAAACCCAGACCGAGGACCAGCTTAAGGCCGGCCGCGCGGCGCTGGCGCAAATCATGAGCGGCATTGATCCGGCCAGCGGCGCGACCTCGGCGCAGACCGGCGAGGCCTACCAGATTGACCCCGATCTTGGCCTTAAGCTGATGGATCAGGCAATTCAGGCGCGCCGGGAGGCCGCCGCCCAGCAGCTGCACCAGAGCGAGCGCACGCAGGACCGGCAGTGGACCGTCGAGGACACCGCCGCCGCCGCCCAGCGTGCCGAGGAAGCCCGCAAAGAGCAGGAAGCTTTCCAGAGCGGCCAGACCGACAAGACCCAGACGTTTCAGCAGAGCCAACAGGAACGGTCGCAAAAATTCGCCGCCGATCAGGCCGCCGCCGGCCGTGCCAATTACGGCCCAGTCATCACGGGCGACGCGGCAAGGGCGGTCGGCCTCGACGGCACCAAGAGCTACCAGAAGAACAGCACCACCGGGCAATATGACCCGATTGGCACGGGCTCGGGCGTCACCATCAACACGGGCGACACCTCGTCGAAGCTCGCCGGCAAGTTCGACGAGAAAGAGGGCGAGGACTGGGCCGGGCTGGTCACTGCCGGCGCAAAGGCCGGCGCGACGATGAACGACCTGCAACTGCTCGACCAGCTGGGCAAGGTCGCGCCGCAAGGTCCGGTGCCCGGCTTCATTCAAAAGCTGGTGCCCGGCGCAAGCAGCGCGGGACAGGCGTTCCAATCCATCGTCAAGCGGGTCGCGCCGACCATGCGCGCGGTCGGCTCGGGCTCGACCTCGGACATCGAATATAACGGCATGCTGGACAGCCTGCCGTCGCTCGGCAACTACCCCGAGGCAAACCAGCTGATTTCGGGAATGATGAAGGCCAAGGCCGGCCTCGACATCAAGCGCGCCGACATCGTCACGGCATGGCGCAATGGCGACCTGAAAGACGGCGAGGCGCGCAGCCAGCTTGCCGCCCTCAATCGCCAGTCGATCATGTCGCCGGAACTGGAGGCGCTCATCGCCAACACCAAGCGTCCCGACGCCGCGCCGGGCGCTGCGCCCGACGCCCCGGCACCCGGCGGCTGGACTGTGGAGGAAATGCCCTAATGGCAACCTTCATCGTCACCGGCCCAGACGGCAAGCGCTACAAGGTCACGGGCGACGGCACCGCCGACGACGCGCTTAAGCAGGTCCAGCAGCAGGCCGCCCAGCCCTCGACCGCACAGGACATTATGTCGACGATCCCCGCCGCCCTGCGGCGCGGGACCGAAATGCTGGCCGGCGCTCCCGGCGACATGAACGCGCTAACCCAGAGCGTCGCCGGCCGCGTGTCGCGCGCCCTGTTCGGCGACAAGGCGACCGAGACGATGAAATCCTATGTGCCGGTCGGCCTGCGCTCGGAAGGCGTCACGACGCCCGACGTGCAGCGCACAACCGAGCAGTTCATGGGGCCGAGCTATCAGCCCAAGACGACGCCCGGGAGGTATGTCGGCGCGGCGGTCGAGCAGGTGCCCGGCGCTTTCGCCGGCCCCGGCGGCAAGGCGCAGAAAATCTTGGCGGCGGTGCTGGGCGGCACGGCCGGCGAGTTCGTCGGCGAGCATACAGACAACCCATGGGCCAAGGCTGGCGCGCAAGTCGCCGGCACTCTGGCAGGCTTCCACACTCCCGGCCTTGCGCCTGTCCAGTCGGCCCGCGCCGCCGCCCGTGACGCCAACGTTGCGGCGCTCGACGCCGAGGGCGTCCCCATGACCGCCGGCCAGCGCACCGGCAGCAAGGCGGCCCAGTATCTGGAAACCGAGCTTGGCGGCTCTGGCTATGGCGATTTCGTCGACCGCCAGCGGTCGGCCTTCACGGATGCCACCATGCGACGCCTCGGCGAGCCCCCGGGCGGCTCTGCCCTGCCGGAAGACATCACCCGCGCCCGCCAGAATATCGGCTCTCGGTTCGATCAGCTGGCCGCCACGACGCAAACGCCCTTCGACCAGACGCTGCAAAACCGGCTGCTGCAAACGGCGGTCGACTACGGCGAGACCGCGCCGGCCGTGGTGCCGGCGGTCAATGGCATGATGAACCGCATGGCCGAACTGGCGGCCAACAATGGCGGCCACCTCACTGGCCAAAACTATCAGGAAATGACGACCCGGTTGCGCGAACTGGCCGACAAGGCCGACGCGCCGACCGCCGCCGCGCTCGACGATTTCCGCGATACCCTCGACGACGCGGTGCAGCGCACCCTGTCGGGAGACACCCTGCACCAGTGGCGACAGGCCCGCGCGCAATGGGCCAACCTCAACACGGTTCGGCGGGCGATGACCGGGGCCGGCGTCGAGGCGGCAAGCGGACAGGTCGACCCGGGCCGGCTGCGCTCGGCGATCACGGGAGGCGGCAACGACGCTTCGACCGTCGCCGAGGGCCGATCTGGCATGACCGATCTGGCAAACGCCGGGGTCGGCGTGATGAAAGACACGCCCGGCAACTCGGGATCGGCCGGCCGCCTCGCCGCGCGTGCCATTCCGGCGGCTGCGGCGGGCATCGGCGGTCACATGCTTTCGGGAGGGGATTGGCCAACTGCGGCGCTGGCGGCGTCGGCGGGCTTGGCTGCGCCTGAGATCATGGGCCGGGCTGTGATGTCGCCTCTCGGCCAGTCTGCGCTTTCGGGTCCAAGCGATACCCAGCGCATGCTTTTGGCCGCCCTGCTTGCAGGGCGACCGAGCGCTTTCAATGGTGCTGGAGGGTCGCCAGCGCCAGCAGGGGGGCGCAGATGATCAGGGCGATTTTCACGGCGAGCCAGCAATTGCTGATCACCTCGGCGAACTGCTGCGACTTGGTCAAGGGCTTCACATACATGGCACGGGCTCCAGAGTTTCGAGCCCTCAATATAGGCGAATTGAAGCGGGGCTTCAATGGTCCTTAAGCGACGCCTCGACGACCCAGAGAGCTACGATCCAGCGACCGAGCCGCCCGACCCGTTCGCGCGACCCTCGGCACCGATCGCAAATGCCTCGCCACGGCCTTGGCAGGGGCCGCCAGCGCGCGGGGCGACCGGCGAGGCTACCAATGCCCCGCCGCCCGATCTGCGCTCTACGCTGGCCGCCCTGCTCTCGCAGGCCTATGGCGGCGACGACCCGCAAGCGGCGCAGGCGTTTGGCAATCAGGCCGGGGCGGCCGGGGAGTTTCTCCCGCTGCTCGGGTCGATCTCGTCGGGGCAGCACTCGGTCGACGACTTCAAGCGCGGCGACATGGTCGGCGGCGGCCTCAACATGCTGGGCGCTTTGCCCGAGCTTGCGCCGCTGCTTGGAACGGTCGGCGGCGCGGCCGAGCGTGGCGGCCTGTCTGCCTTGCGTGGCGCGCCTGCGAACGTCGAGGGGCCGGTGCCTCACGTCGTCGAGGCGGCCGGCAAGTATGCCGACGCGGCCGGAATTCCGGCCACGCGCCAAAGCTCCTATGCCGAGGTCAACCCGCGCCGGGCCGGCTACATCGCCAAGGCTTACGACCGCATGCCGCACGATCCCGGCAACCCGAAGGTGGCGGCCAGCTATCAGGCCCTTGCCGACGAGACCATGGCGCAGTGGAAGGCCCTACAGGACAGCGGCGCAAAGATCGAATTCATGAAGCCCGGGCAGGCCGACCCATACCCCGGCGGCCCGCGCGACGCGCTCGCCGACATCCGGGCAAACAATCATCTGTTTGTGTTCCCGAGCGAACAGGGTTTCGGCTCTGGCGCGGCGGCTGCGGCCGACAATCCGATGCTGGCCGACACCGGCCTAAAGCAGGGCGATCACAACATTCTGGTCAACGACGCTTTCCGGGCCGTCCACGATTATTTCGGACACGGAATGGAAGGCGCGCATTTCGGTCCTCGGGGCGAGGAAAATGCATGGCAGGCGCACAAGGCGCTGTTTTCGCCCGAGGCGCTCCCGGCGCTCACGACCGAGACGCGCGGGCAAAACTCATGGGTCAATTTCGGACCGCACGGCGAGGCCAACCGAGCCAACCCGCGCGACACCATTTTCGCCGACCAAAAGGCCGGTTTGCTTCCCGCGTGGGCGACGCGCGAGGGCGGCATGCCGATGGCCTATCGCGCGCAGCAGGTCGGAACAGCGGCTGCGCTTCTCTCGGCTCTGGGCCTCGCCGGCTCGTCGCAACGCAAGGAATAGGAGGCCACCATGCCTTTTGACGGCTCTGGCAATTTCAACCGTGTAAGGAACTGGGTCAGCGACGCGCTGGCCAACATCAAGATTGTTGCCTCTCGCCACGACAGCGAGGACGACAATTTCGCCGCCGGCCTTTCGCAGTGCATCACCAAGGACGGCCAGACCCAGCCGACCGCCGACATTCCGATGAACGGCAAGAAGCTGATCAATCTGGCCGCCCCGTCGACCGGAACCGACGCGGCAAACAAGACCTATGTCGACACCGCCGACAACCTGAAAGCGCCAATCGCCAGCCCGACCTTTACCGGCAAGGTGACGTTGCCGACCGGCGCAGCTGCGGGCGCTGGCCTGCGGCTTCCGGTTGTCACTGCCAACCCGACCACGCCGGTTGCCGGCGATGTCTGGCCCGACCTCACCACGGGCGCATGGAAGTATCGGCTCACGGCCTCGACGTTGACCTTTGCGGCGGCAGAGCTTGCCCAGACTTGGACGGCGCAGCAGACGTTTTCGGCAGGCGTCAACGTCAACGGTGGGCAGGTTTCGATCACCACCACCGCCGGGCAGGCAATCGGCGTCAGCGGCGGCCCGGCGGCCAACACCTCGGCCATCTTGATCAATTCGTTTGCCGGTGCCGGCAATGCGTCGTTCCTGTCGTTCAACCGCAATGGCGCTTTCGCCGCTAATTTCGGTATCGACACCGACAACACCCTGAAATGGGGCGGCTGGTCTCTGGGCGCTAATGCCTACAAGCTGCTGACCGAAAACCTCGCCACCGGCACCTTTGTCGGCGCTTTCACTTGGTCGGGGCAGCAGACGTTTTCGCTCGGCCCGATTGTGCCAACGGCGGCGCTGAATACCAACACGACGCAGGCGGCAAGCACGGCCTTCGTGCAGGCGGCCAAGCCGATCTTGGGCACGGCGACACAGGCGACCACGTCGGGAACGTCAATCGATTTCACCGGCATTCCGTCGTGGGCCAAGAAAGTCACATTGGCGATTTCCGCTCTTTCGACGAACGGCTCGTCCAACCCGATGCTCCAGATTGGACCCGCCGCCGGCCCCGAGACCACCGGCTATGCCGGCTTTACCGGCGCTTCGGCGGGCGGCGTCAATGCCGGCCACAGCAACGGCGCGCTGCTGTCCCCGGCGACCGGCGCAAGCGATGCTCTGATGGGCGTGGCGACGTGGGCGCTCGTCGATGCGTCGACCAATACGTGGGCGTTCTCATGGGCCGGCGGCGTGTCTTCCGGCTTCGGCCTCGTGGGTGGCGGCACCAAGTCGATTGCCGGCCCGCTAACGCAGGTGCGCCTGACGACCGCAGGCGGCACCGCTACCTTTGACGGCGGCAAAGCTGTCATGACGTGGGAGTGAGGTCACGGGATGCCGCTTTCCATGTCGAGACGGATCACACGGCAAAGCTCGGCCAGCGCCGCCTTGACCGCCTCGATATCTTTCGCGGCGGCGATCTGGGCGGCGATTTCTTCCAGTTTTTCGACCCGTTCAACGATGCTGGTGATCTGCATTTTCCACTCCGTTTTTGACCGCCCTAGACAGTATTCGTCGCCGCCCCCTGCCGCAATGGTGAAGCCATGAAAAACGTGATCATCAACCCCGTCGAGCCGTCGCCGCTGTCAATCCGTGCGGCGGTCGGCGTGCCTTTCGACGTGGTGCTGGCGTTCCTCGACCTCACCATGTCGCCGGTCGATCCGACGCCGTTTATGCCGCAAATCGCGCTGATGCCTCGCAGCATCTTGCGGGTCTCGGCCTATGACCTCGACACTGTCGACGCCGGGGCCGGCACCTGTTCGGCTTCGATCCCGGGGACGTTCCTAAACGACGTGAACGGCTATAACGTCGAGGTCTATTCCCGCCGCGTCGCCGACAACCCCGATGACCCTCCCGTTCCGGTCAAGCTCTTGGCAAAGGGCGTGCTGCGGCTGGAGGGCTCGGCCTACATGGTCGGCGGCCCGCTCGGGATGATCTCCGTTCCCGTCGTCGTCGGCCCGCAGGGACCGGTCGGCCCGGTCGGCCCAGAAGGCCCGCCGAACGTGCTTTCGATTGGCACGGTCGAGACCAGCGACCCCGGCACCGACGCCTCGGCAAGCATCACCGGCACATCGCCAGCGCAAGAGCTTAACCTTGTCCTGCCGCGCGGCATCGAAGGCCCGCCGAACGTCTTGACGGTCGGAACGGTTACGACCGGCGCGCCCGGCTCGTCGGCTGATGTGGACATCACCGGCACGTCGCCCGATCAGGTCGTGAATTTCACCATCCCGCGCGGCGATGTCGGCGCGCCGAACGTGCTGAGCGTCGGCACGGTAACGACGCTGCCGGCGGGCTCCCCGGCGACCGTCACCATCACCGGCACCGCGCCGACCCAGACCATCAATTTCGGCATCCCGCAGGGCATACAGGGCAACACTGGCGCGAATGTCACGCTCGGCACGGTCCTGCCCGGCACTGCGGTCGACGGCGCACTGTTTTGGAACACTTCGACCAACACCCTTTACGTTCGCGAAACCGGCGTCTGGGTCGTCGTCGAAGCAACATGGGGAAGCTGAAATGAGACATAACGTTTGTGTTATATTAGCCGTCGCTCTGGCGCTGGCCGGGTGCCAGACGGCAACCGACATCGACGCGGCAATCCAGAAGTCCGCGCCGCAGCTTTGCGCCGCCGCAACGCCGCTGCATGAGAGCTTTTTGACGGTCGCCGCAACCGGGGCGATCTCGCAAAAGACCATCGACCGGGAGGCGCAGGCGTGGGCGATCATCGACCCGATCTGCCAAGACCCGGCACATGCCACCTCGACGACAATTCTCATCGCTGGGGCAAACGCCTATATCGTGATCTCGCAGGCGGTGCGGGAGGCAAAGGCGAAAAAGACCGCAACGGCAGCAGGAGGCAACAATGCTGGGTGAATATTCAAAACTGATCGGGGCGCTCGTCGGGAACGTCGTTGCGATGGTGCTTGTCTACCTCGCCGCACAGGGTCTTGCGACCTGCACGGCCGGGCCGGATGGCACGACGGCGTGCGCAATTCTTGGCTTCTCACAGGCACAGATAACCGCTGCGGTGCTGACTGCCGTCAACATGGCGTTTGTCTATGCATTCCCAGCCAATAAACCGCCTTCCTGAGAGCGATATGAACGTCGCCGCGCCCGTCTTCAAATGGGAATGGAACCTCAACACGCTGGCGGTACTGGCCGGCTTTGCCGCCGGCTTCGTGGCATGGGGTTTCACCCTTTCGGAGATGCGCAACGGGCAGCAGATTAACGCCTCTCGCATCACTGAATTGCAGGCCGCCACGGCTGCGGTCACGGTGCGGGTCGACGCCATCGAAAAGGCGTCGGCCATTCAAGCGCAGTTCGAATACCGGCTGGCGCAGGTCGAGAAAGCGCAAGAGGTCGTCGACGCCCGGATCAGCAGGATAACCGAAAGCTACAGCAACCAGTTTTCGGACCTGCGCAATCAGCTGGGCTCGATCTCAACGCAAATCGCGCTGACCAATCAGACCTTGAACCGTATCGAGGCCTCGACGACACCGCTTGTGCCGCCGAAGTGAAAAAAATATGCTCTGGGGGCAGGACTAGGGAAGCTCCCAGAGTTTCGACCTAAAAATCAAGGAAATCATGGCGTTGGGGGTATCGGTATGGGGAGAAGGTGTCCCCAAAATACCGTATACGGTTGTCGACCATTGTCTAAAAAACCCCGCAATTGCGCCATTCCGCTTGCATAACCGTGCAACGTCGTTTAAGGGTGTCAACCACGGTCACTAGGGAAGCGACCGGGGAAAGCAACCTCTACAAACCACGGTGTACACCATGAAACTCTCGACCTCCACCATCGACGCCATCACCAAGCCGGGCCGCCATTCGGATGGCCGCAATCTCTACCTCAACGTTTCCAAGACCGGCGCAAAGTCGTGGGTCTTCATGTGGACGCAGGATGGCCGCCAGCGTGAAGCCGGCCTTGGTTCCTACACTGGCGCGGGCCGCGTGTTCTCGGTCTCACTCAAGCAGGCTCGTCTGGCCGCCGACAAGATGCGCGCGACGATTGCCTCGGGCGTCGATCCTATCGTTGCCAAGGTTAAGGCAAAGGTCGCTGCCGTCACCTTCCGTGAACTGCTGGAGCAGACCATTGCCGACATCGTCGCGCCGAAGTCGAAGGCGTCGAACCGCGAGCATAACGTCAAGCAGTGGCGCAACTCGCTCTCGACGCATGCCGCCGCCATCATGGACAAGCAGGCCCCGGCAATCACGGTCGAGGACATGCTGACCATCCTGCGCCCGATCTGGGCAAGCCGGAAGCTGGGCGAACTGGTGCGGTCGCGCATCGAAACCGTGCTGCGGCTCGCCAAGGGCAAGAAGCTGGTCGCCGAGAATGTCGCCGTCTGGCACGGCAACCTCGACGGCATGCTGGCCCCCAAGCAGAAGAAGGCCGACGCCAAGTCGCACGCATCGCTGGCCTACACCAAGTTGCCGGGCGTCGTCGCGACCCTGTCGAAGCGTGACGGCATGGCCGCCAAGGCCCTGTTGAATGCCATCCTGTCGGGCGGTCGTACCGAGGAAACCCTTTCGATGCGCCACGACGAATTGGACCTCGACAATGGCCGCTGGGTGATCCCGGCCGACCGCATGAAGGCCGGCAAGGAACACTCGGTCATGCTCTCGACCCAGCACGTCGACATGCTGCGCACCATCGCACCGGTCGAGGGCAACCCGTTCGTGTTCGTCGGCAATTACAAGGACACCGGCCGTCTGTCGCCGCAGGCGCTGCGCGACATGCTCAACAAGCCGGCCAGCAAGGGCGGTCTGGGCGTCGCCAACACCGAGGCAACCGTGCATGGCTTCCGCGCCACGTTCACCGACTGGGCCGGCGACATGGGCTTTGAAACCGAGATCGCCGAAATGGCGACGGCCCACGGCGTCAAGGGCGTGCGCAAGCACTATCGCCGCACCGCCGCCGACGTGCTGCGCGCCCAGCTGATGCAAGCCTACGCCGACCACGCTTTCGGCGTGTCGAACGTCGTTCCCATGCTGCGCCGCGAGGTGGCAGCATGACCTTGCTGGTTGCTGCCAAGATCGACAGCCGGATGGCCTCGGCCCTCTCGGCTGTCGCCACCACCCTGCACCCGGAATTCGACAAGATCGTCGTGCCCGGCAAGTCGAAGGAAAGTTGCGTGCTTTGCTCGCTCGCCGTTCGCGACTTCCTTTGGCGCGCCGGATGGAAGGATGCGACATGCACAACGGTTTATATGATGATCGTCGCCAGCGATCCGGCCGGCAAGGAAATCTGGTCGCTCGGCGTGGGCGATCATGTCGGCATTCCGACCGTCGACCCGGCTCCCGTCGAGGACGCAATGCGCTGGAATGGCCACATGGTCGTCGAGGTGCCGAGCGCCGGGATCATCATCGATACCACCATGTATCCGGCGAGGCGGGCTTACTGGCCGCACCTGCCCGGGATGGTCGCTGCGCAAATCGACAACAACGGCCCAGTCTCCTACGGCCTTAAGCCGGTCGCCGGGCTGGCATCAGACGACGACAAGGGGTCGGTGCGGGTCGTATGGCTGCGCCAGCCTAACAAGCGCTGGCAGGGCGCGCCCGACGCCGTGAGGGCTCGCCGCGCGCCTGTCGTGAAAGCTCTGCTGGAGGCAATGCGATGACCCCTGTTGTTGCAATCCTGATCATGGGCGATCAGCGACGGCAAACCTGCCTCGGCTGCTCTGAGATTTTGGCCGAGCTGGGCATGCTGGAGGTCGTCGAGGAATTCCCCCTCAACGGCCACCAACCCGAGTTTTCAGTGATCGCTTACAGGATCGCGCCCGGCTTCACGCTGGACGAATGCCGCGACGCCATCAAGGCGCGGCACGTTGGACCGGCTTGGCCGGATTGACCGGCCGCCCGGGGCGTCGCTTCTGCGGTGCCTTGGGCTCGACCACGGGGGCAGCTGGCGCTGGCCCCCGTGCTTCCTCCAGCTGGCGCTGATAGGCCAAGCATTCGGCATAAACCAGCATCGGCTTTTTGGTGCCTGTCGGGTAAACCCGCTGCGGCCAGCCGGGCTGGTCGAGGTGATTGTAATAGGTCGCCCTCGAAAACCCGAGCATGCCCTTGATGAAGTAAGAGATCGACACATAGCGCTGCTCGGTCATCATCGCCTCCCTTTCCGTGTTCTTTGGCCGCTGGCAGGCCCGCCAGCGCGCGTTGCGGCCTTCGCCGCTGTCCTAGACCGGCCAACGGGCCACGGCCTTCCTGAGAGCCGCCAGCCGGCAGGGGGTCGCCATTCGTCTGCCCGGGTGTCGAAGTCGTTGCCGACCTCGGCCTTTTCCCAGCCCCAGCGCCGCATGATCGCTTCCATCTGCTCAAATGGACAGATGATCACCGGCTTAAGGCCCGCTTCCTCGATCCCGAGGATGAGCCGACGAAACGCGCCACGGCCCGGCCGGTTCGACGTGATGGCGACAATGCGCACCTCGTCGCCGTCGAGGGCCACGACATCGCGCGGCCCCCAGTCTTGCGCCGGCAACCACGGCACCGAGCCCACAGGCACGATCTGGTGCCCTCGGCTGGTTTCGATGGCGCACAGGTTTTCCGCCCCGGTGCCGCCGCCTGTCAGCAGCCGCAGGATAAAGGCCAATGTGTCGCTCATCCGGTCGTCGTCGGTCATAGGTCGAATTCGATGTCCAGCTGCCGCCCGGGGGCGATCATCTTTTCTTTCAGCTGGTCCAACTCTGCGGCGAGACTGGTGAAAATCTTCTCAACATCAGCTTGTGCGAATTCGTAGGCGTAGCGGTTTTTGCCGCCCATGTTGGCCAATATCCGAATGTGCTTGATGACCCGTTTCGTTCGGGCAACTGCCAGCTTTTCAAACTTGGCGCGCTTCGACTTTTCGCGGGCTTCCTCGGTCGCGGTGTTCATCAGATTTTGCCCTCAAGATATTTGCGTGCGGCGGCGGCGGTCTGCTCGCCCTTGATCACCTTGGCGGCGACTGCGCCGCAATCCTTGATGAAGCCGGTAGGGATGCGCGGATACTGGTCGGCAAGATCGCTCACCAGCAGGTCGAGCGCCTCTAGCCGCTGGTCCTCGGCATTGGTGCCGCCGGCAATGACCAGCATGCGGTCGATGATTTCGATCTTGGGATTATCGACCGCCGCAGCCTTGTCACTCGGAACTGGAGCAGCTGCGGCGGTCTCGGTGCCCTTGGTCGGTGCGACGGACGGCGGGGCACCATCCTTTACCTCGCCAGTGGCGAAACTGTCGAGGGCCTCGGCGGTCTTTGCAGGGTCGGCAGCAGCGCCAATCTGCGGGAACGTTTCATCCCATGTCGCCATCCCGTCAGCGATGGCTTTGCCCATGGCGATGATCCGGGCGATGTCACCAGCAAGCCAGTCTTTCGACGGCCTGCCGATGGCCGCCTCGACGCGCTTGATGTCGATCTGCGCGCCCATGCGCTCTACGGTGCGATCACGCCACTTGACGATGTCGCTGCCGATCTTGTCGACAAGCGCCTCTTTGGCCTCGGCGAAAGCGAAATCGGCGAACGTCTGGAGGGCGTTCACGACGACGTTGCGGATGGCCTTCGACGCGCCGATCTGGAACGTGATGTCATCGCGCCGGCCGCTGTCAGCGCCGCCCAGCTTCGACGCGCCCTTGCGCTGCTGGAAAGGCCGCGTGAGGGCAAACCCGGTTTCGAGGTCGACGAACCGGGCATGAAACAACACGACGTTGCCCATGTCCTGCGCTCGACAGTCGACCTCGCAATTGCCGTAGAGCCGGGCAAGGTCGTTTGCTAGCTTGATCGACGGCCCTTCAATCCAGCTGGTCTTTCCTTTGTCCTGCACCGGGAAACGATAGTACCAATCGTCACCGGCCGCCGAGGCAAGCACCTTGAGCTTTTGCAGGACGCGGCTTTCGTCGCGATGCACGGCGACCGCCTGCGCACCGAAGACGGCCGGCAGCTGGCTATTGTGACCGATGCCCGGCACAAGGTCGGACGGCGTGATGGGCGCGGCATTGGCGAACTGGTCGAGCGCCGCATTGCGGTCCTCTCGACTGATGGTCTGGCTCATGTTTCGGTCTCCGTTACGCGAAGCGCCCGAAACGTCGAAGCGGCAACCATGTGTTCCTTGCGGGTCTGGGTTTTCCAGCTGATTTTCCAGCCGGGAAGCTCGGCGCGCTCATGCTTTCCGAGCTTCATTTTGATCTCTGCATCGATCTCGCCGAGGCGGGCGGTTTCAACGTCGATGATGACCTTTGCCGTCGACCTTTCCCGCAGCAGTTCCGGCATGCGGTTGTCTGTGGACAAGTCCAGCACCGGGTCGGGTGTCGACTGTGGATAAATCGCGTTCACCACGTCGGCGTCGCGGGTGTAATCCGGGGCCGGCTGCTGCCCGGCCGCGACCATCGCCCAGAAGTCGACGGCAACCCCCCTCAAGCGGGCTTCTGCGCTCTCATGGCGGGGCACTTCGTACAGTTCAAGCTCTGCCGTATAGGTGTCGATCACCAGTGCCGCCAGCAGGCTCTGATCGGCCCGCAGAAGCATGCCCTCGGCCAGCGTCTGGAGCATGTAGTGCATGGGCGGCCCTTCGGCCCAATCCCGTTCGAAGGCCGGGCGATTGACGACCTTGCATTGAACGTTCGTGATCCCCGGCTTGTCGGTCACGGCAAGGGCGTCTGGCGTGGCCCCCAAACGTATCTCTGGGTCGCGCAAATAGATCGCCGCCGGGCGCACCTCCCAATCTGGGTTTTGCTCTCGGATGGCCGACAGCACCGCCGCCTCCAGCCATCGGCCTCGACGCATGGCGTTGTTGTCGGCCTGCGGCATCAGCAGCCCGGTTTTCTCGGCATAGACGGCAAGCCGGCTCTTGTATGGGTCGAGGCCCAGCACCGCGCCGATATCCGACGCTGTGAGGTCTCGGGAGCGCATCGCCAGCCATGTGGCGCGGTCGGTCACGGGAAAGCGTTCAATGCTCATCGTCGACCCGCTCCATGTCGATGTCTTCAAGACAGACGCCGTCGTAAAGCATGGCCAGCGCGCGGTCGTCGCAACGATAGCGCACGCCCTCGACCAGCACCTCCACCTCGACCAGCGGCATGCCTTCGACCCGATAGTGTCGTTTATGGCAGACGGTAATTTCCATCCCTTTATGCAACCACGCTTCAGGACGTGGTGCAACTGGGCTGTGGAAAATTGCAACTGGGCTGTGAACAGTGGTGAACGTTGCTAGGTCGAGGTCGACGGTTTATCGCAACCGGGCGCAACGAAAAACGCCGGCCCCCCAACGGAACCGGCGTTTCATCGAGCCAACGATTTGAGGGGGGTCAGAGCCCCTCGGCCTCGGGCTCTAGTGCGAAGATGCTGCGGGCGGTCTTGACCGCCGCCTCGCATGCTGCCTCACAGTTATTGGTCAGCAGCCGTTCCATTCTCGGCCTGTCGCTTTCGCTGATCTGCGCCCAGATTGCCCGGCGCTCTGGCGTGTTCATCACCATGCGCCAAAGCTCTTGGTTTTCCTCGGGGCCGCAGGCCAGCAGCTGCCACGCTTGCAGGTTTAGCGCCCTTGCGAGCGCCTCCAGCGTGTTTTGCGTGTAAGTCGTTTTGCCTCGCTCCAGCTGCGAGATCATGGAGCCGCTAACCCCTGCGATCTCGCCGAGCCGTTCGACCGAAAGACCGTGATGCTTACGCCATTCCTTGATGTAGTGGACGACCGGGATTGTCTCCCGGCCTTTGATGCGAACGCTCGTCGGGCCTTCAATCTTGATCGTCGTCAATGCAGTTCTCCTTCTGGTTATCCACAAACCCCGGTGACGGTCAGACCCGGTGATTTGGACACCCGTTTACTATGCTTGACAGCGCTAGACGTGGCAAGCCCGTTAAAGTTTACAAATCTGTAACCCGGTTGTCGAAGTCGATTGACTGGAGCCATAAGCCGCGCTTCATTGCGACCTATGGACACAAACGCCGTCATCCTTCCCAGCGGTCGCAAGCGCCGACCGCGCACCCGCCCCAATCGTTTGCGCGACTGGTTTGCGCATCGACAGGTCAGCAAAAGCGAGTTTGCCCAGCAGGTCGGCGTCGAGCCGCCATATATTTCGATGCTGCTTTCTGACGATGCGCCGTGGCCCAGCCGAGAGGTGCAAGTGAAGATCGCCAAGGCCACGCGCGGCGAGGTCACGCCTAACGATCTGGCCGGCTGGCCACCTCAAACCTAAGCCTGTTTTGCGTTCCGGGGAGTGCTGCGCCATGCGCGATATCGACGACGTTTATGTGAGCCCGCCAGCTGGCCAGTTTCTGGTCGCCAACCTCGACGTGCGGCACCTCGCCGTGCTGCTGTTCGAGCGCTTCGCCGAGATCAGGCACCCCGACAATCTGTCGCTCGACGAGGCGGCCGACGAGATCAAACGGCGCTCGCCAGACACCTATCAGGCGATGATCAATCAGGCCCATGTGGCTTGCGAATATTTCGCCCAGTGCATGAGCAACGCCACCCCCGAGCGCAAACAATGATCTATGAGACCGAGCAGGACCGGGAGCGAGAGCGGGAAATCCTGCCCTATGCGCTGGCCTATCTCGGCCTCGCTCGGGCGTCGCATCTGTCGATGGCGCAGGTGATCGATTATCTGATGGTCGACCATCGCGGCGAGCCCGGGGCCTTTGCCGAGGTAAAGGACCGCCCGACCCTGTCGTGGGGGTTTCGCGATGGGCTCTATCTGTCGAAGAACAAGGCCGACGCGGCCGAGCGATTTGGCGAGCGAACCGGCCTCGGCGCGCACCTGTTCGTGCGCCTCAAGGATCGCACCATCTGGCATGTGCCGATGTTCCGTTTCGTGCCCGGCAAGGTGATCACGTTCGGTCGCACTGATCGCGGCGACCCGCGCGACATCACGCCCTGCCACGTCTACCCATGGCATGCGTTTAAGCAGGTGGCGGCATGAAGCGCGCCAAGGCCCTGCCGCAGCCGCTGGAGTTCCTATCGCACATAGCGGTTGCCGACGCCCTGCGGGCCGCTGCAAGGCCGCGCTGGCTCTGGTCGCACTTTCCTGCCGGCGAGCATCGAAACGCCGCCACAGGGGCGCGCCTCAAGCGCATGGGCCTGCAACGCGGCTGGAGCGATTTCATCCTGATCTCGCCCGAGGCCATGGTGCATTGGCTGGAAATGAAAAGAGGAAAGGCCCCGCTGACCGAAGATCAGGAGGCCTTTCGCAATGCTTGCTGGGCGCTGGGCGTGCCGTGGGCTCTCGCCCGGTCGGTTGATGAAGCTCTCGCTCAACTCGTCGAATGGGGCGCGCTGCCGCGCTCGGTGCTGTCATGAGGCACATAGCCCGAGCGATAGGCGATCATCAGCCGCTCGACTTGCGGCGTGATGGCCATTTTGCCGGCCTCAATCTCGGTCACGCGCATGGCATGCGCATATCCCAGCTGGGCGGCCATCGCGCGTTGCGACAGGCCCAGCCCCTTGCGGATGAAACGAAACTCGGCGGGTGTCATCATTCAACCTTTCTTCGGCAGGCGGGCGGCGATCTCGTCGTCGGTCAAGTCGTGCAGCCTGACCAGCGTCGTGCCGCCATTGCGCATCATCAGGATTGTGCGCTCGCCGGCAAAGCTGCCCTTGAAGTCACGATGCGTCGCCGCCCAGATGGCGCGCAGCGCCTTGGCCCTCTCGGCCGGTTCCATGGTGCTGGTCATCGGTCAATCCTTTGTCGCGACGATGTCGCGCATGGCGGTCAGCTTCACGGCCAGCGCGTCAAGGGTCGCCTGCCAAGGCGGCGACCCGGTGCGCATGCTCGACGTTTTGCAGGCGGTGATCAGGTTAGAAAGCTCGGCCTCGGTCAGCCGGGGCCGCTCCGGCCTCGGCAGGCTCATGGCCTTCGCTGGTCTGTACTTCATGGGTCAATCCTCCGTTGTTGCCAGTTCGGTATCGATCACGATGTCGTTGATCATCATCGTTTCGGCCACATGCCGGCCGCACAGGGCCGCCAGAGCCTTTCCGACGTTGCCGCCGCACAACATGGCGACGACCTTTTCCTCGCCCTTGTGCGGCCCCACAGCGCGCACGACAGACACGACCCAGCCGGTGTTGCTCCCCGGCTCGGGCACGCGCTTGATGAAGACGGTTTCCTTGATCTCGGCCATCGGTCAGCCCTCCCTGTTCGCAAGCGCGGCGTGGATCATGGCGACGGCGTCGCCATACTTCATGGCGGCCGGCTCGCAGGCCTCAAGGTCGGCGATCTGCTTGCGCATGGCGCGCTCATAGCCAACATCGCCGGGGTTTCGGCTGATGGCGTTGTGCATGCGCAACAGTTCCGTGGCCTTCCACATGGCCGACATTTCAAGCGCCATGGTCAGCGCGTCGGCGTCGCTCGTCGTGAACAGGCAAACGCCGCTCGGCTGCTGATGGCTGGGGCGATAGTTGCGCCCCATTTCCTCGCCGGTCTCGGCGTCGATCAGGTGCATTTGCTTAGGGCCAGCGGCGGCCACCACGGCGTTGCGAACCGTGAAGACGGCCTTGGAGTTCCAACGGGTGATCAGGGTGACGCGGTCGCCCTTGGTGAAAGCTGGTGCGGTCATGGCTCAAGCTCCCTTGCGGTTGTTGAGCCAAGCCAGCGCATCGGCCTTCGATGCAAACCGGCCGCTAAGCGGCGACTGGTGGGGACCGCGCACGACATACCAGCCGCGCAGAAGCTTGTTGAAGACGATCTTGGTAGAGGACATCGCGTTAACTCCTTCGTTTGCGATTGCCCCTCCTTCATACTCCAGAGAGTAGTGCATAGTCAACTGTGCAGAGTAGCGAAAATCGATGGCTGATCTGCCTTACATGATGATGAACTGGGGGCGCTTTTTCGCAGACGCAAAGGTCGCGGTGCTGGAGCCCGAGGCGCAGGGGATTTATGCGCTGCTGCTGGGTCGCATGTGGCTGAATGAGGGCTGGCTTGCCGCCGACGACAAGGTGATTTGTCGCGTCCTCGGCATCGATATCAGGCGCTGGCGCTCGGTCTACAAGCCGGCAATCGAGCCCCTACTTCGGCGGGAGATCGTGGCACATGTCGGCCCGATCTATACCCAGAAGCACCTACAGGAAGTGCGCCGGTCATCATTGGCGATCTCGGAAAAGAATGTCGCGAGAACGGCCGCAGCCCGAGCCGCAATCGCAGCAAAACGTGGGCGCAAGCCGACAGTGACAGACGAAAAGCAGAAGCCAGTCACAAAGCCAGTAACAGCGACAGTGACAGAGACGGTAACAGCGCCGGCTACAGTGTCCAAAGAACAACCACAACAGAAAGAGAGCTCTACGCTACACGTAGAGAGCTCTCTTTCTGATGCTGTGCCTGAGACGCTTGCGGCGCTTCCTCCGCGCGATGTCGCGGTCTCGGCACCGGTCGACAAGCCCGGCCTTGGGGGCCGCTTGTCGCCCATGCCAGACGCCGAGCTAGAGGGCGAGCGATCAGGGCTGACAAAGCGCCTCGTCGCCGATGGTCTGAAACCGAAACGCGGGCTCTTGGGCTCGCTCGACATGGGGAAACGCTGATGGCCACCAAGACAATCGATCTGAGCGCAAACCGTGAGGCCGCTCGGCGCTTCAAAGAGCGATGGGAGGCAATGCGGTCAATCGGGCACAAGCCGGTGATCCTGTCGAAACGCTCGCATCCTGATCAGTGGCGCAAGTGGAAGGCGTACTATCGCGACCGTGGTCTGCTGGCCTCGGTCGACCTGATGGAAGACGGCCGAAGCGAGATCACAGTGCCGACGCTCGACCCGTTCACGTTCGACCATCCCGAGCCGCTTGAACATCGCAAGCCATACAGGGAGGATTGAGCCGTGGGATCGGGACCGATGTTGAACCCGCCGCACTTCCCGCCTGATGATGATCGCGGCCCTCGACGCCCTCCAAAGCCGAAGCCTCGACCAAGCGGACCTGCAACCCGGCCTAAGTCGAAGCGAGAGCGAGAGGAACGGGCAGAGCGCATCAAAAGGCAGGTCGACGCGATGAAAGGCGAGAGGGTCGAATAGCACCGCGTCGGCGGCGCGCCGGCCGCGACCTCGGGTCGAGGTGATGCGCCGAACACGAATGTTCCTCACGTTTCAATGAGATAGGACGAAATACCTATCCCGCCTGATCAGGCTTCCCCTGCTGGGCGTCTTACTCCCCGGGCCACAAGCCCAAGCCATTGAAAACATTGAACAAATGGAGAGAGACATGACCATTCCCCAGTCCAATCCCCAGACCGATCCGTTCGCAAACCTCGTCGAGGACATGTCGCGCGAGCTTGACCGGCAGGCCGGCCGCTCGACCTCGGCCGCGCCTCGGCCCTCCCCGGGGGGCCTTCGGCAGGCACCCGGGGGGCCAGCAAAGTGGGGCCCCACAGCCCGGCGCGATACCTCCCCCTTGGAAATGCTGGTGCATGCGGCAGACGACGCGCATTGGCTGCTTGCCGAGGTAAACCGGGTTGTGGCAGATATTACGGGCGAGGAACCGCCAACACCCAGATTGCGCGCTGTGCCGAGGGCTGGCGGCGGATTGCTGCCAACAGTCGGGCATCTGGCGCATGAGATCGAAACCTGCCTCGGCGAAATCGCGCTGCGGCTCAAGGAACTGGGTGCGAAACTATGAACCGGCTGATCGCTCTGGCCACGGATGAACTGGAGGCCGTCGCCGAGGCGCTCGCCCGGGTGCTGGCCGGCCCAGACGACGACGAAATCCCGCATGAGGTGTACGACCGGGCGCTCGACGTGGTGTCGGGCGAACTGGCGTCGAGGAAGGCGAGGGCTCCCCGATGACACTGCAAGAGGGCCTGTGGTTTGTGATCGGCGGCGGTCTCGGCGCTTGCCTGACCGGGCTGTTGCTCAACCGCCGATATGGCCAAGTGCTGAAAATGATCGACGCCCAGCTAAAGGCCATCATCGCCGAGCATGACGAGATCGTGCGCGGCCTGATCGAACGCATCCGGGGCATGGAGCGCGAGCAATGACCCGGTACCGTGAACTGGTCGAGCTTCGCACCCGGATCGTGGCGTTGCTGGCGACGATGGAAAAGGTGGCCGGCGAGGCCCCGGATTTCGTGCGCCGCTTCGACCGCGCCGAAATGCGCGACACCCCGTCTTTCAAAGACCTGTATTTCGGCCTCGACAAGCTGCACGCGATTGCCGCCGACGAGGCCGACGCAATCCAGAGGGCGGGGCAATGACGATCAGCGAGGCCGAGGAAATCGCCCGGGCATGCAAGACCGCCGGGAGCGCGTTCGACTTCGACCAGACCGGCCGCAAGGAACTGCTTTCGAGGGCCGCCGAGGCGCTCGAATGGCTGTTGACCGAACTGGAGGAAGCCGAGCGCTACGGCGGCGATTTTGAATGGGGCCAGCCATGATAACCCAGAAGGTGCGACAACAGGGGAAAAGCGACATGCGAAGACAATGGATTGGAGGCCTGCCCGAGCGCATGGCCAGCTTGCCCGTCGACCACCGGGGGTTTCCGGTGCCGTATTTCGTCCAGTGGCAGAACGGCAAGCCG
>Ga0134128_10000929_pt1 | contig 39625 bp, 40 predicted proteins | sample KB31754_FD_96462 | JGI IMG/M metagenome (GOLD analysis project Ga0134128, IMG submission 96462) | Terrestrial soil microbial communities with excess Nitrogen fertilizer from Kellogg Biological Station, Michigan, USA - KB3-175-4 | ecosystem: Environmental > Terrestrial > Soil > Unclassified ...
AAGCGACCCTCTCGGCCTCGCTTCCCCGAGGCGCAGGGAATACCGGCTCCCCCTCGCTTGGCAGGGGGCGCGGGGGAGGGTCGTCTTGAAGCTCGCCTCGATGAAATCTGCGCGCCGCGACGGGCTCCTCGTCGTGGTCGATCGCGCGCTCGCGAACGCGGTGGACGCGACCCCGGTGGTCGACACCCTGCAATCGGCGCTGGAACGCTGGAGCGAGGTCGAGCCGCGATTGCGCGACGTCGCGCGCGCGCTCGAGAAGGGCGAGGCGCGCGGCGCGTTCGATTTTCGCGCGGCGCTCGCCGAGGGACGCGTCGCCGCGCCGTTGCCGCGCGCCTACGAGTGGCTCGACGGCTCGGCCTACCTCTCGCACGTGGAGCGCGTGCGGCGCGCGCGCAACGCCACCGTGCCCGAGAGCTTCCAGCACGATCCGCTGATGTACCAGGGCGGCGCCGGGGCGATGATGGGCGCACGCGATCCGATCCGCGTGCTCTCCGAGGACTGGGGCGTCGACCTCGAGGGCGAAGTCGTCGCGATCGTGGGCGACGTCGCGATGGGAGCCGCTCCGCAGGAAGCCGAGCGCGCCGTGCGCCTCCTCACGCTCGTGAACGACGTCTCCTTCCGCCGCCTCATCCCCGCCGAGCTCGCGAAGGGCTTCGGCTTCGTGAACGGCAAGGGCGCCAACGCGCTCGCGCCGGTCGCGGTCACTCCGGACGAGCTGGGCGACGCATGGAAGGACGGACGCGTGCATCTGCCGTTGCGCTGCGACGTGAACGGCACGAGGCTCGGCGCGCCCGACGCCGGCGTCGACGCGGCGTTCGGGCTGTTCGAGCTCATCGCCCATGCGGCGAAGACACGCGAGCTCGCCGCGGGGACGCTGGTCGGTACCGGCACCGTTTCGAACCAGGATCGTGCGGCCGGATACGCGTGCCTCATGGAGGCGCGCCTCGTGGAGCAGGTGGAGCAGGGCGCGGCGAAGACGCCGTTCCTGCGCTTCGGCGACACGGTGCGGATCGAGATGCTCGACGCGAAGGGTGCGAGCGTGTTCGGCGCGATCGAGCAAACGGTCGAGCGATACGAAAAGACCGGACGGGACCCGGAGCGCACGAAGCGGGGGCTTGCTCCATGACGGGTGAGACGGGTCACGCCCTGCGCGGCGACTACCGCCGCATGCGGCCCGACTACACGGTGGACCAGGAATGGGACGCCTACACGCCGGCCGAGCATGACCTGTGGCGACGGCTCTATGCGCGGCAGGCGGCGCTGGTGCCGCGGTACGCGTGCGACGAGTTCCGCTCGACGCTCGAGACGCTCGACTACGGCGCCGGCATCCCGCGCTTCGACGCGATCAACGCGAAGCTCCTTGCCGCGACGCGCTGGCGCCTGGTGGCCGTACCCGGGCTCGTGCCGGACCTGGTCTTCTTCGAGCACCTCGCGAACCGGCGCTTTCCGGTCACGGTCTGGCTGCGCGAGCCGGCGGAGTTCGACTACATCGTGGAGCCGGACATCTTCCACGACTTCTTCGGGCACGTGCCGATGCTCTTCAACCCGGTGTTCGCCGACTACATGCAGGCGTACGGCAAGGGCGGCATCAAGGCGCACGCGCTCGGCGCGATCGAGATGCTCGCACGGCTCTACTGGTACACCGTGGAGTTCGGACTCATCGAGACGCCGCAGGGGCTGCGCACTTACGGCGCGGGCATCCTCTCGTCCGGCGGCGAGATCCGCTACTGCATCGACAGCGAGGAGCCGAACCGCCTGGGATTCGCGCTCCTGCGCGTGATGCAGACGCGCTACAAGATCGACACCTTCCAGGAAACCTATTTCGTGGTCCGCGGCTTCGACGAGCTCTTCGCGGCGACGGCGCCGGATTTCGCGCCGTACTACCAGGAGCTGCGCACGCGCGAGGCCTACGCCCCTTCCACGGTGCTCGCGAGCGACCGCATCTACCATCGCGGCGTCGCGCCGACGCGCGCGGCCTAGGGCAAGGGCCGGCTAGCGGAAGGTCCAGCGCAGGCCGAGGCGCACGCCGCGGCGCTCGCCGGGATGCACGAGGTAGTCCTCCGGCATTCCGCCCGGGGTCCACAATTGCGAGGCGACGAACGCGTCCATGCCGCTCGTGTGCGCGTCGAACAGGTTGAACGCGTCCAGGGTGACGGTCGCATTGCGCCACACGCGGCGCGCGAGCCGGGCGTTCACGGCGGTGGAATCGGGCAGCAGCGCCGACTCGTCGTCCGCGTATTCGCCCGCCGCCGCGTGGGTCACGAAGAGGCTCGCGCTCCAGCCGTTCCGGTTGCGCAACGTCGCGCCGGCGATGCGGACCTGTGGAGCGCCGGCCCTGCCGAAGCTCGCGCCGGGCGCGGGCGGGAGCGCGACGGCGCCCGCCTCGATCTCGACCCACGATTTCCCGAGCACGGCTGCGAGCGCGCCGGGCTCGCTCGCGACGCGCCATGATCCATGCGGACCATCCGCGCGCGCGCTCGACGCGGCGATGGCCGACGCGGCGACGAGCGCCGCCGCCACGATTTGTAGTCTCCCTGGCGACACCCAGCGAGACTAGCACGCGAAAAGGGGCGCGTGCGCGCCCCTTCCCGCGGCTGCGATGGGACTCGCGGCTACTGGATCTGCACCCAGGTCGCCTGCAGCCAGTTGTCGGCGCGGTGGATCACCTTCACGTTCGCGCGCGACGCCCACGGGATCACCTGGATGTGCAGCGGCAGGTTGTAGACCTGGTCGCGGAAGTACTCCATCGCCTTGTCGATCTTCTCCTGGCGCCGCTTGGGATCGGTGTCGCCCTTGAGGTCGTCGATCATGGCGTCGAACTTGGGATCCTTGTAGTTGCCCCAGTTGAAATCGCCGTCGCCCTGCGCGTCGCGCGAGTGCAGCACCGGCTGCAGCGTGAAGATCGCGTCCGTCGTGGCGCCCCCCCAGCCGAGCATGCAGAAGCTCGTGTCGAGCCGCTGCACCATCGGGAAGTACTGCGCGCGCGGCATCGCGTTCACCTTCACGGTGACGCCGATCTTCGCGAGCATGCCCGCCACCGCGACGCAGATCTTCTCGTCGTTGATGTAGCGGTTGTTCGGGCAGTCGAGCCGCACCTCGAAGCCGTTCGGGTAGCCCGCCTCGGCCATCAGCTTCTTCGCCGCGGCGACGTCGTAGGGCAGGCGCTTGTCGAGCGACTTCGGGATGCCCGCCTTCTCCGGGTTGGGCAGGTTGATCGCGGTGGGCACCGAGAGGCCGCGCATCACGGCGCGATGGATCGCCTCGATGTTGATCGCCTGCAGGAAGGCCTTGCGCACCCGGATGTCCTTGAACGGGTTCTTGCCCTTCACGTTCGAATAGAGCAGCTCGCCGCGGTTCTGGTCCATCTCGAGGAAGATCACGCGGTTCTCGCGGCCCTCGTAGACGTGGATGTTCTTGTCGTGCTTGAGCTTGTCGATGTCCTGCACGTCGGGGTCGAGCACGAAATCGAGGTCTCCGGAGAGGAGCGCCGAGATGCGCGTCGCGCCCGACTTCACCGGCGAGTAGACGATGTCGTCGACGTTGCCGTCCCAGTAGTCCTTGCCCGCCTTGAGCCCCCACCAGTTCGGGTTCTTCTTGAAGACGCTCTTCACGTCGGGCTCGCGCGAGACGAGGATGTAGGGGCCGGTGCCCATCGCGTGGCGCGACGTGTAGCTCTCCTCCTGCTTCTTGAAGTCCTGCGTCTCGAGCGCGTTGTGCTCCTCGCACCACTTCTTGCTCATCATGAAGAGGCTGTTGGCGAGCATCTCGAGCATCACCGGGTTGGGCACCGGCGTGACCAGCTGCACCGTGTACTCGTCGATCTTGGTGGGCGCGCCGACCGCGTTGCCGTAGACGCGGAAGTTCGAGGTCGGTCCCTGCAGCCGCTTGATCGAGAACACCACGTCGTCGGCGGTGAAGTCGCTGCCGTCCTGCCACTTCACGCCCTTCCTCAGGTGGAAGATCCAGGTCTTCGGATCCTTCTGCTCCCAGCTCTCGGCGAGGCCGGGCAGGATCTCGAGCTTCTTGCCGCGCATCACGAGCGATTCGTACACCTGGCCGTTGATCGAGTTGGTGAGCAGCTCGTTCTGGGCCATCGGGTCGGCGGTGAGGTAGTCGCCCTGGCTCGACCATCGCAAGGTCTTCGCCTGGACGAGGGGCGCTGCGGCGATGAGCGCGGCGAGCGCGAGCGCGGCAAAGCGTGGCATTGGGGCCTCCTCCTCTTGTCGGAGGCGCCATCATAGACCCACCGGGGCGCGGCGTATAATTTCCGCTTCCCGGAGGTGAATGCCATGAATGCCATCGTCAAGGATCGCAGCGCCGCTCTTTCCCTCAAGGATCCGAAGCTCTTCCGCGACCGCGCCTACCTCGACGGCGCGTGGGTCGAGGCCGACGGCCGCAAGCGCTTCGACGTCGACAATCCCGCCGACGGCAGCACCCTGGGCTCCGTGCCGGACATGGGAGCGGCCGAGACGAAGCGCGCCATCGACGCCGCCAACGCGGCGCTTCCCGCCTGGCGCGCGCTCCCCGCGAAGGAGCGCTCGAGGATCCTGCGCAAGTGGTACGACCTCATCGTCGCGAACGTCGAGGACCTCGCGGCTCTCCTCACCGCCGAGCAGGGGAAGCCCCTTTCCGAATCGAAGGGCGAGATCACCTACGGGGCGTCGTTCGTCGAGTGGTTCGCGGAGGAGGCGAAGCGCGTCTACGGCGACGTGATCCCCACGCCCACCAACGACCGCCGCCTCATCGTGCTCAAGCAGCCGATCGGCGTCTGCGCCGCGATCACGCCGTGGAACTTCCCGAACGCGATGATCACGCGCAAGGTCGCGCCCGGCCTCGCCGCCGGCTGCACGTTCGTGCTGAAGCCCGCCGAGCAGACGCCGTTCTCGGCGCTCGCGCTCGCCGAGCTCGCCGAGCGCGCCGGCATCCCGAAGGGCGTGCTGAACATCATCACCGGCGATCCGGTGGCGATCGGCCAGGAGCTCTGCGCGAGCCCGATCGTGCGCAAGGTCACCTTCACCGGGTCCACCGAGGTGGGCCGCATCCTCATGCGCCAGAGCGCGGACACGATCAAGAAGCTCTCCTTCGAGCTCGGCGGCAACGCGCCCTTCATCGTGTTCGACGACGCCGACCTCGATGCCGCGACCGAGGGCGCGCTCGCCTCGAAGTATCGCAACGCGGGCCAGACCTGCGTTTGCGCGAACCGCATCTACGTGCAGGACAAGGTGTACGACGCCTTCGCCGCGAAGCTCGCCGAGAAGATCAAGGCGTTCAAGGTGGGCAACGGCACGGAGCCGGGCGTCACCATCGGGCCCCTCATCGACGAGCAAGGCATGAAGAAGGTCGAGGACCACGTGGCGGACGCCGTGGCGCAGGGCGCGAAGGTGGTGCTCGGCGGCCATCGGCACCCGCTCGGCGGGCGCTTCTTCGAGCCGACGCTCCTCACCGAGATGAAGAGCAGCATGAAGGTCGCGCGCGAGGAGACGTTCGGCCCGGTCGCGCCGCTCTTCCGCTTCAAGGACGACGCGGAGGCGATCCGCCTCGCGAACGATACCGAGTTCGGCCTGTGCGCGTACTTCTACTCGCGCGACGTCGGCCGCATCTTCCGCGCCGCCGAGGCGCTCGAGGCGGGCATCGTCGGCGTGAACGTGGGCATCATCTCGAACGAGGTCGCGCCGTTCGGCGGCGTGAAGCAGTCCGGTCTCGGCCGCGAGGGCTCCAAGTACGGCATCGAGGATTTCCTCGAGATCAAGTACGTGTGCCTGGGCGGAATCCAGTAGCGCGCGGCCGCGGAACTCGCGCCGCGGCCGGCCCTCCCAGCGTATCCCGCATTCCTTCCACTTCCCGGAGTCGCGATTGAAACCGATCCTCGCCGTCCTCTTCGTCGCAGCGCTCGTCGCCGGCTGCGCGACCGAGGAAAAGCCCGCGCCCGCCGCGGCGTGCAAGCCCGCGCCCAACGAGCTCGAGACGAAGGACCTGCAACCGGGAACCGGCGACACCGTCCGCTTCCGCACCGCGGTGCTGGTGAGCTACACGGGCTGGCTCTACGACGGCTGCGCCAAGGACCTCAAGGGCGCGATGTTCGACACCTCGCAGGGAAGGCCGGTGCCCTTCGGCTTCATCGTCGGCGCGGGACGCGTGATCCGCGGCTGGGACGAGGGCGTGATCGGGATGAAGGAGGGCGGCAAGCGCCTGCTCGTGATCCCCGCCGACAAGGCCTATGGCGCGCGCGGCGCGCCGCCGAAGATCCCGCCCAACGCGCCGCTCGTCTTCGAAGTGCAGATCGTGAAGATCATCCAGCAGCCGGCGCAATGAAGCTCACCAGCACCAGCTTCGCCGACGGCGGCGCCATCCCGGTGGAGTTCGCCTTCTGCGCCCCCGACCCGAAGGGCCACGCGACGCTCTCGAAGAACCGCAACCCGCACCTCGCCTGGAGCGACGTGCCGGCCGGCACGAAATCGTTCGCCGTCGTGTGCCACGATCCGGACGTGCCGAGCCGCGGCGACGACGTGAACCAGGAAGGGCGCGTCGTGCGCGCCTCGCTCCCGCGCGTCGATTTCTTCCACTGGGTGCTCGTCGACCTGCCCGCCTCCGTGCGCTCGATCGAGGCGGGCGAGTTCGCTTCCAGCGTGACGCCCCACGGCAAGGCCGGTCCGAAGGCTCCTCACGGCGCGCTGCACGGGATCAACAGCTACACCGACTGGTTCGCAAACGACGCCTCGATGTCGGGCGACTACTACGGCTACGACGGCCCGTGCCCGCCGTGGAACGACGAGCTGCCGCACCGCTACGTGTTCACCGTGTATGCGCTCGACGTCGAGCGGTTGCCGCTGCAGGGCGAGTTCCGCGGCCCGGACGTACGCCAGGCGGTGCAGCGCCACGTGCTCGCGCAGGCTTCGATCACCGGCCGGTATTCGCTCAATCCCGCGGTGAAGTTCTGAGGCGCGTTGTTTGAAAAAGTGGGAAAAGGGGTCAGATTACTTTTTCGCCCGCGCGAAAAGGTAATCTGACCCCTTTTTCATTCGTCATCGCTGCCGCGTAACCACTTCTCGTAATCGCGCCGCGTCTTCTTCGTCGGCCGGCCCTTGAAACGCGGCGAGGGAAGCGCCTTCATCTCCGCGGCGAGCACGGTGCGCCGCGCGCGGCTCTCCGCGGTCTCCTCGTAAAGCAGCGCAGCCTCGGAGGCCGGCCCGCGCCGTTCCGAGAGTCCCTTCACCAGCACGGTGTGCTCGAACGGAGGGCGGCGCACCACCACGGCGTCGCCGGGCTTCACCGGCTTCGCGGCCTTCGCGCGCTCGCCGTTCACCGAAACGTGCCCCGCCTCGATCGCCTGCGCGGCGAGCGTGCGCGTCTTGAAGAAGCGCGCGGCCCACAGCCACTTGTCGATGCGCATCAGCAGGGATCGCCGACGGCTCGACGATGACGCGGCTCGCGCCGTCGGACGCGGGTTCGCGTCATTTCCGCAGCTTCACCTCGTAGGCCACGATCGGCGTGGAGGTGCCGGTGTCGAACTCCGCGCCCGCGACGACGCCCGCCTCGGCCACCTCGCGCACGCTGCGCGCCTGGTCGTAGAGCACGTACATCGCCCCGAGCGCGAAGTCGCGCCCGGAGCCGATCGCCCAGAAGCGGTCGAACTCGAACACCTCGCGCATGGAGTACACGGCGTAGATGCCCGAAGGGTTCGCCACCATGACCGTCATCTGGCTCGACTCGTACGGGTCGTCCTCCTCCTCCTTGGGGTTGAGGAACGCGTCGTCCTTGAGCACCGGGTGCAGGCGCCGGAAGGATTCGTAGATCGCGGCCTTGCCGTGGAAATCGAGGTTGGGCGTGCGCTCGAGCACGTTCTCGAGCACCAGCTGGTGGGCGGCGCTCCCCGCCACGCCGATGAAGGAATCGCCGTACGCGGTCACCTTCTCCGGATGGCGATCGTATTGGGGCGCGAGCCGCGTGGTGCCGAACGTGGTGAGCGAGTCGGCGGCGATCACGGCGCTGTCGCCCTTGCGCACGACGACGATGGTGGTCATGGAGGGAAGCGGTCGGGGAAACCGGCATTTTACCGGCGCGGCGGCCGAAGCGATCGCCGGCTGGGGCACAATCGCGGCATGAACGTCGCGTCCTGGCTCGCCCGCACCGCCCGATCCGATCCCCGGCGGATCGCCGTGCTGCGCGGCGCCTCGCCCTGGGCGACGTACGGCGAGCTCGCGGAACGATCGGCGCGCATCGCCGCCGGCCTCACCGGGCGCGTCGGGCTCGCGCCGGGCGATCGCGTCGCGATCGTGATGCGGAATACCCCGGAGTACCTCGAGGCGCTGTACGGGATCTGGTGGGCGGGGCTCGCCGCGGTGCCGATCAATGCCAAGCTGCATGCGAGGGAGGTCGCCTGGATCGTCGAGGATTCCGGCGCGCGCGTGGTGGTCGAGGAGCCGGCCCAGCTGCGCGATCTCGCGGCCGCCGAGCCCGGCGCGCTCGCCCAGACCGATTCCTCGGCGCTCGCATGGCTCTTCTACACCAGCGGGACGACGGGACGCCCCAAGGGCGCGATGCTCTCGCACCGCAACCTCGCGCAGATGACGCTCGGCTATTTTTCCGACGTCGATGGCGTGTGCGCGGAGGGCCGCCTGCTCCACGCCGCGCCGATGTCCCACGGCTCCGGCCTCTACACCTTCACGCATCTCGCCAAGGGCGCGGCGCAGGTGGTGCCCGAATCGGGCGGCTTCGATCCGGCGGAAGTGCTCGCGCTCCTCGAGGCGCACGAGCAGGTGTCGTTGTTCGCCGCGCCGACCATGGTGAAGCGGCTCGCCGAGGCGGCGCTCGCGGGAGGGATGCGCGCGAAGGGGCTGCAGACGCTCGTCTACGGCGGCGGACCCATGTACCTCGCCGACCTCGACCTCGCCACGCGCGCGCTCGGCCAGCGCCTCGCGCAGATCTACGGCCAGGGCGAGAGCCCGATGACCATCACCGCGCTCTCGAAGCACCATCACGCCGACGTCGCGCATCCACGCCATCGCGAGCGGCTCGCATCCGTGGGACTTCCACAGGGCGCGGTGGAAGTGACGTTGCGCGACGGCGAGGGACGGGCGCTCCCCGCCGGCGAGGTGGGCGAAGTGTGCGTGCGAGGCGACGTGGTGATGTCGGGATACTGGCGCAATCCCGCGGCCAGCGCGGCGGCGCTGCGCGGCGGATGGCTCTGGACCGGCGACATGGGCGCCTTCGACGCGGACGGCTTCCTCACCCTCAAGGACCGCAGCAAGGACCTCATCGTGAGCGGCGGCTCGAACATCTATCCGCGCGAGGTCGAGGAGGTGCTGCTCACGCACGAGCGGATCGCGGAATGCGCGGTCGTCGGGCGGCCCGACCGCGAATGGGGCGAGCGCGTCGTCGCGTTCGTGGTCGCGCGCGGCGCGCCGCCGCCGGAGCCCTCCGAGCTCGATCGACTGTGCCTCGAGCACATCGCGCGCTTCAAGCGCCCGCGCGAGTACCGTTTCGTCGAGCGCCTGCCGAAGAACAATTACGGCAAGGTGGTGAAAGGCGAGTTGCGCTCCATGCTCGGTGCGGACGGCGGCGAGGCCCTGCGATGACGGCCCTGCTTTTTCCGGGTTTCGCGAGCCGGCTCGTCCACGCTTCGGGATGCGATATCCATGCGGTCGTCGGGCCGCAGCGCGACGCGCCCGCGGTCCTGCTGCTGCACGGCTATCCGCAGACGCACGCGATCTGGCACAAGGTCGCGCCGCGGCTCGCCGCGCGCTGGAACGTAGTGGCCTGCGATCTGCGCGGCTACGGCGATTCCGGCAAGCCGCCGAGCACGCCCGACCACGCGCCGTACTCCAAGCGCGCGATGGCCGCGGACCAGGTCGAGGTCATGCGGGCGCTGGGCCACGAACGCTTCCTCCTCGTGGGGCACGACCGCGGCGGCCGCGTCGCCCATCGCCTGTGCGTCGACCATCCGGACGCGGTGATGAAGATGGCGGTGCTCGACATCGCGCCCACGCTCGCGATGTACGAGCAGACCGACGAGGCGTTCGCACGCGCATACTGGCATTGGTTCTTCCTGATCCAGCCCGCGCCGCTGCCCGAGACGATGATCGCGAGCGGGATCGACCTGATCCTTCCCGCGAAGATGGGCTCGGGAAGCGCCGGCCTCTCGCCCTTCGCGCCGGAAGCGTGGGCCGAGTACGAGCGCTGCTTCACCCCCGGCATGGTGCACGCGAGCTGCGAGGATTACCGCGCGGCGGCTTCCATCGACCTCGAGCACGATCGCGCCGATCGTGCGGCGGGACGGCGCGTGCGCTCGCCGCTGCTCGCGCTGTGGGGCGCGCGCGGGGTGGTCGAGCGCTGTTTCGAGCCCCTCGACGAATGGCGCCGCGTGGCCGATGATGTGCGCGGCCGCGCGCTTCCCGCCGGCCATTACCTTCCCGAAGAAGTGCCCGACCTGGTAGTCGAGGAACTGGAGAGATTTTTCGAATGAGCAAGCAGAGCAGACACCGGGGACAGACCCTGAACCAAGCAAAGGCAAAACCAGGGTCTGTCCCCAAAGCTAAGCCAGGGTCTGTCCCCAAAACAAAACCAGGGTCTGTTCCCCACCATCGCATCGCGGTGATCGCCGGGGATGGCATCGGCAGGGAAGTGGTGCCCGAGGGCCAGCGCGTGCTCGAGGCGGCGGCGCGCAAGTTCGGCTTCGCGCTCCAATGGGACGAGAAGCCCTGGAGCTGCGAGTACTACCGGAAGCACGGGCGCATGATGCCCGAGGACGGCCTCGCGCAGATCCGCGACCACGACGCGATCTTCCTCGGCGCGGTGGGCTTTCCCGGCGTGCCGGACCACGTGTCGCTGTGGGGACTCCTCATCCCGATCCGGCGCGAGTTCCAGCTGTACGTGAACCTGCGGCCGGTGCGCCTCATGCCCGGCGTCGCGAGCCCGCTCGCCAACCGCAAGCCCGGCGACATCGACTTCTGGGTGGTGCGCGAGAACAACGAGGGCGAGTACTCGAACGCGGGCGGGCGAATGTACGCGGGAACCGAGCACGAGTTCGCGACGCAGCTCTCGGTGTTCTCCCGCCGCGGCTGCGACCGCATCATGCGCTTCGCCTTCGAGCTCGCGAAAACGCGCGCGAGGAAGCACGTCACCTCGGCCACCAAGTCGAACGGCATCTCGATCACCATGCCCTACTGGGACGAGCGCTTCAAGGCGATCTCCGCGGAGTATCCGGGCGTGAAGACCTCGCAGTACCACATCGACATCCTCACCGCGAACTTCGTGCTGCACCCCGACTGGTTCGACGTCGTGGTGGGCTCGAACCTGTTCGGCGACATCCTCTCCGACCTGGGTCCCGCCTGCACCGGCACGATCGGCATCGCGCCCTCGGCGAACCTCAATCCCGAGCGCGAGTTCCCTTCCTGCTTCGAGCCGGTGCACGGCAGCGCGCCCGACATCTACGGCAGGAAGATCGCGAACCCCATCGGCCAGATCTGGTCGGGCGCGATGATGCTCGAGCACCTCGGCCACAAGGACGCGGCCGACGCGATCGTGAAGGCGATCGAGACGGTGCTCGAAAAGGGCCCGCGTACGCGCGACCTCGGCGGCAACGCCGGCACCGAGGAGGTCGGCAAGGCGATCGCGCAGGCGCTCTAGCGCCGCGCGCGCGATCGCGATGGCCTAGCGCCGCGCGCGCGATCGCGATGGCCTAGCCCGAGCGCGCGATCGCGATGGGCTAGCCGAGCGCGCGCTGGAGCGCGGCGAGATCCTCGACGATCTCGTCCGGGCGCACGCCCAGCCGCTCCACGGGCGCCTTGCCGCGATTCACCCAGTAGGCGCGGAAGCCGAAGGCCTTCGCGCCCGCCGCGTCCCATCCGTTCGACGACACGAAGCCCACCAGCCCGCGCGGCACGCCGAGCGCCTCCTCGGCGATGCGGTACACCGCGGGATCGGGCTTGAAGCGGCGCGCGGCGTGCACGCTCAGGATGCCGCCGCGGAAGCTCGCGCGGAGGCCGTTGTGGTCCACCACCGCCTCGAGCATGCCGGGATGGCCGTTGGAGAGGATCGCGAGGGGGCGCGTGCGCGCGAGCGATTCGAGCGCCGCCGGCACCTCGGGGAACGTCGCGAGCCCGCGGTATTCGTCGATCATCGCGCGCTGCGCCGCCTCGTCCGCCTCGATCGCGAGGGAGTCGAGCGCCCAGTCGAGCGCGGCGCGCGTCACGCGGTCGAAATCCTCGTAGCGGCCCATGAGCGTGCGCAGCCACGAGTATTCGAGCTGCTTCGCGCGCCACGCGGCGGAGAGCGCCGCGCCACGTCCGGGGAAGAGCATCTCCGCGCGCCGCGACACCGAATGCACGTCGAAGAGCGTTCCGTACGCGTCGAAAACGAGGGCTGCGACTTCGGCGGTCATGGGTCCTCCCCTTTCGCCGGATGCTACCATTGGCGCCGCGACTTCCCACGACCCCCGCCCCATGCTCGCCCGAATCGCCGCGATCCTCGCGGCCCTGCTCTCGCTTTCCGCGCACGCGGATACGTGGCCCTCGAAGCCCCTGAGGATGGTGATTCCGTTCCCCGCGGGCGGCCCCACCGACGTGATGACGCGCGTCGTCGCCGAGAAGCTCGGCGCCCAGCTCGGCCAGTCCGTCATCGTGGACAACAAGCCCGGGGCGGGCGGCGAGATCGGCGCGAAGTACGTCGCGGACAGCGCGCCCGACGGCTACACGTTCGTGATGGCGACCGGCAGCACCCATTCGGTCGGGCCCTATCTCACCTCGAAGCCGCCCTACGACCCGGTGAAGGATTTCACGCCGATCATCTGGGCCGGCAACTCGCCCAACGTGCTCGTCGTCTCGCCAAAGCTCGGGTTCAAGAGCGTTCGCGACCTCATCGCGTACGCCAGGGCGCACCCCGGGCAGCTCAACTTCGCGAGCAGCGGCGTGGGCAGCGTCGCGCACCTCACCGGCGAGCTCTTCGCGCACGAGGCGGGAATCCAGCTCACGCACGTGCCCTACAAGGGCACGCAGCTCTCGCTCGCGGACCTCATGTCGGGCCAGGTCGCGATGCTCTTCGATGCGATCGTCACCGCCAAGCCCCACGTCGACGCGGGCCGCCTGCAGGCGCTCGGCATCTCGACGCGCAAGCGCTCGCCCCTCATGCCGAACCTTCCCACGATCTCCGAGTCGGGGCTCCCCGGCTTCGAGAGCTACAACTGGTTCGGCGTGTTCGGTCCCGCGGGAACGCCGCAGCCGATCGTCGATCGCATGAATGCGCAGATGAACCGCGTGCTGCAGGACCCGGGCGTGCGCGCTCGCTTCGCCCAGCTCGGTTTCGAGCCCGCGGGCGGCACGCCCGCCGAGTTCGCCGCGATGATGCGCAGCGAGACGGCGAAATGGCGCAAGGTGATCGACGAAGCGCACGCGAAAGTGGAGTGAGCCCGATGTTCTCCTGGAAATTCCCCTATCCCTCGCAACGCATGCCGGTGCTCGCGAAGAACGTGGTCGCGACCTCGCAGCCGCTCGCCGCGCAGGCCGGGCTCTCGATGCTCGCGCGCGGCGGGAACGCCGTCGACGCGGGCCTCGCCGCGGCGATCGCGCTCACCGTGGTCGAGCCGACCTCGAACGGCATCGGCTCGGATGCGTTCGCGATCCTGTGGGACGGCCAGCGCCTGGTGGGCCTCAACGCATCGGGCCGCTCGCCCGCCGGCTGGACGCCGGAGCGATTCGCCGGGAAGAAGGCGATGCCGACCACCGGGTGGGACTCGGTGACGGTGCCCGGTTGCGTCTCGGCGTGGGTCGCGCTTTCCAAGCGCTACGGGAAGCTCGCGTTCGAGTCGCTCTTCGAGCCCGCGATCCGCTACGCACGCGAAAGCTTCATGGTGTCGCCGATCACCGCGTTGAGCTGGGCGAACCAGGCGCCGAACTTCAAGAGCTTCTCGGAGTTCTGCTGGACGTTCCTGCCCAAGGATCGCGCGCCGTATGCCGGGGAGCGCTTCTATTGCCCGCAGCAGGCCGAGACGCTGGAGGACATCGCCTCGAGCAAGGGCGAGAGCTTCTATCGCGGGACGCTCGCCGAGCGCATCGCGCTCGCCAGCCGCTCCGACGAGGGCGCGATGACGCAGGAGGACCTCGCCGAGCACAAGTGCGACTGGATCGACCCGATCTCGGTCGAGTACCGCGGCTACCGGCTGCACGAGATGCCGCCCAACGGGCAGGGCATCGCCGCGCTGATCGCGCTCGGGATCCTGCGCAATCACGAGGTCGCGTCGTATCCGCCCGATTCGGCCGACAGCCTGCACCTGCAGATCGAGGCGATGAAGCTCGCCTTCGCCGATTCGTGGCGCAACGTCTCGGACCCGGCGACCATGGAGGTTTCGCCCGCGCAGATGCTCGACGACGCCTACCTCGCCGAGCGCGCCCGGTCGATCGACATGAAGCGCGCCTCCGCACCCGCGCCCGGCATCCCGAAGGGCGGCGGCACCGTGTACCTCACCGCGGCCGACGAGCGCGGCATGATGCTCTCGTTCATCCAGTCGAACTACATGGGCTTCGGCTCGGGCGTCGTCGTGCCGGGCACCGGCATCAGCCTGCAGAACCGCGGCGCCGGCTTCACGCTCAAGCCCGGTCACCCGAACCAGGTCGCCCCGCGCAAGCGCCCGTACACGACCATCATTCCCGGGTTCCTCACGCGCGAGGGCGAGCCGGTGATGAGCTTCGGCGTGATGGGCGGGCACATGCAGGCGCAGGGCCACGTGCAGATGGTGGTGCGCCTCGTCGACTACAACCAGAACCCGCAGTCGGCGAGCGACGCGCCGCGCTGGTTCGTGCACGCCGACTGGGCGGTGAGCGTGGAGGACTCGGTGCCCGCCGCGGTGAAGGAGGAGCTCGTGCGGCGCGGCCACCGCGTGATCCCTTCGGACCGGCCGCAATTCGGCTTCGGCGGCGCGCAGCTCATCCATCGGCTCGACGACGGCTATTGCGCGGCCTCCGACCATCGCAAGGACGGCTGCGCGGTCGGCTTCTGATCAGCGCCGCCGCAGCGCCATCACGCCGAGGGTCGATTCCGGGCTCTCGGTGTAGCTCCAGTCCTCGCGCGCGTCGGGAAGCAGCTCCTGCACGAGCTGCAGCACGTCGGCGCGCGTGCGGTACACCATGCGCCAGTCCATGTAGGTCTCGAGGAACGCGGCCTCGGTGAGCGCGGCGAGGAACTGCGTGAGCACCAGCGTTCCGCCGGGCCGCACCATCGCGAAGAGCGAGCGCGCGAGCGCCGCGGCCTGCGACTGCGGCAGCGTCTCGAGCAATCCCGAGCAGTACACGAGGTCCATGTCGGCGAACGGCGGGCCGCCGCGCACGAGGTCCCGCACCGCGCCGAGGTGGGTCGTGACCGGCAGGCTCGCGTAGTCGCGCTTCACCTGCTCGAGGTTGTCGGCATCGCCGTCGAAGGCGACGATGCGACCCACGCGGTGCGAGCCGAAGCCGACGATGCGGTCCCATTCGCGCAGCAATCCGGCGCCGGCGGCGAAGATCGTGGGCGGGCGCGGCGCCTGCTCGATCGCCTCCTCGATGGCGCGCGCGAGCGCATCGCGCCGGAAGCGCAGCGCGCGCGCGGTCTGGCCGCGGATCACGCACTGGTGGAGCGCCGCCGCGGCGTCCGCGAGGGGAATGTCGAGCGTGCGCCCGCGCAGCGCGAAGTCGACCGCGCGCGCGTCGCCCGCGATGCCGCGCGGCCGCGCGTAGCAGCGCAGGATGAACGGGTCGAGGTGCAGGAAGCCGCGGATCGGATGCGCGCGGGCGGCGGCGAGGACGCGCGACCAGGTTTCCGCGCTGCTGCGCGCACGCGCCGCGGCCAGCCCGGCGATCACGTTGCGCAGCGCTTCCTCGATGCGTCCGGCGCGCGCCTCGGCGAGGGCCGCATCGAGCTCGAGGCTCGCGATCGCCGTGACCGCCTCGTCGTTCGCCGCGCTCGGCCGCGCGCCGGAGCGCGCGCGCCCTTCGTTCACGCGCGCGCGTCGCCCGCGGCGGGCCGCAGCCGTGCCGCGATCGAGCCGCCCTCGTCGTTGTCGAGCGGCAGCTCCGCGCCGCTCGCGTAGCGGCGCAGGTCCTCGCCGCTCGGCGCGAGGAATGGAAGCCGCCGGTAGAGCACGCCCGCGCGCTCCCGGAAGCGCAATCCCATCAGCACGCGCGGCAAGGCGTGGCCGCGTACCGGCATGGCGCCCGCGAGGATCTCCATGTCGAAGACGCGCCGGTAGAAGCCCATGTGCCGCTCCGTCACCGCGGCGACCAGCCATTCGGCATCGACCGCGGCGCACGCCGTGGTATGCGCCTTGAAGAGCCGCATGAGCGAGCGCGCGCGATCGGCCGCGCGGTCCACCACCGTGAAGCTCGCCTCCACCACCGGTGCGCGCGCGCTGCGCTCGCGGATCTCCGCGGCGAAGGACTGCGCCGCCGGAAGCGGCGCGTGGGAGCCCGAGGCGGAGTGGCTGCAGCGCGTCGAGCCGAGGACGCGCCCGTGCTCGACGAGGAGGAAGGTGGCGCTTCCCGCCGCGCCGTCGAGCGGATCGGCGGAAGCAGGAGACTCCGAGGGAGCGACGTCGCCCTCGCGCACCATGGTCGCGAAGCGCAGGGCGCGCGCCGCCGCCCAGTCCTCTCCTGCGACTGCGCGCTTCAACGTGGCGGGGGAGGTACGCGACATCGACCGCGGCTCGTCGAATGCGAGCTCGACGAGCCCGGAAGTCCAGGGGGCGGGGGACATCTCCGGAGCATAGGATCGCGTCCCGGGATCGTCCCCACCCGCAGGGGTGGGGAATCACGGGTGCGCGCCGCGCGCCGGCATGACAAACTAACCACGCGAGCATCGCGGAGACTCCTCGAGGACATGGCCGCAGACCCCTTTTCGACGCCCCGCTCCGGCCTTTTCCGGCGCTACGCCGCCGTGATGATGGGGCTCGTGGGCGGGGCGCTCGTCCTGCAGGGGCTGCTCGGCGTGGGCTTCGCGTATCGCGCGAGCCTCGACACGGCGGCGCGCGTGCAGCACACCGAGGTGCACGCGGCGGCCGAACGGCTCAAGCAGTATTTCGCAAGCGCGGAAAGCGACCCGCTGCGCGCGGGACCGAGCGCGGCTCCGAGCGGCCTGCGCTACGCGAGCGAGGTCGTGAGCGCGGTCGCGATCGGCGGGAGCGGGCGCATCTACGCGGTGGACGGCCGCGACCGCCTCATCGCGCATCCCGACCGCAAGATGCTCCTGCGCGAACCGGACCTGCGCACCTATGCGCCGTTGCAGCGCATTCGCGAGGAGCTCGCGCAGTCGCCCGACGCTAGCGTCGGCATGTTCGAGGCGCCCGGCCTCGACGGACGCGAGATGATGATCTCCGCGATGCTGGTGCCGGCCTCGCAATGGGTGGTGGTCGCCGAGCAGCCGCGCGACGAGGTGCTCGCGCCGGTGTACCAGACTCTCGTGCGCACCATCTGGGTGATGGGCGCCGGATTGCTCGCCGCGATCGCCGCGAGCTACTTCCTCGCGCGGCGGCTGGTGCGGCCGATCCTCGAGCTGCGCGGCGGCGCGGAGAAGATCGCGGGCGGAGACCTCGCCACGCGCATCCGCATCTCGAGCGGCGACGAGGTCGAGGGGCTCGCGCGCGAGTTCAACCGCATGGCCGACCAGCTGCAGGACTACACCACCGGCCTCGAGCGCAAGGTGGCGGAGAAGACCGCCGAGCTCGAGATGGCGAACCGCCACAAGAGCGAGTTCCTCGCCAACATGTCGCACGAGCTGCGCACGCCGCTCAACGCGATCATCGGGTTCTCGGAGGTGCTCAAGGAGCGCATGTTCGGCGAGCTCAATCCGAAGCAGCTCGAGTACGTGCGCGACATCTTCGGCTCGGGGCAGCACCTGCTTTCGCTCATCAACGACATCCTCGACCTCACCAAGGTGGAGTCGGGCCACATGGAGCTCGACGCGCGCGAGTTCTCGGTGCGCGCCGCGATCCACAACTGCTGCACCCTGATCCGGGAGCGCGCGCTCAGGAAGCGCCTGCGCCTCGAGTCGCACGTGTTCGAGGACGTCGGCAACTGGCGCGCCGACGAGCGCAAGTTCAAGCAGGTGGTGCTGAACCTCCTCTCGAACGCCGTGAAGTTCACGCCCGCGGCCGGCGAGGTGCGCATCGTGGTGCGCGTGGAAGGCGACACGCTGGTGGTCGCGGTGAGCGACAGCGGCGTGGGCGTGGCGCCCGAGGATCACGAGCGCATCTTCCACTCGTTCCAGCAGGCCGCCTCCGACGAGGAGGTGCGCCGCGAGGGCTCCGGCCTCGGCCTCGCGCTCTCGCGCCGGCTCGTGGAGCGGCACGGCGGGACGCTGGTGGTCGCGAGCACGCCGGGACGCGGCGCGACCTTCGTCGCGCGCTTCCCGAAGCTCGGCGCGGAGAAGGCGGATGAGTAATCGCATCCTCGTGGTGGAGGACGACGAGAAGAGCCGGCGGCTGCTGGTGGACGTGCTCGGCTTCCACGGCTACGAGGTGGCGACCGCCGAGAACGGCGAGCATGCGATCGCATCGGCCCACGCGTGCCCGCCGCAGGCGGCGCTGCTCGACATCCAGCTTCCCGGCATGAGCGGCTTCGAGGTGCTCGCGGTGCTGCGCGGCGAGGGCTTCACGCGCCGCATCCCGGCGATCGCGGTCACCGCTTCGGTGATGGACCAGGACCGCCGGCGCATCCTCGCGGCGGGATTCGACGCGTACGTGGGCAAGCCGGTTAACATCCGTCAGCTCCTCTACACGCTGGAACGATTGCTCGAGCCCGCGCTGCGATGAACGCCCAGGCCGAAACCCGCCCTCCCGCCGCCGAGAGCGCCGCCTCGCCCGGCCGCATCCTGGTGGTCGACGACAATCCGATCAACGTGAAGCTGCTCGAGGACCTGCTGCGCTACCACGGCTACGAGGTCGAGGCGGCGTTCGACGGAGAGAGCGCGCTCGCGACGCTGCGCGAGAACCCGCCGGACCTGGTGCTGCTCGACGTCCTCATGCCCGGCCTGGACGGCCACGAGGTGTGCCGCGCGGTGCGCGAGGATCCCGCGCTCGCCATGCTGCCGGTGGTGATGGTCACGGCGCTCGAGGATCGCGAGGAGCGCGTGCGGGGCCTGGAGGCGGGAGCGGACGATTTCCTCTCCAAGCCGCTCAACCCGCCGGAGCTGGTGGCGCGCGTGCGCTCGCTGCTTCGCATCCGCCGCCTCTACGACACGGTGCAGCGCCAGGCGGCGCAGCTCGCGGCCTGGAACCGCACGCTCGAGGCGCGCGTCGCGGAGGAGGTGGCGCACGTGGAGAAGCTGCAGCGCCTCAAGCGCTTCTTCTCCCCGCAGCTCGCGGAGCTCATCCTCGCGGGCGGCGCCGACGATCCGCTCGAGAGCCACCGCCGCGACATCACCGTCGTGTTCCTCGACCTGCGCGGCTTCACGCCGTTCGCCGAGAGCGCGGAGCCCGAGGAGGTGATGACCGCGCTCGGCGAGTTCCACGGCGCGATGGGACGCCGCGTGCTCGAATACCAGGGCACGCTCGAGCGCTTCACCGGCGACGGCCTCATGGTGTTCTTCAACGACCCGCTGCCGATCCAGCAGCCGGCGCGGCGCGCGGTGGAGATGGCGTTCGCGATGCAGGAGGATGCCCTCAAGCTCGCCGCGCAATGGAAGCGGCGCGGCTACGACCTCGGATTGGGCATCGGCATCGCGCAGGGATATGCGACGGTCGGCGCCATCGGCTTCGAGGGGCGCATCGACTACGGGGCGATCGGCACCGTCACGAACCTGGCGAGCCGCCTGTGCGACCTCGCCGAGCCGGGCAACATCCTGGTGTCGCAAAGCGTGCACGACGAGGTGGCCGAGCGCGTGCTCGTGGACGACCTCGGCGAGGTGCAGCTGCACGGGTTCAAGCGGGCGGTGCACGCGTTTCGCCTCCTCGACCTGCGCGGCGCGGAGGGCGAGGCGTGAAGCAGTCGAACGTGCGCGCGCGCATCCGCCAGCTCTGCTGCCTGGGGCTGCCGGGCGAGATGCTGGTGGGCTCGCTCCTCACCGCGCTGCGCGAGCTCGTGCCGAGCGAGTCGGCCGCCTTCTTCTGGGTGGACGCGCGCGGCGAGATGCGCAACCTCTACGCGGAGCGGCTGCTCCCGCCGCAGCTCATGTCGCTCTACTTCGAGCGCTACTACGACGGCGCCGAGTCGTCGTTCCGCAAGGCTTTCCGAGAGCGCGCCGCGGCGCCCGACGGCGTGGTCGCGACGAGCCCCGACGCGGAGCTGCGCAAGACCGGCTACTACAACGAGATCATGCGCCGGCTCGACGCGCACCACGTGCTCTACGGCATCGTGCGCGAGCAGGGAGCGGCGCTCGGGCAGCTCTCGCTCTACCGGCCGCAGGAGGCGCCCGCGTTCGGTCCGCGCGAGAGGAGCGACCTCGCGAGCGTTATGCGCTATATCTCGCACGGCATCGCGGTCGGCGACACCGTGGACGGGGCCGGGCTCGCGCTGCGCGATTCCGACGACGAGGCGCTGCTGGTGTGCGACCGTCGCGGCCGGATCCGACACGGCTCGGAGAAGGCGCGCCGCCTGCTGCTGCTCGCGACCACCTCCGAGATCAACCCGGCGACGCTCAACGCGGCGGTGAACGAGCGCGCCGCGCAGGCGCTGCGCGTCCTGTGCGAGCGGCTCGAGGCGATCGCCCGCGGCGAGGATTCGTCGCCGCCGATGCTCACGCTCGACACGCGCTGGGGCCGCCACGTGGTGCGCGCCTACTGGCTGGACGACGACCATGCCTCGCCCGAGGCTCTGGTCGGCATCCGCATCCAGCGCCAGGAGCCGATGATCCTGCGCTTCGTCGAGGCGATGGGCCGGCTGCCGCTCTCGCCGCAGCAGCGCGAGATCGCGCTCATGATCGCGCAGGGACGCAGCAACCAGGAGATCGCCGACGACCTCGGCGTCTCGGGCAACACCGTCGCCTACCACATCAAGCAGCTCTTCCTGAAGCTCGACGTGCACGATCGCGCGGGCGCGGTCGAGCGCATCGCCGCGGGCTCGGAGCTCCGCGGCTAGGCGACGCCCTCGGCGACGGGCACGGCGCTCGCGCGCGGAATGCGTCCAGCAGACCAGCGGCGCACGGCTTCCCGCAACAGCGCGCGCGGCGAGGACTCCTGCGGGACTTCCTGACCGAGGAACGCGAGCGCCGCGGCGAGCCGCGCGGCGGCGCGCGCGCCGTCGAGCGCGGGCGCGAGGTTCTGCTTCGAGAGCTTGCCGCCGCGCGCATCGGTCGCGACCGGGAAGTGCAGGTAGCGCGGCGTGGGGATCCCGAGCGTCCGCTGCAGCTGGATCTGCCGCGGCGTGGAGGCGAGCAGATCGGCGCCGCGCACCACGTCCGTGACGCCCTGGTCGGCGTCGTCGACCACCACCGCGAGCTGGTACGCGTACAGCCCGTCGCGCCGGCGCAGCACGAAGTCGCCCACCTCGCGCGCCACGTCCTGGACGATGGTGCCCTGCACGCGATCGTCGAACGCGACGCTGCCCGGGGCCACGCGAAAGCGCCACGCACAGGCGGCATCGGCGGGGATGACGCGATCGCGGCACGTGCCCGGATACACCGCGCCCTCGATCCCCGCGAGGCCCGAGTCGACGATCTCGCGGCGCGTGCAGCGGCACCGATATACGCGGCCCGCGGCGCGCAATCGTTGCAGGGCCGCCTCGTAGAGCGCGCCACGCGCCGATTGATAGGTGACTTCCCCATCCCATTCGAGTGCGCAGGCTTCGAGCGTGCGCAGGATCTCGTCGGCCGCCCCCGGAACCGTGCGCGGCGCATCCACGTCCTCGATGCGAACGCTCCAGCGGCCGCCCGCGGCGCGCGCGTCGAGCCAGCTCGCGAGCGCGGCCACCAGGGAGCCGAAGTGGAGCGGCCCGGTTGGAGAGGGTGCGAAACGCCCGTGGGAGGTCAAGGTCGAACCTTCGGATTCCTTGGAGCTTTTCCGGTAAAGTGAGTGGCCGCTTATCTCGCGCCGCGCGGTTCGCACCGCCGATTATCCGGGCAGCGCACCATTGCGCCGCTTGAGAGATGGAACCACGCGCCGCATCATCCGCTTCTCCTTCGTGCACCCGAACCCTGAAAGGCACGACTTGACCGAGATCCGCCGCAGTGCCGAACGCGGGCTCGCCGACCACGGCTGGCTGCGCTCCTTGCACAGCTTCTCGTTCGCGGACTACCACGATCCCCACCGCATGGGCTTCGGGCCGCTGCGCGTGATCAACGAGGACCGCGTGCAGGCCGGCCGCGGCTTCGGCGCGCACGCCCATCGCGACATGGAGATCCTGAGCTACGTGCTCGAAGGCGCGCTCGCGCATCGCGACTCGATGGGCAACGGCTCGGTGCTGCGGCCGGGCGACGTGCAGCGCATGACCGCGGGCACCGGCGTCACCCACAGCGAGTACAACGGCTCGGAGCGCGAGCCGGTGCATTTCCTGCAGATCTGGATCGAGCCGGAGGCGCGCGGGCTCGCGCCCGGCTACGAGGAGAAGCATTTCGACGACGCGCGCAAGCGCGGGCGCCTCGCGCTCATCGCCTCGCGCGACGGTCGCGAGGGCTCGGTGCGGATCCACCAGGACGCCTCGGTCTACGCCGCGCTCCTCGACGGGGGCGACGGCGTGGAGTTCGCGCAGAAGCCCGGGCGCCGCAGCTACCTGCATCTCATCCGCGGCTCCGCGCGCGCGAACGGCGAATCGCTCGAGGCGGGCGACGCGATCGAAAGCACCGGCGAGGCCCGCATCCGCATCGACGGCGCGCGCGACGCCGAGCTCCTGCTCTTCGACCTTCCTTGAAAACCAAAAACCCGGAGCGTTCGCCATGAACCGCAACTTCACCAATCTCCTGGCACTCGCCGGCCGCATCCTCATCGCCGTGATCTTCGTGATCTCCGGCTTCGGCAAGATCGGCGGCTTCGAGGGCGTCGCGGGCGCCATCGGATCGAAGGGATTGCCGATGCCGCAGGTGCTCGCCGCGCTCACCATCGCCCTGGAGCTCGGCGGCGGCATCCTGCTCGTCCTCGGTTTCAAGACGCGCTGGATCGCGGCGCTCTTCTTCCTATGGCTCATTCCGACCACGCTCGTCTTCCACGCGTTCTGGGGGCTCGACCCGAAGGCCGCGCAGCAGATGCAGATCCACTTCCTCAAGAACGTCTCCATCATGGGCGCCATGCTGATGCTGGTCGCCTTCGGGCCCGGCGCGTGGAGCCTCGACAAGCGGTGAACGGGCTGGAACCCGGGCCGGCCGCGCGCTGACCAACCGCGAGGGTCCGATGGTCAAGGTGCTGGTCTTCGCGGGAAGCGCGCGTCGCGATTCGCTCAACAAGAAGCTCGCGCGCATCGCCGCGCGCCACGTGCGCGAGGCGGGCGCCGAGGCGACGTTCGTCGACCTCGACGACTACCCGATTCCGCTCTACCACGGAGATCTCGAGGCGGCCGAGGGACTGCCCGCCAACGCGCGCAAGCTCCGGGAGCTCTTCCTCGCGCACGACGCGCTCCTCGTCGCCTCGCCGGAGAACAACTCCTCGGTGACCGCGCTCCTCAAGAACACGCTCGACTGGCTCTCGAGGAGCATCGGCGACGGCAAGGGCGCGAACAGCGGGCTCGCTCCCTATCGCGGCAAGCTCGCCGGGATCATGTCCGCCTCGCCCGCGCCTTTCGCCGGCGTGCGCGGGCTGCCGCACCTGCGCCAGATCCTCGCCTCGCTCGGCGTGACGGTGCTCGGCGCGCAGGTGAGCGTCCCCCGGGCGGACGAGGCTTTCCGGCCCGATGGCGAGCTCGTCGATGCGCACGTCGACGCGCTGGTGGGCAAGCTCGCGAAGGCGGTGGTGGAGACCGCCTCGAAGCTGCGCGAGGCGCCCGACCCGCCGCGGATCATGCAGGATTATTGAAACGTGCGATGCCGCCCGCATCCGGAGGATTGCCGCTTCCTATCGAGCGCATTGGAATATTTCATTGGCGCCCCGAACCGATCGGGGTGAAGCTGTCGAAATCACAGCCGGAGACAAAGACATGGCCGTCGTCGAGCTCACCAAGGACAACTTCGAGCAAGTGGTCACCTCCAACCCCACGGTGGTCGTGGACTACTGGGCGCCGTGGTGCGGGCCGTGCCGCGGCTTCGCGCCGGTGTTCGAGAAGGTCGCCGAGGCGAATCCCGACGTGGTCTTCGCGAAAGTGAACACCGACGACCAGCAGGAGATCGCGGCCCATTTCCAGATCCGCTCGATCCCCACGCTGATGGTGTTCCGCGAGCAGATCATCGTCTTCTCGCAGCCGGGCGCGCTCCCGCAGGGCGCGTTCGAGCAGGTGGTGGAGAAGGCGAAGACGCTCGACATGGAAGAGGTGCGCCGCCAGATCGCCACGCAGGAAGCGCAGCAGGCGCAGCAGACCCCGCCGGCCGCCTGAGCCGGCGCTTGGCGCGCCGGCCGCCCGCGTAGAATCGCGGCCATGGACCAACCGGCCCCGGGGCGCGAACGCCTGCGCGCGAGCTACCTGCGCGACGAAGGCGAAGCGCTCGCCGGGCTTCTGCCCCTCGCGCGCCTCGCCCCCGCCGCCGAATCCGCGGTGCAGTCGCGCGCGCGTTCGCTCGTCGAGCGCGTGCGCTCGATGCAGGAATCCCACGGCGGCATGCAGTCCTTCCTGCGCGAGTACGACCTCTCCTCGCAGGAAGGGGTGCTCCTCATGTGCGTGGCCGAGGCGCTGCTGCGCATTCCCGACGCCGCGACCGCCGACCGCCTGATCCGCGACAAGCTCTCGCAGGGCGACTGGGAGCGCCACGTCGGCCGCAACGCCTCGCTGCTGGTGAACGCCGGCACCTGGGGCATGATGCTCACCGGGCGCCTGGTGGGGCTCGACCCCGAGAGCGCGAAGAGCCCTGGCGCCTGGCTCGCGCGCCTCGCCGCGCGCGCGGGCGAGCCGGTGGTGCGCCTGGCGCTGCGCCAGGGAATGCGCCTCATGGCCGAGCAGTTCGTGATGGGCCGCACCATCGCCGACGCGCTCGCGCGAAGCCATGAAGGCGAGCACGCGCGCTATCGCCACTCCTACGACATGCTGGGCGAAGCGGCGCTCACCGGCGCGGACGCCGGGCGCTATTTCTCGGCATACGCGGCGGCGATCGACGCGATCGCGGCCGACTCGAGGCGCGATGCGGCGCGCTCCGTCTTCGAACGCCCGGGAATCTCCATCAAGCTCTCGGCGCTCCATCCGCGTTACGAGTTCCCGCAGCGCGATCGCGTGCTGCGCGAGCTCGTGCCGCGCGTGATCGAGCTCGCCGAGCGCGCGCGCTCCGGCGAGGTGGGCGTGACGCTCGACGCGGAGGAGGCCGACCGCCTCGAGCTCTCGCTCGACGTCTTCGAGCGCGTGTTCGCGGCCCGGTCGCTTTCCGGCTGGGAAGGGCTCGGCCTCGCCGTGCAGGGATACATGAAGCGCGCGCCCGACGTGATCGACTGGCTCGCCGGCCTCGCTCGGGTCCACCGCCGCCGCATCATGGTGCGGCTCGTGAAGGGCGCGTACTGGGACGCGGAGATCAAGCGCGCGCAGGTGCAGGGCCTCGCCGGCTATCCGGTCTACACGCGCAAGTGCAACACCGACGTGTCGTATCTCGCGTGCACCGCGAAGATCCTCGCCGCGCCCGACGCGTTCTACGGCCAGTTCGCGACGCACAACGCGCACACGGTGGCGAGCGTGCTCGCGCGCGCGGCACCCGGGCAGGCGTTCGAGTTCCAGCGCCTGCACGGCATGGGCGAGGACCTGTACCAGGCGATCGTGGGCGAAGGCCACGCCTGCCGCGTCTACGCGCCGGTGGGAAGCCACGAGGACCTGCTGCCCTACCTCGTGCGGCGCCTGCTCGAGAACGGGGCCAACACCTCGTTCGTGAACCGCATCGCCGATCCCGCGGTCCCGGTGGACACGGTGATCGCCGATCCGGTCGCGATCGCGGCGTCGAACGAGACGGCGGCCAATCCGAAGATCCCGCTTCCGCACGCGATCTATCCGGACCGGTTGAACGCCGCGGGCTTCGCGTGGACGGACGAGAGCGCATCGGCGCCGCGGCTCGCCGCGCTCGAGCCGCTGCTCGCCGCCGCCGATCACCGCGCGCGGCCGATCGTCGCCGGCCGCGAGATCGCCGGCGTGGCACGCGAGGTCCGCGACCCGTCGTGCGGCCGCGCGCTGGGTGTGGTCGAGGAAGCCGATGAGGCCGCCGTGCGGCTCGCCACCGAAGCGGCGAGCGCGGCGCGAATTCCGGACGCGGAGGCGCGCGCCGCGATCCTCGAGTGCGCCGCGGACCTCCTCGAGGCGCGCACGCTCGATCTCCTCGCGCTCCTCGCACGCGAGGCCGGGCGCACGCTCCCCGACGGCCTCGGGGAGATTCGCGAGGCGGTCGATTTCTGCCGCTATTACGCGCTCCAGGCGCGGCGGCATTTCGCGAAGCCTCGCGAGCTTCCGGGTCCCACGGGCGAGTCCAATCGCATCGAGCTCGCGGGGCGCGGGCCGTTCGCCTGCATCAGTCCGTGGAATTTCCCGCTCTCGATCTTCGTGGGCCAGGTAGCGGCGGCATTCGCCGCGGGCAACGCCGTGCTCGCGAAGCCCGCCGAGCAGACGCCGCTCGTGGGAGCGCTCGCGGTGCGCCTTCTGCACCAGGCCGGCGTGCCGCCCGAGGCGCTCGCGTTCCTGCCCGGTCGCGGCGAGACGGTGGGTGCGGCGCTCGTCCGCGATCCGCGCATCGCGGGCGTTTGCTTCACCGGGTCCACCGCCACCGCGCGCGCGATCCAGCGCTCGCTCGCCGCGCGCGAGGGTCCGCTCGTGCCGCTCATCGCGGAGACGGGCGGCCTCAACGCGATGCTGGTCGACTCGAGCGCGCTCGCCGAGCAGGTCGTCACCGACGCGCTCGCCTCGGCCTTCGACAGCGCGGGTCAGCGCTGCTCGGCGCTGCGCGTCCTTTGCCTGCAGCAGGAGATCGCGCCGCGCGTGATCGAGATCCTCGCCGGCGCGACCGCGGAGCTGCGCATGGGCGACCCGGCGCGGCTCGCGACCGACGTGGGCCCGGTGATCGATCGCGACGCGCTCTCGATGCTCGAGCAGCACGCCGCGCGCATGGAGCGCGAGGCGAAGCTCCTGTGCGAGGCGCGGCTTCCCGCGGAGCTTTCCGGCGGCCTCTTCTTCGCGCCGCGCGCCTACGAGATCGCGAGCCTCGCGGCGATCGACCGCGAGGTGTTCGGCCCGATCCTGCACGTCGTGCGCTTCGCCGGCGACCGGCTCGAGGCGATGGTCGATGCGATCAACGCGAAGGGATACGGCCTCACGATGGGAATCCACAGCCGCATCGAGGAGATGGTCGAGCGCGTGCGACGCCGCGCGCGCGTCGGCAACCTCTACGTGAACCGCAACATGATCGGCGCGACGGTCGGCGTGCAACCCTTCGGCGGCGAGGGCCTCTCGGGCACGGGTCCCAAGGCGGGCGGCCCGCATTACCTCTATCGCTTCGCCACCGAGCGCACCTTCACCGTGAATACCGCCGCGGCGGGCGGCAACGCCGCGCTCCTCGCCGGCTCGGGATGATCTTCCGCGCGAAGCTGGCGCAGGGCCGGCTCATCCGGCGCTACAAGCGTTTCCTCGCCGACGTGCAGCTCCCCGACGGCGTCGTGACGGCCGCTTGCCCGAACACCGGATCGATGATGGGCTGCTGCGAGCCCGGCAGCCGCGTGTGGCTCTCGGAGAGCGACCGCGCGAGGCGCAAGTACCGCCACACGTGGGAGATCGTGGAGGTGGGCGAGGTCATGGTGGGCATCAACACGGCGCTTCCGAACGCGCTGGTCGCGGAAGCGGTCGCGAGCGGCGCGCTCGCGGAGCTCGCCGGATACGCCGGCATGCGGCGCGAGGTAAGCTTCGGCGAGGAGCGAAGCCGCATCGACCTCCTGCTCGAGCATCCCGAACGCCCGCCGTGCTACGTCGAAGTGAAGAACGTGACCGCGGCGGTGTCGGGCCGGGTGGCGCTCTTCCCCGATTCGGTGAGCGAACGCGGCCGCAAGCACCTGCGCGAGCTCATGCGCCTCAAGCGGGCGGGCCTGCGTCCGGTGCAGCTCTACTGCGTGCAGCGCGGCGACGTGGGCGAGGTGCGGCCGGCGGACGCGATCGACGTGGAGTACGGACGGACGCTCCGCGAGGCGATCGCCGCGGGCGTCGAGGTGATGGCCTATCGGGCGAAGGTCACGCCGAGCGAGATCCGCCTCGAGGAACGCATTCCCGTCGTCTGCCCGTGAGCGCGAGCGCGTGCCCGGGGCCCCACCGTAGTTCGTCTCGAAAACCATCCGTGTTCATCGGTGTTCATCTGTGGTTCCCTCGGGTCTCGTAACGGCGTGCATCGGCGCTTATCGGCGGATCGAAAGCCTTTCGCATCCTGCCGGCCACCAAGGTCACTCTTCCTCGCCGCCGCCCGCCTTGAGCTTCGCCACGCCCTTCGGCGCCTTGCCGCCGGAGAGGAGCACGATCATCGCGCTGCCGTCGTCCTTCCACGACTTCACGGCATCGCGCAGGATCTCGATCAGCGTCTCGAACTGCTCCGGCTGCGCGGAGAGGAACGCATCGATGTGGTCGTAGTAGAGCACGTAGCCGCCGGCGTCGACCCACTCGAGGTCCATGAGGCATTCCTCGAGCGCGTCCCAGTTCTGGCCGAAGTGCTCCGGAAAGCGCAGGGCGCTCGCCGCGTGGTTGAGGAACTGCTCCTTGCGCGCGATGTTGCGTCCCTCGACGTGGAAGAAGGCGAAGCCCGCCTTCTTCGCCGCGGCGAGCAGCGCCTTCGGATCGGCGTGGCTCGGCAGGAACCAGACGCCGCCGTGGTTTTCCTCGAGGAGCGATGCGAGCGCCTGCGCCATGGCCTATTCCCGGACGCGCCGGAAGTGGTTGTAGTGGTCGTCGGTGTAGTAGAACTCGCCGCCGGCTCCCCAGATGATGCGCCGCGCGCCGCGGTTGCGCACGTGCGGCGTCTTCACCGTGTACTCGCGATAGTAGCCGCGCGGCTTGCGAGGCAGCGCGCCCTCGCGATTGCTGAAGGTGGCGCCGTCCTTCGCATAGGGAAACGGGCCGCCGGTGCGGATGAGCGCGAGCGTCTGGCGCGCCTCGCGCGGGAGCTGCGCCTCGGGAATCTCGCCGACCAGCCCCGGCCTCGCGGGCGCGAGCGCGGCGGCCGACGCGGGCGCGAGGAACGCGAGCGCGACGGTGAATGCGGCCGCGATCCGGCGCGCGATCACGGCGCCGCTCCGGCCGACGCCGCCTTCGCCGCGACCTTCGCCTCGAAGCGCTCGGCGAGGATCACGTGGCGCTCGTGGCGGCCGGCGCCGATCTCCTCCACGCCGTCGTGCGCCGAGACGGAGAACACGAGCTTGCGTCCTTCGACCGACTCGAGCCGCGTGCGAACCTCCACGGTGAGGCCGGGCGGCGTCGCGGCGGTGTGCGAGAGGTCGATGTGCGTGCCGAGCGTCTGCTCGCGCGGCCAGTCGAGGTGCGGCTTGATGAGCTCGATGCACGCCCATTCGCACAGCGCGACCAGGTATCCGGTCGCGAACACGTCGGGCATCATCTGGAAGTCCGGCGCGTCCTCGTAGAGGTGCGGCACCGTCTTGGTCGCCGGCACGCGGTAGCGATAGCACGCCTCGAGCCCGGCGGCGAGCGTCTCTTTCAAGGCCTCACTCCTTGGGACGGAACGGGCAATCCGCCTTGATGCAATCGGCGTAGAGGTAGAGCTGGTGGTCGTGGATCGCGAAGCCGCGCTCGCGCGCGACCTTGTTCTGGCGCTTCTCGATCTCCGAATCGTAGAACTCCTCGACGCGCCCGCACTGCAGGCACACGAGATGGTCGTGGTGGCCGCCCTCGTTCAGCTCGTAGACCGCCTTGCCGCCCTCGAAGTGATGGCGCACCAGGAGCCCAGCCTGCTCGAACTGGGTGAGCACGCGATAGACGGTGGCGAGCCCGACGTCGGAGTGATCCTCGAGGAGCTTGCGATACACGTCGTCGGCGGTGAGGTGGCGCGTCTCGCTGTGCTGGAAGAGGTCGAGCACGCGCAGCCGCGGGCCCGTCACCTTGAGCCCGGTGCTCTTCAGCTCCTTCGGGTTGCTCATGCTCGAAGCATACAGCGGAACGATATAATGCGCGGTCCACCGTCCCGCCCAACGCCATGCGCATTCCCGCACTCCTCTTCCTCGCCGCGCTCGCCGCCGGCTGCGTCCACAAGATCGACGTCGAGCAGGGCAACTACGTGACGCAGGACGTGGTCGACAAGCTCAAGCCCGGCATGACCAGGGCGCAGGTGAAGGCGCTGCTCGGCACCCCGCTCCTCGCCGACGTCTTCCACGGCGAGCGCTGGGACTACTACTTCAACAACGCGCCCGGCGGCAAGACCGTCGCGCACAAGCACCTCGTCGTGTTCTTCCAGGGCGACAAGGTGGTGCGCTGGTCGGGCGACGCGAACCCGCCGCCTCCGCCGCCGGTACGCGGCGAAGCGCAGCCATCGCCCGCGCAGGCGGAGCCGGCGGCGAAGACCGAGCCCGCCGCGAAGCCGAACGCGGAGCCGCCGGCGAAATGAGCGCGGTGCGCGTCGCGGTCGCCGGAGCGGGCGGGCGCATGGGACGCGCGCTCCTCGAGGCGGCCACTTCCACCGAAGGCGTGAAGCTCGGCGCGGCGTTCGACGTCGCCTCGAGCGCGCTCGCCGGCCGCGACGCGGGCGAGCTCGTCGCCGCCGCGAAGGGCGTGCGCATCGGCACCGATGCGGCGGCGGCGCTCCAGTCGTGCGACGTGCTGGTCGATTTCACGCGGCCCGAAGGCACGCTCGCGCACCTCGCGGCGTGCCGCGCCGCCGGGCGCGCGATGGTGATCGGCACGACCGGGTTCGACGCCGCGCAGCTCGCGCAGATCCGCGCCGCGGCGGGCGCGATCGCGATCGTGATGGCGCCCAACATGAGCGTGGGCGTGAACGTGGCGCTCAAGCTGGTCGAGACCGCCGCGCGCGCGCTGGGGCCCGAGTACGACGTGGAAGTGTTCGAGATCCACCACAAGATGAAGGTCGACGCGCCTTCGGGCACGGCGTTGAAGCTCGGCGAGGTGGCCGCGCGCGCCCGCGGCACGACGCTCGACAAGGACGCGGTGCACGCCCGCCACGGCGTCACCGGCGAGCGCAAGGCGGGCAGCATCGGCTTCTCGGTCGCGCGCGGCGGCGACGTGGTGGGCGACCACACCGTCTTCTTCGCCGGCGCGGGCGAGCGCATCGAGATCACGCATCGCTCCTCGAGCCGCGCCACCTACGCGCAGGGCGCCATGCGCGCGGCGCGCTTCCTGCGGGGAAAGCCGCCCGGGCTCTACGGCATGGAGGACGTGCTGGGCTTGAGGTGAGCTTCGGCCGATCTGCTATAATTTTGGGTCGTGAAGGTTCAAAGCGGGATGAGCATGATTCTTGCGCTCTCCCGTTTTTTTGCGCCCGCGTTTTTCGCGGGCTTTTCGTAATCCTCGCCCCTCGGAGCCGTTCGTGCAGCAGAAGACCCCCGCCGTCCTGGTCCTCGCCGACGGGAGCGTTTTCCGCGGCTGCGGCATCGGCTACCGCGGCGAGCGCGGCGCGGGCGCGTGCACCGTCGGCGAGGTGGTGTTCAACACCGCGATGACGGGCTACCAGGAGATCCTCACCGATCCCTCGTACGCCGGCCAGATCGTCACGCTCACCTATCCGCACATCGGCAACGTCGGCACGAACGCCGAGGATGCCGAGTCGCGCAAGGTGTTCGCCGCGGGGCTCATCATCCGCGACCTTCCGCTCGCCGCCTCCAACTGGCGCGAGCAGGAGGACCTGCCGACGTACCTCGAGCGCAGCAAGCTGGTCGCGATCGGCGACATCGACACGCGCCGCCTCACGCGCCTGCTGAGGAACAAGGGCGCGCAGAACGGCTGCATCCTCACGGGCACGCCGGGCCAGCGCGCCGCGGACCTCGACGAGAAGGCCGCGCTCGCCGCGGCGCAGGCCGCGCCGTCGATGACGGGCCAGGACCTCGCGAAGGTGGTGAGCGTGCAGCAGTCCTACGACTGGAACGGGAGCCTGTGGGCGCTCGGCACCGGCTACAAGCCCGGCGGGCGCGCGAAGTACCACGTGGTCGCCTTGGACTACGGCGTGAAGCACAACATCCTGCGTAACCTCGCCGAGCGCGGCTGCAAGGTGACCGTGCTTCCGGCGACCGCGAGCGCGAAGGAAGCGCTCGCCTTGAAGCCCGACGGCGTGTTCCTCTCCAACGGTCCGGGCGATCCCGAGCCCTGCGGCTATGCGGTCGAGGCAATCCGCGAGATCGTCGGCAGCGGCACGCCGGTCTTCGGAATCTGCCTCGGCCACCAGCTGCTCGGGCTCGCGGCGGGGGCGAAGACCACCAAGATGAAGTTCGGCCACCACGGCGCGAACCATCCGGTGCAGGACCTCGAGACCGGCAAGGTGTTCATCACCAGCCAGAACCACGGCTTCACCGTCGACGAGTCGACGCTGCCGCCGAACGTGAAGCCCACGCACCGCTCGCTCTTCGACGGCTCGCTGCAGGGCATCCGCTACCTCGACAAGCCCGCGTACAGCTTCCAGGGCCACCCCGAGGCGAGCCCCGGGCCGCACGAGATGGCGGTGCTCTTCGACAAGTTCGTGCGCCTCATGGAAACGAGCAAAAAGCGTTGAAACCACAGATGAACACCGATGAACACAGATGGCTTTCCCGCAGTGTGAGCGGCGAGAAAGTCGTGGGCGTTGGCAATCGCGACGATGCCAAACTTGCCCGGCTTATCTGTGTTCATCCGCGTTCATCCGTGGTCGCCTCGACTTAGCAAAGAATGCCCAAGCGCACCGACATCAAGAGCATCCTCATCATCGGCGCCGGTCCGATCGTGATCGGGCAGGGGTGCGAGTTCGACTATTCGGGCGCGCAGGCCTGCAAGGCGCTGCGCGACGAGGGCTACCGCGTGATCCTCGTGAACTCGAACCCGGCGACGATCATGACCGACCCCGAGATGGCGGACGTCACGTACATCGAGCCGATCACCTGGCCCATGGTCGCGCGCATCATCGAGAAGGAGCGGCCCGACGCGCTCCTGCCGACGATGGGCGGGCAGACGGCGTTGAACTGCGCGCTCGACCTCGCGCGCGAGGGCGTGCTCGAGAAATTCGGCGTGGAGATGATCGGCGCGCGCAAGGAGGCGATCGACAAGGCCGAGGATCGCGAGAAGTTCAAGCTCGCGATGGCGAAGATCGGCCTGGAATCGCCGCGCAGCGCCCTCGCCCACTCGCTCGAGGAAGCGCAGCAGGTCCAGGCGATGGTGGGCTTCCCGACCATCATCCGGCCGTCCTTCACGCTCGGCGGCACCGGCGGCGGCATCGCCTACAACATGGAGGAGTTCGAGACCATCTGCGAGCGCGGCCTGGACGCCTCGCCGACCAAGGAGCTCCTCATCGAGGAATCGGTGATCGGCTGGAAGGAGTTCGAGATGGAGGTCGTGCGCGACAAGCACGACAACTGCATCATCATCTGCTCCATCGAGAACCTCGATCCGATGGGCGTGCACACGGGCGATTCGATCACGGTCGCCCCGGCGCAGACCCTCACCGACAAGGAGTACCAGGTGATGCGCGACGCCTCGATCGCCTGCCTGCGCGAGATCGGGGTGGAGACCGGCGGGTCGAACGTGCAATTCGCGATCAATCCGGACAACGGGCGCATGGTCATCATCGAGATGAACCCGCGCGTCTCGCGCTCCTCGGCGCTCGCCTCCAAGGCGACCGGCTTCCCGATCGCGAAGATCGCGGCGAAGCTCGCCGTGGGCTACACGCTCGACGAGCTGAGGAACGACATCACCGGCGGCGCCACGCCCGCGTCCTTCGAGCCCACCATCGACTACGTGGTGACGAAGGTGCCGCGCTTCGCCTTCGAGAAGTTCAAGCAGGCCGACGACCGCCTCACCACGCAGATGAAGAGCGTGGGCGAGGTGATGGCGATCGGGCGCAACTTCCAGGAGTCGCTGCAGAAGGCGCTGCGCGGGCTGGAGGTGGGGGTCGACGGCTTCAACCTGAAGAGCGTGGACCCCGAGAAGATCGAGGACGAGCTCGCGTATCCGCGCGCCGAACGCCTCTGGTACGTCGCCGACGCGTTCGGCGTCGGCATGTCGCTCGAGGAGATCCACCGGTTCACGAAGATCGACCGCTGGTTCCTCGCACAGGTGAAGGACCTGGTCGACACGGAGCTCGCGATCGAGAAGAAGACGCTCGCCGATTTCTCGCGCGAGGAGCTCTACGACCTCAAGCGCAAGGGCTTCTCCGACCGGCGCCTCGCGCACCTGTGGCGCACCAGCGAGCACGAGGTGAGGAAGCGCCGCCACGCCGAGGGCATCCGCCCGGTGTTCAAGCGCGTCGACACCTGCGCGGCGGAGTTCGCCACCAGGACCGCGTACATGTACTCGAGCTACGACGAGGAGGACGAGTCGGAGCCGACGAGCCGGCGCAAGATCATGGTGCTGGGCGGCGGCCCGAACCGCATCGGCCAGGGCATCGAGTTCGACTACTGCTGCGTGCACGCGGCGCTGGCGCTGCGCGAGGACGGCTACGAGACGATCATGGTGAATTGCAACCCGGAGACCGTCTCGACCGACTACGACACTTCGGATCGCCTGTACTTCGAGCCGCTCACGCTCGAGGACGTGCTCGAGATCGTGGACAAGGAGAGGCCCGAGGGCGTCATCGTCCAATTTGGCGGGCAGACGCCGCTCAAGCTCGCGCGCGACCTCGAGAAGGCGGGCGTGCCGATCATCGGCACCACGCCCGACGCGATCGACCGTGCCGAGGACCGCGAGCGCTTCCAGCAGCTGCTGAACGAGCTCGGCCTCGCGCAGCCGCCCAACCGCACCGCGCGCACGGTGGAAGAGGCGCTCGCCGGCGCGAAGGCGATCGGCTACCCGGTGGTCGTGCGCCCCTCGTACGTGCTCGGCGGCCGCGCGATGGAGATCGTGCACGCGGAGACGGACCTCGTGCGCTACATGAACGAGGCGGTGAAGGTCTCGAACGACTCGCCGGTGCTGATCGACCGCTTCCTGAACGACGCGATCGAGGTGGACGTCGATGCGGTCTCCGACGGCGAGCGCGTGATCATCGGCGGCATCATGGAGCACATCGAGCAGGCGGGCGTGCACTCGGGCGACTCGGCGTGCTCGCTGCCGCCCTTCAGCCTCGCGCCGGAGCTGCAGAACGAGCTGCGCCGCCAGACGGTCGCGATGGCGAAGGCGCTGAACGTGGTCGGCCTCATGAACGTGCAGTTCGCGATCCAGGACGGCAAGGTGTACGTGCTGGAGGTGAACCCGCGCGCCTCGCGCACGGTGCCCTACGTCTCGAAGGCGACGGGCGTGCCGCTCGCGAAGGTCGCCGCGCGCTGCATGGTGGGCAAGCCGCTCGCCGCGCAGGGTGTCGCGCGCGAGGTGATCCCGCCCTACTATTCGGTGAAGGAGGCGGTGTTCCCGTTCATCAAGTTCCCGGGCGTGGACACGATCCTAGGACCCGAGATGAAATCCACCGGGGAGGTGATGGGCGTGGGCCAGAGCTTCGCCGAGGCGTTCGTGAAGAGCCAGCTCGCGGCGGGCGTGCGCCTGCCCAAGGGCGGCAAGGCGTTCCTCTCGGTGCGGAACGCCGACAAGCCGGGCGTGGTGCCGATCGCGCGCGCGCTCACCGAGCTCGGCTTCTCGCTCGTCGCCACCAAGGGCACCGCGGCCGCGCTCTCGCAGGCGGGGCTCAAGGTGCAGGCGGTGAACAAGGTGCAGGAGGGCCGCCCGCACATCGTCGACATGCTCAAGAACCGCGAGATCGCCTTCATCGTGAACACCGTCGAGGAAGACCGGCGCTCGATCCAGGACTCCTGGTCGATCCGCAACACGGCGCTGCACAATCGCATCACCTACTACACGACGCTCGCGGGCGCGCGCGCGGCGTGCCTCGGCATGCGCCATCTCGAGGAGATGCGCGCCTACGACATCCAGTCCCTGCACGCCACCCTGCCATGAGCAAGATCCCCATCACCCTGCGCGGCGCCGAGCTGCTGCGCACCGAGCTCCACCGGCTGAAGACGGTCGACCGGCCGGCGGTGATCACCGCCATCGCGGAGGCGCGCGCGCAGGGCGACATCACCGAGAACGCCGAGTACGAGGCGGCGCGCGAGCGGCAGGGCTTCATCGAGGGACGCATCCTCGAGCTCGAGGCGAAGCTCGCCAACGCGCAGGTGATCGATCCGGCGCTGCTCGAGGACGACGGGCGCGTGGTGTTCGGCGTGACGGTGGAGCTCGCCGATACCGCGGGCGGCGGGACGGTGACCTACCAGATCGTCGGCGAGGACGAGGCCGACATCAGGCAGGGCAAGATCTCCTACTCCTCGCCGATCGCCAAGGCCCTCATCGGGAAGTTCTCGGGCGACGTCGCCGAGGTTCGGACGCCGGGCGGGGTGAAGGAGTTCGAGATCGTGGACGTGAAGTACGTTTGACCTCGCCTTGCGCGCCGTCCTCCGGATCGCGCGTGCGCGGTCCGGCCTTCGCTTTCGGCGCGATCTTTCCCTTGCGCACCATGTCCGCGACGTCGCGCGCCTTGCGCTTGATCTCGTCGCGGCGCTGCTGGCGCCGATGGGCCGCGTCGCCGGCGGCTTCGCTGCGCTGCGCCAGCTTTCTTTCCGGCGGTCGCGCGGCGCTCGCTGGCGCCTCGTCCGGCTTTTCCCGGTAGATCACGAGCACCTTGCCGATCTGCTGCACCGGATGCGCTTGCAGCTTCTCGCAGATCGATTCCATCCACACGTTGCGCGCGTCGCGGTCGTCGGTCGCCGCGCGCACCTTGACCAGCTCGTGCGCCTTCAACGCGCGGTCGATCTCGGCGAGCACCTCGTCGGTGAGGCCCTTGTCGCCGATCAGCACCACCGGATGGAGCGTGTGGGCCTCCGCGCGAAGCTCGCTGCGGCGGCTGGAAGTGAGGGAAGCCATGGCCCGCAGTATAGACGCCGCCTAGCTCGCCGAGAGCTCGAGGTCGAGGACGCTCGCGCCCAGGGCCACGTTGTGCTGGTCGCCGGTGCCGGGAAAGACCTCCGCGAGCACGCCGAACTCGGTCACGTGCCAGTCTTGCGGGCGCGGCGAGATCGCCGGCAAGGGCCCCGCGCGCAGTTGGGCGAGAAGCGCGGCGAACTGCTCGTAGCTCACCACGGCGCGGAAGCGCATCGGCTCGTTCCACGCGGCGACGTTGTGCTCCGTGGCGGATCCGGCGCCGGGGCCGGCGAAGCGCACCGGAGTGCCATCGGCCTGGACCGCCGCGAGCGGGCTCGAGACGAAGGCGACGTGGCCATCGGAGCCGACGCTTTCCATCGCGCTTCCGTTCACTCCCGGAGGGCGGCTGTCGAACAGCGCGACGAGGTGGGCGATCACCGTGCCGGTGGTCGCGTCCTGCGCGTAGTAGAAGAAGCTCAACTGCGCGGTTCCCTCGCCCGTATGCGGCTGCTGGTAGCGCACCGAGCGAAGGTCCACGCTCGCCTCGATCGCGAGCGAGGCGCCGGGCGCGCGCAGGATCGCGGGCCGGGTGGAGGGGTCGCGCGCGATGCTGGCACTGGGCCCTTCGCCCACCAAGGGCACATGATGCGAGAACTCCCCGGTGTTGATGAACACGCCCGCCGATCCGCAGTCGAGCTGGAACGCGCTCGCCGGATCGGGGAGCGCGACGTCCCGATCGCCGCGTTGCGCGCCGCTGTCGGAGGGATAGAAGCCGGTGTAGTCGCCCACCGCCCAGGTGACCTCGTGCGCGACCTCCTCGGCGAGCTCCGACGTTCCGGGGTCTCCCATGTGCTGCACGCGCATGAAGGTCGCGTCTTGCGGCGCCGTCGCGTTCTCGGCGAGGATGTTCGACGGCCCCGCGCAATCGGGCGCCGAGACGTAGGTCGTGGAGGAGGCGGGCGGGTCGGCGGCGCTCGTGCCGCCGCCGCTCCCGCCGCAGCCCGCGAGCAGCAGCAGCGCCGCGAGGGCCGTGCGGGGTGCGGATTTCATTCGGATCATGCAGTCGTCATTCTACGGTGAAGAAATCCCGCTCCAGCAAGCAGTGGCTTCGCCGCCACGTGAACGATCCCTACGTGCAGCGCAGCAAGCGCGAGGGCCTGCGCTCGCGCTCCGCGTACAAGCTCACCGAGATCGACGAGCGCGACCGCATCCTCGCGCGCGGCATGACCGTGGTCGACCTCGGCGCGGCGCCGGGCGGATGGTCGCAGGTCGCGGTGAAGCGCGTGGGCGCGGGGGGCAAGGTCATCGCGATCGACCTGCTCGAGATGGAACCGGTGCCGGGCGTCGATTTCGTGCGCGGCGACTTCACGGCGGCCGAAGGCCTTGCGCAAGTCGCGGCGAAGCTCGACGGCGGCCGCGTCGACGTGGTCCTCTCGGACATGGCGCCCAACATGTCCGGCATCGCCGTGTCGGACCAGGCGCGCGTGATGGCGCTCGCCGAAGCGGCGCGCGATTTCGCGCTGTTGCACCTGAAACGCCAGGGGGTGCTGCTGGTCAAAATGTTCCAGGGCGCGGGGTATGATGATTACCTCAAGTCGTTGCGCGGCGCGTTCGAGAAGGTGGTGGTGCGCAAGCCCGCGGCCTCGCGTGACGAGAGCGCCGAGCAGTACCTGCTGGCGCGCGGGCTGAAGCCGGCGAAAACTCCTCCCGAGGGGCCTTGAATTCCCCGGGGATGGCCCGATGTGCTTCGGAGGGCCGCTTCATCCCTCTGAATATTGGGGTTATTTTTCCGCGAAGGATGTTCAGGTGAACAACACAATTCGAACCATCATGGTCTGGCTCGTCATCGGAGTCATCCTCACCATGGTGTTCATGCAGGTCGGCAATCGCACCTCGAGCCAGAACACGCTCGACTACTCGACCTTCATGGAGCAGGCGAAGCAGGGCCAGATCGCGAAGGCCAAGATCGAGAGCATGAAGACCGTGCGCGCGACCACCCGCGACGGCAAGACCTACGTGGTGAACACCCCGGGCATCCAGGATCCGTGGATGGTGAGCGACCTCATGAAGGACGGCGTCACCGTCGAGGCGAAGCCCGAGGAGGAGCCCTCGCTCCTCATGAACATCTTCGTGTCGTGGTTCCCGATGCTGCTGCTCATCGGCGTGTGGATCTTCTTCATGCGCCAGATGCAGGGCGGCGGGCGCGGCGGCGCCTTCTCGTTCGGCAAGTCGCGCGCGCGCATGCTCGACGAGAACCAGAACCAGGTCACGTTCGCCGACGTCGCGGGCGTGGACGAGGCGAAGGAAGAGGTCGGCGAGCTGGTCGACTTCCTGCGCGATCCGTCCAAGTTCCAGAAGCTCGGCGGCCGCATCCCGCGCGGCGTGCTGATGGTGGGCTCGCCCGGCACCGGCAAGACCCTCCTCGCGCGCGCCATCGCGGGCGAGGCGAAGGTGCCGTTCTTCTCGATCTCCGGCTCGGACTTCGTCGAGATGTTCGTCGGCGTCGGTGCCGCGCGCGTGCGCGACATGTTCGAGCAGGCGAAGAAGAACGCGCCCTGCATCGTGTTCATCGACGAGATCGACGCGGTCGGCCGCCAGCGCGGCGCGGGCCTGGGCGG
>Ga0134128_10000930_pt1 | contig 39616 bp, 30 predicted proteins | sample KB31754_FD_96462 | JGI IMG/M metagenome (GOLD analysis project Ga0134128, IMG submission 96462) | Terrestrial soil microbial communities with excess Nitrogen fertilizer from Kellogg Biological Station, Michigan, USA - KB3-175-4 | ecosystem: Environmental > Terrestrial > Soil > Unclassified ...
CCAGACGAGGAAATGGGCGAGTATGGAGCATGTGGCCGAAAGTCGATCCAAAGGGTTCTTCCGTTCCTCTCCCTCCACCGCCTTCGATCAGTACCTGCAGGACATTCAGAAGCTCCCCCTCATAACCGATCCCGAAGAAGAACGACGCCTCGCCCGCCGCGCGCAGAAGGGCGACGAGAGAGCCGCCGAACGACTGGTGACGGCGAACCTCCGGTTCGTCATCTCCTACGTGAAGAAGTATCAGGGACACGGTCTTGATCTGAGCGAGCTCGTGGCGATTGGCAACGAGGGGCTGCTCAAGGCAGTCAAGAAGTTCGATCCCGACCAGGGCGTGAAGTTCATCTCGTACGCCGTGTGGTGGGTTCGCCAGGCTGTACTGAAGGCGCTGGCCGAACAGACCCGTTCGGTGCGGATCCCGCTGAATCAGAACTCGCAGCTCATCAAGCTCGCGCGCGCCGAGACGGTGCTGGCGCAGGTACTGAAGCGTGACCCCACGGACGATGAGATCGGCCGGCTCATCGAAGAGACGCCGGCGACGGTCCGCTCCGCCCGGCAGATGTCAGCGACCGAAGTGTCGCTCGACGCGCCGGTCGACCGATCCGATCGTGAGGCCGCCACCCTCGGAGAACGATTTATTGGCGTGGACGGTGGCGAGATCGAGGAGAACACCGACTTCACGCTGATGCGAGAGTTCATCGACCGATCCTTCCGCAAGTATCTCACCCCCCGCGAACGCAGGATTCTCTATCTCTACTACGGCATGGAAGAAGGTTCGGAAGCCATGACGCTGGAGAAGATCGGCGCGCTCATGGGCGTCACACGCGAGCGTATCCGCCAGATTCGCGAGCGTGCCTTCGAAAAACTCCGCGAATCGCCGGACGGCCTGGCGCTGGCGGGATTCTGGAGCTAGGGAATCCCGGAGATGGAACGACGCTGATTGCGCGCGAAGGATGCGGAAGGTGCGGAAGGGGCAGCCCATAAGGCTGCCCCTTCCGCACCTTCCGCATCCTTAACGGCGTCTGTCCGCATCCTTCCAGCGCCAGTCGGGTCTCGCTTTCCCGCGTGTACATTACAGGCATCCCCGCTCAACTCGTCCCCACTCCCCGCTCCCCCGTCGTGGCCCACTCGCTCAGTGCTGCCCTCCGCGAGATCGTGGGCCCGCGCGCCCTGCTCGACCGGACAAGCGAGCTGCTTGCCTACGGCTCTGACGGATTGCCGACCTACCACAGCCCGCCCAGGCTCGCCGTCTTTCCCGAAACGCGTGACGCCCTGCTGGCCGTGATCCGTCTCCTCGCCCGTGAAGGCTGTCCCTTCGTTCCTCGCGGCGCGGGTACCGGCCTCTCCGCCGGCGCGCTCGCCGCGGACGACGCGGTCATCATCGGGCTGAACAGGCTCAAGGCGATCCTCTCCATCGATCCCGTCAATCGACTCGCGGTCGTCGAACCCGGCGCCGTGAACGCTTCGATCTCGCGCGCCGCCGCCCGCCACGGCCTGCACTACGCGCCCGACCCGTCGAGCCAGACGGCGTGCACGATTGGAGGCAACGTCGCGGAGAATTCCGGCGGACCGCATTGCCTGAAGTACGGCGTGACACTGAATCACATCGCCGAGCTCGAGGTGATTCTGCCCGACGGCGACCTCGTCACGCTCGGCAACGCCAACGGTGAGTGCGACGGCTACGATCTGCTCGGCGCGTTCATCGGCTCGGAGGGCTGCTTCGGCATCGCGCGCCAGGTCACGGTGCGGCTTTCCAGAAATCCCGAGGCGGTGCGCACGATGCTCGCCGACTTCATGGCCCTGGACGCGGGCGCGCGTGCCACCTCCGCCATCATTGCCCGCGGCATCGTGCCCGCCGCCCTGGAAATGATGGACGGTCCCACCATTCGTGCGGTGGAAGCCTCCATCTACGCCGCGGGATATCCCGCCGACGCGGACGCCGTGCTCCTCATTGAGCTCGACGGTCTCGCCGCCGGCATGGATGCCGATGTGCTCGAGGTGGAGCGGATCTGCCTGGAGTGCGGCGCCCGGGCCGTTCGCATCGCGCGCGACGAAGCGGAGCGCGCGCGTCTCTGGCAGGGACGCAAGAAGGCCTTCGGCGCAATGGGGCGCGTGGCGCCGTCGCTGGTCGTGCAGGACGCCGTGATTCCGCGCACGAAGCTTCCCGATGTCCTGCGCGCGATCCACGGTATCGCCGAACGCTGGGACATTCAGGTCTGCAACGTGTTCCATGCCGGCGATGGGAACCTCCATCCGAATATCGGATTCGACGCGCGCGACGCCGAGCAGAGCGACCGGGTGCATCATGCCATGCGCGAGATCATGCGCGCCTGTGTCGATGCCGGCGGCACGATCACCGGCGAACACGGCGTGGGACTCGACAAGCTCGAGTACATGCCGCTCATCTTCTCCCCTGACTCGCTCGACGCGCAGTGTCGCCTGCGCGATGTCTTTGACCCGGCGCATCGCGCCAACCCCGGCAAGGTCGTGCCCGTGCACGCCTGCCGTGAGTGGCACATGGCGTCCGCCGCGCGATGATGTCCGTCGCCGCGCCGGACACTTCCCTCGGGGTCGCGCATCACGTGCGTGAGGCCCGCGACCGTCGCGCGACCCTGCGGATCGCCGGCGCGGCGCACTGGATGAATGCGGGCCGTCCCACGTCCGCCCTCGGCACGCTGTCGCTTTCGGCACTGGCTGGCATCGTGGACTACAATCCGGGCGATCTCACGCTCACGGCGCGCGCAGGAACCAGTCTGGAGACCATTGCCCACGCGGCTGCCGCCGAGCATCAGTGGCTGGCGCTCGACCCGTTCGGGGATCCGTCCGGTACGCTCGGCGCCACGGTCGCCACCGCATCATCCGGCCCGCTGGCGTGCGCCTTCGGCACGCCGCGCGACAACGTGCTCGGACTCGAAATCGTGACGGGCGATGGCCGCACCATTCGCTCGGGCGGCCGCGTCGTCAAGAACGTCGCCGGTTTCGATCTGACCAGACTCTTCACCGGATCGTGGGGGACGCTCGGTGTAATCACGGAAGTCACCGTGCGGTTGCGTGCACTCCCCGAAGTGGAGGACACCCTCGCGCTTTCCATCGATGAGCATCCGGAGACGGTCGGCGCGCTGCTCGTCCGCCTCCGGGCGGCCGCGATCGCACCGCTCGCGCTGGAACTGGTCAACGCACCGCTCGCCCGCGTACTCGGTCTGGCGGAGACAATGGTGCTGCTCATCCGGCTGGGCGGAAACGCGGACAGCGTACGTGCACAGCGCGCCGCCCTCGGCTTTGCCGGCGGTATCACGACCGTGCCGGCGTCGATGTGGAACGTACTCCGTACGTGTGAGCCGGAGCACGCCATGGTCATGCGCATCTCGATGCCGCCATCCCGCCTGGCCGAGTGCTGGGTGGCGGCGCGCCACGTAACGCACGATGTGTTGCATGACGCGACGCCAGACCCGACTCGCGTTGCTCGCGGCGCGCGCCCCACGCTCATGCACGGCACGGTGGAGCGCGGCGTGGTCCGCTGCATTGTGCCCGCACCGTCCTCCGACGCAGTCGACCGTGCGATCGCCGCGTGCGCGACACTTCCTGCCACGGTGATCTTCGAACGTCTCCCCGATTCCGCCTGGCCCCGCGTGCCCCATGCGTTGCACGGCCGGCTGGCACCGCGGATACGACAGACCTTCGATCCGGACGGCATTCTCAATCCCGGTATTCTCGGAGCGACACCGTGAACGAGCACGCATCCAGCGTACCGTGCGCCGTCCCGGGTACACCACTCGCCGGAGCCATGCCGGGCATCATGACCTGCGTGCACTGCGGATTCTGTCTGCAGGCCTGTCCCACGTATCTCGCACTGGGCGACGAGAACGATTCTCCGCGCGGTCGCATCGTGCTCATGCGTTCGGTCGTGGAGGGCACGCTCCCGCTGGATGATCCCGCGCTGCAGGAGCACATCGATCGCTGCCTGGGATGCCGCGGCTGCGAGACAGCATGTCCATCCGGTGTGCCGTACGGCCAACTGCTGGAAGCCACGCGCGCCGCGATAGCCGAACGCGTGCGGCCGCCGAGGACCGTGCGCCTCCTCCTCTGGATCTTCGCGCACGCCGTCGTGCTGCGACCCGCTCTCCTCGCCGCGCGGGGACTGCGCGCGACCGGACTGCCGCGCCTCCTCGCGCGACTGCGCGGCCGCCTGGGTTTCGCGTTCGCCATGCTGGCCGCCTCGGCGACGCCGCGCCTCGGCCGTCGCTCGTACCGGCCGCACGGTTCCCGCGTGCGCGGAACCGTCGCGCTGCTGCGCGGCTGTGTCATGGAAGGGCTGTTCGCCGGCACCAATCGCGCGACGGAACGGACACTCGCGGTGAACGACTACGACGTGGTGGGGGCACCCGGACAGTGCTGCTGCGGCGCGCTGCACGCACACGCCGGTGACCTGCATGGTGCCCGTGCGCTCGCCCGCGCGAACATCGTCGCGTTCGAGCGCTCGGGTGCCGCGGCCATCGCCGTGAACGCATCCGGATGCGGCGCCATGATGAAGGAGTACGGCCATCTCCTGCAGGACGATCCGGTGTGGGCCACTCGTGCCGCGGCCTGCGCGGCGCGTGTGCGCGATGTGAGTGAGCTGCTCGCCGGCGCCGGTCCCCGCCCTGGCGGCTCGCTTGCCCTCCGTGTCACCTACGATGCGCCCTGTCATCTCGTACATGGCCAGCGCGTTGACCGGCCGCCACGGGCGGTGCTTGCGCGCATCCCCGCACTGACCGTCGTGCCGCTCCTGGATGCGGATCAGTGTTGTGGCAGCGCCGGCATCTACAATCTGTTGCAGCCCGAGCTCGCGCAGCAGGTGCTCGCGCCCAAGCTCGCGAACATCGCCGCGACCGGCGCGGACTTGGTCGTCACCGGAAATCCGGGTTGTCTCATGCACATCGGTGCGGGACTGCTGCGTGCGGGCTTCGACACGCGTGTGGTGCATCCGGTGGATCTCCTCGATGCCTCGTACGCCAACGCGGCCCCGTAGCGCAGCCGCGCGACGCGCGTGTAGCTTCCGGCCATGAGCGCCATGTCCGCGCTGTCCGGACGGTCTCCCGCCGAAGGCTCCATTGCAGGTCGCCCGGTTGTCCTGCACTACGGTGACATCGCAACCGAGTACGCCGCGCTGCGTGCCGGCGCCATGCTGGTGAACCGGGATGCGCGCGGGCGCATGCGCGTGGACGGCGAGCGTGCCGCCGAGATGATCGCGGGCCTCGTCACGAACGACGTGCAGGCCCTCACCGCCGGTTCTGGCATCTATGCCGCCGCGCTCAACCCGCGTGGGAAAATCGTTGCCGACGTGCGCATCTTCGCCTGCTCCGACCACCTCGTCCTGGACGTCCCGCCGCGCGCGGTGGAGGGCTGGCAGGCTATGGTGCGCAAGTACATCAATCCGCGCATCGCCAAGTACGAGGATCAGTCTGCATCCTGGCGCCAGTTCGGCATCTTCGGCGCGCGCGCGCGGCGTGTTGCCGCCATGGTCACGGGACTCTCCGCCGATTCGCTGGGCGCGCTCGCGCCGTATGCGCATCTCCCCCTGCCGGCGATTGGCGACTCGGCATTTGTCGCGCGGGTGCCTGACCTCGACCTCGAGGGGTACGAACTCATCGTGCCGGCCGACGCGCACGACCAGGCGTGGCACCGCGCGGAAGATGCCGGTGCCACCCGGGCCGGCCTGCTGGCGTTCGAGATCGCGCGCATCGAGGCGGGTCGTCCGGAGTGGGGACTCGACATGGACGAGACCACCATTCCGCAGGAGGCCAACTTCGACGAGCTGCACGCCATCTCGTACACGAAGGGATGCTACGTGGGACAGGAAGTGGTTGCACGCGTACACTTCCGCGGCCACGTGAATCGTCATCTGCGCGGCCTGCTCGTCGGACAGAGTGAACCGCCGGCGCATGGCACCGCGTTGCTGGATGCGTCGGGCACGCAGGTGGGCGACGTTCGCTCCGGCGGGCTCTCGCCACGCCTGGGCGGCATCGCGCTGGCCATGGTACGGCGCGAGATCGCACCCGGCACCACATTGCGCGCGCTGGGCCAGGAGAACGAGTCCAGCGTGGATGTCGCGGAGCTTCCCTTCCCGCTCTGAATGCCCTGCGCGCTCGTGACGGGAGCCACCGGGCAGGTCGGCTCGTACATCGTGGAGCGGCTCGCCGCCGATGGCTGGAGCGTCCGTGCCCTGGTGCGGAATGCGGCGGCCGCCACCTGGCTGGCCAACACGGGCATCGCGCTGATCCCCGGCGATGTGCGCGACCCGGCGAGCCTCATGACAGCCGCCGCCGGCTGCGACGCGATCTTCCACACGGCCGCCCTGGTGACCGCCGCCTCCTGGACCAGCTTTCGCGCCGTCAACGTGATCGGGACGCAGCACGTTGTCGAGACCGCGGCCGCCACCGGCGCGCGACTGCTGCAGCTGAGCAGCGTCGCGGTATACGGGCGCGACATGCGGTTCCAGGATCACCCCACGGATGAAGCCACGCCGTGGCGCCCGCTCGCGGACGCGGAGTGGTACGCGCGCTCCAAGCGGGAGTCGGAGTCGCTCGTACTGGACGCGCACCGGGCGGGACGCATCTGGGGCACCGCGGTGCGACCTGATGTCATCTATGGGAGGCGCGACCGGCAGTTCGTGCCGCGCATCGCCCGCGCCCTGGCCAGCGGATTCTTTCCGGTGATCGACGGCGGCGTGTCCACACTGGCGATCGTGCACGCCGCGAACGTGGCCGACGGCGCGGTGCGCGCGGTTCAGTGTGAGGCAGCCGGTGGCAGGGCGTACAATCTGGCGAACGATTCCGCCGTGACCGTCGCGGAGTTCGCGCGCCTCGCGGGCCAGGGACTGGGACGACGCGTACGGCTGGTGCCGGTACCGCGCGGAATGGCGCATGCCGCGTTCACGGCGCTGGCGGCGATACTCCGCCTGACCGGTCATGCGTCACTGGCCACGCACGCCGGCAGCTCACTCGATTTTCTGGCGCGCGACAATCCCTTCTCGTCCGAGCGCGCGCGCCGCGAGCTGCAGTGGGCGCCGCCGGTGTCCGCGCGTGACGGCGTTCCCGATGCGTTCGCCTGGTGGAAGACGGCCCGTCAGTCGTGACCGGTCGGCTCGCCCGAACACAGGCAACGCAAACGGGGCGCAGCTGCCGTGCTGCGCCCCGCGTGCGTTGCTGAATTCAAATCCGGAACCGTGAGCTTACTGCGGCTTCGCTCCGGTGTCGGACTTCATCATCGACGAGTCATGCTTCATCCCGGTGTCTGCCGCGGCAGGCGCGGGAGCCATGGCGGGAGCCGCGGTGGCAGTGGAGTCGGCGGCGGGTGCGGCATTTTCCTTCGCTTTGCAAGCGGCAAGGGCCAGCACCGCGACAGCGACAACGGCAAGGCGCTTCATTATTGTCTCCTTGTGGGGGCGAAAATGTTCTGCTCTCCCTCGTAGATGCACGCACAGCGCCATGCAGATACGAGCGGCAGTTATTCTACTGGATCGGTTCGGCATGTCAAGGGACAGCGTGTACAGCGTACTGGCTGCGAGTGTTGCATTGTCCTAATTTGTTTCAGTTCGCCGTGCTCATGCGACTCCGAACATCCCTATTGTCCGCTGCGGATCGATCCTCACATGCGAGTGAGACCGTGCAGGTAGTGCGCGGCGCCTGTCCGCATGATTGTCCGGACACGTGCGCCATGCTGGTGTCGGTGGAGAACGGGCGCGCCGTACGCGTTGCCGGCGACCCGGACCACCCGTTCACGCAGGGATTTCTCTGCGCGAAAGTGAATCGGTATCTTGAACGCACGTATCATGCCGAACGGCTCGCACACCCCATGCGACGGGTCGGTGCCAAGGGCGAGGGCCGCTTCGTGCCCATCTCGTGGGACGACGCGCTGGATGAAATCGCACAGCGTCTCGCCGAGATCGCCCGATCGTCCGATGGGCCGGAAGCCATTCTCCCCTACTCGTATGCGGGCACGATGGGTTCCGTCCAGGGCTCCTCCATGGACCGCCGCTTCTTTCATCTCCTGGGGGCCTCACGGCTCGATCGCACCATCTGCTCCATGGCCGGCACCGTCGGCATGCGCATGACCGTGGGTGCCAACATCGGCGCCGATGCAGAAGGCATTCCCGAGAGTGATCTGGTGCTGCTCTGGGGCACGAACACTCTCACGTCCAATCCGCATCTCTGGCCCTTCGTGCTCGCGGCGCGCGCCCGCGGCGCCCGCGTGATCGCCATTGATCCGCTGCGCACGCGCACCGCCGCGCAGTGTGATGAATGGATTCCCATACGTCCGGGCACCGACGGCGCGCTCGCGCTGGGACTCATGCACGTGCTGTTCGCCGACGGCCTCGAGGACCGCGACTATCTGGCGCGTCATACCCTTGGCGAAGCGGAACTGCGCGTGCGCGCGCACGAATACGATCCGGCGCGCGTGGCCGCGATCACGGGCATCGCGGCCGATCGCATCACGGCGCTCGCGCGCGAGTATGGCCGCGCGCACGCCGCGTTCATCCGGATCAACTACGGATTGCAGCGCCACGGGGGCGGCGGCATGGCCGTCCGCACGATCGCCTGTCTGCCCGCCATCACCGGTCACTGGCGGCGCGCGGGCGGCGGCGTGCAACTCTCCACGAGCGCCAACTTCCAGTTCAACAAGGCGGCGCTGGAACGCCCGGACCTCTCGCCACCCGTGCGCACCATCAATATGATCAGGCTGGGTGAGGCGCTGACGCGGCCCGATGCCGGCGTGGGTGGTCCGCCCGTACGCGCCCTGGTCGTGTACAATTCAAACCCGGCCGCCGTCGCGCCCGAGCGCAGCGAAGTGCTGCGCGGCCTGGCGCGTCCCGACCTGTTTACCGTCGTGCTGGAACATTTCCAGACCGATACCGCGGACTGGGCCGACATCGTGCTGCCCGCTACCACGCAGCTCGAACACTGGGATCTGCACCTCGCCTACGGCCATCACTACGTCACGCTGAATCGCCCCTCGATCGAACCGGTGGCGGAGGCCAGACCCAACAGCGAAATCTTCCGCCTGCTCGGCGCGCGGATGGGACTGGATCACCCGGCGCTGCGCGATGACGACCTCACGCTGATCGCGCAGGCGCTCGAGGGTGCCGGCCCTCAGTTGCAGGGCGTGACGCTCGACGCGCTGCTCGAGCGCGGCTGGATGCGGCTCCACCTGCCGCGGCCGTTTCTGCCGTTCGCCGAGGGGGGATTCCCGACGCCCAGCGGCAAGTGCGAGTTCCTCTCGCGGCGCATGCAGGAGATGGGATTCGATCCGCTGCCCGCGTACGTGCCACCGTGGGAGTCGGTGGAGCGGGAGCCGGAGCTCGCGGCGCGCTATCCCCTCACACTCATCTCATCACCCGCGCACCAGTTCCTCAACTCCAGCTTCGTGAACGTGGCCGCGCTGCGCCGCGCGGCGCGCGAGCCCGAGCTCGTGATCCACCCGGACGACGCGGCGCCGCGCGGGATTCACTCGGGCGCAGCCGTCGTCGTGCACAACGATCGTGGCGAATTTCTCGCGATGGCCCGCGTGGAGCCCACCGTGCGCGTGGGAACCGTCTGGGCTCCCTCCGTGTGGTGGGGGAAGTACGCGCCTGATGGTCGGAACGCCAACCACACCACGTCGCAGCGCGAAACCGACCTGGGTCACGGACCCGTGTTCTACGACAATCTCGTGGACGTGTCGCCGGCGGACTGAACGAAGCGCTCGCACGCGGTGTGCACGAATCGTGCAGCCTGTTGTGCCGGGCGTCGCTCTCGTACTCCCGCGGAGCCGGATCTTTCCGAGCTACTGGCGCTCGGGGGTGTCGCGCGTGTACGCTGGATCAGGAGCCGTGCCGGCCGGCCGCGAACCGACCGCCCACGCCGGCTCTCGCTTTCATCCGTGGAGACTGGCCGTGCCGTCTTATCCTGAAACACTGGGCGCGCTCAAGCGCTCACCCTTTGCCGCTCCGCATCGTGCGCGCCGGTCGGTGAAAGACGAGGTGCGCGCCAACCTGCTCGAGCGTCTCGCGGCCGGTGGTCCCATCGTCGAGGGCATCATCGGCTACGACGAGACGGTCATTCCGCAGATCATCAACGCGCTCCTGGCGCGTCACAACTTCATCCTGCTGGGACTGCGCGGCCAGGCCAAGTCACGCATCCTCCGGGCGCTGGTCACGTTTCTCGACGACGCGATCCCCGTCGTCGCCGGCAGCGAGGTGAACGACAACCCCTTCGCGCCCATCTCCAAGTACGCGCGCATGACCATCGCCGAACAGGGCGACGCCACACCCATCGCGTGGGTCACCCGTGAGGAGCGCTACGTGGAGAAGCTGGCGACGCCGGATGTCACCGTTGCCGACATCCTCGGCGACGTGGACCCGATTCGGGCCGCACGGGGCGGGCACGTGCTGTCGGATGAGCTCACCATCCACTACGGCATGCTGCCGCGCGCCAATCGCGGCATCTTCGCGCTGAACGAGCTGCCCGATCTGGCGGGCAAGATCCAGGTGGGCCTCTTCAACATCATGCAGGAAGGCGACGTCCAGATCAAAGGCTATCCCGTCCGGCTGCCGCTGGACGTCCTGCTGTGCTTCACCGCGAATCCCGAGGATTACACGGCGCGCGGAAAGATCATCACGCCGCTCAAGGATCGCATTGGCAGCGAGATCACCACGCATTACCCGGAAAGCGTGGAGCTCGGCGTGGCCATCACGCGTCAGGAAGCCTGGACGGCACGCGGCGGTCTCCCCGTGCGCGTGCCGGATTTCATCGAGGAGGTCATCGAGCGCGTCGCAGTCGAGGCCCGGACGGACAAGCGCGTGGACAAGCGCTCCGGCGTATCGCAGCGCATGCCCATCTCCGTCCTCGAGAATGCCGTGTCGAATGCGGAGCGCCGCGCCGTGCTCACGGGCGAGTGCGAGGCGGTGCCGCGCATCACGGATCTCTACGCGGCGCTGCCCGCCATTACCGGCAAGATCGAGCTGGAATACGAAGGTGAACTGGTCGGCGGCCCCGCGATTGCGAACGAGCTGATCCGGCGCGCCGCCGATGCGACCGTGCAGGCTCGCGTTGGCGGTGTGAACATGGACGACATTGTCGTCTGGTTCGATGAAGGGAACGCGCTGCAGGTGACGCACGACCTCTCGTCGGCGGCAATGGTGCGCGGTTTCGAACGGGTCCCCATGCTGCTCGGACTCGTGCACCATACGGGTCTCGCGGCGGATGGCGATGCGCCGGCGACGGTCGCCGCCTGCGAGCTGCTGCTGGAGTCCCTCGTGGCACGCCGCAAAATCTCGCGGTCCGAGACCGGTCTCTATGGGCGCGCCCAGCCGCCGGAGCGGCGCCGTCCGAATCAGGATTTCTTCGGCGGGGGCGCGATGACGTGATCCATCGCGCCACGCCGTCCGGCGCCACGTCCCGCACTGCAGCGGCTGACGTGGCCTCGCAGCCCCCGTCTGTGCCGCACGCGCCGCACGCGGCACCGCGCATGACGGTCCGTCGCGCTGTCCTGCGCGACCTCGACACCATCGTCGAGCTCCGCCTGGCGCTGCTCCGGCTGCACGCGGAAAACCCGCTCCACGGTCGCATCCGCGCGGACGCGCCGCTCCGGGCGCGGCGTCTCTACGCGCAGCAGCTGCGCGCGCTCGATGAAGTGATCTTCCTGGCGGAACGCGACGGCGTGGCGCTCGGCGTGCTCCGCTGCGCACGCAGCAGCGGAACGCCCATGCTGGATCCAGTCATGTACGGGTACGTGTCATCGGTGTACGTCGTACCGGCGGCACGCCGGCAGGGCGTGCTGCACGCCCTGCTGCGCGCCGCCGAGCGCTGGTGTCGCCGCCGCGGCCTCACGGAAATGCGACTCCACAATTCCGCCCATGATGCCGTGGCCAATACGGTCTGGGATGCGCTCGGCTTCGAACTGGCCGAGGTCGTGCGCGTCCGGCCGCTGCGCTGACTCCGGAGATCACCATGTCGCTCATCACGATTTCACGGATGTTCGGCTCCGGCGGCTCCGAGGTCGCGGCCGGAGTCGCGCGGGCGCTCGGCTGGCAACTGCTGGACAATGCGTTCGTGGATGCCGTGGCGCAGCGCCTCGGAGTGTCGCCCGAGGAGGTCGAGGAACGCGAGGAACGCGTCCCGTCGCTGACGCAGCGCCTGGCCAATACCCTCGCCATCAGCGCGCCGGAAATTCTGCCCAGCCCTATCGCGCCGCCGCTCCCACCCACGGAGGAGCGCTTGGTCGAGGTCACCGCGCGCATCGTGCAGGAAGCCGTCGCCACGGGCCACGCCGTGCTGGTGGGCCGCGGCGCGCAGTGCATCCTGGGCGAGCGCGCTGACGTCCTGCATATCTTCTGCTATGCGCCGCACGACGCTCTGGCGGCGCGTGCCGCGGCACGCCTGGGGGTCCCCGTTTCGGATGCCGCGCGCGAGGTCGACCAGCGCAATCGCCAGCGCGAACAGTACGTGCGCCGCTACTGGAAGCGCTCCTGGCTCGCGTTCGACAATTACCACCTGTGCGTCAACACCGGGGCCATGGGCATCGACGGTACCGTCGAGCTGGTGATCCGCGTGGCACGTGATCGATTCGCGCTCACGCCCTGACGGCGGAATGCCTCATGCGGTCTTGATGTTCTGTTGCCCGGATGGCAAGGTGCAGTATGCGCTCGCACACGTACTCGAAATTCAGTCCCGAGGCTGCCGATGCGGTGGATCTGCAGTCGCTGCTCGACAAGCTGGCGGATTTCCTCCTGCAGTCGGGCTTCGCGGGAGGTAAGGGCCAGTCGCCGTACTGGGGCGAGTTCGACGGCGAGGCAGACCGCTCGCTCGACGCCCTGCGCGAGGCGATTCTCAACGCGCTCATGGAAAGCGGGCAGTTCACGCCCGAGATGCTCGACGCGCTGCGCGGCGAGTCCGATGATGATGGAGAATCTGCGGGGCGCCTCGCGAAGCTGCTCGATGAGATCATTCAGCGCCTGGTGAGCGAGGGCTATCTGAACCTCGAGGCGCCGCCGCAGATGCCGTCAGGCTATCAGGACGTGACCGGACGCGGCGGACTCGCGCGCGCGGCCGCCCGCGACGTGCAGTTCCAGCTCACCGAAAAGGGCATTGACTTCCTCGGCTTCAAGACGCTGCGCGACCTGCTGGGCTCGCTCGGGAAGTCGAGCTTCGGCAATCACGACACGCCGTATCTGGCCACCGGCGTCGAGGCCGACGCCGCCAGCCGCCAGTACGAATTCGGCGACACGATGAATCTGGACGTGAATGCCACGCTGCAGCACGCGCTCGCGCGCACCGGATCGCTCGACGTGCCGATTGACCTCGACTACACCGATCTCATGGTGCACCAGGCGGAATACCGCTCGTCCTGCGCGACGGTGCTCATGCTCGACACGTCGCATTCCATGATTCTGTACGGCGAGGACCGGTTCACGCCCGCCAAGAAGGTGGCGCTCGCGCTGACCCATCTCATCCGAACCCAGTTTCCGGGCGATTCGCTGCGCGTCGTGCTCTTCCACGATTCCGCCGAAGAGATCCCGCTTGCCCGTCTGGCGCACGCCCAGGTGGGCCCGTACCACACCAACACCGCGGAAGGACTCAAGCTCGCGCGGCGCATCCTGCTCGCGCAGAAGAAGGACATGCGGCAGATCGTGATGATCACGGACGGCAAGCCGAGCGCGCTCACGATGCCGAACGGAATGATCTACAAGAATTCCATGGGGCTCGATGCCATGGTCGCCGCGCAGACGCTGCGCGAAGTGGCGGATTGCCGGCGCTGCGGCATCGTGATCAACACGTTCATGCTCGCGCGCGACCGCGCGCTCGTGGAGTTCGTCAAGCGCGTGGCCGCGATCAGCCGCGGCAAGGCCTACTTCACCAACACGATGACGCTGGGTCAGTTCATTCTCATGGATTTCCTGCGGCGCAAGACGCGCAAGGTCTCCTGACGCGCTTCGGCGGCAGCGCTACAGTCGTGGCGCCACGGGCAGATCCAGCTCGAAGCGAAAGCGGGTGCCCTTCCCGAGTTCGGTATCCACCGCGAGCTCGCCGCCCAATCCGCGGATGAGCCGGCGAGAGATGGACAACCCCAGACCCGCGCTCGAAAACGAGTAGTCGCCCACGCTCCGGCGCCGGCGAAACGTTTCGAAAAGACAGCTCATGACATCTGGCGGGATGCCGCGCCCGGTATCCCGCACCGAGAAATCCAGACGCGTACGCGTGCGCTGCGTCGCCGCGATCTCCACGAACCCCTCCGCCGTGAACTTCAGCGCGTTGGTCGTCAGGTTGAGGAGCACGCGATTCAGCGCGCCCGGGTGACCGAGGCGGAAGTCGGCATCGGGCGGGGCCAGCCGGAGGTCAAGCTTCTTTTCCTCCGCGATGGGCAGCACAATGTCGCGCACGCCATTCATGACATCCGACACGGAGAACGGAACCGGTTCCACGTCCGTCAGCCGGTCGGCGCCGCGCACCAGCTCGATCACATCGCTCGACATGGCGCTGAGACCGAACGCCGCGCTGTAGATGAGCCCGAGCTGCCGCTCCTGTACGGGCGCGACAGCGCCGCTCTGCCCCTTCCGGAGCGTTTCGGCGAGAAAGAGAATGGACGACAACGGTGAGCGCAGGTCGTGCGCCACCTCCACGAGCAGATCCAGTCCCCCAACGCCGGACAGGCGGCTCGCGAACCGCTGCGCGTCATCGTCCTCGAGCACCGCCTGCACGCGCTCGAACGCGCGCAGCAGCGTGATGACGTCCCCGACGCTCACGCCCGTGTCGGGGTGGCTCGCCAGCTCGTCCACCACCGCGGCACGCCAGCGGCTGAGCAACCGCTGGACGGGCGCGGCGGGGGCGGCGCGCTCCACGATGATGGTGTCGCCGGCCCAGCCGTGAGCGAGCGCACCTCCCAGTGCGGCCATCTGTGTGCGCAGATCCTCGAGCTGTGTTCCCGACTCGATCGCCTGGGGCGCGGCGAGCACACGCGCCGCCGCCCGATTCACGAGCGTTCCCAGCGGATCGGGAATGGCCGCCGCGGCAATTTCCGCCGCCGGTCCTGCCGGTCGTGCCACGTGATCAACCAGGGGTGTCCTGTCGCCTGCCGTGGTGCGCGTCATGGCGCTCGCGCGCGACGCGCCGGTGGTCACTCGGTAAGACCCGTCAGATCATCACGCCGCATGTTGTGCTTCTCCATGAGACGATAGAGCGTCGTCCGATCGATGTTCGCGAGCCGCGCCGCGCGCGACATGTTGCCACCCGCGCGCGTCGTGAGCCGGGCGAGATACTCACGCTCGAATTCGGCGATCAACCGGTCCTTCGCCGCATGATACGGCTCGTCCATGATGGCGGTGGGCAGCGTCGTACGCACCGGCAGCGCCGGCGAATCATCGTACACCGGAATGTCCTCCGGCCGGATGGCGTGTCCGGGCTCACTCAGCACCGCCACGTGCTCGATCACGTTCTGCAGTTCGCGCACGTTTCCACGCCATGGCCGGGCACGCAGGAAATTCATGGCATCTTCCGTCATGCGCGGTGCCGCCTCGCTCGCCTGGCGGTGGCGCGACCAGTAGTGGGCGAGGAAGTGATTCGCCAGCAGCGGGATGTCTTCGAGTCGCTGGCGCAGGGGCGGAAGCCGGATGGGAACGACGCGCAGCCGGTAGAACAGATCCTCGCGCAGCACGCCGCTGTTGACCGCCTCTTGCGGATCGCGGTTGGTCGCCGAGATGAAGCGAATGTCCACGACGGCATCCTGCTGCTCGCTTCCCACGCGTCGCACCACGCCATCCTGCAACACGCGCAGCAGCTTGGCCTGGATCTGATGCGACATCTCCGTCAGCTCGTCCAGGAAGAGCGTTCCGCCATTGGCCGTTTCCAGGAGCCCGGGCTTGTCACGGTCCGCGCCGGTGAACGCCCCCTTGCGATGGCCGAACATCTCGCTCTCGAGCAGTGGCTCGGGCAGCGCGGCACAGTTGATCGGCACGAGCTTCCGGCTCGCGCGCCGACTGTGTGCGTGAATGAACTGCGCGATGACTTCCTTGCCGGTGCCGCTTTCGCCGGCGATCATCACCGAGGCGTCCGTCGTGGCCACCTTGCGCGCCAGCTCCACGGCGCTCCGGAACGCGGGCGACACTCCAAGCAGCGTGATCTTGTCGCTGTTCCCGTTCTGCTGCACGAGCTGCTTGCGCAGGTCGCTCGTTTCCCGCGCCACCATGACCGCGTGCGATGCGCGCCCCACCAGGACCTGCAGGTGGGTCGCGGAGAAGGGCTTCGGCAGATAATCCCAGGCACCGGCGCGCAGCGCCTCGATGCTCGTCGTCACACTGGGATTGCCCGTCATGACGACGACAATCGTGTCGCGGAATGCCTCGAGCGCCGCCTTCAGCACATCGATCCCCGACACGGGAGTCATGTAGAGATCCACGAGGATGATGTCGAACTTCCGGCGCCGGACCATTTCCAGCGCTTCATCACCCCGCCCACAGAAAGTCACATTGTAGCCGTCCATCTGCAGCACGCTCGCACACCCTTCACGCAGCGTGCGATCGTCGTCGACGACGAGAATGCGGATGCCACCTTTGACCTCGGCGGGAATGGACAGCGGATCGCGAGGAGCCGGCTGCGCGTCGGACAAGCTGTCGGGTTGTGCCACGAACGGACTGGACATCGATTGTACCTTCTCTCCGCCTCCGGCGAGGGGCCGGTCAAATGGAAGGACTGGCTACTGCAGCGGGATGCCATCTGTGCGGATGACGATCGGCAACACAGATTGTCAAGACAATGCTACATTCCTGTCGTCCAAATACCACATGACGTATGTCACATTCAGCGGCATTCCCCCTTGCACGCCCGGTTTGGCGCTAGATTGCCACGGGGAGCACGGCAACTGTGGAGTCGCTGTAACGACGAATCGTGCGTTGAGCCGTCACGAGATGCGCATGGCCGAGTCACCCGGAGCGAGTGCGCCGAAAGGCGGAGTGGGCTCCAGAGGATGCATGCGAGTCACGAGGGGCTTCCCCCAGACACGCCGACAGGTGCTAAACGTGCATGTGAACGCCAGTTAGATGCGTTACGCCGACGCGATGCGCCTCGTCCTTGTCGGCTGACCCGTCCCCGAATGCCAGCCGGTGCAGACAGCCGCCGCGACTACCCCAATGCTGATTTCGGCTGATTCCGGGATGGGCCTGGATTTGCATACCCTGGCGATTGTGCAGCAGGTGGCGCCCCGTACGCGCTGGCACCCGTGCCTGGTGCCCTGTGGAAGATCAACCCTGGAGCATCTTCTCGAATGTCCGTGAACTACCTCCCGTCCAACCTCCCTGGCGAACCGGCGCGTGATCCGGGCGCGCTGGCCCTGCCGCAAGCGTGGTCGTCGCCGGCATGGGGCGGCGGACTGGACGCCGAGGACGCCGGCATCCCGTGGGGGCGGTACTTCGCCGCGCTGCGTCGCTACAAATGGATGATTCTCGCTATCGTCCTGGCCGGCACCGCGCTCGGATTTGGCGTGAGCCAGTTCATCACCCCCGAGTACCAGGTCGCCGGAACGATCTGGATCTCCGAGACGGATCCGCGCATGGTCAACAACAATCGCGGTCCGGTGCGGGGCGAGGAGCTCCTCGGCGGCGGTGCGTGGGCCGATCTGCTCACCAGCTCCAACGTCATGGATCGGGTCGTCCGCCGCATGGGACTCTACCTGTGGCCGACGAACATCGCCGACTCCACGGCGTTCGCGGGGTTCCAGCCCGGCACCGGCTTCCGCTCGGGCACGTACGAGTTGAGCGTCGACCCCACGGGCAGCAAGTACAGCCTGAGTACGAAGAATGGCACGGTCGTGGAACGCGGAGCGGTTGGCGATTCCGTGGGACGCACCGTCGGCTTCCTCTGGCTGCCAACGGCCGCGGCGCTGGGAAAAGGACGGACGCTGGAGTTCAGCGTACAGAACCCGCGCCAGATCGCCAACAGCCTCACCAAGCGCGTGGAGGTCACGCTTCCCCAGGGTAGCTCGTTCCTCAAACTCACGCTGACCGGCGCGAGTCCACGGCGCACCGCGACGATTCTCAACACCGTCATGACGGAGTTCGTGGCGACTGCCACGGATCTCAAGCGCCGCAACCTGGACGAAACCGCCAAGACGCTGCAGTCGCAGCTCGACGATGCGCACAACGCGCTGCAGACATCGGAAAACAAGCTGCAGGGCTTCCGTACCAATACGATCACATTGCCCACCGAGGACGTCGCACTCGGCAATCCAGGCGCCGCACCTGTCGCTCCCGGGGCCGATGCCGCGCCGAATCCGGTCGCCAATGGCTATTTCGAACAGAAGCTGCAGCTCGAAGCGCTGCAGCGGGACGAGAAAGCACTCGATGCGCTCCTGGCGAATCCCGCAACCATTACGGCTGATGCGTTCGTCCCCATTCAGACGGCGCAGCAGTCGCCCGATCTGACTGCCGCTCTGCAGGAACTGTCCAAGCGCGAAACAGCCCTGCGCGCCGCGCGCGAGGTGTATACCGATCAGCATCCCACGGTGATTCAGCTCAAGGCGAGCGTGCAGCTCATGCGCACGCAGACCATCCCGAGCGTCCTGCGCGCGCTCGTCGCGCAACTGAAGAAACGCGAGGCCGCGCTGAGCACGCAGATCGGCTCGGCCACGCAGCAGCTCAAGGCCATCCCGTCCCGCTCCATCGAACTGATGCGATTGCAGCGCGACGTACAGACCAAGTCGGCGCTCTATCAAATGTTGCAGGGCCGTTTCGAGGAAGCTCGCCTGGCGGCCGTGAGCGCCATCCCCGACGTGAGCATTCTCGACACGGCGGCGGCGCCGCTCATTCCCACCAAGAACACGGCGCCGAGCATCATCCTCATTGCGCTGCTGGCCAGCCTGGGCGGCGCCGTGGGACTGGCGCTGCTGTTCGACCAGACGGACTCGCGGTTCCGCTACCCGGAGCAGGCCAGCCACGACATGCGGCTCACGATCCTGGGTGCGGTCCCGACGATCGCCGGCGGCAGAGGGGCGAGCCCCGACCCGGCTGAAGCCGCGCAGGTCATCGAGGCGTTCCGCACGATCCGGATGAACATCACCAATGCGTGCGGTGGTGCGCCCATGATGTTCACCATTTCGAGTCCAGGCCCGGGCGATGGCAAGTCGCTCGTGTCCTCGAATCTCGCGCTCTCATTCGCGGAAGCGGGCTATCGCACCGTCCTGGTGGACGGCGACACGCGACGCGGCCAACTGCACGCGATGTTCAACGCGAATCGCCGACCCGGCCTGCTGGATCTCCTGGGCGGCGAGGCGCCGCTCGACGCCATTCTGCGCACCACGACGCACGAGAAACTCACGCTCGTGCCGTGCGGCACGCGGCGCCATCGCGGGCCGGAGCTGCTCCACTCGCAGGCCATGCTCCAGCTCATCGCCGATCTGCGTGATCGCTACGACGTGATCATTCTCGATAGCCCACCCTTTGGCGCGGGCGTGGATCCGTTCGTGCTTGGCGCGGCCACGGGCAATCTCGTCTGCGTCCTGCGCACTGGCACCACGGACCGGAAGCTCGCCGAGGCCAAGCTCCAGCTCATGGGTCGCCTGCCGATCCGCGTGCTGGGTGCCGTGCTCAACGACATTCTGGCCCAAGGCGCCTACAAGTACTATTCGTATCTCTACGGCTACACGACGAGCGAGGACGACGATGAGACGCTGCGCCTCTCGCCGCGGGTAGGGGAGCTGTCCGGCAAGGTATAGCACGGCGGTCCGGCTTTAGCCTGATGGAAACGTGAGCGGGTCGCTTCCCCGGGTGGGCGAAGCGGCCCGCTGTCTCTTGGTGCTGCCGCTGTGGGTGCTGTCTGGCGAGTCGTGCCGCTCGGGGTGCTGCCCCTTCAGGGACTACAGGCTCGACTGGGCGGGGACTTCCTCGAACGCCTTGATCGTCTCGCCCGTGGAATCCGAGCGCAGATAGCGCAGCGCCGTCGTCGCACGGAGCAGCATCTCCACGGCGTCCACGGCGGATTCCGAGAAGTCGGGCACGGCACAGTAGCCCGCCCGGAGTTTCACGGTGTACGCCAGATCGCCGAGTGACACCGGCTCGGCGTCGATCATCCCTTGCATGCGCTCCATCATGCGGACTGCGCCAGGGCTGCCGGTCGCGGGAGCGATGATCGCGAAATCCGTCGGCCCGATGCGGCCGATCGCATCGGACACCCGCCCCGACCGGCGCACCAGCGCGCCGACGTGCACGACGACATTCTCCGTGTGCCCGTTGAATGGACGGTCCGGATGATCGACGGACGCAGGCAGTGGCGAAAACGCGACGCACGAGATGGGTGCCCGCAGTCGCTGCGCCTCGGCCGAGATCTCGCGCGCGCGGCGGACTAGGCCGCGCATGTTGTAGAGACCGGTGATGGGGTCCAGAAGACTTTCACTGCGCAAGCGATCGGCTTCGCGCTTGCTCCGCATGAAGGCGTCCAGCTTGAGAAGCAGCGCTTCACCATCGATCGGCTGGCCCACGAGCTCCCAGGCACCAGCCCGGTGCGCGGCCAGCCGTTTGTCGCGATCGGCCGCGCCAGATGTAGTAACCAGAATGGGCGTGGACGAGCTGAAGTGTACGTCTCCATAGAGCGCGCGGCACACCTCGATCCCGCCCATGTCCGGCAACCGGAAGTCAACGATCACCAGGTCAGGCTGGGCCGTGCGAGCCAGCTCGATCACCTGCTTCCCCGTGTACGCTCGCAGCACCGCGTAGCCGTTCGGTCCCAGGATGCTCTCGAGTGACCTCGCGGACCACTCCTGGTCGTTGGCGAGCACTACCAGCGGCGGACGTGACAGCTTTCCCGAATCAGTCATTCGCTCTCGTGACGGGGACAAACGTGGATCTTCAGGATGAGACGGCGGTTGCATGGGTTCGCGTACTGACCGCCATGCATGAGTCATGCAGCCAGTCGTCAGGTCACATAAGCGGCGCTGTGTCAATGCTTTGACTTTTCCCGACCAGGGCATGGGATGGCGATCCTGCCGCGCGGACGCTACAACTGCGATGACATGGCGAGACGAGTCAGGGCACCATGCCTGAGCGTCCGAAAGGCGTGACGAAGCTCACAATGGGCTCGTCGTTTTCGTCATGATCGGAAAGGATGGATAGTTGCATACTGTAGGGCGGACTCCGGCGTTATGTTGTGGGTCCGCCACAGCGCCCTGCCCGCAACCTTGGCCGCCGGAAGTCCGGGAATCGAAGCGCGTTATTGGACAACGACTTGTATGCAGCTCGCCAAATGGCGACGCCTAGCACAAGGAGTGCATTGCCAGGAGTATCATGGAAACCAAGACATCCACCCGGACCCGCGACGCCCTGTGCGCCTCGTTGCTCATCGGCGCAGTTCTGTCCGCTTCGGTTCCAGTCACCGGCGCAGCCCAACAGGTTCAACCCCGAGACACCGTTCGGGCGGTTCAGGCGACCCGCGCGCAACTCACGGCCCGAGCGGCCGCGTTGCAGAGCGCAGTGCAGTCTTCGAGTGACTCCAGGGATCGCGCGGCAAAAGAAGCCGAACTGTCGGCCCTGAACCAGCGGCTGACGAACGGAGATTTCCAGCCCGGCGACCGGATTGCGCTCGTTATTCGAAGCGACTCGGCGGTGAACGACACGGTGGTGGTGCGGAAAGGACAGGTGATTCAGCTCAAGAACCTCCCGGACATCTCGCTCCATGGTGTGCTGCATTCAGAGCTCAATGGCTATCTGACGAAGGAATTCGGAAAGTACTATCGTAATCCCGAGGTGCTCACCACCTCCCTCATGCAGATCGCGGTGCTGGGAGAGGTCGCGAAACCCGGCTTCTACTCGGTCCCGACTGATGTCACGCTGAGCGATGCCGTCATGGCCGCCGGCGGACCGACGCAGACGTCCAATCTCAACGACACGGAAATCCGCCGCAACGACAAGAAGGTGTTCGACAAGAAGGCGGTGCAGCAGGCGTTCTCCGATGGCGCCACGATTGACCAGATGGACCTGCACGCCGGCGATGCCATCGTGGTTGGCGAGAAGAAAAAGAACGATTGGATCAGGATTGCGCAGATCGGAGCGCTCACCGCCGGTGTCGCTGTGAGCGTGTACTCCCTGACCCACTAGTGGTGGGTTGGCGTCCACCGGACTTCATGTCTTCAGAGAATACGCGAAACGTGACAGGCACGAATACAGCAGTCACTGGCGCCGTCGACCGACGGCGCCCCTATCCGCCTGCGAGCGAACGCCCGCGGTCCGCGGTGCAGTCCGGTGCGAATGGTGATGGAGGCCGTCGCATCGAACTGGTTCGCGACAGCACACCCCATTCCGTCACACGCGTCGCGCCCGATGTGCAGCCGCGCTCGCGTTCGGAACTGATCAACCGTGCCGTCAACCTGCTCGTTGCATGCGTGGCGCTGGTGATTCTGGCGCCCGTGATGCTGCTGGTGGCCGTTGCCATCAAGATGACATCGCGCGGTCCGGTGCTCTATTCACAGAAACGAGTGGGCCTGGATCGCCGGCGGAGCTCCGTGGATGCGCTCTATGACCGGCGCGCAACGGACACGGGCGGACGCGTGTTCACGATCTACAAGTTCCGCTCAATGCACGTGAACGCCGAGCAGCACCTGGGCGAAGTGTGGGCGACCCGGGAGGATCCCCGGATCACGACCATTGGACGCTTCCTGCGGCGCAGCAGACTGGATGAGCTGCCGCAACTGGTGAACGTGGTCAAGGGCGACATGAACATTGTCGGCCCGCGGCCGGAGCGGCCGAGTATCTTCGCCAGATTGCGCGAGGACATCGACGAATACTCCATGCGCCAGCGTACTCGTCCCGGCATTACCGGCTGGGCGCAGATCAATCACTCGTACGATGCGTCGCTCGAGGATGTGCGCACGAAGGTGAAGTACGACCTGGAATATCTGCAGCGCCAGTCGCTGGCCGAAGACCTCAGGATCATGGTCAGGACGGTGCCGGTGATGCTGTTCAAGAAGGGTGGGTGGTAGGGGCGAAGAGAGCCGGATCGTCAGGCGCGGCGATCTGTGAGGACGTCAGGCGGTACGATGTATCCGCGATCGCGAGCGGCGTATCGCTTCCCCGCTAACGACCGGACAGGATTTACGGGATTCCCAGGATTCCCAGGATTCTCACGGTGCCGTTCCCAAAGCAGTTGCGGTCAATCAGCGAACGGACAGAAACGTTGGGACTCGGCTCCCAACAATCCTGTGAATCCTGTACATCCTGTTAATCCTGTCTCGATTCTGCCGGTCCGGTGAATTCTGTCCGCTGCCCAAGCCCGAAACTGCCCGCCCAGAGGTTCCGCGAGCATCCGTAACGCCGAGGCGTGAAGATCATTGGAGCGGCCGCCGCGTGGGTTCCCACACCGGAATCCGCTGCCGTCGCAGAACCTTGAGCCACGCCTGAATGCCGGCCAGGGTCGAGACCAGCACGAAGCCCGCGAGCGCGATCGGGATCGGCATGCGCCGCGCCGGAGGCCAACGGAGCGCCACGTACCCGGCAACCATGCCCAGCCCGGCCAGCGCGATGGCCAGCCAGGCCCACGGCGTGCGCGCGGTAGCGAGCAGCAGGCCGATGAGAGCCAGCGGGAGCGTCAGATACACCAGCCAGCGACAGAGCTTGTGACTGATGAGCATGAGCGCGAATGCGCCATCACGCAGTGGGTTCATGAGCGCGCCGAAGTGACGAAGCGTTTCCAGACCCTGCGCCATCGTGCGTGCCTTCCGGCGCATCTCGGCCCTCAGCGAGATGGTACGCGGCACGATGCACGTTGCTTCCTCCACGGAGACAGCCCGCAGACCGCGCTGCCGCGCGATCAGCGCGCTCGCAAAATCCCGGGCCAGGTCCCCGGGCAGGGGCACACACTGGATCTCGCGCCGCACCGCGTAACAGCAGCCGCTGGCTCCCACGATGGAACCGATGCGTGTTTCGAGTGATCGAACCCACATCTCGTAGCCCACATACCCTGACTCACCGCGGTTCCCCTCGCGCTCTTCATCACCCACGCTCAGATCGCGCCCTGACGCGACGCCCACCGTCGGATCGGCGAAGCGGCGAACGAGCGCCTTCACGGACTGCGGCAGAATCCGGATCGAGGCGTCGGTGTTGACGACGATGTCGCCCCGGATCGCCGCCGCGGACAGATTCTCCGCGCTCGTCTTTCCCCCGCGCTGCGGCACGCGAAACAGCTCAACGCCGTGCGCGGCAAACTCCCGTACAATGGCGTCCGTGCCGTCACCGGATGCGTCCGACGCAATCAGGATCTGCCGGCGATCGGTGGGATAATCCACGGCAAGCAGAGTCTCGATCGTCGCCCGGATGCGGCGCTCCTCGTTGTACGCGGGAACGGCGATCGTGATGCAGGGCCACTCCACCGGGTCGGCCTCGGTATGCGGAACGGCCCGCCACCGGGAGAGAACCCAGAGCAGCATCGGATACAACAGGTAGGCGTAGGCGAAGATCGCGATGGGGATTGCCATGAGCACCACGGCCGCGACGAACATCAGGCCATCCCTGGAGTGGGAACTGGATCAGTGAGGGAGCGGTACAGCGCTTCATAGCGACGCAGCCACGGCTCGAGCGCGAACTCCCGTTCGAGGCGCGCGCGAGCCGCCGTGGCCCTGGCAGCAGCGGCGGCCGGATCGGCGCGCAGTGCGTCCAGCGCGGACGCCAACGCCGCGCTGTCGTCAGGCGGTACGAGCAGCGCTTCCGCATCACTCAACATGTCTGGCACGCCGCCCACCCTGCTCGCAACGATCGGCGTGCCGGCGGACATGGCCTCCAGCAGCACGATGGGAACGCCCTCGGTTCTCGAGCTCAGTACCAGGCCGTCGAACGCCGTGAACGTCGCGCTCGCGTTCGGCACGGGGCCGTGCCAACGGATCCGTTCGCTCACGCCAAGGCGCGACGCGAGTGCCATGAGCGCCGCACGCTCCGGGCCGTCGCCGAGCAGAGACAGGTGGAGGTCCTGCGTCATCGCACGCGCCAGGGCGCTCACCAGAATGTCCGGTCCTTTTTCCCGACTCAGCCGTCCCACCTGACCAAGCGTGAACTGGTTGGCGGGAATCCCGAGCGCCGAGCGCGCCGCATCCCGGGCAAGCCTCGCACCACCCGCATCGAACGCGTTGCCAATGATGTGCAATCGATCGGAGTGCACACCCCTCCGGCGCAGTCTTTGCTCGATAGTGCGGGAAACGGCCACCACGGCCGTGAATCGCCTGAGCGCGGCTTCCTGTATCCATTCGTACATCCTGTTCCGAATCCCTCCACCGGTGAATCCATGAACCGTCGTGACCGTTGGGATGCCCAACGACCGTGCAACACCAGCATCCACCACATCCGGCCGGTATCCGTGCGAATGGACGACCGAGGGGCGGATCGCGGCGCACAGCGTCCGGATCGCGGCACGTTCGGCCGCATAATTGCGCGTCTGAATGGCAATTGGGGCTGTCTCCACACCCGCATCCCGAAGGGACGCGAGAAAGGGGTGCGGCATTGGCGATGGGGTCACGACACCGGCCACGACGACCCGGTGGCCCGCCCGATTGTGCCCCTCCGCCAGCATGCGGACCACGCTTTCCAGGCCACCCATCTCGGCTGGCGCCGTGACGTGCAGTATCGTTAGTGATCGTGACAGAGCCGTGCCGGTAGGTGAGAGGGTGCGGTCGCCGCGGCAGACGCTGCCTCCCTGCCGCCGCAGCACCTGTCGTGTGCCATGGGGTGAACGTCCACTGGGGCCACGGAGGTCTGTGCCGCCTCGCTTCGCACATTCGTCCTACATCCAGCCCGGGTTCACCTTCCTTCCTTGAAGATACGATTGTCAGCCTCGATCAGTACACCACTCAGCAAGGAGGAGAGCTACCCGGCCGAGCTGGCGCCGGCGCTCGACACGTCGCTCGACAGCGATCTGCTCGCCGGGATCGCGTGGACGGGCGGCATGAAGTGGGCGGTGCAGATCGTGAGCTGGGCGTCGACGATGATCGTTGCCCGTCTGCTCACGCCGGGCGACTTCGGCCTCATGGGCATGGCCGCCGTGTACCTCGGATTCGTGGCCCTGGTCAACGAATTCGGACTCACGGCCGCCATTCTCCGGGATCGCGATCTGTCCGAGGGTCACATCGCGCAACTGGGCGGGTTCGGCATTGTCGTGGGGATGGTACTCTGTCTGCTGTCCGTCGCGGTCGCGGGCCCGATTGCCGGCTTCTATGGCGAATCCGAGATCCGCGGTGTCGTCGAGATCCTGAGTCTCAACTTCCTGTTCTCGTCGATTGGCGTGCTGCCGCGTGCACTGCTCGCTCGCGACCTGCGTTTCCGCCAGCTCTCCTTTATCGACGCCGCATCCAATGCGGTGCAGATCGCCTTCACGATCACGCTTGCCTTCCTCGGATTCCGGTATCTTTCGCTGGTGTTCGGCAGTCTCGCGGCGAGCGCCGTGGCGTCCGTCCTGGCCTGTCTCGTGCGGCGCCACCGGCTGGCATTTCCGACGCATGTCCGGGAGATCTCCGAATCGCTGCGCGTCGGTTGGCACGTCGTCGTAGGACGGATCAGCTGGTACACGTATCAGAATGCGGACTTTGCCATTGTCGGGCGAGTCCTGGGCAAGGGTGTGCTGGGCGCGTACACGCTGGGATGGGAAATTGCCACGCTGCCGGTGGAACGGATCAGCGCGCTGATTTCGCAGGTCACACCGGCCATCTTTTCCAGTGTCTCCTCGGATCGCCCGGCATTGCGCCGATACTACCTGGCACTGGTGGAAGGGCTGGCGTTCTTCACGTTTCCGGCATCGGTCGGCATTGCGCTCACGGCACCACTGCTCGTCCCGCTGGCACTTGGTCCGCAGTGGACCAGAGCGATTCTCCCTCTGCAGCTCCTGGCGGTGTATGGCGGAATGCGGTCCATCACGACCATTAATGCGCCGGTCATGATTTACACCAGGCATTCACGTCAGAGCATGTGGTACGCGGTCATCGGGGCCGTGGTGCTGCCCGCGATGTTCTTCTTCGGCACGCGCTGGGGCGCGGCAGGCGTGGCCGCCATGTGGATCATCGGCTATCCGGTGGTACTCATTCCCTCGTATCGGCTGGTCTTTCGCATTCTCGAGCTGTCGCCGCGCGCCTTTTTTCTGAATCTGTGGCCCGCGATCAGCAGCACGCTCCTGATGGCGCTTGCCGTGTTCACGGAACGCGCGTTGGTGGCGCCGAGCATGTCGGTTCCGGTCAGACTCGGCATGGAAGTGGCACTCGGCGTGATCGTGTACAGCGGCGTCATGCTCGCCCTGCACCGCCAGCGCCTCCTGGCGTTTGTCACGCTCGTCCGCACGGCACGGCGCACGAAGGCGCTGGCCGGCACGTGACGGCCATGTCCCGCCCGTCCACGGATTCCGGACTCGAGCCGCCCCGTGAATCGGGCACGCGGCAGGATGCGACGCCGCTGTATCCCGACATCGGCATCATCTCGCTCTCGGTGGATCCGTGGAGCTGGCGCTGGAATTCACGGCACCAGGTACTCACGCGGGCTGCGGCCTACTTTCGCGTACTCTGGCTGGATCCAGCCGCTGAGTGGCGTGCGGCGATCCGCACCGGAATCGTGGCCGCGCGGGAGACCACGCCGGAGGGACAGCTTCCCTCGTTCACCGTTCGCGTGAGTGCGTCCTGGCTGCCGGTGATCTACCGGCCGGCATGGCTCGGCGGCGCGCTCTTTCGCGCGCGGATCGTCGCCGCACGCGACAGTCTGCGGCGCCAGGGATGCCGACGCATCGTGCTGTACATCTGGCACCCTCAGCTCGTCGCCGCGCTGGATGCCGTGCCCCATGACCTGAGCGTCTACCACATCTACGACGACCACTCGCGCACCGACGCGGTTGATCCGCAGCTCGATCCCGATGAGGCTCGACTCGTACGGCAGGCTCAGCTGCTCTTCACCGTCTCGCGTCCCATGTTCGAGTGGAAGGGGGCGCTGAACGTACACAGTCACCTGCTGTCCAACGGGGTGGACTTTGCGGCGTTCGCGGATCCAGTACCCATGCCGGAGGATCTGGCTCGTGTTCCGGAGCCGAGGCTGGGCTACGCGGGATTTCTGAAGACGCAGCTGGATTGGGATCTGCTGGTGTCGCTCGCCAGGCGGCATCCGGAATGGTCGTTCGTGCTGGTTGGCGCGCTTCGCGAGCAACCGGAGCTTGCCGCGCAGATCGGCCGTCTCGAAGAGAGGCCGAACGTGTATTTCCTCGGGCCCAAGTCCACGGCGGAACTGTCGCATTACGCCCAGCACTTCGATGTCTGCCTCATGCCCTATCGCATGAACAGCTACGCCACCTTCACGTATCCGCTCAAGCTGAACGAGTATCTGGCAGGGGGTCGCCCCGTGGTGAGTGTGCCGCTGCCGGCTCTGGAGGAAGCGGACGGGTTGGTGGGCATGGCCAGTACCGTCTCCGAGTGGGACGACGCCCTGACGCGGGCACTCGAACCAGCGGCCAATGCGCCGGCGCTGCGGCTGGCGCGCCAGGCAGAAGCCAGACGTCATGATTGGAGCGTCATCGTGAGGCAGGTGGCCGACGCGATCCTGGAGGCCCTCGGCGACGCGAGCATTGGCCGTCGCGGCGGGCAGAGGGACTGATCGTGCGAGTGATTCTGGAGAACCGGGCAGCACATCTGCCGCCGCACCCCCGCCTGCTGCTGATCAGCTACCATTTCCCTCCCGACACGACGGTCGGCGCGCGACGCTGGGAAAAGCTGGCGCGCTACGTGGTGGAGCGCGGGTGGGGACTGGACGTCATCACGCGTGAACTCCCGCGGGACGATCCGGAGCGGCTGGCGGCACTGCCGGACGACTGCAGCGTGTACGTGCTGGCTGAGCGGCCGCAGCTACCCGAACGCGTGGAGGATCTTGTCCACGGGGTGTATCGCACGGTGCGGCCGGCGCACACCCCGGCGGCGGGAGTGCCGCTGGTCGGAGCGGCCGGGAATGGCACGAGCAGGGCGGCGATCAGCCTCGACGCAGCCGCTCTTCGCCCGCAAACACTCGACCGTGAGGAGATCCGGCGCACGGCGTACACACTTCGCGGCATGATGCGCGGATACTGGGCCTGGAGGTCGTACAGTTGCCATCGAGCATGGGCCCGCGCGGCGGCCGCCCAGGCGCTGCTCCTGCGCACCGCGGACCATTTCGCGATCGTGACATCGGGGCCGCCGCACATGACGCATGAGGGAGGACGTCTGGCATCGCTTCGCTCCGGCCTTCCCCACGTCATGGACATGCGCGACCCGTGGAGTCTGAGCCCGCGTCTCCCCGAAGGACACGCGAGTCCCGTCTGGCTGCGACTCGCCGAGCGCTACGAGCGTGCGGCGGTGCGCCATGCCGCGCTCATTGTCGCCAACACCACGCCGGCGGCCGATGCGCTGGCGCGTGTCTATCCGGCTCGGCGCGCCGACATCGTCGCGGCCATGAATGGGTGCGACGATGATCCGATCCCCCCGTCGCATCATGGGGAAAAGTTCAGCATCCGCTACGCCGGCACGATCTACACGAAGGGTGATCCAACGGCGCTGTTACGTAGCGCGGCGCGCGTCATCACGGAGCGATCACTCACGCCGGCGCAGTTCGGCGTGGACTTCCTGGGCGCATTTGACGGGCCCGGGCAGCTCCCGATCAGCGCGATCGCGCAGGAGGAAGGGATCGCGGAATTCGTCACCGTCACGCCACGCCAGCCGCACGCGATCGCCATGCAGTTCATGGCTGACGCCACGATGCTCGTGACGTTCGCGGGGTGGAGCACCATCACGATTCCCGCCAAGACGTTCGAGTGCGTGCGCTTCGATGCCTGGCTGCTCGCGCTGTCGGACGCGGGAAGCGCGAACGATCTGCTCCTGAGGGATACGAGCGCGGACAGCGTGGACACCGATGACATCGATGCGATTGCTGCCGCGATCAGCAGACGCTACGCAGCATTCGTGCGGGGTGAGCGGCCGGTGCGCATTGCGCAGGACGACCGATTCAGCCGGCGCGAGCAGGCGCGCATTCTGCTGGACGCCGTGGCTCGCCTGCTGCCTCAGCCCGGGCGGCGCAGCGACCTGGCCGCACGATCGTGAACGCGCTCGACGCCATCGAACGCCCAGCGCGCCGCGGTCAGCATGCCGAGCCGGACGCGGCTCAGACTCACCGCCGCATCGAAGCGCATGGTTCGCCCGACGTTCTCGAACGCGCCACGCCGCATCTGCTCGAGCGGATCGCCCTGTGCGTCGCGGACCACCACGCGCGTCTCCCGGTCATTGCTGCCGTCGTGCTGATCGAGACCCGCCACGCCCACCACCTCCGGTCGTGTACGCTGCAGGTCACGCAACAGCCGCATCGCATGCGGATCCGGCAGGTAGCGGGTGTTGTAGCTCGCATTCCAGACCTCGATGGCATCGATGCCCGCGCGCACGTCCTCGGGAATGCGATAGCGCGCGAGAATCGGGTGCGCGACGATCGTCAGTCGGGCGACGCCTCGTGACATCGCCACGAATTCGCCGGGCGTGCGCGGCGCAATCCAGTGTTCCAGCCCCAGCGCGAGCAGGTGCAGCCCGCTGTGGCCCGCGAAACGGAATTCGAGACCCGGGATGAGCGCCACGACCGCGTCCGATGCGGTCCGACAGTGTTCCACGTAGGCGTTCCAGTGCTCCGCGTCCACGTCCTCGGCGTGATCCGTGAGCCCGATGAAGCCAATCCCCCGCTCCGCAGCGAAATCACGCAGTCGTTCGGGCGTATCACGGCCGTCGCGCGAGTAATTCGAATGGACATGCACGACCCCCGTGCGCCCCGGGCCGGCCGCGGCGAGTCCGCCATTCCCTCTCACGGCGCACTCCCGCGCGCGGAAAGCGCCGCCGCATCCGCACCCGGCGCGGCGGCAACGGCCGGGGGTGCACGGTACAATCGCTCGTAGGCATCGCCCATGCGATCGAGGCTGAAGTCGCGCACTGCGCGAGCGTGCGCGGCCGCGCCAAGTGACTGGCGGAGCGCACTGTCGCGCAGGAGCCGCCCGAGCGCGACAGCGAGTGCAGCCGCGTCGCCGGGCGCGACGAGCAGCGCCTCCGCGTCGGGCGCGGCGACTTCCGGGATGCCACCCACATCGCTCGCGATGACCGGAAGTGATGCGGCCATGGCCTCCACCAGCGCGAGCGGCAATCCTTCGGAGAGCGATGGCATCACGAAGATGTCGGCGGCTGCAAGAATGTCCGGCACGTCCGAGCGAAATCCCAGCAAGTGGATCTGCTGCTCCAGCCCGCTCTCCCGCGCGAGGGCACGCAGCGCGCTCTCTTCTCCGCCACGGCCCGCGATGGCGAGTTGCCACGACTCGGGGTTCGCGGCACGCGGCAATTCAGCGAGCGCGCGCAGCAGCACGCGGTGCCCCTTGACCGGATACAGATTGCCGATGGCGACAATCAATAATCCATCATCGGCCACGCCCAGCTCCCGCCGCAACAGGGCGCGGTTCCCCGAACGGAACGGGATGCCATTGGGAACCACCGTGACCGCATTCGCGTCGAGCCCGAGCGTGCTCGACAGGTCAGCGCCGGTGGCGCCCGACACCGCAACCAGCGCATTGCTGCGGCGGGCGGCCCAGCGCAGGGCAGCGCGGCGGCGCCAGCGTTCCGCATAGTAGCGGCCGCCATGCATGGTGATCACGTGTGCCGCGTTCACCCGTCGCGCGGCGGCGGCGCCATACACCGCCATGGTGAACTCGTGGCTGTGCACCACGCTGATCCCGTGCAGCCGAAACAGCCGAGCAAGTCGGTGCACGCATGCCGGATCCACAGGGAATCGATGCGAGAACGTCGCTGACTCGAAACCCTGCGCACGGAACCGTCCGCTCAGCCACCCGGCACCATGCTCAGGCCCCACGTGCAACACAAAATGCCCGCGCCGTCGCATTTCCTCGGCCAGGTGCAGCAGCATCATTTCCGCACCGCCGGGACCATCCGACTCCAGGAGCAGCGCGATGCGTGACGGCACCGGCGAGGGCGGAATCGCTGATGGGCTCATGTTCCCCGAAACCACTGGCGCGTTTCCCGCAGGAAGGGACGCGGATCGTCGCGACGCAGGATCTCTTCGTGGTCCACGTGCGGACGCAGCGTAAGAAAATCGCGGAGTGCCCCCCACCGCCCGGCTGCATCCGGGGGAAGTGCAAGCGCCGCGCGCGACCGGCGAAGACGTGCAACAAGGTGATCGACATCGCCCCACCACCAGCGACTTCGCACCCCGTCGGTATACGTCAGAACAGGAGCAACCACCTCACCCGCGGCTGCGGCAAGCAGCAGCGCGGGGAAATCCACACCGGCGTCCACCGCGAGTTGCAGCGATCCCCAGAACCGCCCGTTCACCTCCATGAGATACGGCGTTCCCGTGCGTGCGTCCACCTTGTATTCGATCATGGCCACACCACACCAGCCGAAACGGTCCAGCAACGCTCGCGATCGCCGCACCAGCTCCGGATCTGCCGCGATGCTTTCCCGATACACACTCACTCCGCCCGATGGCGGCTTCTCGCGGATGCGACGATGCGAGAACTGCGCGAGCGTCTCCCCGTGCCAGACGAGCAGGAAGATGCCGACGCCCGGCCCCATGATGCGGCGCTGCACCAGCAGCGGATAGGCATTAGGGCCCAGATCGCGCGCTGCCGCGTCCAGTGCGGCCGCATCCGCCACGTGGCGCACGGTGAGCTTCGCGCGACGCCCGTGTGACTCCCCCACCGAGCGCGCCGGCTTGAGCACCAGTGGATATCCCGCGGAACCCGCGGCGCCGAGTGCGAGCAGCGCATCCCGGCTCTGAATGACATCCTGCTGCGGAATCGCAATGCCGACCTCCGGCGCCACCGAGAGCAGCGCGGCCTTGTCGCTGATGCGGCGAAACACGGCATCCGACGGGAACGGGATCAGCACACCGGGGAACCGCTCGCGGCGGGGCAGCAGCGCCAGCAACGCGGCCTCGCTCACCGGAAGGAGCGTATCCACGCGCTCGCGGTCCACGAGAGCGCGCACGTCGGCCGTGAACCTGTCGGGATCTTGCAGGGGATCCGCTACGAGCCATTCGGCCACTGCGTAGCGGGACGCGCCCGCGAGCGGCCGGCGCCGCGCCGCGCACACATGTACCCGGTGCCCGGCACGAGCGAGCGAACGTACGATAGCGAGCGCGGAGCGCTGCTCACCATCCGTGACCAGGACCGTTCGGCCCCGCATCACCACATGACACCGGACATGCGCAACCGGAACCCGGCGGCGGACAATCCAGGCGGTACCCCCACGCGCGGAATGGCGAACCGGTTCCGTGTGCGCGGGCCGAACCACCCGCTCTCGAACAGCAGCCCCGCCTGGTATCCCGCGGCCTGCGCGGCGCGCTCGACCGTGGGCGAAGCCAGGCCGTAGGGATACGAGATGCAGGGCAGCACGTCCGCCACACGTGCGCGCAGCCAGGTCAGGGGTCGCTCGAGCTCGTCCGGCAGTTCATCGGCTGGCAGCGCGGCGAGATTGGGATGGCTCCACGTGTGCGACGCCAGCGTGATCCCGGGCTGCCGTGCCGCACGCAGCAGGTCAGCCTCGCACGCGCCACGCGCATGCGAGGGCAACGCGGTCAGCGCACGAGGCGCGCTCGAGGCGTCGGCCAGAATGCGCGCTCCCTGTCCAGCCTGCATGGTGAGCGCCCGTTCGCGGAATGCGGGGTCGAGCCCGTCGCCATTCACCGGCGTGAGCACATCCCACCAGAATGCACCGCCATCGAGATATGCGGGCGTGACGAAAATCGTGGCTGGCATGCCGCGAGCCACCAGCTCCGGCACCGCGCACGTCACCGCGCCGCCGTAGGCATCATCGAAGGTGATCACGGCACGGAGCCGCCGCGACGCGGAATCCGCATGCCCTCCCAGCGCGGCCGCAAGCGGAACGACATCGTGCGTCTCGCGCAGGGTGTCCAGATGCGCGCAGAATTCATCCTGCTCCACGTGCAGCGGCCGATCTCCCACGACCGCTGTTCCGCGCGGGACGACATTGTGATAGGCGAGCACCACGATGTCGCCGACATGGCGCAACTGGAACATGCGCGGGACGCCCGCGAGCAGGAGCCCGCGCTGCGCCGTTCGCTTGATGAACCGTCGGATCACGACCGTGGCGGAGCCGCCGCGGGCGGCGCCGAGGGTGACACCACTGGTGGCGCGCCCGGCAACACGCCAGGTGGAACGCTGGACAGTCGCACTGGCGGCACGTACGCGGCCATTGCCGTCATGGTAGCCCGGCGTTGCAGCCGCAGCACCTTGTCCAGTCCCACCGCCAGCCCGATGAGAAAGTACAGATAGGAGAAATATTCTGCCGATACGAAGAATCCGCTGACCATGAAGCCGAAGAGCGATCCGACGAGCATCTGCCCCAGCGCAGTTTCCCGTTTGGTGATCAGCGGTCCGTATCGCGGGCCGGGCCGGATTCGCGCCATGGTCCAGAGCGTCGTGATCAGCATCGCGACGAAGAGCAGGAACCCGGGTACACCAAGCTCCGCCGCCGTTTCGAGAAACGAGTTGTGCGCGACCGACCACTTGAACCCCGCACCGCGACTGGCGAGTTCGCGCCCGAGTTCGGACACCGTTCCCTCCGCTATGGGGAATGATCCCACACCGACGCCCAGCAGCGGATGCTCCTTCACGTACCCGAGACCGCGCGTCCACACGCCAATGCGACCCGATGGATCGGTGAAATTGTAGTCACTCTGCGGGTGCATCATGGTCTGCATGAGATCCCAGTACTGCCCCGTCGCCAGGACGCTCAGCAGCGCCACGCCACCGAGTGCCGCTGTGAGACGAATCCGCGCGGGGATCGCGCGATAGCGCAGCAGGACGTACAGCATCACCCCGATGAGCCCGAGGAAACCGCCGCGCGACCCGCTCTTCATGATGCCCAGTGTGAAGAGACCGAGCGCGATCAGGCCGAGCAGCCGGCGCCGCGAACCGCTCTGCGAACGCAGGAAGTACACGGCGAATGGAATGGTGCAAACCATCACCAGTCCGAAATCGTTCGCGTCGTAGTACACCAGATTGCTGAGGCGGCCGTCCGGCCCAACCTGGAACGTGAGGTTGACGAACATCGCGTAGAACACCGCACCCCACAGATTCACCGCCGTGAACCATTCCACGTCGCGCAGACTGCGAATGCTGACGGCGACGAGTCCCATGAAGACGACGTTCTGGGCGTAGTCCTGCAGTGTGAACGACAGGCTGTGGCCACGCCAGAGACTGCCCGGAATGCCCGCGAGCATCACGACGAAAATGCCCAGCACGCACTTCACGATGGGCGTGCGGAGGTAGATCATTCGCCGCCATGGCTGTCGCGATGCGCTGTACATCAACAGCGACGAACCCGTGGCGAGCAGCGGCACGTGCAGCGCGCCCAGCACCGGAAAAATGTCCTGCACGCGCCATACGTACGTGAACAGCATGCAGGCGATGCCCTTCATCAGCGGGTCTGCCCTGGACTCGCGCCACAGTCCGGGCACGGGCACCGGACCCGTCGCAGGACGTGCAACCCGCGGTGTCTGTTCCATCCGGACGGCGTGTGACATCAGCCGGCGCCTGCCCGAGTTCTCGCGGCCGCGGCACGCTCAACCGAACGGAGAAGCACGCGCGTGTCCCGCTCCCAGTTGTATTCGTCGCGCACTGCCCGCCGGCCGTTTGTTCCGCAGCGCTCGCGAACGGCCGGGTCCATCATGCGCTGCACTGCGTCAGCCAGTTCGGTGACGTTTCCGGACGCAAAGACCATCCCGGCTTCGGTCTCCCGGACGATTCGCGCACAGGGTACCGCACTCGACGTCACCACGGGCAGCCCCGCGGCCATGTAGTCGAACAGCTTATTGGGAATCGTCGTGTTCCACATGTCATTGGCGTGATGCGGGAGGACACCGACGTCCGCACCGGCAACGAGCTCGAGCGCGCGCTCCCGCGGAACGAATCCGGGAAAACTCAACACGCTTTCGCCGAGTCCCAGCTCGGCGGCGCGCGTGGTGAACAGCTCGCGATCGCGCCCGGCGCCAATGATCAGGAAACGCACCGGCACGGCGCGGTCACGCAGCAACGCGGCGGCATGCACGAGTTCCATGATCCCGCGTGCCACCTCGAGCAATCCGAGATATACCACCGCGAGCGGCTGATCGCCGCCTCGCGCGCGCGGCGCGGCAGCGCCGCCTGCCCGGGCAACCGGCGGCGTGTTCGAGACGATGTCAATCCGCTCCGCGCCGACGCCGAGCGTGCGCAGCCGCTGCTCCATCTCCTCGATGACCACCAGCACCCGTTCGACGCGCGAAAGGGCATGGCGCTCGACCGCCGCCACCGCTCTTGGATTCCGCACCAGGTAATCCGTCGGCCTGTGTCGCGCGGCGTCGAAGATCATCTGCATCATCGCCGGATAGTTCTCCGCCATGTCGAGGACGACCGGCACGCCATAGCGGCGCGCGACGCCGATGGCGGCGGGCGCCAGCGGCAGATCCCGCGCGATCAACACATCGGGGCGCACTGACCGCAGGACTCGACGCAGCGTAGAGCGCCACCGCGGATTGAAAAACGCCGGAAACCCGAGGGCGACATCGAAGCGGCGGCCCGCCCACAGCCACGGGCGCATGCGGTGCACTGTACCTTCCGGCATCCGCTCGATGAGCGGACGCCGCGCGCGATTGCGGGCCACGATGTGGACGTCGTGCCCAGCGCTCGTGAGCGTCGCGCAGATCTTTTCCGTCCGCACATCCCACGGATAGTCCGCGTCCCAGAGATAGACGATGCGCCGCGCCGTGGCAGCGCGTGGCGCGTGATATTCGCCGACGACCGGTCCGGGCGCGCGCTCGCGCGCTGCCGCTTCCGACTCATGGGCCATCATGCGCTGCGACACGATCCCTCCGGCCGGTTCTTCCGCGGCGCGAACGTCATCAGGACACGCGTGGGCACCCGCAGCCACTCACCCATCCGTTCGATGTCGTCGGCGTTCACCTTCTCGTGCGTCGGCAGCGTGAACAGTCCTTCGCGCAGCGCCGTGGCGCCCGGCGTGGCGGGTTCTCCCGGCGCCAGACAGGGGCGCAGTTCCTCCTGCTCGTGCAACGTGCGCGGGTAGCCCCGCAGGATGCCCATGTCGGGGCGCTCCACCCGGCCGCCCGAGTCGACGACCGGAAAACGGAGAAATCCGCTCGTCGCCCCGGGCAGCAGTGCGATCGGCTCGATGTCGCTGCCCTCCGTGGCGGCCACGTACAGCGCGGCGGCGTTGCGGCGGCGCAGCGAGACAGCCTCAGGCACCGCGCGCAGCGCACGCCGCACCAGCGCGGCGGCGCCGATCGAGAGAGAACGTGGTTCGCGCGCGGGGTGGTACACCATTTCTCCCAGCCGCAGCCCCGGCAGGGCCGACGGCAGCGCATAGAGCGATGGCCGCCCGAGCGCCCACTGCGCTCCAGCGGTGGCAATGTCCAGCCAGCCCCAGCCGGGACTGCCCACGTGAAACCCCGCGTGCTTCAGTCCGCTCACGAAGCGTTCGTCACGACACACCAGCGCTCCGCCATGTCCGCCGGACAGTCCCTTGCCCCGGCCGAAGCTGAATACCGAGAGTGCACCGAACGAGCCAAGCGGCCGTCCCAGCAGCGTACCACCGGCGGCCTGCGCCGCATCCTCGATCACGGGAACGCCGGCCTGCGCGGCCAGGCGGACCACGGCGGGAACGTCTGCGGGGAATCCATGGAGATGCGCAACGACCACGGCGTCCACACCGCGCGACAGCGCGGCGGCCACCGATCCCAGATCAGGACTCAGGGTGCGAGGATCCAGATCGTAGAGCCGGACGCGCACCCGGGCAAAGCGCGCAGCCGACGCAAGATCCACGCAGGCATAGCCGGGAAACGCCACCGTCTTCCCTTCTCCCACCGCGAGCCGGAGCGCCAGCACGAGTGCGGACGTCCCGCTGTTGGTGAGCAGCGTCTGCCGTGCGCCGCAACTGGCTGTCAGTGAGGCAGCCACGTCGGTGACGACGCGCCGTCGATGCAGGAGCACCGAACCCAACGCTCCGCCCAGCGCGGCCGGCGCAATGGGCGACAGGACGGGGAGTTGGCGTCTGGCCATTTACGGAATGTAGCGCACAATGCGGGGCCCCAGCGCGGTCGCGACGGATTCGGGCAGGTGTTTCCACAGCCGCGGTCCCCACGAGTAGCCGGCGTCGTCCGGCGACGGGGTCGTGGCACCGGTCCGCGCCGCGACGTCGTACCACCAGAGCGGTTCGTCTCGTGCACCCCACTGTCTCTTGAAGCGATGCGTTCCCGCACCCGGACTGCACCGTCCGAAATTGAACACCCGCACGCCCTCCTGGATGGCGCGCTCCATGAAGCTCCAGTAGAGCAGCATGTTCGGCGCGAAGCGATTGTATGCGTTCAGCGATGAGGCCCACGTCATTTCAAACTCGCCGCCCCAGCGAAAGCCACACGCGCACGCAACCGGCTGCTCCAGGTGATAGGCGCATCCGAACCAGACGCTGTCGCCGAACACTTCGGCGATGGTCGAGAACAGCAGGCGCGGCTGCGTGGGTGTTCCGAGGTCACGCATGTGACGCGCGAAGACATCGAAGAACGGCCCGACCTGCTCGGGGCCGAACTGAACGGCAATTCCCTCCTTCTGCGGGCGGCGCACCTGGCTGCGCACCTTGGCGTCGAGCTGCTTCCAGAGGATTTCGCTGCTCCCGGGAAGATCCAGCAGCACGGTGATCTTGCGATGCGATACCGGCAGCTCGAGCGGCAGCTCGTGCGCACTCCGCATCTCGAGCAGTCGCACATCGCTGGCGCCGGCGAGCTCCACCGCATGCGCCACCAGCGCGCGAATCGCCGCGACGTCGCCCAGCGGGCCGCCATAATTGAGAAACGGCATGGAGACGAGGTAATGCCCGAACAGCACGCTGCGCACCCGGACGAGCGGCAGCACGCCGGCGAGCCGTCCCGTGTCATCCCGCGCCTCGAGATAAATGCACTCATGGCCGAAGACCCGTTCCATGACCGTCTTCCACCCATGCAGGTGAAAGTGCGTGAAGCCGGCCGCGGAGCGCGCAAAATCATCCCATTCGGGTGGCGTTCCGCTGAAGGTCCCGACGCGCATCCTCAGTCGGCCGCGTTCGATACTTTATGGTGCAGCGGGCGCACGGGAGGATGCTGCAGCTTGAGACTCCGGGCCGCAGTCGTGAAACGAAATTCGGCGAGCAATCGCTCGATCCGCGGCGCGGTCCGTGCGAGTCCGCCGTAGTGGCGCAGCCGCGTGTGCCACGGCACATCGAGTCGCGGCTGTTCGGGATCGAGCTCCCAGGGGTGCACGTAGAACGTGGCGGGGATCTCACTGGACCCGAATTCGTGAAACGCGCGACGCGTGACGCTGTAGGGAAAGTGGCGCAGATACGCTCCGCCGGCCGCGGGCACCCGCATCCCACGCCACGCCGTCGTGGCGAGCGGCAGCTCGCAGAGCGAGCCGCCACCGCGATGAATCATGTGCGGGACCGTGGGCGCGTGCGGATACCCGTATCCCGGACGGCGAATCGGGAAGAGGCTGGAATCGTAGCGATAGCCTTCCTCGAGCAGGACGTCGAACGCCCACTCACCGCCCGGCTTGATGGAAAAGTTGGG
>Ga0134128_10000931_pt1 | contig 39609 bp, 26 predicted proteins | sample KB31754_FD_96462 | JGI IMG/M metagenome (GOLD analysis project Ga0134128, IMG submission 96462) | Terrestrial soil microbial communities with excess Nitrogen fertilizer from Kellogg Biological Station, Michigan, USA - KB3-175-4 | ecosystem: Environmental > Terrestrial > Soil > Unclassified ...
CCACGGGCAGACCGGCGACCTGGGCCTCGCAAACCGAGTTAGGGCTGTTGTCGATGAGCGAAGGATGGTAAAGACAAAAACATACGGAATAGACGCGGCAGATACCCGCGGCGTCGAGGCTGCCATGCAGGATAACATTGGGGTGGTCGAAATGATAATTCACCGAACCCACCACATGCAATTTCATCTCCGGATGGCGGCGTGTCAGCCGGTTAAAGACACGTAAACCGAGGTTCAGCGCTTTGATAGGATTATCGCCGCCCATGAAGAGGATGTCTTTTCCGGTGAAGGTGGGACGCCAGTCAAAGAATTCGGGTCTGAGCATCTCCCAGCAAAGGGTGATCTGTGCGTCGTGGTTGATGCTGCGGACGAAATCCTGATCCCAGTGAGTCCGGCAAAAGAAGTAGGGCGAGTGGCGGACCTCGTTGCGTTCGTACAGGCTGCTCAGCGTCCAGTAGAGATATTTTTTGGAAAATTTCTGAGGTAATTCTTTTTTATACCGCGAGATGATCCCCTGGATGGAGATTATATAGGGTGTTTTGAGGTGTTGTTGAAGGAGCGAAGACGCATATTGCGATTCGGTACCGTGGACGTGGATGACGTCGTATTTTGCAGCATGTGTTTTAAGATATCCGGCCATGGCCGACACCTGCGTGCGGAAGGCGGATAATAAATGTTTGATCCCGCCTTTGTAGGGGAGGATCAGCAGGTCGTAGCCATGTCCGGTGTCGATGCGCTCGAGTTCGGTGATCCGCGGGCTCGCCGTGAGGATCGTGAGGCTATGACCCGCCGTCACGAGCTCTTCCGCCAGGGAGGAGAGCCAGGGAGCGGGGTGGACGCCGGTCTTTAGCGGGAACGGCGCTATCCAGAGTATTTTCAGGGAATTCATTTTTTTGTAGCTATAATGGAGATGACAATGGGGTAATTCGGATCTTTTATGGCGAGCTTTTCTTTGTCGAGCTCTTCGAGGGCGATGCCCCGGAGGAAGTTGATGGCGGCGTAGCAATTGCCCCCGTAGTCGACGGTGACCCGCGCTTCGCCGAAGACCTCGCCAAAGGAGCGTTTCGCGGAGAGGGTAGTGAACCGCCAGTAGTCGCCCCAGCGGTCCATGTCGTAGCGCGAGATCTGTGCGATGCCGGAGAGGGTGCAAAGCAAGATGCCGCCTGGCGCCAGAAGCCGGGCGGCGCCGCGGATCGCATCCATATAGTTGTAGATCACGTGGATGGTCTGGGTGCAGATAAAACAATCGAAGCGTCCCTCCGGCAGGGTGGACGGATCGCTGAGATCGCCGATGAGTGTCGCACCGGGTGTTCCGGCCTCGTAGTGCAGCACGTCGAACGATTGGACGTCGTGGCCGAATCTGCGGGAGTAGGTGTCCTCGGCCACTTCCAGCACCCGGCCTTTGATGAGGCCGCGGTTGGCGGCAATGAATCCGTCGATATAGAACCGGTCGACAGGCGTTCCGCGGTCATCGCCAAAGTAATCCGAGACGGGATAGACCGACTCGAAATCGATGCCGCGGGGCCGGGTGAGGTTTCTTTTGAGTATCTGAAGGGATTTCTTGATCATGGCTGGTGGTTATACTTTGTATAGATGGAGCGAAGCCGCTCTACCTGCACGGTGCGCGAAAAATCCGTTTTGGCCCGTTCGCATTGCCGTGCGCCGATGGCGGCCAGCTGTCCCTTATTATCGAGGAGGTAGTCGACCATCCCGATGTGGTCGTTAGGCGAGAACAGGCTATCCCTCGGCAGCATTTCAGGCAGACCGCCGACATTGAAGGCGAGGGCTGGGACGCCGGCGGCGATCGCTTCGACCACAGAATACGGACAGGTGTCGAGCAACGAAGTGTGGATATACAGATCGGCCGCTTCGAGAAACGCGGGGATATTGTCCGACCAGCCGGCGAATTCGATGTATTCGGTGAGTCCTTCGCGAGCCACGATGGTGCGGAGCCGTTCCAGGTCGGGTCCCTGACCTACCAGGGTAATTCGGAATTGCCGGAAATCGCGGCGCAGCAGCTCCTTGGCGATGGGGATGAAAAGCTGCTGGTTCTTTCGTTGTTCCACATAACCAGTGTTCAGGATCGAAAGACGATCGTTACACGATCTGGGCCGGGGAACGGCGAAATCGAGTCCATTGTAGATCACCGTGGCACGGGCGTCCTTTGGCAGGAGGAAGCCGGCGGTGCGGATCGTAAACCCCGCGACAAAGATGAATTCGTCCACCGCCGAGAATTTGCGCCTATACCTCCTGGTGAGATAATGCCGGCTGCTGCCTTTGAGGCCATAGCGGAGCATATCCTCTTCGACAGGGTTGTTGTTGAAATGGCAGGTCAAGACCATTGGAATGCGATTGTCAAAAAAACGTTTGGCGGTATAGCCGCTTAGGATATCCTGTGCGTTGATGAGATCGAAGGTTGTATGGCGGTGGCGGGTCAGGCCGCCGCGGATCAGGATGCGGTAGCGATATTCGAAAGACAGCTCGATGAATTTGGGGTTGAGAAATGCCAGGGAGCGGATCATCCTTCGAACGATCGCGGCAAGGATGCGCCAGGGCAGGGGAGCTTCGTCCACCAGGAGAAAGGTGAGCTCGATCCCGGGGTCGTTCTTGAAATAGTCGCGCAGTTTCCGCATATAGGTGCCGACGCCCGACTTGGCATCGCAGGGAAGCCAGGAGGTGACGAGGATCTTGGTCATGCCGACAGTTTTTTATTGAAACAGATATAGACGAAGTCGCGCCAGAAGGCTACGGGCCGGGTGTTGACATAGTGCCGGGCCATGATGCCGGGGGAATGTTTGAGCGTATATTCCAGGCGGAAGAAATCATCGGTGCGGATCAGCACTTCGCCATGTGTCCAGTAGGAAGCAGCATTGAAGTGGTTGGCGAGGATTGCAAAGGCTGTTTGTTCGGTATAGTCCATACATCCCGGCGCGGGCTGGTGTGTCGCCAGCTGATGGCACAGTTCGGACCATTTGGGATAGGTGGACAGATCGCCGTTGAGGTACATGAGACCGGCATTCAGCGGGATATTGTTCAGACATTTGAACTCGTCCAGCGACTCCAGCACGGAGCCGGCGTAGTAGCCCGTGGCAACGTCACTTCCCATTTTTACATAGGGCACGTCGGCCGGCATAGTGGAGAGTTCCGGCGTCGAATACCAAAGCACGTCCGTATCCGAGTACAGGATGGGGAACTGATGCGACAGATAGATCAGGCTGATGAATTTCTTGCCGTAGACCAGCCGGTCCGCGTAGGCGCAGAGGTCCGGGTTGCTATTCGTTTTGAAATAGTCGTAGGCCGTTTCATACGAAATGATCTCCAGCTTCCGCGGCCAGGAGACGATGCCCCGCAGCGGGGTGCCGTCGGAGATCACGATCACTTCCGGCAGGCTGTCCCAGAACAGGTATACCGATGTCAGCGAGGCGTTGAGGTAACGTTGCCCTTCTTTGCCGCACATATAGACCAGCTTGTGGGGAAAGGTGGGGCGGTCGTCGTTGCGCAGCCGGAAAATGCGGTGTAGCGCGGAGCGGCGGATGGCGAGACCGGCGGCCTTGTAGACCTTGTTGCGCAGGCGACTGGGGTGAAGACGGGTGCCGAAGCGTTTGTAGAGGCCACGGAGCATTTCCAGCTCGCGCAGCCGGAAGACCCAGCACAGCAGGACGTAGATGAGGGCGCCCGCTACCAGTTTGATGATGAGGTTGACCATAGTAGGCATGGAGGTTTGTTCCAGCAGCAGGCCGAGCCCTTTGACGAGCACGCCCGTCGCTGCTGAAATGAAAAAATAGGGTGCGATCCAGGAGAGATCGTGCTTCCAGGAAATGCCGGAGACCCGCGATGAGAAGCCCAGATAGACGATGTATTGGACGGTCTTGCTGATGATGGAGGCGACGATGACGTATAGGATGCCGAAATGCGCCAGCAAGAGCACCAGGGCGATCTCGCCCGCCGAGGTCAGCACGAAGATGCGCATCATCAATCTGGCGAGTCCTTTTGCCAGGATCAGCTCACGGTAGACGACGACGAAGGGTTCCAGCAGGGTAATGAAACAGAATAGCTCGAGGAAGATCACCGAAGGCGCCCACTTGGCGGATAACAGGACGAAGGTGATGTCGAAAGCATTCACGAAAAGCAGGGCCAGCAGCGGGAAACAGATAAAGGCCACCAGCTGGATCGTGCGGCGAAGCACCTCTTCCAGCTGCGCTTTTTCATCGCGGACCTTGGCAAACAAGGGGAAGGCCAGTTTGAGCACGACGGCCTGGATCAGGCTCACCAGCAGATCGGGAAAACGTCCGCCGCGGTTAAAGTAGCCGAGCTCCGTGTTGTTGTATAGTTTGCCCACGATGAAGGTATTGAACTGAAGCATGAGGAAGAACAGCAGGCTGACGAACATGACGCTCGTGCCGTATGGCAGCATATCGCGAATAGAGGAGAAGGAAAAACGCAGCCGGGGATACCATTCGGACTTCGTCCAGAAGATCCCCACGGTAACGAGCTGACCGACCAGCATCGAGCCCACGAGAGCCCATACTCCTGCGCCTTTGAGCGCCATTACGATACCAACGATGCCTGCGAGCGAAGAACTGGCCATCTGCGCCAGCGAGATCTTTTTGAAGCGCAGCTCTTTCATCAGCAGGACGCGCTGGGTGCAGGTGAAGCCGCTAAGCGGAAGCGTGATGGAGACGATGCGGAGCACCGGAGGTAATCCGGATTCGTGAAAGAAAACGCCAATCGCACCGGCGGAAGTCCACAAGATCGCCATGAGCAGGAAACCCAGGATCAGGTTAACATAGAAGACGCTGTCGATTTGTATTGGTTCCAGCGTTTTGGCGCGGATAAGGGTCTTTTCGAAACCGCCGTCGATGATCGCCGCGCTCAGCGCAGTAAAGATGCCGGTGAGGGCGATGAGCCCATAGTCCCTGGGTTCAAGCAGCCGGGCCAGTACGATGCTCACCACGAACTGGACGATCTGCAAAGAGAATTTCTCTACGATCGCCCAGAGCGAAGCGGTAACGGCTTTCGATTTTAGATCCTGAAAGTCTGCCATAAATAATATGAGCAATAGATTAGAGGGGCTCCATGAGGCCGAAGAGGAAGTCCGGGACGCGGCTTTTTAGCTTCTGCACGTCGCTGGCTACCATTTCCGCGCAGAGCATGGGCAAGGTGTACCGGGGTTCCCAGCCGAGTTTCCGCCTGGCCTTGGTGGGGTCTCCGATCAACAGCTCGACCTCGGTGGGGCGGAAATAGGCCGGATCGACGGCGACGACCCTGGTGCCCACGGGTACCTGGTACTCTTCGTTCGTGCATGCCACGACTACGCCGGTCTCTTCGAGGCCGCTGCCGACGAATTCGAGGGTGATGCCTACTTCGGAGAAGGCCATGCGGATAAAATCGCGCACCGCGGTCGTGATGCCTGTGGCCAGCACGTAGTCATCGGGGGCGTCTTGTTGCAGGATGCGCCACATGCCTTCCACATAATCACGGGCATGACCCCAGTCCCGCCGGGCGTCGAGATTGCCCATATAAAGGCATTCTTGAAGGCCGAGTGCGATGGCGGCCACCGCGCGGGTAATCTTGCGGGTGACAAAAGTCTCGCCGCGTTGCGGGCTTTCGTGGTTGAAGAGGATGCCGTTGCAGGCGTAGATGCCATAGGCTTCGCGGTAGTTGACGGTGATCCAGTACGCATAGAGCTTGGCTACCGCGTAAGGGCTACGGGGATAGAAGGGGGTGGTTTCCCGTTGCGGGATCTCCTGTACCAGGCCATAGAGCTCGGAGGTGGAGGCCTGGTAGATGCGGGTCTTTTTCTCGAGACGTAGGATTCGGATGGCTTCCAGCAGTCGCAGGGTGCCGATCCCATCGGCATTGGCCGTATACTCCGGAGTATCAAAACTGACTTTTACGTGGCTCATGGCGGCCAGGTTGTAGATCTCGTCGGGCTGCGTTTCCTGGATGATGCGAATGAGGTTGGTACTGTCCGTCATGTCGCCGTAATGGAGCCGGAACCGGACATGCTTCTCGTGCGGGTCCTGATAAAGGTGATCGATGCGGTCCGTGTTGATCAGGGAAGATCTTCTTTTTACGCCATGGACCATGTATCCTTTGTCGAGGAGGAGTTCGGCAAGGTACGAGCCGTCCTGACCGGTAATGCCGGTGATCAGCGTTGTTTTCATATTTGTTGTGCTTCGCGGTGAAGGTTTGTGTAAATAATTTCGACATTTTGTTTTTCAACTTCGGCTACCATGATGTAGCCCAGGGAGGGGAGGGCGATCTTGACGGTCCTGCTTTTGACCGCGATGACATTGCCTTCCTGGGTGATCAGCGGGCCTTTGATGACGCGGACCCTGTCGTCGAGATTCACGGACGTCTTTTCCAGCTGGACGTTGGCGTACTGGATCGTGAAGTTCCTGATGGCGTCGATCTCTTCATCTTTGATCACGGCGGGTTTGCGGAGCCAGTAAACCAGGTTGACGATACCGGATACGCGGAACAATTCCGAGTGGCGGCTTTCTTCGGTCTTTACGAAAACGTAAGAGGAAAACAAGGGTTCCGAAACGAATTTTTTCCGGTCATGCCATTGACGAAGCACCCTGTTCAGCGGACAATAACTCTCAAAAGAATTCCTGGCCAGGCTTTCTGCTACTTTCTTTTCCCACCTGGGCTTTGTGTAAACGGCATACCAATGCATGTTCATAGATGTAAATTTTGTGGATCAATTAATTATCTACGAGAAAAGGCTTCGCCCATCTCAGTAACAGGAGACCTTTACTGAGTGAACAGGAGGGGTGGTTAATGTGCGAGTGTGAGGTGTTAGGATCAGGCCTTGTGCAGCATGCGGCGGCTGGAGGTCACCCGCCGTTGCTTGACGGAAAACTCGTTTCCGTAGCCAAGGTCCAATCCATATTTGCCGCCAAAGAAACCTCGTGATTTGATGCTGTTGAACACAATGACGATATTCTTTAGTGGCTTGATCTTATCGTTCTCATCTAACAATTGTACGAAGGCCTTGGGAGTGAAGTCATGCCGGACGACATACAGCGAGAGATCGCAGTATTCCGTCAACACATAGGCATCGCTCACCAGGTGTACCGGCGGGGTGTCGACGACGATGAAATCGAAGACTCCGTCGAGGTAATCGAACAATTCGTTGAGCCGGCTATTGAAGCTCAGATCCGTGAGCGATCCGTTCTCGTCGCCGGCCGCGGTGACAAAAAGGTTCTTATAGGACGTGCTTTTGATGATCTCATAGGGTTCGATATCACCCTGCAGGAAATCGGCGAGACCGGGACCGGCAGCGGGTTCGAATTCGGCGCTGATCCGCGGGTTACGGAGATCGAAGTCGAGGAGGATGACCTTTTTGCCGGCGGAAGCCAGGCTGAGGGCCAGGTTGGCGCTGACAAAACTCTTTCCTTCACCGGAGATGCTCGAGGTGATGAGCAACTTCCTGTTCTTGTTATTCTTAGCATGCAATCCCAATGCCGTGCGCAACTGCCGGAATTGTTCCGTGAGCACCACAGGCCGGGGTTGATTCGCTACGAGGAGTGATCTCGACCGTCCGCCGGCTGCCAGCTCTGCGATGATGGGCACGGAGGTATAGGTCTCTATCTCCCGCCGGAATAGGATGCGGCTGTTCGTGAACTCGCGCAAATAGACGACGACGCAGCCGAAGGCCAGCGCGGCGGCCAGCGCGATGCCGAGGACGATGGTCTTTTTGGGTGAGATCGGGTCGAGGGAAGATTCGGCGCGGTCGATCGTCCGGCTGTCCGCGATCGTCGAAGCATAGGAAAGCGAGGCTTCCTCTCTTTTCTGCAGCAGGAAGGAATAGACGTTGCTCAGGATCGATTGCTGCCGGCTGCTTTCCAGCAGATTCCGTTCCTTTCCGGGAATGCCCTGCAGCCGCGTCGCATATTGCTGGTTCGTCTGCTGGAGGTTGGTGAGGCCCGCTTCCAGGCTCAGCTTCCGGATGCGGATGTTCTCGAGGATATTCGGTTTGATCTTTTGGATCTCGCCGGCCAGTGACTGCATCACGGGATTGTTCTCGCCCACGGTCCGGTGCAGCTTGTCGTAGTTGGCCCGGTCGTCATAGAGTTTCTGCAGGAGATTGGAGAGGCCTGCGTCGTCGATGCCGAGCGTAGAGGGCACGATGCCCGTGTTGCTTTCGGAGCGGACATATTTCTCCACTTCGTTAAGCACAGCCAGCTGCATATCGAGATCCGAGGCTTTCTGATCGTTGGCGCTCACGTTCTGCAAATAGGCCGATCCCTGTTCGCTGAGATCCGCGCCGCCGTTCTGCGTTTTGGAATGTTGCAGCATATTCTCGGCGGAATCCAGCTCATGCCGGACATGCAGCAGCCGGTTCTCCACGAAGGCCAGGGTATTCATGGCGAGCTGGTTCTTGTCGTTGATCGACGCATGGTCATAGACGTCGATGAGTTCGTTGAGGATGTCTTCTCCCCGCCGCGGCACTTCATCGCTGAGGGTGAGCGTCACCACTGAAGAGAGCTTATTGGTCGAGGCCACGTTGAGCCGGCCGATGAGGCTATTGGTCACCAGCTTGGGATTGAGGACCATAAAGCTCAGGGGGCCGTTGGCGCCGTCGGAATACCGGGGATTGGGAAGGAACCGCAGCACCAGGGAGGTGCGGGGATAGCTGAACCATTCCCCTACGGGGAAGCTACCCGCGGCCGTCTTGACGAGGGCGTGGGCGCTGTCGTAAACGAAGGGGGTGGTGGGCAAAAATACCTTGTTATGATCTTTATAAAGACTGTCGAAGCCCAGGGCTTCGACGATCACCGGAGAGGAGATATAGGCCGGGTAGGTCTTGAAACGGCCCTGCGATGTGACCGGAGCATAGAGATCGAGGTTCCGGACTACCTCGCGGACCAGCGTCTGGGATTGCAGCACTTCGATCTCGTCTTCCACGATCTTTTTGGTCGAAAAAACGTTTAGCGATTCCAGGACTCTGCCGTCGCCGGAGCCTTTGTTCTCGTCTTTGATCAGCAGGTCCGCTTTGGCCTGGTAGATCGGGGGAGCCCATTTGATATAGAGAAATGCCGCGCCGGTGGCGATAGACAACAGCAAGGCAAACAGGGGCCAGTAAGGGACGAAGCGGTACCGGATAAAACTGATCAGGTTACTATCCTTCTGCTCACGGATCATTTTGTTCGACTTAATCATATCCCGTCATTTTATGTTTGTGACTGCGATAATACCGAAAGAGAGCGCGGCAAGCACTACGGTCACCCACATAGCGGCGTTGCTGCCACTGCGCACCTTCGCTTTGTTAGGCTCGACGTATACGACATCGTTGGACTGAAGATAATAATATGGCGAAGTGAATAGGTCCGATGAATTCAGGTCGAGCCGTTTGATGACTTTTCGCCCGGGTTCTTCCCGGATCACCAGGACATTGTCCCGCCGGCCGTTGATCGTAATGTCGCCGGCCATACCCAAGGCTTCCAGGAGGGAGATCTTCTCACTGGGTACGGGAATGACCGATGGTTTTCCGACCTCGCCGAGCACGGTGACCTTGAAGTTTAGCATCCGGATGCTGACAATGGGATCGATCAGCAGTTTCCGGTTGTTCAGCATATGGGTAAGCGAATCAGTGAGCTGATCTTTCGTCAGCCCCGATACATGGATATTGCCGAGAATAGGAAAGGCGATATCGCCGGTCTTCGCGACGAGATAACCGCCTGCCTCATTTCGGGTACCCGATAACGTTGTAGCGGCCATGTCCTCGCGGTTGGCGACATTGAAGGCGGAAGAGGCATCCTGGTTCAGACTGCTCACCTGGATGCCGAGGATATCGTTGGGTTCGATAATGGTTTGCGGGATAGAAGCAGAGGCTTTTATCGCCCCATCGGACTGGTCCTTAAAATAGATCGCTTTCTTGGTATTGATGCAAGAAGAAAGCCCTCCACCTAAAACGCTAACAAACAAAAACTTTCTTAGCCAATTTTCCAGGCAATTAACCATACAATACAGGATGAGTTAAAGGAATCTAATAGGGCAAGCAAGTGGTGGCTGCTTCAGTAGGATGGGAATTGGGCGCGGACAGGTTTATTGCTCACAATCCGAATAGCATGCCAAAACCTCAAATGGGGATATCTCACTATCTGTTTTGGGGTAACGGCAAGGCCGGCATTTTGTTTTGATCGGCTAAATGGCAATTATTTTCCCATTCCCTTAACATTTCCGGCCATTGGGGAATTTTTTGGACATTCCCCGCCTGATCACTGCGTTCTGCCGATATTATTGAATGAGATGAACGGTGTTATTCGAGATCAGGCTTTTGAGCATCTGCTGGGTCTGTTCGATCCGGATTGATCGTGACGAATGGGGCAGATCAGGCAGATTCGTATAGATATCGTTATTCATAATGCGGACATTGGACACGGGGTTGGCGTTATCCATGATCAATATACCGGCGGAGACATTGTATGCCACCGTATCGGTTGCGGCGTGCAGCTGATTTCCGGTAATGATATAGGAATGCAATTGCGTCGTGGGGTTTTCGATGCCGCGGACGAGGATACCATACGTATAGTTGACCATCGTATTGTTCGTGATCGTCGCGTTGCTGATATCGCAGCGGATGCCATAATTCGATCGATGGGGCGAGCCATCGCTGTTCGTCATGCCGGGCACCAGGCTGCAGTCGAGATAATTGTTGGAGATCAGGGCTATGCTGCTGTCACCCGGATTGGAAGCCTTTGGCTGCAGCAGAAATTCTTCTTCCGAAAAATGGCGGGTTGTATTGCCGGTGATCGTAAAGCCATAGCCGGTACCATAAACAAACCCGTCCATGGGGCGGTGGGTCACCAGGGAGCTCATAGGGACGGTGCCCGTGTAGCCGTCCGCGGTATTGTTGATGATCGACACATTCGTGCACTTCCCGTTGGCATTATCGAAACACCAGAGAAAAACGGCCGGGTTGCTGTTGTCTCCGGCGTTGTCGTGTCCCAGGGGGGCGCCGAAAAAATTCCCGTTGACGGACCAGCCGTTGATGCCCATGCCGCACAGGGCCAGGCTAAATCCCTGGAAATAGCAATTGTCGACCTGCAGATTCGAAAAATTTTGCGCTGCGCTGCCGGTGATGAACAGCCCATTGCTTGGCGCGCCTATCGCGTTACGCCCATTCTGCAAATTAAGATTGCGGATGACCAGGCCGCTGCATGGCGCGCTGGCCGCCGCGAGATAAAAAAGGACCAATTGCTGGGGGGACGTGGTTTTGATAATGGTCGTGCTATCCTGGCCATAGATCGTTAGCGATTGGGTACCCCCGGCATCGAGGGTGAGAATGTTATTGTATGGGTCGACCATATTACAGAGATAGGTGCCGCTGGGGAAATATAAGCTGGCCTGCTCGTCGTGAGCGGCCTTCAAGGCCTTATTGATGGCCTGGGTATCGTCGGTAACGCCGTCACCCGTGGCCCCGAAGTCGTGGACGTTCAGTGTTCCCTGGGTCGGATGCCACCAGAGGGTCGCGAGCTGGATCAATAATAAAAGAAGTCTCATGGGCGAATCGAATTTCTTGCGGGGCGGGACGGCAAAGCCGCTCCCGGTAACAACATTTCGCCGGGAGAGGGTGCTATGCCCGCACCATTATACAAAATATAGTGCCAAAAACAAATGAGCTTCATGGGGTTTACGTTAAATTTGCCAGCATGAAAAATTGTCACGTTACCCTTCTTTTTATTCCGGTCCTCTTTCTCGCCCTAACGGCCGAGTGCCAATCTGACGACCCGCTTCAATACGTAAAGCCCATTATCGGGACCCAGCGGATGGGGCATACTTATCCGGGTGCGACTTCCCCATTTGGGGCGGTACAGCTCAGTCCGGACACGGATACGATCCCATATGAAAAAAATGGGAAATACAATCCCGATGTCTATAAGTATTGCGCAGGCTATCAATATGACGATAAGACCATCGTGGGTTTCAGTCATACCCATTTCAGCGGCACGGGGCATGCCGATCTCGGCGATTTCCTGGTGATGCCCACCGTGGGCGAGCTTAGGCTGAATCCCGGCGTTGCCAGCCAGCCCCGGAGTGGATACCGCAGTGCTTTCAGCCATTCCACGGAAACGGCCGAAGCCGATTACTATAAGGTCAGGCTGGAAGACTATAATATCTGGGCCGAGCTCACGACGACCACGCGGGTAGGCTTTCACCAGTATACTTTCCCTGCGAGCGATCAGGCGCATATCATCCTCGACCTGATGGCGGGCATCTACAACTACGACGACAAGAATGTCTGGACCTATGTCCGGGTGGTCAATGACACGCTTGTAACCGGCTATCGCATAACGAGCGGCTGGGCCCGGACACGGACGGTCTATTTTGCGATGACCTTTTCCCAAAAATTTATCAGCTACGGTAGCAGGAAATATGATCGCCGCCAGGTCTATCACGGCTTTTGGGGTCATTTCGACCAGAGCCATAACTTCCCCGATCTCGCCGGGCGTCAGCTGCGGATGTATTTCAATTTCAAGACTTCGGAAGGGGAGAAGATCAAAGTGAAATTTGCCCTCTCGCCGGTGAGCATGGAAGGTGCGTTGCTGAATCTGCGTACCGAGACGCCGGGCTGGGATTTCGATGCCGTTCGTCGGCAGGGGCAGGACGCCTGGCGTAAAGAGCTGAGCAAGGTGCGGATCGAGGCGAGTCCCGCCGAAAAGACTAACATTTATACCTCGCTATACCATGCTTTTATCAACCCAACGGTCTACATGGATGTCGATGGATCCTACCGGGGACTGGATCAGCTGAACCACAAGGCGGACGGGTTCGTGAATTATACCACCTTCTCGCTTTGGGACACGCATCGGGCCCTGCATCCGCTGTTCAATATTTTGCAGCCCACGCGGAATGCCGATATGATCCGGAGCATGCTGGCGGATTACGAGCAAAGTGCCGAACATATGCTGCCCGTCTGGTTACATTATGCCAATGAGAACTGGTGTATGTCCGGCTATCATGCGGTATCCGTCATCGCCGATGCTATCGTCAAGGGCAATACGCCGTTCGATCCGAATAAGGCGCTCGATGCCTGTATCGTTACGTCGACCCGGCGCGGCTTCGAAGGGCTGGGTTCCTATATGGACAGGGGGTATATCCCGTCCGAAGAGAGCGGCAATTCGGTATCGACGACGCTGGAATACGCCTATGACGACTGGTGTATCGCCCAGGCGGCCAAAAAACTAGGGCGCATGGATGTCTATGCCACGTACAGCAAACGAGCGGAGAACTATAAGAATGTCTGGGACCCTTCCGTGCTGTACATGCGGCCACGTCTGGCGGATGGCAGCTTTCGCAAGGACTTCGACGTGCTGAGCACGGACGGGCAGGGTTTCATCGAGGGGAATGCCTGGAACTACAGTCTCTATGTCCCGCATGACCCGGCGACACTGATAAAGCTATACGGCGGTAACAAATCCTTTGTCCGGCATCTGGATTCGCTTTTCACCATGTACCTGCCGGATAAATACTTCGCCGAAACCGAAGACATCACCCGGGACGGCATCATCGGCAATTATGTCCATGGCAACGAGCCATCGCATCATGTGGCGTATCTGTACGATTGGACGGACCAGCCCTGGAAAACGCAGGAGCGGGTGCGGATGATCCTCAAAAAGGAATATGCGCCCACGCCGGACGGGCTGGGTGGCAATGACGACTGCGGGCAGATGAGTGCCTGGTATATCTTCACCGCCCTGGGTTTCTATCCGGTGGCGCCGGGGTCGGACCGGTACTATTTCGGCAGTCCCAGCGTGAATTCGGCGGTCCTGACGCTGGAGAATGGCAGGACCTTTAGCATCGAGGCCCGCGATCAAAGTGATAAAAACGTATATGTCAAGCAGATAACGCTAAATGGTCAACCCCTCAACCGGCTTTATATTACGCATCAGGAGATTATGGATGGAGGAAAACTGGTATACTTTATGAGTGGAAAGCATTAGGGAACTTTTACGTGATCTGTCTGCCGTCCGATAGGGCTTGCAGATATCGAAAAATTTATATATATTGTATAGGACGATTCGATATTTTCTCACTAAAATGTCCGTCATATGAAAAAGAGTATCCACCACATGCATGCCGGAGAAGCCGCAACCTCGATCCTGCTGGCGATCGGTTTTCTCGGGTTGGTTATGTTCTTATCGTATTTGTTTATTTCCGGTAATAGCTAAGGGCACCCGCGAAGCGTTGCTTCGCGGACACAAAAAAGCCACCTGCGAAACAGGCGGCTTTTTTTATTTAAAGGCGTTATGGAACCTGGTAGCTGCTGTTAAAGGCGCCATTGGTAACCACGACGCTATCGCTGGCGGCGGCATAAAGGACGCCGCTAAACGTGCCGGCGATATGGTGGCTGACGGTATCGAGGGAGCTAAGAGTGATATCGCCATGAGAGTCGTAATTGCCGGCATACGCAACGTATGTCACGCCGCGGCGATAATAGCTGAGACCCACTGCGCCGGCATAGGCCGAGGTATCTACAGAAGTAGCTTGGTTTACCGGAAAATTACTCGGAACAGCTACCTGGATCCTTGTCGTATCGCTGTTCGTTATACTGTCGCCCTCGACAATGATCTGAGGGGTAAGCGTTGTTACAAGCGCTGCAACCACATAGGATTTGGCGGAATAGGCCGATCCATTGACCGTAGCGGTCAGGGTCCCATCGGTCTGGTAGCTGCTGCTGTTGTTCTTGCTACAGCTTTCGAGTCCCAAAAGGGTAAGCAGGCTAAGAGCCATCACCGCCGCCAGAGAAAGACGTTTGCCGTTCATGGAGAAAAGAATTTTGGGCGAATTTATGCCTTGTAACCCAGATTGGCCACGCATTTCCCGGCGGATCGGTGAATTGAGCTGTTTTTGCGGTTGAAACCGGACTAGGGTTGAAGCGTATAGCTGGTGTTGAAGTTCCCATTAGTGACAACGATGCTGTCGTTGGCGCTGGCATAAAGAATGCCGGAGAAAGTGCCGGCGATCTTGTGGGCCGAGGTGTCCAGGGAGGTCACGGTGAAGGTGGCAAAACCGTTGCCGACGCTTGCGTCATAATCTTTGCCGTTGGTGAAGCCGTTTGTAAAATAGTCGACGTATGCCGATGTCGTGTCCGTAGTAAAGGATTTGCCCACAACGAATTGAGGATTCTGGTTCGGGAAGAACTGAAAGATACCGACTTCGAGGATGGACGTATCGTTCGACTTGACCGAATAACCGCCGACAAACCACTCGTTGGCGCTTTGGGAGAAGCCGCCCTGGACAACAATGGGATTGAAAGCCGTGCCGGCAACCGTTGCGCTCATGCCGCTGCTGGAAGAATTGTTGTTGCTCTTTTTGCAGCTGCTGGCCGTGAGGAGGGCGAAGATGGATGCTGAAGCGACGAGGAAAAGACCGATGCGTGTTTTTTTCATTTTTAGGTTTTTTGATTGAAGTATTGGATTTATTGCTGATAGCTATTGTTGAACTGGCCGATTGTGATCACGATGCTGTCCGGGACCCCGCTTACCGAGCCGTTTTGGGTCAGGACGCCATTGAATGTTCCCTGGATGAGGTGTTTTACCGTATCGATCGCGGTGACCGAATAATAGGCGGTACCCTTACCGCCCTGGAAGGCCGAATAGCTGGCATACGGTACATCGTTGCGGTGGATGACGTAATCGATCTCGGCAAAGGCATTGTCCTCGGTGCTGACGGTTGCATTCAGGGTCACGGGTGTGGCGATATAGACGGTGAGGAAAACGGTGTCGCCATTTACCGTCCCCACGCCGCCTACCTGGTAATAATTGGCGTATAGCCCGGCGGCCGTCTGAAAGGTATGAAAGGTCTTGCTGTTCACCCGCGCGGTTACACCGAAAGGATTGTTGTTGCTGTTGTTGCTTTTCGAGCATCCGGCTACGACAAGCCAAAGCCCGGCCATCGCTGTGAGCGCAAAGTGTGACGTCGTTTTAAAACGCATAGTTAAGCTAGTGATCCGCGGGCAAAACGCGACATCGGGCGTTTTATTGCCAAAGCATACCGCACTTTAGCTTAATTTTGCGGCGCGCATGTGTACCATTGCCCATATCACTTTACCGGAATTCCCGCTGCTGCTGGCGCCCATGGAAGACGTCAGCGATCCACCTTTCAGGGGTGTTTGCCGGACCTATGGGGCTGATCTGACCTACACCGAGTTCATCTCCAGCGAGAGTCTTGTCCGTGGGGCGATGCGGAGCCGGCGGAAGCTGGACATCTTCGAACGGGAGCGGCCCGTGGGCATCCAGCTGTATGGCGGGGATGAGGACAGCCTGGCGGAGGCGGCAGCCATTGTCGATGCCACCGATCCCGATCTGCTGGACATCAATTTCGGTTGTCCGGTAAAGGGCATCGTAGGGCGGGGTGCGGGTGCAGGGATGCTGCGTGATCCGGATCGGATGGTCCGGCTGACGACGGCCTGTGTCCGGGCGACCCGGCTTCCGGTGACGGTAAAGACACGGCTGGGTTGGGATGACCAGTCGAAGAACATCGTGGAGGTCGCCGAGCGGCTACAGGATGCCGGTATCCGGGCACTCGCGATCCATGGCCGTACGCGTTGTCAGCTGTACAAGGGGGAGGCGGACTGGGCGTTGATCGGCGCGGTGAAGAACAACCCAAGGATGCACATTCCCATCTTTGGCAACGGGGATATCGACAGTCCGCAAAAAGCGCTCGAGTACCGGAACCGGTATGGTGTCGACGGCATCATGATCGGCCGGGCGGCGATCGGCTATCCCTGGATCTTCCGCGAGATCCGTGGGTATATCGATACGGGACGTCTGATCCCGCCGCCTTCGGCGACGGAGCGGGTGGCTGTTTGCCGGCAGCATCTGCAGGCTGCGCTGGAGTGGAATGGCCCGATGCAGGGGTTGTATGAGATGCGCGGCCGCTATGGCCGGTATTTGCGGGGCCTGCCGGATATTGCCGGCTTTCTACAGCGGCTGGTGCGGCTCGCGGATGCGGCGGCGGTGCTGGAGGTGCTGGCCGAGATCGAAGCGCGCTATGGCGATCTGGTCACCGAAACGACCGCGGAGCTGGAGAATTATCATACGCATTGTACCCTGTAAGCTTTAACTTTGGGCACCCCAAATTTGGGCACCATTCAAAACTGTATATGTTACGAAAATTAACCCTGCTCGTGGCGGCGGCCTTTTGTGGTTTGACCGGCTTCGCGCAGAAGACCGTTACAGTCTACACGACTGCTGCCAACACCGACTTACGATTATCCGCGAGCGGAACCCTGAACTTCTCTCCCGGCCGTCAGCCGCTCGAGACCGAGCCGTTCGTCCTTGTAGACCCTTCGGCTTCATTCCAGCCGTTCCTGGGTATCGGCGGGGCGCTTACGGATGCCGCGGCCGAGACCTTTGCCAAATTATCTCCCGCCAAACAACAGGAGCTGCTCACCGCCTACTACGATACGGCTCGCGGTATCGGGTATACGCTGGCGAGGACCCATATCATGAGCTGCGACTTCTCCAGCGGCAGCTATAGCTATGTCACCGACAACGATGTCACCCTCAAAAGCTTCAGTGTCGCGCACGACGAAAAGTACCGTATCCCGCTGATCAAGGCGGCGTTCAAAGCGGCCGGCGGCCGGTTGAAGCTCTATGTCACGCCCTGGAGTCCGCCCGGCTGGATGAAGGATAACAACAGTGTCACCGGCGGCGGCAAGCTCAAACCCGAATACGCGCAGGCCTGGGCGAATTTCTATGTGAAGTTCATCAAGACCTACGAAGCCATGGGCATGCCCATCTGGGGTCTTTCGGTACAGAACGAGCCGATGGCCAAACAAAAATGGGAGTCTTGTATCTACACCGCGGAGGACGAGCGCAACTTCATTCGCGACTATTTGGGACCTACGCTAGCCAAAGCCGGCATGAGCGGCAAGAAGCTGATCGCCTGGGACCATAATCGTGATCTTGTCTATCAACGGGCCAGCACGATCCTGGAGGACCCGGCGGCCGCCAAATACGTCTGGGGCATCGGGTTCCACTGGTATGAGACCTGGACGGGCGGGCCGATGCTGTTCGACAATGTCCGGCTGACGCACGAGGCGTTCCCGGGCAAAGCCCTGCTTTTCACGGAAGGATGCAAGGAAAAGTTCTCCTTCGACAGCCTGCAGGCCTGGTCGCTCGGGGAGCGGTATGGCTATTCGATGATCAACGACTTCAACAGCGGGGCTACCGGCTGGACGGACTGGAATATTTTGCTGGACGAGAACGGCGGTCCGAACCACGTAGGCAACTTCTGTTTTGCACCGGTGCATTGCGATACCCGCAATGGTGAGCTGATCTATACCAATGCGTTTTACTATATCGGCGCGTTCTCCAAATTCGTCCGGCCCGGTGCGCATCGGATCGCGGTTTCAGCGAACAGGGTCGGGCTGCAAAGCACCGGGTTCATGAACAAAGACGGCAGCATCGTTGTCATAGTCATGAACACTACGGATCAGCCAATTGCCTATCATTTGATCCTCAAAGGACAGGAGACGGATACGCAGAGTTTACCGCATTCAATCGCTACATTAATTATCAAATAGATGAGATTTGTTTACTGGACTATCCTTGCTGCGGTGTTTTGCTGCGCCGCGTATAGTCCTGCCCGCGCGCAGAAGGAGAAGGACATTGCTACGTTTTGGCTGACCGACCCTGCTCATGGTGTTCTTTTTCAGCAACAGCCGGCGCAGACCTTTTCCAAAGAGAATGCCTTTCCACAGGACCCGGTGATCTCGATCGATGAGAAAAAGAAATACCAGCATATCGATGGATTCGGCTGGTGTCTCACCGGCGGCAGCGCGCAGGCCCTGATGAAGATGAGCCCGGCTGCACGTACGGCCCTGCTGCAACAGCTTTTCACGGCCGACGGCGATCATCTCGGATCGAGCTATCTGCGTGTTACTATCGGCGCCTCCGATCTCAACGAGCATGTGTTCTCCTACGACGATCTGCCCGCGGGGCAAACCGATACCGCGCTGGAGCATTTCGATCTGGGACCGGATAAGAAGGATGTGATACCGGTGTTGCAGGAGATCGTCGGGCTCAATCCGACGATCAAGATCCTGGCTACGCCCTGGAGTGCGCCCGTGTGGATGAAAGACAACCACGATACCCGCGGCGGCAGTTTGCTCCCCCAATACTATGGGGTCTATGCGCGGTATTTTGTGAAATACATTCTGGCGATGCAGCAGGAAGGGATCCGCATCGATGCCGTGACGCCGCAGAACGAGCCGTTGCATCCCGGCAATAACCCGAGCATGTATATGCCCGCGGCCGCCGAAGCGGAGTTCGTCAAACATCTCGGCCCCGCTATCAAGCAGGAACTGCTGGATACCAAGATCATCGTCTACGATCACAACTGCGACCGGCCGGATTATCCGATCTCCATCCTCAAGGACCCGGAGGCCAATCAATATGTCGATGGATCGGCGTTCCACCTGTATGCCGGCCCCATCGATACGCTTAGCAGCGTACACGATTCATTCCCCGATAAGAATGTCTATTTCACGGAGCAATGGGTGGGAGCCCCCGGTGATATGCTGCGGGATGTCGACGAGCATGTGCGGAAGCTCATCATTGGCGCGACGCGCAACTGGTCCCGGACCGTCATCGAATGGAACCTGGCCTCGGACCCGCATTATGAACCGCATACGGACCGCGGCGGCTGCGATCGCTGTCTGGGCGCGCTGACCATCGACGGCGATTCGGTGAAGCGCAATCCGGCCTATTATATCGTCGCCCATGCCGCGAAATACGTGATACCCGAATCATCGCGGATCGCCTCCAACTCCGACGACCAGCTGCCCAATGTCGCTTTCCAGACGCCGCGGGGCCGCGGAGTGCTCATCGTGCTAAACAACACGGGTGCGCCCAGGGGCTTTACAATAGAATTCCATGGCCGGCGCCTCCATGAGACCCTCAATGCCGGGGCCGTCGCGACGTATGACTTCAGCATTAACTTATGACCGCTTTTGTCGGCCCTTCGGGCGGCGAGCCTCCGGCTCGCCTAGGGCAGCGTCATCCCGTCGTAGAACCGCCATTTCGTGGTATAGTCTTTATCCAGCGGCAGGTGAAGCAGGATGGCCCGGATCATTTCGACGGGCATGGCATTCAGCTGCAGAATGGAGTCATGGTATTGTTTATAGGTCATCTTCCCGCTGTCCACCAACTCTTTCTTTAACGCATAGAACTGGCGGCCGCCGGTGAGATAGGCTAACTGGTACAGGGGAGGGTAGTGATCGGCAAAGGACCGGCGGACTTCGCCCGCCGCATTGGCCCGCTCGTGACCGACGCGGTCCACCAGGAAATCGATACATTGTTCAGGTGTCCATTTGCCCAGATGATAATTGAGCGAAAAGATGATCCGGGCGCACCGGTGCATGTGCCAGAACAGCATCCCGACGCGGTCTTCGGGTGTCTGGGGGAATTTGAGGTCCCATAGCAGCAGTTCCCAGTAAAGCGACCAGCCTTCGGTCCAGAAGCCGGAGCCGAAATCCCGATAGGTGCGATGACGGGTGTTCATGAAGGCCTGCAGGTTGTGACCCGCAATGAGCTCATGGTGCACCGTGGCGCGGGACAGATAGGGGTTGTTGCCGCGCATGCTCATGAGCTTGTCGTCCTCTTCCATGGTATTGGTGGGGTAGGAGATGCTGATCTCGTTGCCGCCGGTAAAGAAAGGGTTGACGAGCTGCCGTTCGGGCGTCATCATGATCATGCCCCAGGTCTCTTCCGCCAGGGGCGGGATGGTCACGAGGTCGTGTTTTTTAAGAAAGTCCACGGATTCGTTAAACAACCGCAAGATCATTTCCGGTTGCTCACCGGGAGGAACATAGGCATTCTTTACCTTCTCCAGCGCCGCTTTCCAATTATCGCCGAACCCCATGTCGTGCGAGGCTTTCAGCATCTCTTTGTCGCACCAGGCAAATTCTTTGTTTGCGATATCGATAAGCTCTTCGGGGCTGTAGGGGATCATTTCGTATTTCAGTTGGCGGATCAGCTCGGCACGGCCCACGGGATGGCCCACGATACCGCTTTTGTCGTTTGCCGCGAATCGATTGTTCTTTTGGTTGAACTGCCCGGCATAACTGGCGAGCGCGCTATCCAGCTCTTTATACGTTTTGGGCATCCACCACGTAAAAAGCGGATCATAGCCATTGTAAAACTCGTAGATATCGGTGATAGAACGCCGGAGATCGGCGATCACCAGACCCGCTTCGTAAAGGGCATCCATGTCCATGCTCGAGTCGGTTTTGAGCTGGCGGTCGAGTGTCCGGATCGTTTTTGTCGCGTCGAACCAGTTTTTGGCCAGCGCCTCGGAGTTCAGCACATGTCCGCGGCGGCGGAGCTTCTCCGTGGCATAGATGCTGTCGGCAAAAGGGAACCAGTGGCTGATCTTTTTATATTCCGTCGCTTCTTCGGCGGAAGCCCGCAGCTTTTCTTTGAGATCGCGTTTGAAGAGGATGTAGTCGACCTTGCATTCCTGTGACAGGGAGTTGAAATCGAGGGCCTCCGTTTTGCCCAAATATTCTTGATAAAGCGAGTCGAAACGGGCGCGGACTTCGAGCGACGCTCCTTCGATGCCGCCATAGCCCTGGTAGCGGCTACCATAAAAGGTGCTCGTGTAAAAACGCGTCAAGGCACGCCAATCGGCCTCATAGTTCTGCATCAGGCTGGGCATCTCCTGGCAGGGAACATACGGATCGGGCGAGATCTGGGCATGACCAGTGGTCGCACTAAGCACGATGCAGGCCATCAGTGAGGCGGCGATGTTCAGGAGTTTTTTCATAAGCTTTGGTGATTAGAGGATTAAGGTAAATCTTTTATCCACACGGTGGACACGGGTGGCGGCGGCGGCGTATGGTTTGATTCGTCCGGTGAGGCCGTCACGGGCAGGCGGTTTAGCCGGGCATAGTTAGGCACGGCCACGAGCGGGCTGCCGTCGGCCCATGTGCCTTTTATCGCCATGATGCCGTGTAGAAAATTGCCTTCCCATTCCAGGTGGAGCGGTCCATTGCCGATGGTCTTGTCGATATTGCCGTTATCCGCCTTCTCGACATTGTAAAGCAGCGGACCATAACGCATGGCGACACGACCGCGATCGGCTTCGATCTTTTCGCTGGCCTTTACCCGCTGGATCGTCATGGGCAGCTCGAAGTCGACCCTGTCGCCTTTTTTCCAGGTCCGGCGAATGACGGCATAGCCGCGCCGGATCTCCGGTGTCAGCGGTTGGCCGTTTACCGTGAGCGATTTTAGGCCGTTGATAGTGGTATCGGGGATATAGAGCTCGCTGGTGGTACGATTGGGAACGCGGATGTACAAGGTAAAGGTTTTGGTTTCCCTGGGGTTTACCGTGAGGGCTACCTTTCCGCTCCAGGGATAGTCGGTCTTTTGGGTCATTTCGACGTCGGTGCCTGCAACCTTTTCGATCTTCATCGTGCTGCCGATAAAGAGGTTGACATAAAGACCGTCATCGCCACGGACATAGGTCCAAGTAGGCATCATCAGCAGCGTGCGGGGGATATTGCCTACGCAGCAGGGACACACATGCCAGGCGTAGCGGGGCTGCGATGTCGTGAGTGCATTGGTGTACAGGAAGTCTTTGCCGTCGAGGGACAGCGAACCCAATAACGCGTTGTACAGCGTCTCTTCGTAGAGATCGGCGTAGCGGGCGTCGTGGTAGGCGAGATTCATCTTGTATTCGAAGAAGATCAGGCCGCAGCTGGAACAGGATTCACAATACGCATTGTTGCGCAGCGAATAGTCGGGGCCGAATCCTTCGGAGGTCTCGCCGCTGCCGATGCCGCCGGTGATGTAATACTTTCGGTTGACCATATCGTCCCACAGCGAGAGCACGGCGCTCTGGTAGTCTACGTCGCCGGTTTCCGCGGCTACGTCCGCCATGCCCGAATAGGTGTAGGTAGCGCGTACGGCGTGTCCCACGGCCTCGTATTGTTCCTGTACCGGCACCCGGCTTTGATCATAATCGCTGCCGCCGTGGCGGTTGTCGAGCAGGAACTTGGCCAGCCGGATATAGGCATCGCCGTGTCCCTGGCCTTCCATGTCGTTGACGAAACGCCCGAACCGAACGAGGGCCTGTTCCATCTCCTGGTGGCCGTCGAACCAGGCGATCTTGCCGGGGCCGATGTTGGCGACCCAGCAGTCGGCCAATTTCTTGGCGGCATTGTAGAGGCGCTTGTCGTGCCCTTCGGTGAGGGTGTAATCATTGATAGCAGATTCAATAAAATATCCAGCCGTGTAGCCTTCGTGGTTGCCACGGGATTCCGGCGACCAGCGGTGATGCCATCGACTCGTATCGCGCAACGTCCAGGCCGTTTGGAGATAGCCGTCGGGTTCCTGAGCCGCCAGAATGATCGGTATCCATCGTTCCAGTGTTGCTTTCATCTTCTCCTGCGCAGCAATGATCTCCTTATCGCCTTTGGGGTCGACCATGAGGGCTTCGCACATGGCTTCCACCGTTTGGTGGACCCAGGCGTTGGAGAAGACATAGCCTTTGTGTTTGCCGTGTGGTTCGCCGCGCAGCGCTTTGCCGGCTTCGATAAAATTATCGAGCCCGCCCTGGCCGGTGGTGAGATCGGTGCGTTCGCACTGGGCGATGCAGTAGGGTATCCAGTTCACGATGATGGCCTTGGCGCGATCGTTCCAGAGCTTGCTGTCGATGCTATAGTGTTTGGTATAGACGACGTCGAGCCGTTTGGCCGGCGGTGGGTTGACGACCTTCACCCGCACCTTGCCGCTGGTATGCAGCTCGCCCTGCCAGGCGGTGAACTGCAGGGTGTATACGCCGGGGGTTTTGAAGGCGGCTGTGGTAGTTGCGTTGCCTGCATCCGCGATGGTCACCATTGTCGCCGATTGTCCGGGGTTCGCCTTCGCAGTGGCCGGGCCACTCGTCGTCACGCCGGGGCCGCTGATGGCCGTCCATTGTGTGCGGGTGATGGGGTGAATGCTTTTGATACTTGCGCTGAGATAGGTCTTGCCATCGAGCATCACGTCGCGATCCGTGCCTGCGTCGACCACCGGCGCCACCGGTGCGCAGTGTTCCGATTCGGCGACGGTCCATTCCAGCAACGTCACGTCGTAGCGATCGGAAGAATCCATTGTGATCCGGAGCCTGGTCGTGGTGATCTCGTCGAATGTCGTCGTATTGAAGGTTCGGTTGACGAGCCCGAGCCCCTGTGCATTGCGTACCGGCTGGAATGTCTTCCCGTCCCAGTATTCGATCTGGTAGCTTCCCGGCAGTTTGGCGGTATGTTCATAATCCCACCATAATGTGGCGATCTGCCGGGTGGTGATGGGTTGCGGCCATTGGTATTCTACCCAGGCATTGGCCTGGCGATGTAGCGACCGGAACCAGCCATCACCTTCGCTGGCGGCGGTGTCGCCGTCGTTGAGGGTGGTGAGGGCCGCACCGGGGCGGCCGGAGGTCGTGGCTCTTGCGACGATGGCCAGGTTAGCGGGCGTTGCCGCCTGTGCGGTCGATGGCGTTTGAGCCGCGGCGGGCTGTTGTGCGGCGAGGGGCGTCCGGGCGATCAATGTCAGGACGAAGCCCAATAACAGGAAACTTACGGAAAAACGGCGGTGCCTCATATGTGGTCGGCTTTTAAGCGCTAAATATAAGCGTTGCCAGGGTTTTCCGGTGACCATTATTTCACCGAAACCCACTGGTTTTTGACCTTTAAAGGATGACGTCTCGTGATCCAGGATGCGCGGCAGCTCGAAATAACTATATTTGGCCCCAACAAAAAGCGTCTCATGAAATTGGGGTTTATCGGCGTGGGTAATATTGCGGCGGCGCTCATCGAAGGATTTTCGACGCCGGGGGCGAGCGGGCCGGGGGCGGTATCAGTGGCCGCCGAGCCAGGCGATCTCGAGCTTTTTCTTTCCCCGCGGAATGAAGCCCGGTCGAAGGCCCTGGCAGCGCGGTATCCCCGGGTCACGCGGCTGGAGAGCAACCAGGCCGTGCTGGACCGGAGCGAGGTCGTGATCCTCAGCGTGCGGCCGCCGGTGGCGGCGGAGGTATTGGGCGCGTTAAAATTTCGCGCGGATCATATCGTGGTCTCGCTGGTCGCCTTGCTGAAATACGCCGATCTCGCGACGCTGGCCCGTCCCGCGATGGCCGTCAGCCGGGCGATCCCGATGCCCGCGGCGGCGAAACTCAACTGTCCGATCGCGTTATATCGCCCGGCGCCCGTGGTGGAACAGCTGTTCGCGCGGGTAGGCGAGCCGCTCGTGGTGGACGATGAACCACAGTTGCATGCCTTGTGGACGCTCACGGGGCTGATCACACCGTTCTATGATCTGCTGGGCGCACTGAGCGGATGGGCCATCGAACATGGCGTTGCACCGCACACCGCCAATGCCTATACCGCGCATCTTTTTCAATCGCTGGCGGCGCTGGCGCAACTCGATCCCGGCGCGGGCTTTCCGGCATTCGCGCAGCATGCCGCCACGCCGGGCGGTCTCAATGAGCAGGCCGGCCGTGAGATCCGCAAAAGCGGCGCGCACCAGGCCTGGATCGAAGCCGCGGATCGGCTGTTACCAAGATTTGGGTGAGCCGCCGCCGGCTCATGGTTTTGTCGCGGAACCGAAACAATGCCTGTATCGAAACCGGACACCTCGCAGCTTCAAACCGGCCGCAACTAATTGATTAGGAGTTCCGCAAAAAACCGGCATTTTCCGTGTGGGGATATTGCAAACCCACCTTTCCCATGTTCAAAAACTATCTCAAGACGGCCTGGCGCAATCTTTGGAAGACCAAGGTCTATTCTCTGATCAACATCATGGGGCTGGCCATCGGCATAGCTGCCTCTATCGTGATGCTGCTCTTCGTCTTCTATGAGCGCAGTTTCGACCGGATGCATCACAAGAACATTTACCGGCTCAACGAAGTGCAGAAATTTCCGGGCATGGTAGCTTCACAGAAGGTGGGATTGTCGATGTTCCCCATGGGGCCGACGATGAAGAACGAGTTTCCACAGATCCTGCAGTATACGCATATACGCTGGTACGACAAATACCAGATGACATTCGGGGAACAGCGGCTATATCTGCCGCACGTGTTCGCGGTGGACACTTCCTTTTTCAACATGTTCGATTTCCCGCTGGTAAAAGGCGACCGGGCCACGGCGCTGCAAAACCCCAATAGCATCGTCCTTACGGAAAGCGCCGCCCGCCGGCTATTTGGCAACACCGACCCCATGGGCAGGACGATCACGCATTATGCAGGTGACACCGTCCTGTTCAAGATCACGGGTGTCATGGCCGATGTGCCCGAGAACTCGCAACTTCAATTCGATGCGCTCGCTTCTTTTAGTACCTGGATGAAGCCCGACTGGAATAACAACTGGGGCGGTAACTGGCTGGATACCTATTTCGAGCTGGCGCCGGGTACCAATGTGGCCGCGCTGGAAAAGAAGTTCCCGGACTATCTCAAAAAACATCTACAGGGCGACAACTGGAAATATTATGAGCTCTTTCTCCTGACATTGAAAGCCGTGCATGCCCATGCCGCCGATATCGGTTTGGATTATCTGAACTTCGAAAAATTCGACAGCAGCTATACCAATATCTTCTCCGTGATCGCGCTGATCGTGCTGGCGATCGCCTGCATCAACTTTATGAACCTCTCCACGGCGCGTTCCGCGGAAAGGGCCAGGGAAGTGGGGATCCGCAAATCCATCGGGGCGCTCCGGCGGCAGCTGGGCATGCAATTCCTGAGCGAGACGGTCCTGCTGGCCTTGCTGGCGCTGGCCCTCGCGATGGTCTTATTGTGGCCGGCGATCCTTTATGTGGATGCGCTTAGCCGGCGACACCTGGAGATCGTGCTTCGGCAGAATACCTGGACACCGCTCGCGGTAGTCGCAGGGACCATCGTCGTCGGTATCGTTTCGGGCCTTTATCCGGCCGCCTATCTCTCTTCGTTCCAGCCGGTGAAGGTTTTGAAGGGTCTGCCGCAATTGGGCAGGAACAAAGGGATGCTGCGCAATGTCCTCGTCGTCGGTCAGTTTGCGAGTGCGATCTTTTTGATCATCAGCACCATTTTCGTGCTGCGACAGCTCTATTTCATGCGACACAAAGACCCCGGTTTCGACCGGGACCAGGTAGTGAACATCACACTCGACAGGGTGACATCCGCCAAATACGATCTGGTGAAACAGCTGCTGTTAAAAAATGCCGCTGTGTCCGCGGTCACGGGAGCACAGGATATATTGGGTAGTCATCTCGACCAGAGCGGGGTGGGCTTTATGGGCAGCGGTCCGATACGCAACCTGGCGACTACACGGCTTATCGTAGACCCCGATTATCTCCGGCTCTACAAGATAAAGCTGGTAGCGGGACGTGATTTCTCGTCCGACATAAAGGACAGCGGGAGCGGCAGAGAGTACATCATCAACGAAGCGCTGGCGGATGAATTGCTCAAGGACGAGAAGGGGAAATCGAGGGAATGGCTCATCGGACGGCATTTTGGTTTCGACTCCGCCGGGTATATCGTCGGCATCGCCAAAAATTTCAACTTCAATTCGCTGCACAATAAGATCGAGACGATGTTCCTTTTCAATTGCACCCAATGCGGTTTCTCCGATATATCGGTAAAACTCAAGGGGGGAAAGACCAATGAGGCGGTTGCGTATATCCAGTCGACCTGGAGACAAGTCTTTCCCGAGCATCCCCTGGAGTATGAATTCCTCGACGATCATTTCAACGAAGTTTACCGGAGCGATGAGCAGGTCGGCAAGATCGTGGGTATCCTGGCCGGTCTGGCGATCTTTATCTCCTGTCTCGGCTTATTCGGTCTGGCGGCTTATGCCGCGGAGCGACGCGTCAAGGAGATCGGTATCCGAAAGGTCATGGGCGCTTCCATTAACAGCATCGTTGCGCTGTTGTCGAAACATTTCTTCCGGCTGGTATTGCTTGCCAACGCGATCGCGTGGCCGATCGCTTATTTTGCCATGCACCGGTGGTTGGAGGACTACGCGTATCGCATTCCCCTCAGCTGGTGGGTCTTCGCCCTTGCGGGCGTCGTGGCCCTGGGCATCGCGCTGGCGACGGTGAGCATCCTGGCGGTACGGGCGGCTGTGGCCAACCCGGTGAAATCGTTAAGAAGCGAATAGCCGCGTCGCCGGCGAGGTCTAATGTCTGGCCTTCGGCCGATCAGCCACCGGCCGATCAGCCTTCGAGGCCGGCCTTAAATTCTTTATGCTCCTTATGCGCCTGCGCTATCTCGTATTCCAGTTCGGGATCGATGTTCTGCTGCTCGACCTTACGTGCTTTTTCCATGAGCTCCTCATGATGATCCTGCAGCCACTGCAATTGTTTCTTGCCATAGGACATCTTGGTGAACAGCACATACAGCACCGGCACGATGAAGATGGAGATGCCCGATGAAGCGATCATCCCGCCCAGTACGGTAACGCCGATGGTATTCCTGGAAAGGCCGCCCGCACCACTGGCCAGCACCAGCGGCATGACGCCCAGGATAAAGGCCATCGAGGTCATGAGGATGGGCCGGATACGCAGCCGGGCCGCCTCGAGCGTAGACTTGATGAGCTCTTCCCCGCGGTCGACGCGGATCTTGGCAAATTCCACGATGAGGATCGCATTCTTGGCGGACAGCCCGATGAGCGTGATCAGCCCGATTTGCGCATAGACATTGTTGCTAAGCGATGGTGCGATGCTCAGCGCCGCGATGGCGCCGAAGGCGCTGATAGGCACGGCCAACATCACGGCCAGCGGCACCGACCAACTCTCGTATAAAGCCGCGAGGAACAGGAAGACAAAGATGATACAGAACAGGAAGATATACACGGTCATCGAGCCGGCCTTGATCTCCTCGTAGCTGAGTCCGGAGAAATCGTAGGTATATCCGCGGGGAAGATATTTTGCTGCCAGCTTCTTCAGGTCATCCAGGCTCTGCCCGCTGCTATAGCCAGGTGGGATGGAACCATCGACCTCCGCGGATCGGAAGATGTTGAAGTGCGTGATCAGCGGCGCCGCCTGCGAAGGCTTATAGCTGATGAGCGTACTCAAGGGCAACATCGAATCGCGGGAATTCCGGACGTAGTACTTGTCCATGTTCCCGATCAACGCGCGGTAGGAGGTGTCGGCCTGCATCACCACGTGATAGGTCCGGTCGTAGAGCGTGAAGTTGCCGATGAACAGGCTGCCCATGTAAGCCTGCATGGTCTGGAAGACCTGGGTGATATCCACCCCCAGCTTTTGGCATTTGTCCCGGTCGACAGTAAGGTCATAGCTGGGCGTATGCGCCGAGAAATAGCATACGGCCGTCGAAGTAGATGGATTCTTTTTCGCTTCCGCCACAAACCTGTTCACTGCTTTTTCGAAAGCATAGATATCATCGGTGGAACTGCCTTGCTCGATCTGGAAGGAGAAACCCGCCGAAATGCCGACACCGCGGATCGGCGCCGGCTGTATGACGTGGATCGAGGCATTTTTTATCCCCGCCGCTGCGAATTTTTTGTACAGGACGTTGGAAATGCCCGGCCATTGTGTTTCCGGTGTCGTACGCTGGTCCCAGGGGGTAAGCATCACAAAAAAGGAGCCGGCATTCGAGGTCGCGCCGCCGTTGAGGATATTGAAGCCCGAAACGGCCACATAATGGAGGATGCCCGGTGTTGTGTTTACGACCTTCATCATCTTTTCCATGACGTCCACACTCTGGGTCGTCGCACTGGCATCCGCCAGCTGGAAAGTGATGAACACCCGGCCGCCGTCTTCGGTGGGCACAAAACCGGAAGGTTTGGTCCGGAAAAGATAAAAGGTGCCGACACAGATCGCCGCCAGCACAAGCACGGTAATGCCCGAATATTTGATGGCGCGGCGGACGCCATGGACATAACGGAAGGTTAACTTGTCGAATCCTCGTTCGAACGCGGCGAAGAATTTGTCCACCCAGTTCTTTTTCTTATGCGGGTTATGCGGCTTCAGCAGCAGGGTACAAAGCGCAGGTGTCAACGAAAGGGCGATAAACGCCGAGATGATCACCGAAATGGCGATGGTGATGGCAAATTGCTGGTACAGCCGGCCCACGATACCCGGGATGAATCCCACGGGTACGAAGACAGCGGCGAGGATCAGGGCGATCGCCACAACGGGCGCGGAGATCTCCTTCATGGCCTGGTAAGTGGCCTCTTTCGCGGACATATGCTGCTCATCGATATAATGCTGCACCGCCTCGACAACAATTATGGCATCGTCTACGACGATGCCTATCGCCAGTACGAAGCCGAACATCGTGAGGGTATTGATCGTGAAGCCGAGGGGAATGAAGAAGATAAAGGTACCCAGGATAGACACCGGGATGGCGAAGATCGGGATGATCGTGGATCGCCAGTTCTGCAGGAACAACAATACGACGAGCGCCACCAGCGCCAGGGCCTGCAGCAGGGTCTTTTCCACTTCTTGCATCGAGACGCGAATGATCGTGATGGCTTCGAATGGAACTATGTAGTCTACGTCGTTCGGAAAAGACTTTTTGAGCTCCGCCAATTTTGCATAGACCGCGTCGGCCGTCTGCAGGGCATTGCTGCCCGGCGCCTGGTAGATCATCAGGAACGAACATCGGTGGCCATCCACGAAGGCATTGCTGCTAAACGTGAATTTGCCGAGCTCAACCCGCGCCACGTCTTTGAGATAGACCATCGCACCCGTTTTGGGATTGGTCTTGACGACGATCTTTTCGTAATCCGCGGGCTTGTCGAGCATGCTATTGACGAGGATATTGAGCTCATAGGACTGGGCGGAATGCTGCGGTGGCGCGCCGGCCGAACCTGCAGCCACATACTGGTTTTGCGCATTGATGGCGGCGGACACATCCGCGGGCGTGATATGGTAAGACGCCATCTTTTGCGGATCCATCCAGATACGCATGGCGAACTGGTCCGTCCTGGCGCTCACATCACCGACGCCCGGCACGCGCAGGATGGCATCCTGGATGAACACGCTGGTATAGTTGTCCAGGAAGGTGATATTATGCGAACCCTTGGGGGAATAGATCGCCACCAGCAGCAGTTGGTCGGGGTTGCTGGCGCGCACATTGAGGCCCAGCTTGCTGACGACGGAAGGCAATAACGGCGATGCTATCCTTTCCCGGTTCTGTACGTTGAGCGCAGACACATAGACATTCGTTCCTACTTTGAACGTCACCCGGACGTTCACGCCGCCGCTATTGGTGCTCGTGCTCGTCATGTATTCCATGCCCGGCGTACCGTTGACTTGCTCCTCGATGGGAATGGCCACCGTTTGCTCCACCGTTTGCGCGTCGGCGCCGGTATAGCTGCCGTAAATGGAGACACTGGGCGGCGAGATATTCGGGTATTGATCCACCGCCAGATTGAAAATGGAGATCACCCCCGAGATCACCAGCACCAGCGAGATCACGATCGCTGTAACAGGCCGCTTGATAAAAGTGTTTGCAATCATCCTTCCAGTGGTTTATGCTGATCGCGGGATTTTGCCAGTTCGTATTCGAGTTCCGGGTCGATATTCTCGGCCTCGACCTTTTTGGTCTTTTCCATGAGCTCTTCATGATGCGCCTGGAGCCAGTCCAGTCTTTCTTTACCATAACTAAGACGGGTGATGACCACGTAGAGCACGGGCACGATAAAGATCGCAATGGTTGAAGCGGCGGTCATCCCGCCGAGTACGGTGTAGCCGATGGTCCTTCTCGCCACGGCGCCCGCGCCGGTAGCCAGCACCAAAGGTAAGACGCCCAAAATGAATGCCAGGGAGGTCATGACGATCGGCCGCAACCGGAGCTTTACGGCATCGAGCGTGGATTGGATAAGCTCTTCGCCGCGGTCTACCCGCACCTTGGCAAACTCCACGATCAGGATGGCGTTCTTCGCCGCCAGACCGATGAGCGTGATGAGACCGATCTGGGCATAGACGTTATCGGTAAGACTCGGTACGAGCCAAAGGGTGAAGATCGCCCCGAAGGCGCCCACCGGAACGGCCAGCAGGACCGAGAAGGGAACGGACCAGCTTTCGTAAAGTGCGGCCAGGAACAGGAAGACGAATGTGATCGAGAACAGGAAGATATAGATCGTGGTCGAACCTGCCCGTATCTCCTCGTAGCTAAGTCCGGAGAATTCATAGTTATATCCTTCGGGCAGCACTCTGCCGGCAATGGCGATGAGCGAATCGGTTGCCTGGGTGCTGCTATAACCCGTCTGCGGGGCGCCGTCGATCTCCGCGGACCGGAAGATGTTGAAATGCTGGATGAGCGGTGCCGTTTCCGTGGGCGTATAGGTACACAGGGTGCTGAGCGGCACCATCGTGCTGTCCTGGTTGCGGACATAGTATTTGTCCATATCGCTGATCAGCGCCCGGAAATTGGTGTCCGCCTGCACCACCACGTGGAAGGTGCGGTTGTATTCGGTAAAATCATTGATGTAAAGGCTGCCCATGAACGCCTGGATCGTCGTAAAGACATCGCCGACATTGACCCCCAGCTTCTCGCATTTCTCGCGGTCCACCTTTAGGTTATAGCTGGGCGTATTGGCGGTATAAAAGCTGAAGGCGCCCGTGATAGCGGGGTTACTGTTCGCCTCGGCAACGAATTTACCCACGACCCGCTGGAAAGCCTGGAGGTCATCGGTAGTGGTCCGTTGTTCGATCTGCATGCTAAAGCCCACCGTTTCGCCCACACCGGGGATAGGGGAGGGAGGGATCACCTCGGCATTCGCATTCCGGATGCCGGCGTCGGCGATCCTTTTGTTCAGCACATCGATGATGCCGGGTACCTGCTCGCTCTCTTTGTTCCGTTCGTCCCAGGGCTCGAGCTGGATATAGATCGTCCCGGCGTTGGAATTGGAAGCGTTGTTAACGACGTTGAGGCCGGAGAGGGCGGCATAGTGCGCCACGCCGGGCGTATGTGTCACAACATCCATGAGCTTGTTCATCACGTCCACGCTCTGGGCGGTGGAGGATGCCGGCGGAAGCTGAAAGGTAACATACAGGCTGCCGTCGTCTTCGGAAGGAATAAAGCCCGTGGGCTTTTTCATGAACAGGAACCAGGCGCCGATACAGATCACGACCAGCAGGACGATGATCCACCGGAAGCCCCTGATGCTCCTGTCTACGCCATTCTTGTACCGCTCCGTGAGCTTGTCGAACCAGTGGTTGAAATGATCGAAGGCCTTGCTCAGCCCCCGTTTCTTTTTCTTCGGATCGGTGGGTTTCAGCAGCAGCGTACACAAGGCGGGTGTCAGCGACAAGGCGATGAAGGCGGAGAGGATTACCGAGATGGCGATGGTAATGGCAAACTGCTGGTACAGCCGGCCAACGATGCCGGGGATAAAGCCCACCGGCACGAAGACCGCCGCCAGGATAAGGGCGATGGCTACCACCGGCGCGGAGATGTCCTTCATGGCCACATAGGTGGCTTCCTTGGGCGACATCCCTTCGTGATCCATATGGTGCTGTACGGCCTCCACTACTATAATGGCATCGTCTACGACGATGCCGATAGCCAGCACGAAGCCGAACATCGTAAGGGTATTGATCGTAAAGTTCAGCGGATAAAAGAAAATGAAGGTTCCGATGATCGACACCGGGATCGCCAGGATCGGGATCAGCGTAGAGCGGAAACTTTGCAGGAAGACGAATACCACGATCACCACGAGCCCAAGGGTCAGGAACAAGGTGCGGACGACATCTGCCATCGAGACCTTCACCACGGTAACGGCCTCGAAGGGAATGGAGTATTCGACATCGGCAGGGAAGTTCTGGCGCAGGAGCGCCAGCTCTTTGTAGATGCCATTGGCCGTCTCGAGGGCATTGCTGCCCGGCGCCTGGTAGACGCGCAGGATCGAGGCGCGATGCCCGTCGACGAAGGAGTTACTGCTGAAGGTAAACTTGCCGAGCTCGACCCTTGCCACGTCCTTGAGATAGACTAGTTCGCCTCTTGCCGGGTTGTTCTTGACGATGATGTTCTCGAACTCGGATACTTTACTGAGGCGCCCGTTCACGAGGATGCCGATCTCGAATGCCTGCGCCTTGGATTGCGGCGGGACACCGGCGGAGCCTGCGGCGACCTGTACGTTCTGGGCATTCAGCGCATTGATGATATCCTGCGGCATCAGGTTGTGCGACGCCATCTTCTGCGGGTCCATCCACACGCGCATGCTGAAGTCATCCGTGGACCGGGAGATGCTGCCCACGCCCGGTACACGCAGCAGCGCGTCCTGGACAAAGATATTGGTGTAGTTGTCGAGGAACGTGATGTCGTGCGAGCCCTGGGGCGCGTAGACGGCGATCATCATGAGCTGACTGGGGTTTATCGCGCGTACGGTCACACCGAGGCGGCTGGCCACTGCGGGCAATAGGGGGTTGGCGATGCTCACGCGGTTCTGAACGTCCAGGGTGGCGATATCAACATTGGTTCCGATATTGAACGTGACGTTCATCGACAGCAAACCATTGTTCGTGCTGTTGCTCTGCATGTATTCCATGCCCGGGCTGCCGTTGACCTGCTCCTCGATGGGCGTGGCCACGGTCTGTTCGACCGTTTGCGCGTCGGCGCCGGTAAACTGTGCGTTCACCTGGACCACGGGCGGCGTGATATCGGGATATTGGTCGATCGGCAGGGTCAGGATGCAAATGGCGCCGGCAATCACCAGTACGATGGAGACCACCATGGCAGTTACCGGACGCTTGATAAAGGTATTCGCAATCATACGAGAAGATGAAAGTTATTTTTTTGCAGGGCCTTCCTTTGCGGGCCCTGCGTTGATCCGGGAGTTCTCGTGGATCGCCTGAACGCCATCCAATACGATGCGGTCGCCGACATCGATCCCCGATTTGACGATGACATTGGGGCCGACGGTCTGTCCCAGCTGTACCTTTTTCTGGAACGCGCGAAGCTCAGGTGTTTGAGCCGGATCCGCGCCTTTCCTGCCTGCTGAATCGCCTTTGGTCTGCAGCACGGTATCTTTTGCTATGAATACGAAGTATTCACCCATCTGCTCCACTACGGCCCTGCTGGGGACCACGATCTGTGGCGCCGGGTCCTGGTTGTGCACCCGGACGACCGTGCTCATACCCGGGCGAAGGATGCCATCCGGGTTGGGAAAGGCGAGGCGGATGTCGATAGCGCCGGTTTGCGGGTCTACGGCCCGGTCGATGAACAGGATCTTACCCGGATGCGGATAGAGCTGTCCGTCGGGCAGCAGAATGGTAAAAAGCGAGTCGATCGATTTTCCCTTTCCTGCCTGCAGCTCCTCGAAATGCGGTAGCTGTGCTTCGTTCACGAGGAAATCGACGCCCATGGGATTGTCGGTGGAAATGGTATTGAGAACGGTGGTACCCGGAGTCACGAGATTGCCGATCCTCACCTGCGAGATACCGATGGTGCCGTCGAAAGGCGCATAGATATTGGCATAGGAGAGATTGGTCAATGCCGTCTTGAGTTGCTGCTGGGCCGCCACCACCGAGTCCTTCGCGTTCTGCAATTGGATGCTCGCGTGGTCAACAAGCTGGGTCGCGATTGCTTTGTATTTAGCCAGGTATTGATACCGGTCGTAATCCTGCTGCACCAGCCTGAGGTTGCCCGAATCCACCCGTAGCGTGGCCCTGGCCTGGTCCACCGAGGCCTCGTACAGGCGCATGTCAAGCCGGTAAAGCAGCTGACCTTTGTGTACATGCGAGCCTTCGGTAAAATCGATGGAGGTGATATACCCGGTCACCTGGGCCGTGAGGCTCACCTGGCTGACCGCGACCGTGGTGGAAGGATATTTATCATAATAAACAACAGGCCGTGCAGCTACCGTCATCAGGTTGACGGAAGTGGGCGGAGTGGGCGGAGTTGGCTTCGGCTTGCAGGAGAAAACCGCGAGGCAGAAGGCAAAAACCAGGATCGATGCCAGTCTATTCATACCAGTGATTATAATGTTAATTAGGGTTTTATTTTATCGTGATGATTCCCATGGCCTTCTCCAGGTCGATCTTGCTCGATAAGACCTGGAAAAGCGATGTTTCGTACGTGAGTTCGGAGGTGACCAGGTTCGTTTCGGCGGTGATCACATTCAGGTAGGGGACTACGCCCTGCAGATACTGCAGATTCACAATACCATAGGTCTCTTTCGCCAGTTCCGTATTCTGCTTCGATACACCGAGGTTATACAGATTGCTTTTATAGTTCGCCATGGCCGTGGTGTAATCGGTCCAGATCTGCGACTTAAGCTCCACCTCGCTCCAGTCCAGGAGATCGTATTGCAGTCGCGCTTTCCTGATGTTTTGGGTGCGGGCGAAACCGGTGAAGACCGGTACGGAGAACGAGAGACCTACATAGTTGAATGGATAGGCCTGCGAAAAGAGCTTGCTGAAGGCATTGTTCTCGAACTCATACTCGTAATCGAAGAAGGCACCTACGGTAGGTATCCAGGCATGCCGGTAATAATTCACCGTTTGTAATTGCAGCTGTTTGGTGGTTTGCAGGTATTGGAATTCGGGCCGTTTGGTCATGTCCAGCGGCATCGTGGTATCGAAGGCGATGTCGCTGCGCATCTGCAAGGTATCGTACAGAACATTGAACTGTGCGGTGGGTGGGTAGCCCATTACCTGCTTGAGCTGGGCATACTGGGGGCGGACGGCCTCGCCTGCCTGCCGCAGCGAGAACAGCGAATTGTTGAGCGAGATCACGGCCTCGTCATAGTTCGTTTTGTCTGCCACGCCACTGACAAACTGGTGATAGGTATCGCTGACATTCTTCGCCAGCCGGGCCGTGTCCTCTTTGAGGACGTTGATCTGTTCGAGGGTATTGAGGAGGCCGTAAAAGGTCTTGCTGACGGCCGAGACGATCTCGATCTTGGTGCTGTCCGTGATCTGCCGCGCCTGCTTGTTGTAAAGGGGCTCGGTGTGTACCGCGTAGAGGAGGGCCGGGTTGAAGATCGTCTGCGTGACCGCGAGAGTGGGAGTGAACGTATTGACGACTCCCGTTTTTGAATTGACGATGCGCCCTGAGTCGGTAAAGAAACCCGTAGGCAGGGTATTGTAGTGGGTTAAATTGCCCTGCACGTTGACCTGGGGCAGCCAGCCGGCTACTGCAATGCGGTTGTTGGCGGTGGTGATCGCCTGGTTCACGATGGCCATGTTGATCAGCGGCTCGTGCTGGAGGGCGTAGGCCACGCATTGCTCCAGCGTCAGGGCGCTATCGGCGACCTTTTGATTCTGCGCCTGGGCACGGCCGCCAATCGATATCGTAAGTAGGACGCACGAAGTAACTAAGAGGCGTTTTAAGGCTACTAATGCAAATCTGGACATATCGATCGTGAAAATTTATAATATATGACAATAGTTTCCAGGCCCGGCAATCCGAAATTGTAGACAGTGAGGAGTAAGGCGCAAAAATGCAAATTTTATGCTAACCAGGGTATACTAAGAAATTAAAAAGATATTAAATAAAGTTATTGAGCGTCAATCGGTTTTGACGTCCTGTAGGCCGTTCCTTTGAACAAGGCGATGAGGTCCCCCGCGGCATTGGTGATGTCGACCTGATAGACACCGGTCCTGCCGCCCTGGTGGATGGCTTTGGCTTCCACGGTCAGGATATCACCGCTATGGGCGGTCCGGGTAAAGGCAATATCGGCGTTGAGCGCCAACGTGAGGGTACCGTGCGAGTTGCAGGCGAAGGCGAAAGCGGAGTCGGCAGCGGCAAACAGAACGCCGCCATGGACTACGGCAAAACCGTTGAGCATTTGATCCGTAATCTCGAAATGTAATTTACAATACGCTGTCTCCGTGGCATCGATCTGCAACCCCAGCCATTGTGAAAAACGGTCGTGGGCCAGCATATGCGTGGTGATCTCGGCGGGGGTGCTCATGGCATCTTGACTTTGTCTTTCCGGCTGGCCAGCAGCGCCAGGACGTCCGCTAACGTGCCGGTAAAGGGACCGGAGCCTTCGATCTTCAGGGTGGCCATGGCTGCGGCGAACTCACCCGCTTCCCGGATGGAAGCTCCTTTCACGCGCTGGTACAAATAGCCGGCCATATAAGTATCGCCGCAACCCGTGGCGTCTACCACGGAGGTCGTCGGCACGTAGGCGGGGATCGAATGAAAGGTGTGTTCGGCATAGATCACGGAGCCCATGCTGCCGAGGGTGATCACCACTTCCTTTACGCCCCACCCGGCGAGGATCTTCGCGCTTTTGTGGACATCGTTCTCGCCCGTGAGCACGGCCATCTCGTGTTCATTGACCTTGAGGGTATGAACATAAGCAAGTGCCTGCTGTTTCCAGGGCCAGTCGATGGCAAATACATTTTGTCCCCGGACCTCGCGGAGATAGCCCTGGGCGTCGAGGGAGACCTTCCCTTTTTCGCTTAAAGACCGGATCAGGTCCAGCGGGATGTCACCGGCCAGCAGCGGGCCGAGGTGATAAACGGCGGCTTTGATCTCTGCCAACTGTGACGCGGAAAACGCATCGGCCTGGCGGATCACGCGCTGGGTGCGATTGTCCTGGTTCTCGGAGTAGATGTTCTCGAAGAAAACGGTGTGTGCGCTGGGGAAGACGGTAACGTCGATGCCTTTGGACCTGAGATCGTAAACGGAAGGCATGTCGGCCGGAGCCAGCGCCGTTACGAGTTGGTACCTGATATCGAAATTCGAAAGGGCGTTGGAGAAATAAAAGGCGGTGCCGCCTGCCATGTGAACCACCGATCTGGGGGTAACTACTTTGTCGTGGGTAATATGTCCGATGCAGCAGAGTTCTGTCCTATCCATCCGGCAAAAATAGTCATTTTTTCGGCTCAAAATAGTATAATAAATAAGAGTCTTATGTATATTTATACAAAAGAATCTTATGCTTATGAAACGATCCTCGTTCTTTGCCGGGCTGTTTTTGCTCCTCGTGGGACCTTTTTTTGTACCGAAGCTGTTTTGGCTCCTGTGTTCCCATCGAACGGTGGGGAAGGTCTTGTTTACGGGCGGGGTGCTGGACCCGATAAACGGCACCAGCAAGTATCTGGTGATGCAATTCTCTTTGGGCGGGGACACCATTGAATTCCAAAGCAACCTGTATTTCCGTTGGCCGGAGGATACGGCGGTTGCCGTCCGCTATTCGCGTTTCGATCCTTATGATGCGCGGATCGATCTGCCCGTGTGCATCTGGGGGGATACGCTGGTCCATGTGCTGTTGCCATTGGGGGTCTGGCTGGTGTTGCTGCTGACGCCGAACCGGTTCGATCCGCTGGTACCCTGGGGGGCAAAGATCCGGCTGGGCGGGCGATGGCCGTTCATACGGGTCTTGGCGTTGCTTTTTTTATTACCCGTGGTGGGACGTACACAGAGGCCCGGGAAAGACACTGCAATCCCCGGGAGGGATACGGCCGTACTGAAGCAGGCCACCGTCACAGCGCGGCCGGTGTATGTGCAGAAGGCGGACAGGCTCATCGTGAATGTCGACGCGATGATCGCGCAAAGTGGCTCGAATGCGTTGGAACTCCTGGGAATTTTATCCGGCGTCATGGTCGACCCTGCAGGAAGCATCCGGTTCAATGGCCGCGCGGGTGTGCTGGTGCTCATCGATGATAAGCCTACGTATCTATCGGCGGGCGACCTCGCCAATTATCTGCGGTC
>Ga0134128_10000932_pt1 | contig 39589 bp, 29 predicted proteins | sample KB31754_FD_96462 | JGI IMG/M metagenome (GOLD analysis project Ga0134128, IMG submission 96462) | Terrestrial soil microbial communities with excess Nitrogen fertilizer from Kellogg Biological Station, Michigan, USA - KB3-175-4 | ecosystem: Environmental > Terrestrial > Soil > Unclassified ...
CAACGCACTATCCTACGCCTGTCTTCGCATTCGCCTTCGCGCCATGTCGAAAAGTCACGCCCCCGAGCGCGCCGCCTGGATTGCGCTGGCCGTGCTGAGCGTGGTCTGGTCATTGAACTGGACGGTGATGAAGTGGGCGCTGAATTTCTGCGGCCCGTTCACCTTCTGCGCGTTGCGTTACCTGTTCGGCACCGCCGTGTTGTTCGCGCTGCTGGGATTGCGGCGGGAATCCTTCGCACTGCCGCCGCTGCTGCCGACCGTGCTGATCGGGCTGGCACAAACCGCCGGCTTCCAGATGTTCGTGCAATGGGCGCTGGTCGGCGGTGGCGCCGGCAAGACCGCGCTGCTGGCCTACACCATGCCGTTCTGGATGGTCCCGCTGGCGTGGTGGTGGTTGTACGAACGCCCGCGCGCGCGGCAGTGGGCGTGCATCGCGCTGGCCGCCGCCGGATTGATCTTCGTGATCGAACCGTGGCACAGACTCGGCAGCTTGCGCAGCACCGCGCTGGCACTGGCCGGCGGTTTGAGCTGGGCGATCGGCACGGTGCTCTCCAAGCGCGTGTTCCAGCGCACGCACGTCGGGCCGCTGCAACTGACCGCCTGGCAGATGCTGTTCGGCACCCTGGTACTGTGCGCGATCGCGCTGATCGTGCCCGAGCGGCGCATCGACTGGGCGTTGCCGTTCATCGGCGCGCTGGCCTACAACGCGCTGCTGTCGTCAGGGATCGCCTGGGCGCTGTGGCTGCTGATCGTGCAGCGGCTGTCCACCCAGGTGGCCGGCCTTACCAGCCTGCTCGTTCCGATCGCCGGCGTGCTGTTCGCTTGGCTGCTGCTCGGCGAAAAGCCCGATGTAGCCGAATGGATCGGAATCGCGTTGATCGGAGTAAGCCTCCTCAGCTTGAATTTCACACGGCCCAGCCGGGCATAATGTTCTACTCGGGATTTGCCCGCGACCGAATCGAGGGCAGGGGCGCTTGCATGGCAAGCGCTTTCGCGGCTCCGGGAAAGCCGGCATCCGGAGCTGATTGTTTCCACGCTGCACAGGAGAGTGGATAAATGGAAGACCATGCTGTCGCGCCGCTGCCCTCGTTCAAGGATGCACGGCTTGCCGTGATCGGGCTCGGCTACGTGGGATTGCCGCTGGCGGTCGGCTTCGGCCGTGTGCTGCCCACGCTTGGCTTCGACATCAACACGCAGCGCATCGTCGAGTTGAAAGCCGGCCGCGATCACACCCTGGAAGTGCCGCCGGATGCGTTGCGCGCCGCGCAGCATTTGCGCTGCAGCGACAACACGGATGACCTCGCCGGCTGCAACGTGTTCATCGTGACCGTGCCGACGCCCATCGATTCGTTCAAGCGGCCGGACCTGCGTCCGCTGGAATCGGCCAGCCGCATGGTCGGCCGCGCGATCAAGCGCGGCGGTCTGGTGATCTACGAATCCACCGTGTATCCCGGTGCGACCGAGGAAATCTGCGTGCCCATCATCGAGCGCGAATCGGGGCTGAAATTCAATCGCGACTTCCACGCCGGTTACAGCCCCGAACGCATCAATCCGGGTGACAAGCAGCACCGGCTGGAATCAATCGTGAAGGTGGTCTCCGGCTCGACACCGGAAGCCGCCGAGTTCGTGGACGCGCTGTATTGCAAGGTTGTCTCGGCGGGTACCCATCGCGCATCCTCCATCCGCGTCGCCGAAGCGGCCAAGGTGATCGAGAACACCCAGCGCGATCTCAACATCGCGCTGGTCAACGAGCTCGCACTGATCTGCCACAAGCTCGGCATCGATACCGGCGAAGTGCTGGCCGCGGCGAACACGAAATGGAATTTCCTGCCGTTCCGGCCGGGCCTGGTCGGCGGACATTGCATCGGCGTGGATCCGTATTACCTGACGCACAAAGCGCAACAGATCGGCTATCACCCGGAAGTGATCCTGTCCGGGCGCCGCATCAACGACAGCATGGGCCAGCACGTCGCACAGCGCGTGATCAAGTTGATGACGCAGCGGCGCATGCACGCGGCCGGCGCGCATGTGCTTATCCTGGGGCTCGCGTTCAAGGAGAACTGCCCGGACTTGCGCAACACCCGCGTGGTGGATGTAATCGAGGAGTTTCGCGGTTACTCCGCGCATGTCGACGTGCACGATCCATGGGTGGATGCGGCCGAAGCCAAGCGCGAATACGGCCTGGATCTCGTCACCGAACTGAAACCCGACAGCTACGACGCGATCATTCTTGCGGTCGGTCACAAACAATTCGTGGAAATGGGCGCGGATGCCCTGCGCGCACTGGGCAAGCCCGGCTGCGTGCTGTTCGATGTCAAGCAGTTGCTGCCGATGCAAGCGGTGGACGGGCGTTTGTAGTCGCACGCTTCACAATGCCGCGCGTACAAGTGGACGCGCGCATGAAAGGAGCCAGTGCCCTTGATTCTGCAAGCCACTCCGAGGGTTTGCGTTCGGCGCGGCCCTCTCAATTGCCGATCGAGGACTACGCGATAATCGGTGACTGTCGGACAGCCGCCCTGATCTCGCGCGACGGATCGATCGCTTGGCTTTGCCTGCCGAATTTCTCCAGCCCGTCGGTGTTTGGAGAAATCCTGGATGAGCGGGTAGGTGGCTGGTTCCGGATCAAGCCGCGTGGACACTTCAAGAGTTCACGCCATTACATCGCCGATACGCCCGTTCTTGAAACAACCTTCGAAACGGCACAAGGTGCCGTCCGAGTCGTGGATTTGTTTCCGGTCGGCGGGGGCATCGACACCCTGCAGCCGATGCGCGAGGTGTTGCGCCTCGTAGATGGAATCCGGGGCGAGCTTGATCTGGAAATTCATATCGCCCCGGCGCCGAATTACGGGCGCACCAAACCGCGCCTCACGCGGCGCGGCCAGTTGGGCTGGTGCTTCAACTGGTACAACGAACTACTTGCCGTGCGCAGCGGCGTCGATCTGCGACGAACGGGAGATGCGCTGCACGCGTCCGTTCGCGTTCGCGCGGGCGAGCGCATTTGTTTAAGTTTGTCCTACGCGAAGGACGACGTCGGCGTACTGTTGCCAGTCGAGCTGATTGCCCAAGAGCACCTCGACCGCACTCTCGCGTGGTGGCAATCCTGGGCCAAACGCTGCACCTATGCGGGGCCCTACAAGGCGGCCGTGCTGCGCAGCGCTTTGACGCTCAAACTTCTTAGCTTCTCGCTTTCGGGCGCCATCGTCGCTGCGCCGACAACTTCGCTGCCCGAGGCGATCGGCGCTGGACGCAATTGGGACTACCGCTATTGTTGGCTGCGAGATTCCGGATGGACCATGCAAGCGCTTGTCGGCCTCGGCTTTCAAGCAGAAGCACGACAGTTCCTGAGCTGGCTCTTGCATGCAACCCGACTCACTTGGCCTGAGCTGCAGGTCATGTACGACATCTTCGGACGTACCCGCCTCCGGGAGCAGGAGCTGAAACACTTCGCCGGCTATCGCGGCTCGCGGCCGGTGCGGATTGGCAATGGAGCCTATCGACAGCGACAGCTCGATGTATATGGCGAGGTTGTGTTTGCGGCCCACGCGTACGTGGAGGGGGGCGGCGTCCTTGAGCCGGTGGAGTGTCGGTTGCTGAAGGGTTTGGGCGAAGTCGTCTGCAAACAGTGGCGCGAGCCCGATCACGGCATCTGGGAAATCCGCGGCGCACCGAGGCACTACACGTTTTCCAAGCTGATGTGCTGGGTCGCGCTTGATCGGCTGCTGAAGCTCGACGAAAAGAAAGTGTTGCGGCTGGAAAAACTGCGCGGCAAGTTCGAGAAGGAGCGAGGCGAACTTTCCAAAGCCATCGAGAAGTACGGCTATAGCACCGCCATCAACAGCTACACGCTCAGCTTCAATGGCGAGTCGGTCGATGCCAGCCTGCTGCTGATGCCCTGTTTCGGGTTCAAGGATGCCCATGAGCCGCGCATCCGATCGACTTATGACCGTATCTGGCAACGGCTGGGTTGTAACGGCCTTCTTTATCGTTATGAGCGCGGGCGAGACGCGCTCCCAGGCAAGGAAGGCGTGTTCGGGATATGCACGTACTGGGCAGTTCATCACTTGGCGAGCCGCCGCGATTTCGGCGAAGCAAAACGGCTGTTTGAACATGCGCTCACATTCGCCAACGAGGTTGGCCTGTTCGCGGAAGAATTCAACCCGGAGAACGGCGCCGCCTTGGGGAATTTCCCGCAGGCTTTCACTCACACTGGGCTGATCAATGCAGCGCTCGCGATGGAGCGGGCGTAACAAGGACTCGAAGCGATGTTCGAACGCATCTCCGGCTCCCCGGCGTGTCTGGTGCTCTGGGGTCTCATCGCGACCGTGGCCATGACCTCCATTCTGGAAGGAAGTCGCGGGTTTGGTTTCTCCCGCATGAGTCTGCCGTTTCTGCTCGGCACGTTCGTCAGCGGAAATCGCAAGCTGGCCTTTGTTCTCGGGTTCGCCCTTTACACCCTGGGTGGCTGGCTGTTCGCCTTCCTGTATTTTCTGCTGTTTGCCAGCGTCGGGATTTATACGTGGTGGTTGGGCGCGCTTGCCGGCGCGCTACATGGTCTGTTTCTGCTGGTCGCTGTGCTGCCACTGCTGCCTTTCGTACACCCCAGAATGGCGTCCGAATATCACGGCGTAACGTCGTTGCGCGAACTGGAACCGCCAGGCTTTCTGGCCATGAATTACGGATACGGCACCCCTGTCGCCACGCTTTTGGGCCAGACGGTTTACGGTGCAACACTCGGCGGTTTCCTGCAGCTGCAACACGCAATGAGCGGCTGAACTCCTCCCCGTGAGCTCAGGTCGGTTTTGTTCGCCGGCTGGGGGCGCCGGTGCAGGATGGACGTGATATTCACGCGAGCAATGATCGTCTGGGTGAGCATGCCTCCGGCTGAAAAGCATTCGCGATTGGAAGGTCGCTTCCGACACACCGGACGTGGAGTCAGTCATGTTGCCGACCGGTTTCATCCTCTTTGCCACCTTCGCGTTCGGGGTGCCTTCTCTGGCGGTCGCCGCGCTGATCCTGCTCCGGCGGGCGGCGGCGCGGTGCTCAAACAGTTATCACCAACGCGAAGAATTATTGCCGCGTTGGCTGATGTATCTACAGCTGCCGCTGACCGCGAGCGGATTGTTCTGCTTGAGCACTGTATTTGCCTGAAAGTCGATCCACCTCCCGCCGATGGTTCGGCAATGCGGGCGTGAACGTGGGTTACCACGCGTACAAGGACGCAGGTCGATGAACATTCCAATCGCATTGAGGTTTTCCGTCGTGCTGTTGCTGGGCGCGATGCTCTCCGGTTGTGGCGGTGCCAAGCTGCTGCTCGCGCCCGCATCACCGCCGCCGCCGCGCGGAGCCAGCCATACGCAACATGGGCCGGCCTATGCGCCGAATGCGGTTGCGCGCGGCGCGCCGGATCCCGCCAGCGACTGGGGCAGTTACAACAAGACACTTGCCGGCGATCGTTATTCGCCGCTCGCGCAGATCACCCCGGCCAACGTCGGCGCCTTGCGCCAGGTGTGCGCGTTCCAGCTGGACGCGCCGGTGAACATGCAATCGTCGCTCGTCGAAATCGGCGGCACGCTCTACTTCAGCACGCTGCAAGACACCTACGCAGCGGACGCGAAGACGTGCGCGCTGCGCTGGCGACACACCTACGAACTCGCGCGCCAGCCACCTTTCGATCCCAACAAGGTGAACCGCGGCGTCGGCTGGATGGATGGCCGGCTGTTTCGCGGCTCCAACGACGGTCGGCTGTACGCCCTGGATGCCGGCACCGGCGATGAATTGTGGAATGTCGCGATCGGCGATCCGCAAATCGGCGAAACCTTTCCGGCCGCACCGGTTGCGTGGAATGGCCGCGTCTACATCGGCAATGCGGGCGGCGACAACTTCGGCGTCACGGGCCGCATGATGGCTTTCGACGCGAACACTGGTGCGAAGTTGTGGAGCGCGGATCTCGTCCCGACCTCCGGCCCGGCAAGTCAAACGTGGCCGCCGTCGACGGCACAACATCCGAAGGCCGGCGCGGCGACATGGACGTCCTACACCATCGATGCGCGAAACAACCTGCTATGGGTCCCGACCGGCAATTCCGCGCCGGATTTCTTGAAATCCGTGCATCCCGGCCAGAATCTCTACACCTACTCCGTGGTTGCACTGGATACGAAAACCGGCGAGCTGAAACAATCGCGGCAATTGGTCACCCGCGATGACTTCCACGACTGGGACATCGCCGCGCCGCCGGAATTGATCGACACACCGGATGGCCGTCATCTGCTGATCGCCGCCGGCAAGGACGGCTATCTCTATGCGCTCGATCGCGACACGCTGCGGCTGCTCTTCAAGACCGCGGTGACGCGGATGGAAAACACCACCGCTCCGCTCACCGCGCAAGGCACGCATTTCTGCCCCGGCATCGACGGCGGCGTGGAGTGGAACGGGCCGGCGTATTCGCCGCGCAGCAACGCCTTCTATGTGAACGCGATCGATTGGTGCATCACGGTGGCGACCGAACCTCCCGCACAACTGGAGGGGCGCAAAGGTCTGCCATGGACCGGCGCGAAGGATCGTACGCATCCATTCGGCGTGCAGGACAAGCAACGCAGCGGCTGGATCACCGCAGTGGATGCCCACGACGGCTCGATCCGCTGGCAATACCACGCGCGCGCGCCACTGGTATCAGGCATCACCGCCACCGCGGGCGGCCTGGTGTTCAGCGGCGATATCGCCGGCGACTTCATGGCTTTCGATGCACGCGATGGAAAGCTGTTGTGGCAACGCGACCTCGGTCAGCCGATCGGCGGCGGCGTGATTGCCTATGCCGTCGATGGCAAGCAGTACATCGCCGTGGCCTCCGGCATGGATTCACCGCTGGGCTGGCAGGTGCACAGCACGCCGGCACGGGTGGTGGTGTTTGCTTTGCAGTAGCAGCCTCAGCGCGAACCTGTTTCCGGCGCCAGCGGCAATTCCAGGTAACTCGGGTGCTGCGGACCCAGATGCACCGAGAACGTCGCGGTGCGCGCGTCCTTGGCGGTTTCGTAACCGAGGCGTCCGCCGGAGTTGTAGTTCTTCTGCAGGTCCGGAATGTTCAGCGGCGCCAGCACTACGCGCAGGCGTGTGCCCTTGGGCAGTTCGCGTACGCTGAAATAGAAGCCATCGAATCGCCACGGCTCGATCACGCCGGGCGTTGCCGGTTCCGCTTTCGCCATGCCGTGGCGGAACCTGGCGCGCACGAAATCCTGGCCCAGCACCAGCGTGCGGCCATCCGGCAGGATCGCATCCACTTCCGCACCGACGTCGCCATCAGGAGTATCCAGCGAGATGTTTGCGAGCAACTGCAGCGCGCCGGCAAGCGTGACACTCGATGGAAGCGGTTCGCTGGCGTAGATCAGCCGGTTCTGTTTGAAGGCTTCCGCCGAATGCACCAGCGGATCATCGCCCTGACCTTTCAACAACTCGTCCGCCGGCGCCAGCGCAAGCGGATCGTCTTTGAAGGAATCGGCGGGCTGCTCGCCAGGCTTCTTTGTCGTCAGCAGGCCCGCATGGAACACATCTTGCGCGTCGTTGTCCGGCGAGGACAGGTACAAACGCAGCGTGTGATCGGACAGATTTTCAAGCGAATCGGCATGCCGCCACTCGTCCGCGCCCATCACGTAGTAATTGACGCGATGACTCAAGATGTCGGGACGCTTGCCGCTTTTCAGAATCCAGTTGAAGAAGTCAATGTGCAGCTGGTCGATATCCAGCACGGATTTCTTGTCGAAGGTCAGGCCGCCGAGTTTCTCCTGCGGATGCCGCGTGCCGGGGTGATCCCACGGGCCCATCAACAGATAGAAATGCTGTTTGGCGTTCGCCGATGCATTGGCCATGAATTCGCGGTAATAGCGCAGCGCGCCGGGCTGATCGCCGTCGAAGTACCCGGTGATGGTGAGAATGGGAATATCGATCGCCGCGTAATCCGCAGGCTTGGGGTTGAACGCCGCCCAGTAAGCGTCGTAGCCCGGATGATCAAGCCACTGCAGGAAGGCTTCACGATTGGTGCCGGCCAGATCGGCGAGCTTGTTGAACGGCTGATTGTGCTCGTAGGCCTCCACGAAACGCGATTCCCAGTATTTGCCGTCGCCGAACAAATTGTCCTGGCCGGTCTGGCCACTGGTGAACGCCAGCCATTGCGCCATGTAGCTGACGAACACGCCTTTGGGCTGCGGGAAATCCCAGCCCGGATACACCGCCGCGGTGGGCACCGCCGCGGCGAGGTGCGCCGGGTGCTGCGACAGGATCTGCCACTGGTCCATGCCGCGGTAGGAACCGCCGCGCGTGACCACGCGGCCGTCGCACCACGATTGTTTCGCCAGCCAGGCGATCACGTCCGCGCCATCCGGGCCGTTGCCGTACAGCGGCGTGAACTTGCCCTGCGAAGTACCGCGCCCGCGCACGTCCACGCTGACGTAAACGTACCCGTGGGTGGCGAACTTCACCGCGCGCTCTTGCGTCTCGTCGGAGATGTAGGGCGTCATCACCAGCACCACCGGCAGCGGCTTGGCCTGATCCGAAGGCCGCCAGATCGTCGCCGCCAGTTGCACGCCGTCGCGCATCGGGATCATGTGGTGCAGATCCACGATCACGTTTTCGGGTTTTGCCTCTGATTCCGCCGCTGTCGCGGGCAACGCGAGCACCAGAGCCAGACACAGGCCCGCAAGCAACTTCCAACCGGTTTTCATTGCGCTTCTCCCCATTGCGACACTGGCGCGCTGCGCGACGATGTTCACGCCACGGCGGCAGCCGCGCCATGTGCCGGAAGGCACCAGCTGACGAACCCCGCACGCGGCGATGCATACTATCGACATCGCGCTCTGCCCAGCGCTCGAACCGACAAGGACAAGGGAATGCGCATACTGGTCACGGGAGCTGCCGGGTTCATCGGCGCTGCGTTGTGCGAGCGCCTGCTGGCGCGCGGCGATACGGTGCTCGGCTACGACAATCTCAATCCGTATTACGACGTGAACCTCAAGCTCGCGCGGCTGGCGCGCTTGACGTCACGGGAAAATTTTTCGTTTGTGCAGGCCGGTATTGAAGATCGCGCGGCGATCGAGCGCGCCTTCGCGGATTTCAGACCTGCACGCGTGGTGAATCTGGCCGCGCAGGCCGGCGTGCGCTATTCGATCGAGAACCCATACGCCTACGTCGAAAGCAATCTGGTCGGCTTCATCAACATCCTCGAAGCCTGTCGCCATGGCGATGTCGAGCATCTGGTGTACGCGTCATCAAGCTCGGTTTATGGCGCCAACAAGAAGCTGCCGTTCTCCGTGCGCGACGAAGTGGACCACCCGGTCAGCCTGTACGCCGCGACCAAGAAAGCCAACGAATTGATGGCGCACACCTACAGTCACCTGTATGGCCTGCCGACCACCGGGCTGCGCTTTTTCACGGTGTACGGTCCCTGGGGCCGGCCGGATATGGCGCTGTTCCTGTTCACGCGCAAGATTCTCGCGGGCGAACCGATCGAGGTGTTCAATCACGGCCATCACACGCGTGATTTCACCTACGTGGACGACATCGTGGAAGGCGTGATCCGCGTGCTCGATCGCGCGCCGCAAGGCGATCCGCAGTTCGACCCGCTGCATCCCGCGCCAGAGACTTCCGCCGCGCCGTACCGGGTGTACAACATCGGCAATCACCAACCCGTGCAGTTGTCGCGTTACATCGAAGTGCTGGAGGATGCGCTGGAGCGCAAGGCGGAAAAGATTCTGCTGCCGTTGCAACCCGGCGACGTGCCCGACACCCACGCCGATGTCGCCGAACTCACGCGCGATACGGGTTACTCGCCATCCACGCCGGTGGAGACGGGCGTGCGCAGATTCGTGGCGTGGTATCGCGATTTCTACAAAGACTGAAACGCTTTCCGCAGTTCACGTTCCGTGCACGCGAGAGAAGTACAAATAGCGCAAAGGTTGTGCTAGGTTTTCATTCCGGAGTTGCTCGCCGGACCCCGCAAGAAAAGTAAATTACGCGAGCCAGGGTTGGCTCGTTCCGCGAAGGCAAGGAGGCTCACCATGTTCCGTTTCGTTGCGATGGTAAGCGCGGTACTGCTGCTGGCGGCCTGCGCCACAACATCCGGCTCCAATCAGGCGCCGCCTTACAACCCCGATGCCCAGGCGGTCAACAAATACCTGATCGGCGTTGACGACCAGTTGCAGGTCACCGTCTGGCAGAACCCCGACCTCAGTGTCAGCGTGCCGGTGCGCCCGGATGGCAAGATCACCGTGCCGCTGATCGGCGATGTGCAGGCCGGCGGCAAGACGCCGGTGGAAGTCGCCGACGAGATCAAGGACAAACTCGGGCAGTACGTGCGCGATCCGCAGGTGGCGGTGATCCTCACCCAGTTGCGCAGCCACGAATATCTTTCGCGCGTGCGCGTGACCGGTGCGGTGCACCAGCCGGTTTCGATTCCGTATCGCCAGGGCATGACCGTGCTGGACGCGGTGCTGGCAGCGGGTGGCACCAACGAGTTCGCGGCGCCCGATGACACCGAGCTGTATCGCAAGGTCGCCGCCGGCGGCACCAAGGCTTACAACATCCGGCTGGACAAGGTGCTCGATTCGGGCGACCTGTCCACCAATTATCCGGTGCAGCCCGGTGATGTGATCACGGTGCCGACCCGCACGTTCTGACGTGCAAGCGAACGCCGTTGAAAAAGCGATGTCATCCCGGCCAGGGAATGGCCGGGAGCCGGACCCAAGGATGGAAAAACAAGCTGGATTTCGGCAATTGCCGGATTGACGAACCATTCATTTCGCACACACGCGCATGACGCGCAATTGATTCACGGGAAGGACCCCATGGCCAACGAACTGGTTCCTGCCAACGCCTACAGCATCTGGTTGCTGAGCGGGACGATAGCGAAAGAGGCAAAGCGGCGCCGGCTGGCGCTGGGCATTCTGTTTGCGGCGATCGCGCTGCTGGCGTTGGTAGTCGGCATCGTATGGCCGAAGAAATACGAGGCCAGCACGACCATCCTGGTGCAGGAAAACAACATCATCAAACCGCTGACCGAAGGTCTGGCCGCGCCGACCGAAGTCGCCGATCGCGCCGGCATCGCCAATGAGGTGATCTTCAGCCGCAGGATCATGGAGAAGATTCTCGCCGACGGCGGCTGGATGAAAGATCATCCGTCCGCGCTGGATCAGGTGAACCTGATCAAGCAGATCAAGGACAACACCACGATCAGCACGCCGCGTCCGGATCTCCTGCAGATCTCCTACGCCGATACCGATCCTGCGCGCAGCTACAAGGTCACTCGCGAGATGGCGCGCCTGTTCATTCAGGAAAGCCTGGATTCCAAGCAGCAGGAAAGCACCAGCGCCTACGAATTCATGGATAGCCAGGTGCGCGAATATGCGCAGAAGCTCACCGCCTCCGGCGAAAAGCTGAAGCAATTCCTGGAATCGCACGCGGAAGCCGCGCCCGGCAATCAGGTGGATACCAATACCCGCATCGCGCAATTGCGCCAGGAAATGGAAACCGCGCGCATCGACATCGCGGAACTGGGCTCGCGCAGTTCCAGCCTGGGCGGGCAGTTATCCGGCCAATCGGAAATCGCGATCGCGCAAACCACCGAAGGCATCTACGGCTCGCAGATCGCCGAGTTGCAGGAGAAGCTGGCCAAGCTCAAGTTGACCTACACCGACAGCTACCCCGACGTGGTGCGCACGCGTCACCAGATCGACGATCTGCGTCAGCGGATGAAGGAGGCCGAAACGCAGCGGTCGGCCGCCAAGGTCGCCGGCCGGCCGATCGACAGCGTGGTGCGCTTCAATCCGGTGTACCAGGCGTTGCAGACCAAGCGCGCCGACGTGCGTGGCGATCTGGCCGCGGCGGAAGCGCGCCTCAGCGCGAGTTCCTCGCAACTGCACGATGAGCTCGAGCGCAGCAAGGTCGTCGCCGCGACCGCCGACGAAATGGCCGCGCTGACCGCCGATTACGATACCAACCGCGAGATCTACCAGGATCTGCTGAAGCGGCGCGAGAAGGCGCGCGTGTCGATGGACCTCGACAAGGAGCGTCGCGGCCTCACCTTCTCCGTGCAGGATCCGGCCATGGTGCCGCTGGTGCCGTCAGGTTTGCGGCTGGCGCACTTCGCGGCCGCGGGCATCGCATTGGCCGCGCTGATTCCGATCGGCCTGTTGTTCGGCGTGGCGCGCTACGACCCGCGCGTGCGCAGCCGCGAGTTGCTTGAATACAGCACCGGCTTGCCGGTACTGGCCACGATCCCGCACTTCCGCACGCCCGAGGACGATCGCCAGCGGCATCGACGCAATCTGCTGATATGGCTGATTGTGGCCGGTGTCGCGGTCTGCTACCTCGCGCTTTTCCTCATTCGCTCATGGATGGCCGTATGAACGCAGAAATCGCCAATCGCGTGCAGGAGCACGACTCTTCCCTCGCCGAAGCACCCGCGCATGGCAGCGGCCATTCGATCGCCTTGATGCAGGAAACCGGCACGCTGACTCCGTATCAGTTGCATGCGCGGCGGCTGATCCAGGCCGATGGGACCTCGCGCGAGATGGCCGACGCTTTCCGCGAAGTGCGCACGCGCCTGCTGGATCTTAGCGATGGGCAAAACTTCACGACGCTGGTGGTGCCGGTCAGCGCCGGCTCGGGCGCCAGTTTCGTGGCGCGCAATCTGGCGCTGGCGTTCGCCTTTGACGATTCACGCAGCGCATTGCTGGTGGATTGCAACCTGCGCAATCCCACGCAGGATCGCGCCTTGGACGTGGACGTGGATTCCGGCGGGCTGATCGATTATCTCGAACATCCCGCACACGGCATCAAGCCGATCGTCTATCACACCGGGGTTCCGCGGTTGCGGCTGATTCCCGCCGGCAAGACCCGCGAGGCGCAGGGTGAATATTTCTCTTCGTTCCGCATGCGCGCGGTGCTGGATTCGCTGCGCTGTCGCTATCCAGATCGCTATCTGTTCCTGGACGGGCCGCCGATCAAGGGCAGCCCGGACGCCCGCATCCTGTCGGATCTCGCCGATTATGTAGTTGTAGTGGCGGGTTACGGGCGCGATACTCCGGCCACGATCAACCATGCCGTGGCCGGGTTCAACCCCAACAAGCTGGCCGGGCTGGTCTTCAACGAAGCTTGAGTGAGGTCATCCGCAGCTTTTCCGCATCCGCCAGGAAGGGGGTTCTATGCCGGCAACATCAATGCTCGCCCGTGCGATCGCGCTCGCGTTGTTGGGTGTAGCCGGTGCGGTTTCGGCCGCGCCGCAAGTGGATCCAACCCAGGACGCAGCGCAGGACACGCAGATGCAGCCACTGGTCGCGCCGCAAACGGCTCCGACCCAAGACACGCAAGCGCAGCCGCTGATCGCCCCGCCGCAGCCCGCGCAGGAACAGGATCAGGACATCGAACCGATCGGTCCGCCCAGCGCCCCGCCGGAAGTGCCGCCGGCCAATGTTCCACTGTTTGGCTACACGCTGGAAGCGGGCGTGGAGCACAGCAGCAACATCAATCTCAGCGAGGACAATCCGGTCAGCCAGACCCTGCTGGTGCCTCGCGCAAGCTTTACCTATGACCAAAGCGGCTCGACCCTGCAGGCGCACGTGGTCGGGCAGGTCGAATACATCGATTATCTCGAAGGCGATTTCGACAACCAGCTCCGCGGCGCACTCGCCGGCTCGCTGAACTGGAACATCGTGCCGCAACGGCTGGCATTTTCGGTGATAGACACCAGCACCGTGCAATCGGTGAGTATCCTGGCCAGCAATGCGCCGGGCAACGAACAGCAGGTCAATGTGCTGTCGGCAGGCCCGGTGTTCAGTTTCCGGCTGGGCGGCACCTGGCACGGGCAACTCGAGGCGCATTACATCAACACCATTGCTTCGGAAAGCAAGGGGTTCGATTCGCAGCGGGAGCTCGGCGTATTCCGCCTCATCGACGATCTCAATGCCACCGATCAGTTGTCCGGCAACGTCGAGGCCGAGCACGTCCATCTGCAGAATCCCGAACTTGTGATCGGGCCGGTCAGGAATGGTTATGACCGTTATGACGCCTATGCCCACTACGTGAGCAACCTTGTCAATCATGTAACGGTGGACCTGACCTTGGGCGGCTCGCGCTACAGTTTCGGGAACGGCTTCCCCGACAAGAGCGGCGTACTGGCGCGCGCCCACGTCGACTGGCGAGTGGACGCACACAATTCGCTCAGCCTTGGCGGTGCGCGGCAACTGGCCGACGCCGCCGAAGACATGCTGCTGTATCCCGATCAACTCCTGGCGATCCAGGAAGTCGGCGCCGGCGACCTGCTGGGCTTGAACGTGGGCAACAACGTGGTCACGCCGGATGTCTATCGCGAAAGCCTGCTCGATGCCAATTACGCATGGCAGGGCGACCGGCTGCATCTCTCGATCGGGCCGTATTACCGTCGCGTCAATTATCTGGGCGACACCACGCTCAATCGCAATGAAGGTGGCGCGGGGCTGGATCTGAGCTGGCGGATGACGCCCCTGATGACGCTTGGTTTCGGCGCCGGTGTCGCGCGCACGCACTACACCACACTGGCTCGTCGCGACACCACCTATGGCTTCGGGCCGAACCTTACCGATCAGCTCACGCAGCACTGGAGCTGGCGGGCATCGTTGACCCACGGCCACCGCAACAGCACGGAAGCCGGTCACGGTTACAACGATAACGTCGCGTTCTTCGTGCTGTCTTACAAACGCTGAGGCAGCGTGCACGTGCAGATCACCCTTCTCCAATTACCCTGCCAGCACCGGCTGCGGGAGCGCGGCGGCTAGATTGTTGTTGACGGACTTCCATGGATGGAGCGCAGTCGATGAGTGGTTCAAAACACGCGCTGAGCGATGAGGCCGGCGTGCGCGCGGCGCCCGCCACGCGGCCGCACCCGCACGACGAGACCAGCGATCGCGCCAGACCCGCCGGCATCACGCCCCGGCCGGCGAAATGTCTGCGCATCCTGATCCTCACCGACACGGCGATCCTCGGCGCCGGTGGCAGCGAACGCTTCCTGCGCAATCTGCTGCAACGATTGCCGCCGGAAACCTGCGAAGTGGATGTGCTGCAACTGGCGCCGCCGCCGGCGACGCCCGTGGGCGCGCTCGACGCGCCGCATGTGCATCTTTCGCATCGGCCGATCGGCGCGATCTATGGCCGGACGGGGTTGTCCGCGTTCGCGCAGGTGCGCCGGATGGTGCGCGCCGGATGCTATGACGTGGTGCATTCACAACATGAGAAATCGGATCTGATCAATGCGCTGCTGCCGAGTGGCCGCGAAGCGCCGCGCCGGCTGTCCAACCGGCGTGACATGGGCTTCCAGAAATCCGCGCGCGTGCGCTGGCTGATGCGATGGCTGGATCACCGCTTCGATCGCATCGTCGCGCCGTCGCACGCGATTCTCGACACATTGGCGCATGCACCAAGCTCGAGCTTGACCTGCATCGTCAACAGCGTGGACACGGCGCGCTTCGCACCGGTAGGGCCGGCCGCGCGGCTGCGCTTGCGCGAGGCGCTGGGTTGCGCGGCCAACGAATTGCTGGTGGGTTGCGTGGCCGGTTTGAATCCGGTCAAGCGGCACGTGGATCTGGTGGATGCCTTCGCGCGCGTGCACGCCGAACTGCCGCAGGCGCGGCTGCTGCTGGTAGGCGACGGGCCGCTGCGCGGCGCGCTCGAAAATCGCATCGCGGCGCTCGGACTGAAGGACGCGGTGCGTCTTCTCGGCGAACGCCGCGATATCGCCCGCGTGCTGCCGGCGCTCGATCTGTTTGCACTGGCTTCCGCGAGCGAAGGCATGTCGAATGCGATTCTCGAAGCGCAGGCCTGTGGATTGCCAGTGATCGCCACCCGCGTGGGCGGCAACCCGGAATTGGTGCATGCCGACAGCGGAATCCTGGTGGATGCGAAAAATCCTCCGGTGCTGGCGCGCGCGTTGCTGGAACTGCTGCCGGATGCCGCGCGACGCGTTCGCCTGGGCGCAACCGCGCGTGCGCGCGTATTGCGTACCCATTCGCCGCAGGCGATGGCGGAAGCGTACCTGTCGCTGTACAGGGAGTTGGCCGATGCACGCTGAACCGCACGTACTGCATCTGCACTCTGGCGCGGGGCTGTATGGAGCCGAGTATGTGTTGCTGGGGCTGATTCCCGCGCTGGCCCAGCAAGGCATCGACGGCTCGCTGCTGTGCCTGGACAACCATCTGCTGGACGAGCAGCCGCTGTATCAACGCGCGTGCGCGTTGAAAATTCCGTCACAACGGCTGCCCTGCCGCGGCCGTTTCGATTTCGCAACCCTGCGCGCGCTGCGCCGCGTGCTGGGTCAACATCCCAATGCGATGTTGCACGTGCACGGCTACAAGAGCGCGTTCTACGCGTGGCTTGCGCGCCGCGCCGGCGAGCCGTCCATTGTCGCCACTCTGCACGGCCACTTCGCCGATACCCCCAGCATGCGCATTTATCAGGCGCTGGAACTGTGGCTGATGCGCGGCTTTGATCGCGTCTGCATGGTCGCCGCGGAGATGCAGCCAATGCTGGCGCGTGCCGGCGTAGCCGTGCAGAACATCAGCCTGATCGAGAACGGCGTGGATACCACGCGCTTCCGTCCGGATGTCGCGCCGCTGGAGCGCGCCGACTGCGGCATTCCCGAAGATGCGTTCGTGTTCGGCAGCGCGATGCGCCTGAGCGAGCAGAAGCATCCGCTGGGCCTGCTGGATGCTTTCGCGATGCTGCTGAAGCACGCGCCTCGCAGTTGGCTGGTCCTGGCCGGTGATGGCCCGTTGCACGCGACAGTGCTGGCGCACGCCTGCAATCTCGGCATCGAAGGCCACGTGCGACTGCTCGGCGCGCGCAACGATCTGGAGCGGTTCTATCCGATGCTGGACTGTTTCGTGTTGGCTTCGTTGTACGAAGGTCTGCCGCTGGCTTTGCTGGAAGCGATGGCCGCGGCGCGACCACTGATCAGCAGCGCGGTGGGCCAGGTGCCTGAAGTGCTCAGCGGCCTGCCGGCCGCGTTGGTACCCCCGCGGGATGCCGTCGCTTTGGCCGCGGCGATGCACGAGGCGTTCGTTGGCGGCCGCGTCGCGCAACCCGCATTGCGCCAGCGCGTGATCGAGCGCTACTCGGTGGCGCGCATGGCGCGCGATTACGCGGCCCTCTACCGCACCCTCTGGAATGGCGATCGTTATGCAATGGCTTGAGCGTACGTCTCCTTTTGCCAGCGTTCCGCGCGACCACGCCGAGCAGGTCGGACATGCGCGCGCGGTGCGCCAAAACTGGTTCATGTATCTGTTCGTGTTGATGCTGCCCTTGCAAAGTTTTGAGGAAGCGCACCTCCCCGCGGTGCCGGGCGGCATCAATTTCCTCAATATCGGTTTCGCGCTTTCGCTGTTCGGCGCGTGGTACGTCGGCGGCAAGTTGACGCGCTGGAGTGGCGTGCATCGTTGGGTCTGGCTTTATCTGGGCTGGTGCGTGATCACCTTGCTGATCGGCCTGGCGCAATTCCCGGCGCCTAACGACGGGCTGCGCTTCAATGCGCTCAAAGATTCGATGATCGGCGTGCTGCTGCTGTTCGTGGTGGAAATGAGCGTGACCGACTGGAGCACGCTCAAGCGCGTGCTGATCGCCACCATCCTGCCGCTGCCCTACATTCTGCGCGTCACCCATGGCGAGCACGTCAGCCTGGGGGCGCGCTGGCATTACACCGACAAGCTGCGCATCTCCGGCACCTTCACCACCATCGGTTCCAACGAGTTCGCCGCCTTCTGCGTCACTTCGGCACTGGTGCTGTTCGCGCTGCTGATCGCCACCAAACTTCCCCGCCGCTGGCGCGCGCTGCTGATCGTTGGCATTGGTTGCACGCTGCTGAGCGTGTTGTGGACCTATTCGCGCACCGCCTACGTGACGGTACTGATCGGCGGCGCTTGCATGCTGTTGCTGTGGCGCGGACGCAAGAAACTGGTGCTGCCGCTGCTGCTGGGATTGCTGATCGTCCCTGCTTTCCTGCCCAACGCGGTGGTCGAGCGCTTCGACAGCACCCACGTGGACGGCCCGCAGGCGGACACCAGCACCGAGATGCGATACGTATTCTGGGATGTCGCCTGGGATCACTTCAAGATGCATCCGCTGGTCGGCACCGGCTATCGCACCTTCGCCATCATCAACCCGTACAAGATGGACACCCACAATTTCTTCCTGCGTGAGCTGGTGGAAAAAGGGGCGATCGGCTTTCTGATCACTGCCGGACTGTTCCTGGCAATCGCACGCGCCTGCTGGCGCTGCTTCCGCGATTCGCCGCATGGCAACCTGGGTTATGCGCTCGGCCTTGGCATGTGCGCGGCCTGGGTCGCGCTGGTGATCGCCAACATCTGGGGCGACCGCTTCACCTACACCCAGATGATCGGCTACTTCTGGGTTTATCTCGCGCTGATCCTGAAGGCACGCGAGTTCGCGATGAAGGAGCGCGCGGCCACGGCCGACGAAGGCGCGCAACGGCCACAATTCGTGCGCCCGCGCTGGACGAGGCGGCGCGACAGAACGGCGCCCGGTCAACCCGTGGAGACCGCGCGGCATGGCTGAGCCGTGTCTGCCGGTGCTGATGTATCACGGCCTGCACGCAGACGCGCACGCACGCGGCTTCGACCCGGTGTACAGCGTGCGGCCGGACGATTTCGCGCGGCAACTGGATTGGCTGTGCGCGCACGGCTATCAGACCACGTGCTTTGATCGGCTGCTTGCGCAAGATGCGAGCACCGGCGACGCGCGATCCCGCGCATCGATGCACGGCCTTGAACCACGGGAATCCATCGTCATTTCCTTCGACGATGGCGACGCCAGCAATCGCAGTGTGGCACTGCCCATGCTGGCCGCGCGCAAGATGGTGGCGGAGTTCTGCATCACTTCCGATTTCATCGGCCGCCGCGGCATGCTGTCGGCCAATGATGTGCGTGCGCTGGCGCGAGCCGGGATGGGGGTGCAGTCGCACGGTCGCACGCATCGTCTGCTGGAAGATCTCGACGAGGTCGCGCTCGACTCCGAACTGGCCTTGAGCAAACGCCGTCTGGAAGCCCTGTGCGAGCGGCCGGTCTGCGCACTGGCGCTGCCGGGAGGTCGAGGCGGAACACGCGAGCGCGATGCCGCATTTCGCGCCGGCTATCAGCTGGTGCTGACCTCGGTTCCAGGCGTCAACCGCGGCGCGCTGGCACGGAATTGCCGTGAGCGCATCGCTGTCACCCGCGACACCACGATGGCGGATTTCGCAGCACTGGTGCAATGGCGGGGTTTGCGCCCGCGACTTGCGCGTATGCGTTACGGAGCGCTTGGCCTGCCCAAACGCGTGCTCGGCAACGCGCGTTACGAGCGCGTGCGGGCGAAGCTGCTGGGCGCCGGCTCAAGGTCCCCGCAACGATGAGCGCCCTGGTGTTCTGGCTGGCGGTTGCGTTGATCGGCTACGCCTACGTGCTGTATCCGCTGCTGGTGCTGGCACTGGCGCGTCGGTGGGGTCGCACGTCGACGTATCGGCCCTCCACGCCGTCGCTGACCGTGGTGATCGCTGCCTATAACGAGTCCGCGCGCATCGCGGCGCGCGTGCGCAATGTGTTCGCGCAGGATTACCCGGCCGACAGGCTGCATGTGATCGTGGTGGATGACGGCAGTACCGACGGTACCGCGCGCGCGGCGGACGTCGGCAATCCACGCCTGCGCGTGATCGCGTTGCCGCGCAACGGTGGCAAAGCAGCCGCGCTGGCCGTTGCGATCAGCGTGGCCACGACGTCGATCATCGCTTTCGCCGATGCGCGCCAGCGCTTTGCGCCGCTCGCCTTGCGCAAGCTGGTCGAGCCATTCGCCGATCCGACGGTGGGCGCGGTCAGCGGCGAGCTGATGATCGAAAGCGCTCGCGCGGGCACCGGGGACATCGGCCTGTACTGGCGCATGGAGAAAATTCTGCGCGAAAACGAGGCGCGGCTAGGCTGGTTGCATGGCGTCAGCGGCGCCATCCACGCGCTGCGCCGCGAGCTCGCCGTGGCACCGCCGCCCGGCACGATCCTGGATGACATGTACCTGCCGCTCAACGTGGTGTTCGCCGGTTATCGCGTCGGCATGGCGCGCGAGGCGATTGCGCTCGATCGCGCCAGCGCGGATTCCCTGGAGGAATTTCGCCGCAAGCTGCGCACGCTTGCGGGCAACTGGCAGTTGCTCGCACGTTTGCCGAGGCTGGCGAATCCGTTCGCCAACCCGGTGTTCTTCGCGTGGTTCTCGCACAAGTTCCTGCGCCTGATCGTGCCGTGGGCGCTGCTGGCCATGCTGGTCGCTTCGGCATGTGCCTCGCAACACGCGTTCTATCGTGGCGCGCTGATCGTGCAACTCGCGGGCTACGTCGGCGCGGCATTTGCGTTGCTGCGCCCGCGGCTGGGCGCCCGGGTGCCGCTGCTGCGAACGATCGGCAGCTTCGCGATGTTGAACGCCGCCGCGCTGCTGTCGCTGCCCGCCTGTCTGGCGCTCGATCCGCGCGGCTTGTGGAAGAGCCATTGAAGGCGATCGATCGCATGAGCTTTCCCCGCCGTATCTTGTATGTGCGCCAGGCCTGCTACCCGTGGGACATCCGGGTGGAGAAAATCTGCACGGCGCTGCAGCGACATGGTTGCGAAGTCGAAATTCTCGCGCGACGCGGCGAAGACGAACCGACGCGCGCCGATTGCAACGGGCTCGCCATCCATCGCGTCGGCCCGCAACGACCGCGCTTTGCCTCCCTGCCGTTACCCGGCAATCCGCTCTGGTATCGCGCCTTGCGCGCACGGGTGCGCGCGTTCCGGCCCGACTTGCTGATCGCCCGCGATATTCCGGTCACGACGTTTACCGCACGTGTCGCGCACATCGCACGCATTCCGTGGGTGATCGACATGGCCGAGCACTACCCGGAAGCGATGCGCACCTGGAAAAAATACCGCAGCAATCTCCTGCTGCGCACGGTGGTGGGGCCGTTGCGCGTACCCGACCGGATCGAGCGTCGCGCGGTGCGGCGGGCGGACGGCATCCTGCCGGTATGCGAAGAAATGAAGCTGCGGCTGCACCGCGAATTCGGCTTTCCGCTGGAGCGCATCGCGCCGGTGCTGAATACGCCCGAGCGTGGACGCTTTGCGGCGATGCCGGCGCGGCAGCGCGTCCCGGGACGGCTGAGGTTCGGCTATCACGGCATTCTTGCCGAGGATCGTGATCTGCAAACCCTGCTGCGCGGCTTCGACATCGCGGCTACCCGGAATCCGGAAATTCATCTGGAGATTTTCGGCGATGGTGAGTCCATGCCGGCCCTGCGTCAGTTGCGCGAGCAGCTCGTCAACCGCGGACGCATCGAGCTGCGCGGCGCCTACCCTCATGACCAGCGCGATGCGCTTTATGCCGACATTGATTTCGGCGTGGTATCGCTGGCGGTCAATGCCTTCACCCAGACCACCATCGCCAACAAGTTTTTCGATTACGCAGCGTGCGGACGGCCGTTTGTTTTTGCGGCGACCGAGCCGACCATGCGCCTGATGCGCGAGATGCGCTGCGGCGTTTCTTATCGCGGCGGCGATCCGGCGGACGCCGCGCGCGCAATGCTGGAGATCGCGCGTGCCGACTACGCCACGCTGGCCGCGAACGGCCGCCGCGCCGTGCAACAGGCCTTCAACTGGGAAAACGACAGCGCCCGCATGCTGGCGTTGCTCGAGCAGGTTGTGGACGCGCGCGCCTGCGCGCTTTCCGACCGTGTGGCCGCATGAGGATTGCCCGCACTTCTGGAGTCGCTCGCCTGTCGCCTGGACAACCACGCGGCTTGTACCTCGCCGCGCGCGAAGAAAGGGATGTTCTCACCGCAACCGCGTGAACCGGCTCAACTGCCGCCCGATTTCGCGGGAGCTTGCGTTGCGGATCCATTCGCAGCTTCTCGCCGCACGCGCCACGCGTACTCCCACCCCCCAACCAGCTCGTGCAGCGCGGCTTCCACCTTCGTGAGCGACGAGCTTTGCGGAATGTAATAGCCGAAGCTCCCATTCGGCGGAACGTACAGCGATACGCTGGGCCACGCGCAGGGTGCGAAACCGGCCTGACGGAATGCGAACAGCGCGCGCGGCAGATGCAGGGCGGAACTGACCAGCCAAATGCGTTTGGGCAAGCGCGGCGACAACGCGGCCAGCTCGTGCGCGTTCTGCCAGGTCGAATGTGAATGCGTCTCGGTGCGGATCGCCTGCGCCGGCACGCCGAGGCGGCGCGCCAGTTCGGCCAATACGGTGCTCTCCGCGACGGTGTAGGAGCCGCCACCGGAAATCACCAACTGCGCCTGCGGCATCCGGCGCCACAGGGCCACGCCCGCAAACAACCGATGCAGGCTGTGCAGGTTGGCCGCGCCGAAATCCCGCGGCGAATCAGGCGGCCGCGAAAACCCGCCGGCCAGCACGACGATGGTGCTCGGCGCCGGTGCCTGGCAAGTCCTCGCCGGCAGGCGCGACTCGATGATGCGCACCAGGCCGTTGGCGCCGAACGGAGTCATCGCGATCACCAGTGCGGTTTCGATCGCAAGCCCCAGCAGGCACAGCGCACGCGGCAACCGGCGCCACAGCAATGCCAGCAGCAGTGCGATCGCAACGCTCCAGGCCAGCGGCGAGAGCAGCAGGGTAAAGTTCATGCAAAGCGATTGCGCACCCAGGTTTGCACGGCCTCGCGCAACGGACGATCCAGCGCCAATGCGGGCGCGATATACAAGCCCATCATCAGCACGCCCATCGCAAGCAGTCGCTCAAAATGCGAGGTGAGCCCGAACAACCCGCTGACATCTGCAACCAGCCACACCAACAGGCCGAGCACGCAGGCGATCAACGTCGCGTTGCGATCCGGCCACACGCGCAATTCGCGCGGGCAGGTAACGTAGTGGAGCACGGTCAACAGGATGAAGCTGGCAAAGGTTGCGTATACCGCGCCCATGACCCCATAGGCCGGAATCCAGACCAGATTGAGCAGCACGTTGAGCACGGTCGCGGCCAACGTCATCGCGAACACCAGGCCCGAGCGCTTGTGCAGCAACAATCCGGTGAAGCAGATGCCGAACAGTCCATCCAGCGCATAGTTGATTCCGATCAACACGAACACCGGCGCGGAAGCGGCCTTGTCGGGGCCGGCCAGCAACAGTAATGCATCAGGACCGACCGTGATCAGGCACACGCACATCGCGATCACGACATAGATCAATATGTGCAGCAGCAGGCGCTTGGTGCGCACCACCGCCTGCGGGCCTTCGGTTTCGAACTGGCGCACGCTGACCTGGGTGAACGCGGTGAACAGCGCATTCTGCAGCAGCGTATTGATGGTCATGGCCAACCCGTACCCGATGGTGTACACGCCGACCGGCGCGAACGCGCCCATCAGGTGCTTCAGCATCAGCCGGTCCACGAACGACAGCAACACCGATGACAGCTCGTTGGCCATCATCGGCACGCCGTAACGCACCCCGGCGAACCATTGCGCGAAATCGCGATCACGCCAACGCAGCGGTACACGCCGCGACAGCCAGATGGTGAGGCACAAGGTGACCACGATTGCAGAGCCCAGCCGCGCGGCATACACGCCCAGCGCGTTGCGCTCCAGAAAATAGATGACCAGCAGAATGAAGACCGCATCCAGCCAGCGCGAGCCGACGCTCACGCGCACGCTCAGGTCAGAGCGCTCTTCGGCGGTCAGCACCGAAGTGACGAAACTCATCCAGATGGTCGGCAGCAACAGTCCCAGCCCGATCCATCCGATGATCGGCCGCTCCGGTGGGTACAGCAACGACCAGATACCGTAGCCGGCGATCGCCAATAACCAGAAGACGATGCTGCACAACAGCGGCAGCAGCACGAAATTCGCGCCGAAGCGGCCCAGTGCGTTGAACCCGCCGCGATGCGGATAGAAGCGGATGATCGCGTGCTGCCCGCCGAGCTTGAACACGCCCGCGAGAATCAGCAGCCAGGTGTCGACATAGCCAAACACGCCGTACTCGGTGTTGCTGAGCAGGCGCGTCATGATCGGGAACGACACAAATCCAGCGACCATGACCAGCACGTTGCCGATCGTGTAGCGCAGGTAATGCGTGGCAATGCCTGGTCGCGCCGCTTCGTCCATGATGCGCGTCGGTCCTTCGACGTTGGGGGCCCTGATCCTGTGCGCCATGTCTGAGCGAATGGCGTGCCTGTAGTTTATCGGAGTGGAATGCGCCTTGTCAGTCGCTGCCGCGGAAAATTTTTACGCGTCTGCCTTCATGCGAACTACACGCGCGCATTTCCAGAATAGATGCGGTCGCGCCAGCCGTTGGCGATGCGCATATCCCTGCCACGGAGGGCTCCGGGGATGCAAACTTCGAAGCCGGAAGGGAGACGGATTCCATCACTGGATGGCATCCGCGCGGTTTCGATCCTGATGGTGTTGTATGGACACCTGAGCGGCACCCGCGGGTTTCCCAATCCGCTGGAGGGCGGTTACGGCAACGTGCTGGGCGACATTGCGCACCTGGGCGTGCTGGTGTTTTTCGTGATCTCGGGTTTCCTGATCACCTCCTTGCTGATGAGCGAGCGCGAGAAAACCGGCACGATCTCGCTCGGCAGATTTTATCTACGCCGCGTGCTGCGCATCTTCCCCGCCTTCTATGGATTGATCCTGGTGCTCGCCGTCGCCACGTGGCTGGGCTGGATCGAGCTCGACGGCACCGATTTCGCGTATGCGCTCACTTACACCGTCAACTACTACCCCAACCACCCGTGGCAGATCGGGCATCTGTGGTCATTGTCCATCGAGGAACAGTTCTACCTGTTGTGGCCACTGACCATGCTTGCGCTGCGTCAACGCCGCGCATTGGCGGTGGCGGTGCTGGCAATCTTCGCGGGTCCCCTGGTGCGCGCATGCATCCGCGAGTGGCTGTTCCATGTGGACCCGCACTCGCCACTGGCGGGCATGTCCATTTTTCCGGCGATGTTCGACTATCTGGCGACCGGCTGCGCGTTGGCCCTGCTGCGGCCATGGCTGCTCACGCAGCACTGGTATCTACGGCTCACTGCCAGCCGCTGGTTGGCCTTGGCGATTCCGCTGGTTGTGCTGATCAATCGCGAATCCGGCTACACGCTGGTGGAACTGATGTTCTCGCCGCTGTTGAATATCTGCATCGCGCTGTTGATCGAATCCAGCACGCGACACGCTGATTCGCGGGTCGGGCGCTTTCTCAACTGGAAGCCGGTCGCGTTTCTCGGTGTGCTGAGCTACTCGCTGTATTTGTGGCAGCAGCCGTTTCTCAACCGCCACTCGCAGGCGCTGTGGACCGCCTTTCCGCAGAACCTCGCGCTCGCTCTGGTTTGTGCGCTGCTGTCGTACTTCCTGATCGAGCGCACGTTCCTCGGTTTGCGCAAGCGGCTGGAACGTACCGACAGTCTGCCCACGCGCGCGCGCGAAATTTCCGAAATGGTGCGCAAAACACAAGGAGGCATCGCTGCCGCGATGCCGCCTTCTGAAACCACGTGATTGCGTTTGATTGGTCAAGGCGACTGTCCGCCCGACACATCCACCGGTGAACCGATAACAGCCGTTCGTGGTGATGCTCGCCACGAACGGCTCTGCTATCCCAACCGCGCCACTTTTGCACGGTTGGTTTGCTGCCACTCAGCGCGCGGCGGTTTCCGAGCCGCCCAGCCAACGCTGGATCGCTTCACGCAGCGAGGACTGCCTTTGCCGCGACGTGATGACCTTGCGGGTCGACGTCTGGGCACTCGCGGTGGTGCGCTGCGTAGTCGTTGCCGCAGCAGTGCTTGTGCTGGTGCTGGGAGCACTGCCGATCAAACGTGGCGGCAAGGTTCCACCGTAGCGCCACTTGCGCGGCGGCGGCGTCGGGCTGGTCGGTGGCGGCGGACTGGTCGGCGGCGGCACAACAGGAGTGCTGCCGAATTCGGTGGAGCCGATGTCGTAGCCGGCGCCGACCGGGCGCGCATCACCCAGATAGTCGGTGGCGACTGTCATCACGGTGCTGGCCTTGTCGATGGCCGGGCTGCCGACCAGCGGCATGGCATTGAAGGTGGCCATCACCTCCGATGTCAGCATGGGATCGGCCAGCGTGTTGCCGGACGGGTAGCTGGTGTAGTAGCGGGTATTCCAGACTACGTTCGCCTTGATGTTGACCTTGCCGGTGGGTGGATTGCCCCACCAGAACATGCAGCTCTGCTTGCCTTCATTCCAGGCTGCCTGGCCGATCAGCACGTTGTTGTACAGATCCACCTCGGAATTGCTGTCGCCCCCATCCGGCCCGACGAGGCAGTCGCCCTGGCTGATGATGGTGTTGTAGCTGAGCGAAGCCAGTGCACCCGGGGTCATCACCATGTAGACCGCCGTGCCATTGGCGCGGCACATGTCGCCCGAGGTCATGTAGTACTTGCCGTTGAAATTGGCGCAGTTGCCCACGACCACCGAGTTCTGGATGACGGTCGGTCCCTGGGTCTTCACCTGGTTGCCGGCATTGCCGGAGAAATGGCTGCGCAGCACGGTGATCTTGCCGGTGCCGTCGGCGTAACGCAGATCCAGGCCGTCCTGGGTGTTGTCATGGAAGTTGACCTGGTTGAAGGTCCAGGTGCCGCCGGTCTTGGCGGTGCCCAGCCCGTCGCCGTAGCCGCCTTCCTGCTGGCCCCAACAGGCGTAGATAGTCGTGCTTGGATACTGCTCGGTGCAGCCGTTCCAGCCCACTTCCACATTGCTGAAGTTCATGGTCCCGGAATTGGAGCTGCTTTGCGTGCCGCCCAGATCGCCGCTCCAGCCCGCGCCACCGTTGGCAACGACCTTCACGTTGGTCAGCGTCCAGTTGCTGAGGCGCCCAGCCTGGATGCCCATGTTCGCCAGTCCGTGGATATTGAGGTCCTGCAGCGTGACGTTGCTGGAGTCCTGCGCGTGCAGCCCCATGTGCGCCCACGCACCGTACGGCGCGGAAGTGCGATTGCAAGCCACGCTCGAACTGATGTGGAACTCGATGCACGCGCTGTGATCGGTGACGTTGAGACACGCCACCTCGACATTGGAGCTGCCGTCCAGATCGAGGATTTCATAGCTGCGATCCGAACCCCACAGCTCCGGCGGCGCCGTGCAGCCGGAAGTCCAGCCAGCGCCGACGATGCGGGTGGGTGCGCTGGCGGTGCCACTCGGAATCGCCTGCATCGTGCAACCCCACGGCGCGCTGAGACTGCACGCGCCGTAAAGCGAACTGTTGTTCTTCCAGTCTGCGCCCATCTGATAACTGCCGGCGTCGATCACCAGCGTGTCGCCACCGTGGATGCGCGGCGCCTGCGGAGATGAGCTGTTGCTCGGGGGGAGCGCGACGAACGGATGATCCCACGCGCAGGACAGGTTGCTGCCGCTGCCCGGATATGCCGCGTCAGCGAGACCATTGCATTGTGTTGCGGTGCCGCCATCGGTGCGCACGTAGTACGTGGTCGCCGAGGCAACGTTGAAGGCGGCGAAGCCGCCCCACGCCATCAAAGCGGCGGCGGAGAGATGTAGCACTTTCATGGGGATTTCACCTTTGCGAAAACAACGCGAAGCAATCTGTCCTTCCGACGATGACTTCGCGGGAGACGCTTGAAATCCCTATCGAGCTCCGCCAGCCAGAGTGGCCGACCGGGAGAAGACTACAGTGGCTTCTAAGTAGCTTGAACACCTCTCCTACACCTGTTTTCGACAACACCATCACAAAAGTCGCAATTGCGTGCACGCGTCTTCACGCAGTCAAACAGACGCTTAACGAACTCAACGTTGAATTAACTTGTGCGAGCGAGCTGCCGTGCAGCGATCGTGAAATGCGAGACAAGCGTGAGCACCGGCTGGCACACTTGTGAAGGGCGCATGCAGATCAGGGAATTCGACATGACGACTCGGCGCGAGTTGTTCGCGGGAGAAGTGCTGTACAGCCAGGGTGAGCCCTCCGATTGCGCGTGGCTGATCGAAAGCGGCGCGGTGGAACTGGTCTCGGTGCACGGCCGTCGCATCACCCGCCATGGCGTGCTCCGGCCGGGCGAGTTGATCGGCGAGATCGGTCTGCTGGATGGATCGCCGCGCACCGATACCGCCACGGCTTGCGGCGACACCGTGCTGCTGGCGATCGAACCGGATCAATTTCGCGAACGCCTGGCAGACGGCGACTCGATCGTGCGGGCGCTGGTGGACAGCCTGTTGCGCTACAAGCAAAGCGTGATCGCCAGCCTGCCGGCGGATGCGCCCCTGCCGGCGGAAGACGTGCCTTGTGACGACACCGACGAACGCAGCGGCATCGAGAAGATCCGGCTGGAAGCGCAACTGCGCGACGCGCTCGACCAGGGCACGCTGGAGGTGCGCTATCAACCGATCTACGATCTGCTGGAATCGCGCGTATCCGGTTACGAAGCGCTCGTGCGTTGGGAATTGCCGGGGCGCGGCGCGGTGTCGCCGGCGGAATTCATCAAGCTCGCCGAGGAAACATCGCTGATCGTGCCGGTCGGCGAATACGGACTGGCACGCGTGATCGACACCTTGAGCGCGCTGTACCGCACCGGGGGCAGCGAACCACTGCCCAACATCGCGCTCAATTTATCGGCGCGGCAACTGGTGGAGCCCGGCACCGCGCGGCAGATCCTGGCGCGCGTGCAGGAAGCCGGTTTGCCGGCGGGCATGTTGAAGCTTGAAGTAACCGAAAGCCGCATGCTCGATTACGCGCAGGTCGGCGCGGTGATGCGGCACTGTCGTGAACATGGCATCCCGTTCGCGCTGGATGATTTCGGCACGGGCTATTCCAACCTGACCCACCTGCACCAGCTCGACTTCGAGTTCGTCAAGCTGGACCAGGCGTTCGCGCGCCAGATGTTCGACAGCGACCGCGCCATGACGATCGTGGAAGCGGTGGTGGCGATGGCGCACGGCTTGGGCGCGGCGGTGATCTGCGAGGGCGTGGAGAACGCGCGGCAACTGCAGCGCCTGCGCGAACTGGGCGTGCGCTACGCGCAGGGTTACCTGATCGGTCGGGCGATGCCCGCCGCGGCGGTGCTGTCTGGCGAAGCCGCGCGCGCGGGCGCGGAAGCGGTCGCGGGCTGCATCCCTGCCCTGACGATGTAGGAGCGGCCGCGTTCGACGGCGTCTCTGTCCCCCCGCAATGGTGCGCATGGCGCGCTCCCGAGCTGCTCCGAGCACTCGCAGCATTTTTTCTAACTGCAGGCGGCTCGCGCCGGAACACAGCTCCTGCGACAGCTACTCGATCGCGCCGATGTCGACGGAACTCGTGCGCGCTTCGGCCTTGCCATGTCCGGCATGTTTGCGCGTACCGCGCGCAGCCGGGCTGCCCGACAACGGAGTCGGATCAAAGGCCTCGAGCGCTTCGTTTTTCAGCCGCGGATCCTCGCACAGCGAATCGGCCGGGCAGGCGCCATTTCTGACATTCCAGATGATGTTGTCGCGATAGACGATCTTTTGCGGAGGGGTGCCGTCGGAGAACCAGGTGAAGCATGTCAGACCGTCGCCATTCCAGCGTTTGCCGCCGAGAAAGATGTTGTTGTGGATGAGGTAGGTGTCGCTGGCGTCGGCTTTGTCGGAATCACCGCCCAGCAAGCAACCCGATTCGCCGGTCACGGTGTTCCAGGCAAAAGTCACTGTCTGGTTGGGACCATTCATGGCCGCGTATTCGCCACCGCCCGCGCGGCATGCATCCGCACCGGCCGGATAGCCCAGTTGTTTCATTGAAGAGCAATACGCGATGAATACCGAATGGGTGATGTTGGCACTGCCCATCGTCTTGAGATCGTTGCCCGCGTTGCGCGCGAAGCGTCCCTGATCCACGCTGATGGAACCGTTGCCGTTGGCGTAACGCAGATCAATGCCGTCCTGCGTGTTGTCGTGGATATCCGGCCGCACGAATACGTAATCCCCGCCGGTCCAGGCCTCGGCGAAACCGTCGCCATAGCCGCCTTCGTTCTGACCGTAGCAGTCGATGATCTTGGCGGTGTCGGGATAATCCTCTGCGCACCCGTTCCAGCCCACCTCCAGATCGGTGAACACCAGCTTGCCGGCATTGCTGGAGCTGTGGTCGTTGCCGCCCAGGTCGCCATCCCAGCCAGCGTTGCCGTTGCCGATGATCTTCACCCGCGTCACCGTCCAGTCGCGAATGCGCCCGGCCTGCACGCCCTGCCCGGCGAAGCCGTGGATGCGCAGATCCTGCAAAGCCACGTCGCTGCTGTCTTGAGCATGCAAGCCCATGCGCCCCCAGTCGCCGGCCACCCGTGGACACGCGTACGCGGGGTCGGGTTTGTAATCCTTGGTGCAATTGGAATGATCGCTGAGGTCGAGGCAGGCGATCAGCACATGGCTGCTGCCATCCAGCGACAGCAATTGGCGTGCGCCGTGCGTGCCCCACAATTGCGGCGGTGCGCTGCAGCCTGAATCCCAGCCCGCACCGAGAATGCGGGTGGGATTGGTTGCGCTGCCGGAAGGAATTGCCTGCGGAACACAGGCGCGCGCGTTGTCCACCGCGCAATCCCATTCGCGATTCCAGCCGATCGGATAGGAGCCCTGCCCGATGATCAACGTGTCGCCGCCCTGGATGCGCGCTTTCCCGCCGCTTGCCTGCGGCGGCAATGCCTGCATCAACGAATCCCACGCACAGGCGCGGCCACGCGAACCGGCTTGCGCCGCATCCGCGCTGCCGTCGCATTGCGAGTTCGTGCCGCCGTCGCTGCGCACATAATAAGTTGCGGCGTCAGCGCGCTCGACGATACCCGGCGCCGTGCAGTACAGCAGCGCGATCAGCACAACGCGAAGTCCTTTCATGTGTTCGCCCTTCCCTGAGTCGAAGGGGTACGGTCTACTCGCGATCATGAGAAGCATGTGAAAACCGTGCGTTCCGCCCGTGGTTTCACGCGATCGCCACCCGCCGCGGCTAACTATTGAAATCACGTTCGCCGATGGACCAAACAGGGAGGTGTTTGTGTCAAAACCTTCCGCTGCGGGCGCGCCCGTGGTGCCCCGAGAGGATGACGAAGACGCGATCGCGGCTGAGCTCGCGCGCCAGAAACTCTGGATCGCCGGCGTCGAAAGCCGTGCCGCGCGATTCAGGATCCTCAGCACCTTGCCGTATCCGAAGTCGCCAGTCTGGAACCGCGTGGTGACCACGCTTGGTGCGCGCCGGAATTGGCTGACACCGCTGACGCGCAAAGTCGGCATCCCGGATATCTCCGTCATTTTGCGATTGCTGGCGCGCGCGCATCGTTACCAGCTGGTATTGATCGCGGGTGGAGAGCGCGCGGATCTTGTCTATGCCGCGCTTGCCGGGCTGTGCCCATGGATCAAAGCGCCGCACGTGATCGTGGATGCGCATTGGCAGAAGTCCGCGGGTGCGGCGGGTTGGCTGCAGCGGCAATTGCTGCGCCTGGCCAATCGCGTGCTGGCGCAAGTGCAGGTGCACTCGCCGGAGGAGATCGCGATTTATCACGCGGAGTTTGGAATCCCGGAAGAGAAACTGTGCGCGATTCCGTGGTCCACCGCGCTCGGCGGTTACGACCTGCCCGACAGTACGCTCGGCGATTACGTGCTCACCGGCGGACATTCTTTTCGCGACTACACGGCTTTCCTGCGCGCGGTCGGAGAGCTGGGCGTGCCGACCCGGATCGGGATTCCGGCTGGACGCGTGGACAGCCGCTTGCGCGAGCTGGTCGCGCCATTCCCCAATGTAACGCTGCACACCGATTGGTCCAACGATACCTATTACAGGCAGATGTGCGGCTGTCGTGTGTACGCGATGCCGATTCAGCAAGGATTGACCCGCTCAACCGGCGACCGCACCATCCTGCATGCGATGCATCAGGGCAAACTGGTGGTTTCCACCGACTCGATCGCACCACGCATCTACCTGCGCCATCGCACCAATGGTTTTATCGTGCGCGAGCCAACCGTCGAATGCTGGAAGCAGACGTTACGCGAAGCGCTCGCGCTCGACCCCGAAAGTTACCGCCGCATCGGCGCGCGCGCGGCATACGACGCCAAGGTGCGTTTCAACGAAGCGATGCGCCTGGCGCGTACACTCGATTGCGTGGTGGCATTGCTGGATCGAAACCATCGCGTCTCGTGGGCACTGACCTGATCACCTCCGCGGATTCGAAGGGCTGGCCCAGCTTGCGCTCCCACGCCAGCGCGGTGCGCGCGATAAATGCCAGATCATCGTGGCGCGGCTGCCAGCCCAGCGTGCGCCGGATGCGCCGCGCCTCCGCGATCAATGTGGAAGGATCGCCGGGGCGACGCGCGCGCTCCACGCATGGAACCGGCTCGCCATTCGCACGACCGACCGCGTCCAGCACTTCACGCACGGAATAGCCGTGGCCGTAACCGCAATTGAGCGTGGTTGAGTCGCCGCCGTCGCGCAGATAAGCCAGCGCATCCAGATGCGCGCGCGCCAGATCCGCGACGTGGATGTAATCGCGCACGCCGGTGCCGTCGGGTGTGTCGTAGTCGGTGCCGAAGATGGAAAGCTGCGGGCGCTTGCCGAGCGCGGCTTCGCAGGCGACCTTCACCAGCAGGGTGGCGTTTTTGGTGGACTGGCCAATGCGTCCGGCGGGATCGCAGCCGGCGACGTTGAAGTAGCGCAACGCGACGTAGCGCGGACCGCCGGCTTGGCCAAGATCGCGCAGCATCCACTCGCTCATCAGCTTGGAGCGACCGTACGGATTGATCGGCGCGAGCGGGCTGTCTTCCGACGCCTTGCCATCCGGTGGCGTGCCGTACACTGCGGCGGTCGAGGAAAACACGAAACTCTGCACCCGGGCTTGCGCGCAGGCCGCCAGCAGATTGCGCGTGGCGCAGGTGTTGTTGCCGTAGTAGCGCAGGGGATCGGCAACCGACTCCGGCACGATCGTGCGTGCGGCGAAATGCATGACCGTGTCGCACGCATGTTCGCGCAGCAGTCGCGACACCAGCGCGATGTCGCCGACATCGCCGACCACCAGATCGGCACCGATCACCGCGTCGCGAAACCCGGTGCTCAGATCATCCAGCACGATCACGCGCTCGCCGGCTTCGACCAATTGCAATACGACATGGCTGCCGATGTAACCGGCACCGCCGGTGACCAGAATGGTGGATTGCTTCCGCATCGCGTCCTTGACCTTCGAATGCCGCCGCGCTTCCTGCGCGACCCCAAGAGTGACTCCGTTTTTGTTTGCGCAAGGTGAACGAAAGAATGAACGGTCGAAATCAATCACACCTGCTTCATGCATCGTTGATCGGGCATCCCGCTACAATGCGCAAGCGGACTCGCAAGGAAGCTCCAGTCCATGCACAGCATCGTTCTGCGGCGCGCGTTGGCGCCGCCCCTGCAATTGGCCTCGTTGTGGTCGGGCCATGCGTTGCGACGCGCCAGGGCGGTGCGCCGCCCGCGCATCCTGATGTACCACAGCGTCGGCCACGAGGACGTGTCGATCCGCCAATTCCGCTGGCAGTTGCGATTCCTCCGCGATACGTTCGATGTGGTGCCGCTGACGCGTTTGGTCGATCGCCTGATCGCGGGCACCGCCAATGGCGAAGAAGTCGCGCTCAGTTTCGATGACGGTGTGCGCAATCATTACAGCGTGGTCTGGCCGTTGCTGCGCGATGCACGCGTGCCGGCCACTTTTTTCGTCTGTCCGGGTCTGATCGAATCCGGCGCATGGCTCTGGAATACCGAGTTGCGTGTACGCCTGTCGCTGTTGGGCGATGCGGAGCGCGCACGTCTGGCGCTGAAAATCGGCAGTCCAAAGCATTCCGCGCGAGCGATGGTGGACTGGGCCAAACAGCTGGCGCTTTCCGAACGGCAGGCGTTTGAGGAGCGCGTGCGCGCGTGCACCCGGCAATTCGAACCGACCGCCGCGCAGCTGGACCGGCATGCGCCGATGAGCTGGTCACAACTGGCGCGGCTGGATGCGCAGTTGATCGGCATCGGTTCCCATACTGCCACCCATCCGATCCTGAGCCGGTTGCCGCGCCAGGCGTTGCACGCCGAATTGGTGGACAGTCGCCGCGCGCTGGAGCAGCGCCTCGGCCGCAGCGTGGATCTGTTCTGCTATCCCAATGGCGACCATGACCATGCTTCGCGCCAGGCGGTGCGCGAGGTTTATCGCGCCGCACTCTCCACGCGCGAAGACGTGGTCACCGCCGATGCCGATGTGTACACCTTGCCGCGTGTTCCCGCCGGCGATCGCAAGAGTTATTTCGTTCGCCGCCTGCACCGGCCCGCAGCGTGAGATGCCGATGACCATCAAGCGGCCGAAAGTATTGATCCTCGACGGCCACAGCAAGGCTGCGGCGGAATCGCTGCTTGCGCTCCCGGCTTGCTGCGAGTTGCACGTGGCGGGGATCGAGCCTGATTGTCTCGGCTTCGCTTCGCGCCGCGCCGCGCGCCGGCTGGTCCAGCCCGCGAACGTGACCGCCTTGCGCGAATGGCTGATTGCGCTGGATCGCAATGAACATTACGAACTGATCCTGTGCTGCACCGAGGCCTCGCTGCTGGCGCTGAAGGCCGATGCGCTCGATCCACAACTGCGGGCCAAGGCGGTGCTGAGCTGCGAAGCATCGCTGGACATCGCGCTGGACAAGCAGCGCACGCTGGATCTCGCGCGCGAACTGGGTATCAAGACACCGCGCGGAATGGTCGTGACCGCGACGGAACAGGCGCCGGAATGTGTCTCCTACCCGCTGGTGGTGAAGCCGCTGCACAGCAAGGTGCCGGGATGCGACACGATCCTGGCCTTCGACGTGCGCGTGTGCCGGGATGGACAGGAGCGCCGCGCCGCGCATGCGGCGATGCTGCCGTTCACGCCGGTGGTCGAACAGGAATATTTTCGCGGCCACGGCGTCGGCATCGAGCTGTTGTTCGAGCATGGCAGGCCGCGCTGGTGGTTCGCCCATCGACGCATCCACGAAATGCCGGTCACCGGCGGCGCCAGCACCTATCGGCGCGCGATCGAACCGCCGGCGCCATTGCTGGAAGCGGCGCTGACACTGCTGATTCACCTGCGCTGGCACGGAGTGGCGATGGTGGAATTCAAGTGCAACGACGAGGGCGATTACCGTCTGCTGGAAATCAATCCGCGCCTGTGGGGTTCGCTGCCGCTGGCCACCGCCGCCGGCGTCAATTTTCCGCTCGGCTTGCTGAAGCTCGCGACGCGCCAACCGCTCGGAGCGCAACCGCGTTATCGGCGTGGCATGCATGCGCGCAGCCTGGTCGCTGATGCGCACTGGTTCGTGCAGTCCTGGCGACAGCGGCACGATCCGCTGCGAGTCGCGTCGCTGCGTGTCGGCGACTTTTGCGGGTTGCTGCGTCCCCTGCTCGGGCGCGAGCGCTGGGATCTGTTCCGCTGGCGGCAGCCGCAACTGTGGTGGCGGCTGTGTCGCGATGCGCTGCCACGCGCGCAACGCAGCCGGGCCGCGCGCAACGCGCGCGCCAACTGGCGCAGGCTGCGCGATGGTTGGCGTGAACGCCGCATCCGCCGGGTACTGGTGCTGTGCTACGGGAATATCTGCCGCAGCCCGGTGGTCGCAGGGCTGCTGCAAACCTGTGCGCGCGACGTTGAAATCGCTTCGGCCGGCTTTCACGCGCAGGCGCAGCGCCGTGTACCTCTCGGCTGGGCCAAGGTGGTCGAGCAGACCCTGGGCCTGCAGTTGGGCGGCCATCGCTCGCGCGTGGTGGATGCCACGCTGATCGAATGGGCCGACCTCATCATCGTGATGGATGCGGAGAACTGGCGCGCGCTGGCGCGCAGCTGTCCGCAGGCAATTCCGAAAGCGGTGCTGCTGGGCGTCGCCGCCGCCCGCCGCGGCGCGCGGCAGACCGAAATCGCCGATCCTTACTCGCTGGACGAAACCGGCATGCGGCCGATCGCGGCCATGCTGCGGCATTGCGTGGACAACCTGGCCAGACAACGGAGTGCGCACGCGTAATGATGAATTCATCCAATCTGCGCATCGCGTACGGGCCCGAGTGGAACGCTCCCGAAGGCGCCCACGCGCCCGCGCCAGTGGTGTCGGTGGTGACGCCGAGCTATAACGCGGCGGCGACCATCAGCGACACCATCGCGAGCGTGGCCGCGCAAACCTGGCGCGAGTTCGAGCTGATCGTGGTGGACGACGGCTCCAGCGATCACACGCCGATGCTGCTGGCGCAACACGCGCGACGTTATCCGTGGATATCCTGGTGCATGCAGGCCAACGCGGGCGCGGCGGCGGCGCGCCAGACCGCGATCTCCCTGGCGCGCGGCGAGTTCATCGCCTTTCTGGATGCCGACGACGTGTGGGCGCCGAACAAGCTTGCGCTGCAGATCGCCGCGTTCGGGCGCAATCCGCGCGCGGCATTCGTTTATGCCGATGCACGCGACTTCCAATCCGACCGCGAACGCCCGCAAACCCTGTTCGAGCAGAAGCGGCCGGCCCGCGGCAATGTGTTGCGCGCGCTGTTCGAGCGCGGCAATTTCATCCTCACCTCCTCGGCGATGGTGCGCAAATCGGTGCTGCGCGAAGTGGATGGCTTCGATCTCACCCGGCGCATCAACGAGGACGTGGATTTGTGGTTCCGCGTGGCCGAGCGACACGAATTCGATTACGTGCCGGAGGTACTGGTGCGCCGGCGGCTGCTGCCCGACAGTCTGATGCATTCCAATCCGATCGAAGTGTGGCGCAGCGATCTGGAGCTGATCGACCGCTGGGTGCAACGGCGGCCGGATCTGTTTCCCGCCGATTCGGCGTGGGTGCGCAGGCGCCGCGCGCTCACCTGGGCGCGGCTGGCCAACGAGTACCTGCATCGGCGCGCATTCGCCGATTCGCGTCGCGCATGTTTCAACGCCCTGAAATACGGCCAATGCAATCCCGGCACGCTGGTGCGGGGACTGGGTGCCTGCGCGCCGCCGGCGGCGAATCTGTTCTGGAACACCAAGGCTGCTTGCAAACGCATGCTGCACCGCTGACGCGGCGCGGTATTGCGCTCAGGCGACCAATTCTTCGGCGTTGGGCTCGCTGATCGCAGGCGGGGCAATCGCCAGTTGCGTGCGCTCAAGCACCTCCCGGAACGCCGCTACCAGCGCGGGCTGCTCGATCAGCGAATCGTGATCGCCGGTCATCTGGATCACTTCCAGCTCGGCCGCCGCATTTTCCCAACCCAGCGCATAGGACGCCGCCATTTCGGCCGGATGCTCGGCGGCGCGGAACAGGGTGATCTTGCCCGGATAGGGCGGTGGCACGTAGTTGTAGTAGGCGCGCTGATTGCAGTCGAGCAGCACCCGATAGCGCAGTGCGTGCGGCAAGGTGTGGCCGGTTGCGCGCGCCCAGCGCAGGCGCACCGCGTCGCTGAGCCACAGCCCGCGCCAGTACGCATATTCGCTGATCCATTGCCCGAACTTGCGCAGGTCGGCATCGCGCAATCGCTGCCAGCGGCCGCGCCAACGCTGGCTGATGCGTCGCAGGGATCCGGCCCGCTGCAGCTCGAAGTGGTGATTGCCCGGTCCATAGGTGTCGAACAACGCAAGCAGCGCGATGGGTTCGCCCTGCTCGCGCAACTGCCGCGCGATCTCGTAGGCGATCATGCCGCCCATCGAACGACCGGCGAGGAAGTAAGGCCCGCGCGGTTGCAGCGAGCGAATTTCCGCGCAGTAACGCGCCGCCATCGCGGGCAGTGATTCCAGCATCGGCGTGATGCCATCCAGACCGACCGCCTGGATCCCGTAGAACGGTCGATCCTCGCCCAGCGCCTGCGCCAGCGGTTTGTAACCCAGCACATTGCCGCCGACCGCGTGCACGCAGAACAGCGGTGGCAATGTGCCGCGGGGCTGCAATGGAACCAGCAATGCCCAGGGATCGGCGGCGCTTGCGGCGAGCTCGCGCGGCGTCGCGCCATCGGGCCCTTTCGCACCCGCCGCGCGGAACGCGGCGGCCTGACCGGCAATGGTGGGCGCGATCAGCAACGTCGAGAGCGGCAGGTTCACGCCGGTCAGTTCCTGCGCACGCTGGAACACGCGCACCGCCAGCAGCGAATCGCCGCCCAGATCGAAGAAATTGTCGTCCAGCTTGATATCGTGCACGCGCAGCAGATCGCGCCACAGTTGCAGGAAGGTATGTTCCAGGGACGTGAGCGGCCGCTCCTGTCCGCTTTCGACAGCGGGAGCGGGTGCGGCGATACTGCTCGGCAGCGGCAGCGCTTTGCGATCTATCTTGCCATTGGGCGTCTTGGGCAGGGCCTGCAGAACCTGGATATGCTGCGGCAACATGTAAGCGGGCAAGCCTCCGCGCAACTGCTCGCGCACTGTTGCCGCGTCGGCATCACCTGCGACATACAGCACCAGACGCTTGTCGGTTGCACTGAATTCACGCGCCACCGCCGCGGCTTCGCGCACGCCCGGCACCGCCAGCGCGACGGCTTCGATATCACCGGGCTCGATGCGATACCCGCGCAACTTGATCTGGTCGTCGACCCGACCGTGGAAATGCAACACGCCTTCGTGCAGGGTTCCCAGATCACCGGTGCGATACATCCGCGCCGGTTGATCCGCCGCGTCACGCTCGACGAAGGGATCGGGTACAAACCGCTCGGCGCTGAGTTCCGGTCGCGCGTGATATCCGTCCGCCACCCCGGCGCCACCGATCCAGATTTCGCCGACCACGCCCGGCGGGACCGGCTGACCACGCGCGTCCAGCACGTAAATTTGCGTGTTGGCGAGGGGCGTACCCAGCGGCAACGGTCCGCTGCCGTGCTGGACCCGCGATGCGGTGGACCAGATGGTGGTTTCGGTGGGCCCGTACAGATTCCACAATTCGCGGCAGCGCGGCAACACGGCTTCGGCAAGATCGCGCGGCAGCGGCTCGCCGCCGACCAGCAATTTCAGCCCGCGGATGCCCTCGATGCGACCGCCATCCAGCAACAGGCGCAGCAACGACGGCGTGGTCTGCAACAGGCTCACGCCACGCTCGCAGATCAGTTGCATCAGCCCTTGCGGATCAGCGAGCAAACGCTCGCTGGCGAGCGCGATGCGCGCGCCGACGATCAGTGGCAGATACAACTCAAGCCCGGCGATGTCGAATGACAACGTGGTGACCGCACACAAGACGTCGTCGGCTTCGATGCCCGGCCGCTCGCGCATGCTGGTCAGGAAATTGACCAGGTTCCGATGCGGAATGCGCACGCCTTTCGGGCGTCCGGTTGAACCGGATGTGTACAGTACATAAGCCAGGTCATCGCCACCGATCACCGGCAACTGCTTGCGCAGCAGATACCGACGGGTCGGCAGATTTTCCAGCTCCAGCAGGTCGCGGCCGCGTGCCACCACTTCGGGCGTGGACTCGGCGCGCCATACCACGACATGACGCAAGCCCGAATGTTCGGCCATGTAACGCAGCCGGTCGGCCGGGAAAGCGGGGTCCAGCGGCACATACGCCGCGCCGCTTTTCATGATGCCGAGCAGCGCTGGCAGCAGCTCCAGGTCACGTCGCACGCAAACACCGACCAACTCGCCGCGCTGCACGCCGCGCGCCAGCAGCGCACGCGCGATCGCATCCGCCCGCCGCGCCAGTTGCGCATAACTCA
>Ga0134128_10000934_pt1 | contig 39496 bp, 39 predicted proteins | sample KB31754_FD_96462 | JGI IMG/M metagenome (GOLD analysis project Ga0134128, IMG submission 96462) | Terrestrial soil microbial communities with excess Nitrogen fertilizer from Kellogg Biological Station, Michigan, USA - KB3-175-4 | ecosystem: Environmental > Terrestrial > Soil > Unclassified ...
CCCAGCAGCTGCTGGGTGCTGATGCCGAGCGCACCCGCGAGCCGCGCGATCTGACCGCGCGCGCCCGCGATCTGCTTCGGGTTGACCCAGATCGAGTCGACGGGCGTGCTCACCGCGAGCGGCTCGCCGTAGCGGTCGGTGATGGTTCCGCGGTGCGACGCGATGTCGACGACGCGCGTGAAGCGGGCATCACCCTGCTTCGAGAGGAAGGAATGCTCCACGAGCTGCAGGTCGATCGCGCGGCAGAGCAGCGCGGCCGCGGCGAGCCCGAGCAGTCCCACCAACAGGTGCGCCCGCCAGCGGAACGAGCGGGGCGCCGAATGACGTGCGTTACGAGTCCTCATTGACTGAACAAAAACACAGTGTTAGGATTTCCGCCATCGGCCCTGTTGGCGGTTACGCCACCGATGACTCTGAGACAGCTCTCCAAGCGGCCTGCGGGAAGCAGGTGCGACGGCGCGGCGGCAACTACTGCGAGCGCGCGTCGGGTAAGGACGCAGGGAGCGCGTTCCAGTTGGAAAGTCAACTGCCTGATTCCGGGTGTCTCTGTGCTCATGGGCGGAGAAGACGTTAAGGCGGGACGATCACGATGTCTTTGGGCGCCGGCATCGTCATGTGCAGCTTCTTGCCCGCCACGCTCTCGACGAACGCGTGAGTGGACCACGCACTCTGCTCGAGCTGCAGCTGGCCCCATTGAATGTCGAGGTTGTCGCGCTGGGTGCTCAGCTGCTCGAGCTGGATGAAGAGCTGGCGTGCGCGGAACTTGCAATAGACCGCGCCCGCCGAAGACAACAGCACTGCGATCCAGAGCGCCGCAGTCGCAAAACCGAGCGTCGTGGCTGCGGGCTTGCTCGTCATGCCACTTTCTCCGCGACGCGCAGCAGAGCACTGCGCGCCCGAGGATTGCGCGCAACCTCATCCTTGCTGGGGCGGACCTTGCGGCCGACGAGCTTCAGGTGCGGCGTGAGCTGGGACGGCACGACCGGCAGCGAGGCTAAGGCCGGGTCGAGCTGCGACTCGCGCTGCATGAAGCGTTTGACCACGCGGTCTTCGAGTGAATGAAAGCTGATGACCGCGAGGCGCCCCCCGATGGCGAGCGCATCCACGGCGCCCGCGAGTGCCTTCTCGAGCTGGCCAAGCTCGTCGTTGATATGCATCCGCAGCGCCTGAAACGTACGGGTCGCGGGGTGTTTGCCCGGCTCCCGCGTCCTCACGGCACCGGCGACCAGATCCGCAAGCTCGCGGGTGCGCTCGAGCGGCCGCTCACGCCTCGCCGCCACGATGGCCTGCGCCACCCGGCGCGCGAAGCGCTCTTCTCCCAGAGTGGCGATCACCTCGCGAATCTCGTCGACGCCCGCACGAGCGAGCCATGCGGACACCGGCTCACCACGTGTCGGGTCCATGCGCATATCGAGCGGACCGTCGGCCCGGAAGCTGAAGCCGCGCGCCGGATCGTCGAGCTGCGGTGAGGAAACGCCGAGGTCGAGCAGAACACCCCGGCAAGCGCGGCCGCCCGAATGAGCCGGCACGAGCGCCCCGATATCGGCAAACGGCGCGTGCACGAGCGCAAGCCGCATTTCGCCGGCGAAGCGGCGGACTCCGGCCGCGACGGCCTGCGGATCGCGGTCGATCGCAAGCACGCGGCCCTCTCGACCCAGGGCCTGGAGTAGGAGTGCCGTATGACCACCGCGCCCGAACGTCGCATCGACATAGTAACCGCCCGGCTCCAGGGCCAACGCCCCGAGCGCCTCTTCTGCGAGCACCGGGATGTGCTCGACCATGCCCCTTGGCTCTACAACGAGAGCGAATCGAGCTCCGACGGCAGATCCGTCGAGGCCTCCTCGCTCTTCAACCAGTCATCGAGCCGCTCACCCCAGCGCGACTCGTTCCACAATTCGAAGCGGTTGCCCTGGCCGATCAACATGCCGATACGCTCGAGGCCGGCGAACTCGCGCAGCTCGGGCGGCAGTAGAATGCGGCCATGCCCATCGAGCTCGAGATCGTTCGCATGGCCCACCATCAGGCGCTGCAGCCGCCGCGCCTGCGCGTGCAGGGTAGGCAGGCTCATCAGCTTGCTCTCGATCAGCTCCCACTCGGGCAGCGGGTAGATGAGAAGGCAGCGGTCCCGGTCCACGGTGACCACGAGTTTCCCCAGGGCGCGCTCCATGATCTGCTCCCGATAACGGGTGGGCATGACCATCCGGCCTTTCTCGTCCAGGGTGACTTTTGTGGCGCCGCGAAACATGAACTCTGTGCGAGGGGGTTACCCATCTCCTCCCACTTTCTCCCACTCGCTGCCACTATGAAATCGCGGTTGCGCTATGTCAATTGAAAAAGTGAGAAATTTGTCGCATTCACAGGGAGTTATGTAGAACGGGAAGGTGCTTCAAACAGTGCTTTGAAGCCATTCGTCTTAGCAATCAGCAGCTTGCCTGAATAACCTTATCCAGTAGGTTATCTTGGCCTCGGCGGTGGGGAATTTCAGGCCGAGAACGCGTGTTTGATCCACTCGATCTGCGGCGCATCGCCGTACGGATCGCAGACCACGACGACATCGAATCGAGCGCGCAATCGCGCCAAATCCTTGCTGTGCTGGAGCAGCCGGCTCGCCGCCCGGATCAATCGTTGTCGCTTGGCGGCGTCAACGCTCGCCGCAGCGCCGCCATATGCATTCGATGAACGCGTACGCACCTCGACGATCGCCAGCTCGCTCTCGCCGAGCCGGGCGACGATGTCGAGCTCACCCCAGCGGCAGCAGTAGTTCCTCAGGATGATGTGCGCGCCGTGCGCCTGCAGAAAGGCCGCGGCGGCATCCTCGGCCCTGGAGCCGATTTTCTGTCTCCAGGTGAGCCTGCGACTTTTCATGCGCTGCGCGCACTTCTCAGCCGCCGGGGGCGCTCGGAAGCTGCATAATCTCGCCGCCGCGAAGCTGCGCCCAGATGAGCGTGCGATGAATGCGCCCGTCGGGATCCAGAGTCAACTCACCCGTGAGGCCGCTCAGATCCAGCGAGGAGGGGGTCCGGTTCTCGCGCAGCGCCTCGGCAATCCGGTAGGCATCGAATCCGAAGGCGAAGAGAACCCCCGTCTTCGGACCCCCCGTGGGCCAGGCCTGGCCGGCCGCGGACCGGACGGCCTCGGCCAGCGGGCTGCCGAGCATCCACGGCATGTCCGGGAACATCAGCCCATCGAGGTCCTGGTTGGCGCGTGGATCGGGCTCGAAGGCATCCGAGGTCGCATAGGTCGGAATATCGCCGGCATAGTAGAACCGCAGCTGCGGCTGCAGCAGGCGCTCGATGCCCGCTGACGCGGGGGAGAAAATGAACTGGATGTCCTCGCGCCGCCGCGGTACGAACTCGAGCCGCGTCCCCAGCAGCGATTCCAATTTATCGAGGCGGTCGCGGCTCTGATCGATGCCCAGCACCTGCTTGAGCTCGTCGGAAAAGTCCGCTTCCGAGCTGTCGATCATGGTGCTGGCGAGCACCGTGCCGCCGCCGCTCTGCAACTCCTGGGTGAATGCTGCGAGAACGCGCGAGCCCCAGCCGGGCGGGCGGCTGGGCACGATCGCAACGCCCAAATGATGCCCGTCGCTCAGCACCCGACGGGCGACCAGTTTGGCCTCTTCTACGGGAGACAGCGCGAACTGAAAAAAGAGCGGTGGCGCCTGCTGCCCGTCCGGCAGGAAGTTGAGCGCCAGCAGTGGCGGGCGCTGCATGCGATCCGCGGCTGCGTCAATCACCCCCTGGCGCATCAGGGGTCCCACGATGATGTCGGCGCCCCCCTGAGTCGCAGCGGCAATCTGATCGGCAACGGATTGCTCACCGCCGGTGTCGTAGATGCGCACCACCGGGCGCTGCTGCGCAGGTGTCTGGTAGTACCCGGTCAGGAACCCATCGCGTACGCTGGCTGCCAGCGGGCCGGCGGTACCGGTGATCGGCAGCAGCAAAGCGATGTGCGCCTGCGCCGCGAGCGGCTGTGGCTGCTCTCCGAGAAGATGGCTGCGCACGGCCTCCATCGCCGGATGGCCAGGGTGATCCGTCAGCCAGGCAGTCAGGTCGGCACTGGCGACCGTCGGATTACGCGCCGCCTCGGCTGCAAGCGGTGCCAGCTCGAGCCAGCCTTTGACGACAGGGCTTTTCTCGGTGCCGGGCTGGACTTTGACTCCGCGTTCCGACGCATCGCGCAGCTCATCGAGGAGTGCCACTCTGCTCTGCAGGACCGCCGCGGCATTGAGGAGCCAATGCTCGAGCTGTATTTCCGCCTCCACCCCCGCCGCCGGGTCGCCCGCGGCGAAGGCGACCTGCTCCCGCAGGCGCAGATAGCGGCTCGCGGGCTCTGCCCGTTGCGGCACCGCGATTGCCTGGATCAGGGCCCATGCATGCGGTGCCTGGCCGCGCTGCAGTGCAATCCGGACCTCGATCAGCGAGCGCTCGAAGGTCTGCTCGCCCGATACCGGCTGCGAAACCAGCCCAAGGGCATGAGCCGCATCCTCGGTTCGTCGGGCGGCGAGATAGGCGTCCGCCGCCTGCATTGCAAAACCGTTGCGTTGCGCGCCGCTGCTCTCATTCGCGAGCGCCTCGTACATCTGCGCGGCGCCGGCCGGGTTGCCCTGACGGGCGAGGATTGCGGCCCGCTCGGCGGAAGGAGCAGGGCCTTGCGGAACGCTGACGCAGCCCGCCAGGACTAAAGTGACTGCGGCGAGCGCAGCCAGGCTGACGGTCCATCGCGCATGCATGGTTGAGAAGCCTCGGTGCCAGAGCCAAGCTTACGGCCGCGGGGAGACAGGCTCCTCGATGCGGCAGAGGTGAGGATTATAGTGGGCAAGCCAAGAGGCCGGTTGCAAGTCGTCGCGACGCCGATCGGCAACATGGGTGACATCAGCGCGCGTGCCCGGCACGCGCTCGCGAGCGCCGCCGCGATTGCGGCAGAAGACACGCGCCACACGGGCGCGCTGCTGCAGGCGCTCGGCATCGCGCGCCCGTTGCTGTCGCTGCACGCCCACAACGAGACCCAGCGCGTGCCCGAGATTCTGGCGCGGCTCGCCGCGGGCGAAACGATCGCATTGGTCAGCGATGCGGGCACCCCCCTTCTCTCCGACCCGGGCTACGAGCTGGTCCGGGCCGCTACTGCCGCGGGCATCGATGTCGAGGCCATTCCAGGGCCGTCCGCGATTACGACCGCACTGGCCGTCGCCGGCCTGCCCGTGAGCCGCTTCTGCTTCGAAGGCTTCCTGCCGGCGCGCGAGCGCGAGCGGCGGTCTCATCTCGCCGGCCTGGCGGACGAGCCGCGCACGCTGATCTTTTTCGAAGCACCCCATCGCATCGCGACGACCCTCGCCGACCTCGCCGCAGCGCTCGGCAATGACAGAGCTGCGGTCGTCGCGCGCGAGCTGACCAAAGTCCACGAAACGATCTACCGCGGCACGCTGGCAGAGCTCGCGCAAAGAGCCGCCACCGAAGACAACTTCCAGCGCGGCGAGATCACGATCGTGGTGGCGGGCGCCGCGCCGGCAGCGACCGGCGTCGATACAGCCCTTTTGCGGCGCGCTGTCGACCTGCTCTCGAAAGAGCTCTCGCCCAGCCGAGCCGCCGCAGTCGCCGCCCAGCTGACCGGTGCTACGCGGGCCGAGGCCTACGCGCTTGCTATGCGGCACTCTACGGAGAAGGACTCTACTGAGAAGGACTCTACTGAGAAGACTTGACCTCCGGGGCCTCGGCCGCAAATGCCCTCTCCGCGGGGACGCCGTAAATCCGGTTGCGCGGGCTGCCGCCCGCTCACTGATCCCTGGAGGCTCCGTTCCGTCATCCCTGACTCCACAGGCCCCGGAGAGGGCATTTACACCCGAGTCCCCTCTCGTACGGGTGCGGGGGCGTATAGAATTGGCACGGGGAGCCGGCCGGGCAATCGCTGCTCCGACATCGTTCGGGGGGGAGGAAAGTCCGGGCTCCGGCGGATCAGGTGCCAGGTAACGCCTGGGGGGCGCGAGCCCACGGAAAGTGCAACAGAAAGCAAACCGCCTAAGCTCTCGCGGCGAAAGTCGCGCGGGCCGGCAAGGGTGAAACGGTGCGGTAAGAGCGCACCGCGGCCTTGGTAACAGGGCTGGCACGGCAAACCCCACCTGGAGCAAGGCCAAATAGGGAAGCAGCAGGCTCTGGCAACAGAGCGTGCAGCGCCGATCCGCGCGCGCTTCCGGGTAGGCTGCTAGAGGTCCACGGCGACGTGGATCGCAGAGGAATGATTGCTCTCGACAAAACCCGGCTTACAGGCCGACTCCCCTCCTTATGTCAAAGAGGGCCTCGCGTGCAAATGGCCTTGCCGCGGGGCCTGTGGAGTCAGGGATGACGGAACGGAGCCTCCAGGGATCAGTGAGCAGGCGGCAGCCTGCGCAACCGGATTTACGGCGTCCCCGCGGCAAGGCCATTTGCAGGCGGGGCCCGCAGGGCGAAAGAGCCAAGCAGAGCCCTCCGGCTACTTCACTTCACCACGCGCAGTTGCGGCCGCTTAGGTGCCCCGCTCCCTTCTTCAGCCGGCGCAGGTCCTGATGGGGGTGGCGTCTCGGGCCCAGCGTCCTGCTCGGCAAACATCATCCCCTCACCCGTCTCCCGCGCATAAATCCCCATCACGGCGCTTACGGGAAAATGTACGTGGTGGACTACGCCGGCAAAGCGCGCATCGAATTCGACGGCGTCGTTATCGATCTTCAGCCGCTGCGTCGCCGTGTAGCTCAGGTTGAGGACGATCTTCCCCTCCTGCACGTATGCGCGCGGCACTTCGCTGCCCGAGCGCTCGGCGTCGACTATCACATGGGGAGTGTGGCCGCTGTCGGTGATCCACTGGTGCATCGCACGCAGCAGGTAGGGTCGCTTGGGAGGAGCTTTGAGCATCGCCTAACGCCTCAAAGCCGCATCTCGCGCTCCCGCTCTGACAGCGACTCGCGAAACGCGGCGCGGGAGAAGACCTGGCTGGCGTACTTGCTGATCGGCTGCGCCTTTGGCGGCAGCTCGACCTCGTAATGCGGCAATCGCCAGAGTATTGGCGCGATGGTCGCATCGACCAGCGAGAATTCGTCGGACATGAAGTAAGGCTTCACCTTGAAGAGATCCACCCCCTGGACGATGGTATCCGCCAGGACCTTGCGCAGCTTCGGGAGAAGCTTCTTGTCGTCCTCCACCTCGATCTGCTGCAGCAGTGTGTACCAGTCGCGCTCGACCCGATACAGCGCCAGCCGGAACTGCGCCCGGGTCACGGGGTCGACCGGCATCAGCGGCGGATGCGGAAAGCGCTCGTCCAGATACTCGATGATGACCCGCGAGTCGTAGAGCACCAGATCGCGGTCCACCAGCGTGGGCACGGTGTGGTAGGGGTTGAGGTCGAGCAGATCCTCAGGGTACTTGCCGGGCTCCACATCGACCACGTCGATGCCGATGCTCTTCTCAGCAAGGACGATGCGCGTCCGGTGGCTCCACGGATCGCGCGGCGCGGAAAACAGCGTCATGATGGAACGTCTGCTCGACACGATTCCGCTCCCGCGCCTCAGCCACCACCCGAGCTTTACCTACTCTACCGGGTCCGCGGCTCTCCTACTTGACGTCCTTCCAGAATTCGCGCTTCAGCAGCCACGCCAGCCACGTAAAGACCAGCAGGAAGAGCACCACCCAGACCCCCATCGCGTGACTCATCGCCTGCTGCGGGTCGCCGACATAATCCAGGAAGTTCACCAGATCGTGCGCGAACTGATCGAACTGCTGCGGGCTCATGCTGCCGGGGGCGACCTGCTTGAAGTGGTCGAAGACCTGCTCCTTGATCACCTGTCCGTCCGGACCCCGGCTCGCGACGGTCTTGTAGACCGCGATCTTCAGCCCCTCCAGCGGCGCGACGATATCCGGCATCGCGCTTTGCGGGAAGGCCAGGTTGTTGGCCCCCGTCGCCCGGCCCGAATCGACATAAAAAGTCTTCAGATACTGATAGAGATAGTCCGTACCGCGGGCGCGCGCCATGAGGGACAGGTCGGGGGGCGCCTTGCCGAACCATTTCTCGGCGTCCGACTCGATCATCGGGGAAGTGATGTAGTCGGTCGGGGACTCCCCGGGCGGAATCAGATCCTTGGCGAGCAGCGCCTTGGGGATATTGAGATCCTGCGCCAGACGCGACCAGCGCTCGTACTTGAGCGAGTGGCAGCCGAGGCAGTAGCCCACGAAGTCGCGGGCGCCCCGCTGCAGCGACGCCATGTCGGTAACGTTGGCGTTCGCCGTCCAGCTCTGCCAGTCGGCATCGGAAGGAGTCTCGTCCGCGGCAATGGCGCGAGTGGCGCCGGCCGCTCCCGATACGAGCGCTGCTGCGAGCAGCAGCGCGGGAAGTTTCTTCAAGGCAGCCCTAATGAGCATGGTAGACCACTCTCTCCGGCACCGGCTTCACCCGGTCGATACGCGAGTAGAACGGCATCAGCCAGAAGAAGGCGAAGTAGCAGACCGCGAAGATGCGCGCCAGGATGACGTACACGCCCTCCGCAGGCTGCAGGCCGAGATACCCGAGCCCGACGAAGGAGATCACGAAGATCGCGAGCATGACCCGGGAAATCCAGCCCTTGTAGCGGATGGACTTGACCGGCGAGCGGTCGAGCCACGGCACCACGAGCAGCGACACCAACGCCAGCAGCAGCAGCAGCGCTCCGATCCCTTTGCTCGGCACGGCGCGCAGGATTGCGTAGTAAGGCGTGAAGTACCACACCGGGTGGATTTCGGCCGGAGTCGACAGCGGATTGGCCGGCTCGAAATTCGGCTGCTCGAGGAACAACCCGTGGACGGTCGGGGCGTAGAAAACGATCAGCGCGAAGACGACGAAGAACACGCCGACGCCGACGAGGTCCTTGAGCGTGTAGTACGGGTGGAACGGAATGCCGTCGAGCGGCTTACCGTCGGCCCCCGTGCGCTCCTTGATCTCGATGCCGTCGGGATTGCTCGAACCGGTCCGCCGCAGCGCGACCAGGTGCAGCATCACGAGCAGCAGCAGAATGATCGGCACGGCTGCGACATGCAGCGCAAAGAAGCGATTCAGCGTCGAATCCGCAATGCTGTAATCGCCGCGGATCCACTGCACCAATCCCGGCCCGATGGCCGGCACGGCGCCGAAGATGTTGACGATCACCTGCGCGCCCCAGAAGGACATATTGCCCCAGGGCAGCACGTAGCCCATGAACGCCTCGGCCATGAGCGCGAGGTATACGATCATGCCGATCACCCAGAGCAGCTCCCGCGGCGCACGGTAAGAGCCGTACATCAGGCCGCGGAACATATGCAGGTACACGACGATGAAGAACGCCGATGCGCCAGTGGAATGCACGTAGCGGATCAGCCAGCCCCAGTCGACCTCACGCATGATGAACTGCACGGAGTCGAACGCATGGGCCGCGCTCGGCTTGTAGAACATCGCGAGGAAGATGCCGGTGAGCAGCTGAATCACCAGCACCACCAGCGCCAGCGAGCCGAAGAAGTACCAGATATTGAAGTTCTTCGGCGCGTAGTAACCGGTCAGCTGGTTGCCGATGAACTCGTCGACCGGCAGGCGCTTGTTCAGCCACGCCCAGAAGCCCCGCTTCTTGGAAACGGGTGTCGCACCAGGCGGCAAAGGCTCGCCCGGCGCGCGCAACTCAGTGCGTCGCTCGCTCGTGGCCATCAGGCATCCCCCTTCGAGAGGACAGGCCCGTTGGCAGCCATCAGGCATTCGCTCATTCGGCAGGCTCCCCAATCCCCGCGGTAGCGCGGCATTATACACAGCGAGAGGTGGACGAAATGCTGGAGCGACTGAGCCGCGGATTGACGTTCATTGCCGGGTCGGTGGTCGGCGGGCTGGCGCTCGCGTTCGTGATCGTGGCGCTGAGGCCGGACCTCATCCGCGGGAACGCAGGCTCGCGCATGGAGCCGTCGTCGGTGCCGCAGCCCATCAGCAGCGCGCCCGCCAGGGGCGGACCGGAGCGCGTCACGTATGCGGCGGCAGTGCAGCGCGCAGCCCCCGCCGTAGTCAACATCTATACGGGCCGCGAGGTCGTCGAGCGCGTAGACCCATCGCCGTTCGGCGAGTTCTTCGGCAACCTGCTGCCGTTCTATAAGAAGCGCTACGAGCGCAGCCTCGGCTCCGGCGTCATCGTCGATGAGAGCGGGCACATCGTGACGAATTACCATGTGGTTGCCAACGCCGGGGATATCCGCGTGCAGCTGGCGGACGGACGGGTCGCCACCCCGCAGGTCGTCGGCGTTGATCCGGACACCGATCTCGCGGTGCTCAAGGTCGATCTCTCGAATCTTCCGGTGATCGCCTTCGGTCGGTCCGATCAGCTTCAGGTCGGCGACGTGGTCCTCGCCATCGGGGATCCCCTCGGACTCTCGCAGACGGTGACTCACGGCATCGTCAGCGCCACAGCCCGTGGCCAGCTCGGGATCACGACATTCGAGGATTTCATCCAGACCGATGCGCCGATCAATTTCGGCAACTCCGGAGGCGCGTTGGTCGATTCCAGCGGCGCGCTGATCGGCATCAACACAGCCATGGTCGCCAAGAGCCTCGGCGTCGAGGGGATCGGGTTTGCGATCCCCGTAGACATGGTCCGCGGCGTGCTACACGACATCATCAAGTACGGACGCGTCATCCGCGGCTGGATCGGGATAGTCCCCGAGGATATTTCCGACGCCGAAGCGCAGCAGCTCGGCCTGGCTCATGGCGGCGTGGTAGTCGCCAATCTGTACGTGGGAAGTCCGGGGCAGCAGTCCGGCCTCAAGCCGGGGGATCTGCTGCTCTCGATCGACGGCATCCCCGTGACCTCCGCCGAGGGCGCCAATGCCCGCATAGCCGGCTGCAAGCCCGGCTCGATGCTCACATTGCGCGATCAGCGAGGCAGCAGCCAGTTCGACGTCAAGGTGCGGGTCGCCGAGCAACCCCGGACCGCCGCGGGCTGAGGCGACTTTTTCCGACCGATCAGGAGCCAGCCACATGCCGAAAATCGACGTTCGCCGTTTCGCCACCCGCGCCGAGCTCGACGCCGCGCTCGCCGAGCGCCTCGAGCAGGCAATTCGCGCCACTGCGACGCCGTCCGGCGGAGGCGCTCCCGTCATCATGCTGTCCGGCGGCCACACGCCGCTGCCCGCCTACCGCGAAGTTGCCCGTCGCAAGCCGTCGCATGGCGACAAGCTCACGATCATCTATTCCGATGACCGCTACGTGCCCGCCGACTCCGACGCCAGCAACTACCACGCGACCCGCCCCCTGCTCGAAGCACTGGCGCTCTCCGAGGCTCAGGTACTGCGCGTCAGAACCGAGCTCCCCCTGGAAGAAGCCGCCCGCGATTACGAAAGCAGCCTGCGCACCCTGTTGAGTACCGGAGCGCCGATCGGCCTGGCGCTGTTAGGCATAGGCCCCGACGGCCATACCGCTTCCCTCTTCCGCCCCGAGCATCTGCGGCAGGCCCGCGGCCACCTTGCCATTGCCGTCCAGCGCCCGGACGGCATGCAAGGCATCAGCGTCACTCCCGAGTTCCTGGCGAATGTAGCCGAGCCGCTCTTCGTGGTCGCAGGCAGCGGCAAACACGACGCCATCGCCGCTTTCGTCGGTCAGGACCCCGATAGCGTCGCGCTGCGCGCGGTGGCCAGCTGTCCGCGCGTGGAGCTGTGGATCGAGCGGGCGGCGGAGCTCGCCGCGCCCAAAGCCAAATGAGGACATCCGTGCCAGCCGAGGGAGGCGCAGGCACGCCGGGTGCACGCACATGAAGTACGCAGTGGATCGCTCGTCGATGGACCTTCAGCCTCTCGTTGTCCTCGAGGATGATGCCGGCCGGTGCGTGCGCATCGCCTGCCACGGCGCCACGCTCATCGGGTTCGAGGTTCCGCGCGGCGGCGGCTCATTCGACATCGCGGCCGGACATCGCGATGCTGCGGAAATCACCGCACGCCCGGGCTCGCGCTTCGCGATCATGGTGCCGTTCGGCGGCCGCATTGCCGATGCGCGCTACCGCTTCGACGGCCACGACTACGATCTGCAGCCCGGAGCAGGCCCGGGACAGCGCGAGTCCCGCCACGGGTTCGTGCGTGATGCGGATTTCGCCGTGGCGAAGCTCGTTTCGGACGCCCGTTCCGCCCGAGCGATCCTGACCACCTCCATCGGTGGACGCCCGGGCTATCCGTTTGCCATCGACCTTTCAGTCAGCTTCACACTCGACGATATGGGCCTTGCTCTCGAGGCACGCATGCGCAACGGCAGCGACGAGCCCGCACCCTGCTTCTTCGGCTGGCATCCCTACTTCCGCGTCAGCGATGGCGCCGCAGACGAGTGGCAGCTGCAGGTACCCGCGCGAGCGCTCATCCGCACCGGCTCCGATATGATCGCGTTGGATGGCGATGCCGCCTATGTGCCGCTGGATGCCGCGCCGCCGCTCGATTTCCGCCGCTTGCGCCTGGTAGGTGGCAGCGTTCTCGATCAGGGCTATACCGGTCTCGTAGCGGACACGGACGGCCGCATCCGTACGCGGCTCGCGGACCCGGCGAGCGGGTTCAGCATGACGGTCTGGCAGGAGCGCGGCCTGATGCACGTCTTCACCGGCGACACGCTGAAGCGCGATGCGCGGCGCTCCATCGCGTTGGAGCCGATGGAATGCATGGCCAACGCCTTCAACCGCCCGGAATGGGCCGACGCCATCCGCCTCGAGCCGGGCGCCGAGCGGGTCTTCCGCTGCGGTATCGAGCTCGCCGCCTGATGGCAGCTCCGCCGCGAGCAACGCAGGCCGCTTTCACGGCGCGAACTTTCTACGGCGCGAATTTCCCCAGCGGCAGGTGCGAGGGCGCGCAGGACCGGGTCCAACCCTGCGGCTCGGCTCCCGGATTGTGCCAACTGCACGAGCCGGCCAGCAGCCGCTCCGACTCCTTCGGTCCCCACGTCCCGCAGGTGTAGATGCATGGCGCATCCCCGGTACCCAACGCCGGATCGACTATCGCCCACGCCGCTTCCACTTCATCCTGCCGCGCGAAATGCGACGTATCACCGATGAGCGCCAGGCTGATCAGCCGCTCATACGCATCCATCACGTCCGCATCGTGTTGCGCGACGAAGAGCTCGACCTCCCTGCCCTGCATGGCCGGCCCTGCTTTCTTGGCGTGCGCGCCCAACGCAATCGCGATCTCCGGCCCCACGCGAAATCGCACGAAGTTGGGATAGTCCGGGCCGAGCTCGCCGAATACGTGCGCCGGCGGCGGCTTCAGATCGACGACCACTTCCGTCGCGGTGACCGGCAGGCACTTGCCGGCACGCAGGTAGAACGGCACACCGCTCCAGCGCCAGGAATCCAGCTCAAGCCGCATCGCCGCGTACGTCTCGACCTTGGAATCGGGCGCTACTCCCTGCTCCTGCCGATAAGTGGCGAATTGTCCCCGGACCACGCCGTCCGGCCGCACGGGCCGCACCGATTTGAGGACTTTCACCTTCTCGTCGCGCAGCGACTCGCCCTCCGAGTTCACGGGCGGCTCGAGAGTCAACAGTGCCAGGATCTGCAGCAGATGATTCTGCATCACATCGCGGATGGCTCCGGTCTCCTCGTAGAACTTGCCGCGCCCCGCGACCCCGAGCGTCTCCGCCATCGTGATCTGCACGCTGGCGACGAAGTTGCGGTTCCAGATCGGCTCGAGGAAGGAGTTGGCGAAGCGGAAGTACAGCAGGTTCTGCACCGCCTCCTTGCCGAGGTAGTGATCGATGCGAAAGATGCAGTTCTCGGAAAACTGCTTCTGCAGCACCTGATTGAGGGCCTGCGCCGAGGCGAGATCGCGCCCGAACGGTTTCTCGACGACCACGCGGCCGCCTTGTGCGGACCCGGAAGTGCCGAGGTGATCGATCACCACCGGAAACATGCTGGGCGGAATGGCGAGATAGTAGAGCGGGCGCTGCGCGTCTCCCAACGCCTTGCGCAGCGCGACGAAAGTGTCGCGGTCGCGGTAGTCGCCGTCGTGATAGCGCAGCAGGCCCACCAGCCGTGAGACCGCCTGCTCATCCGGTGAGGAGACGAAATTCTTGATGCTGTCGCGCACGCGGTCGGCAAGCTGCTCCAGGTTCCAACCCGCGCGGGCGACGCCGATCACGGGCACGTGGAGCAATCCCCGGCGGGCCAGGTTGTAGAGGGACGGAAATATCTTCCGATAGCAGAGGTCTCCGGTCGCGCCGAAGAGCACCAGAGTGTCGCTGTCTCGCCGCTCCATCGCCGCCCCCCTAACTCTTCTTTTGCTCGGGCCCCGTCCCTGCGCCGAGCCCTGCGGGCCGGCGTTCGCCGTCAAAACCCGCTCCTGCGGGTTTTTCGAGATGGCCGCCGAAGCCGAGTCGCATGGCCGAGAGCAGTTTGTCCGCATACTCCGACCGGCCGCGCGATTCGAAGCGCGAGTAGAGCGCTGCAGAGAGGACGTGAGCAGGCACGCCGACCTCCACTGCCGCCTGAACCGTCCAGCGTCCTTCGCCCGAATCGGACACCCGCCCGCCGAACTGGCCGAGAACGGGGTCGGCCGCAAGTGCCTCGGCGGTCAGATCGAGCAGGCGCGAGGAAATGATGCTGCCGTGCCGCCATACTTCAGCGACCGCGGCAATGTCGAGCCGGTATTGGAAGAGCCGCGGGTTGGACAGCGGCGCCGTCTCCGCATCCGCCTCCTCCCCCTTCAGTCCGGCATCGGCATGTTGCAGCAGGTTCAGGCCCTCCGCATAGGCCGCCATGACTCCGTATTCGATGCCGTTGTGCACCATCTTGACGAAGTGTCCGGCACCGTTCGAGCCGCAGTGGAGGTAGCCCATCTCCGCGGTTGCACGGGCCGCGCTCTTGCCGCCGGAGCTCTGCGGCCGGCGGCCGCCGGGGGCCAGTGTCGCGAAAATCGGCTCGAGCGTGCCGAAGACTGCCGGCTCGGCGCCGATCATCAGGCAGTAGCCCTGCTCGAGGCCGAGCACGCCGCCGCTGGTACCGGCATCGACGTAATGCAGACCGGCCGGCCGCAGCTCTTCGGCCCGGCGGATGTCGTCCTGGTAATGGGAGTTGCCACCATCGATCAGGATATCGCCGGAAGCGAGCAGCGGCCGCAGCTCCGCAATGACGCTGTCGACGAGCGCTGCTGGCACCATGATCCACACCGCGCGCGGCGGCGTAAGGGCGCGGACGAGCTCAGGGAGTGAGTTGGCACCGATGGCGCCGTCCTTCGCGACCGCCTGGACCGCCTCCCGCGACCTGTCATATGCGACGCATTCGTGCCCGCCTCTGATGAGCCGGCGCACCATGTTGGCGCCCATGCGCCCGAGCCCCACCATGCCTATTCGCATACGACCTCCGGGATTTGCGCGCAGTCTACCGCTTCCTCGCCCCCTCCCGCCGTCAGAATCGTCCTACCCCACGCCGCAGGTGACTCCCACCGCCCATGCTACTGGCGACGTGCGCAAGCAAATCGGTGAGCGGCCCAGGCCGCCTCCCTGAGACCCGGCAACGCGAGAGGAGGTGCACCAGGAAACGGCCGCGGAGGCGGATAGAGTCAGACAGCTGGCCCGCGCAAAGCGGCGCAGCCGACTTTGCGCCAAATCAATTAGGGACGCGCTTGATCTGGGCGCCGAGCTGCGCCAGCTTCTCCTCGATCGCCTCGTAGCCGCGGTCTATGTGATAGATCCGCTCCACGTCCGTACGGCCTTCGGCGACCAGTCCAGCGAGCACCAGGCTCGCCGAGGCCCTGAGGTCCGTGGCCATGACCGGTGCGGCGGTGAGGCGGTCGACGCCGCGGATGATCGCCGTATTGCCCTCGAGACGGATCTCCGCGCCAAGCCGACGCATCTCGAGCATGTGCATGAAGCGGTTCTCGAAAATCGTCTCGATGATGGTGCCGACGCCGTCCGCCACCGTGTTGAGCGCCGCAAACTGCGCCTGCATGTCGGTCGGAAAAGCGGGATAGGGTGCCGTGCGTACGTCGATGGCGCGGGGACGACGGCCCCGCATATCGATCTCCACCCAGTTGTCTCCCACACCGATCCTGGCGCCCGCTTCCTCCAACTTCACGAGCACTGCATCGAGGTGGTCCGGACGCGTGTTCTTGATCCGCACGTTGCCGCGCGTGATGGCGCCGGCGACCAGGTAAGTGCCGCTCTCTATTCGATCGGGCAAGACGTCGTACGAGGTGCCGCGGAGCCGCTCGACGCCCTCGACCACGATCTTGTCGGTGCCGGCGCCCTGGATCTTCGCACCCATCGAGATCAGGAATTGTGCGAGATCGACGACTTCCGGCTCACGGGCCGCGTTCTCGATGACGGTCTCGCCCTCCGCGAGCGTGGCCGCCATCATCAGGTTCTCGGTGCCCGTGACCGTCACGGTATCGAGCACGAGACGCGCGCCCCGCAACCGGCCGGCGCGCGCCCGGATGTAACCGCCTTCGATCGTGATATCGGCGCCCAGCGCCTGCAGCCCCGCAACGTGTATGTTGACGGGCCGCGCACCGATCGCGCAGCCGCCGGGCAGCGATACGTCGGCCCGTCCGTAGCGGGCCACGAGGGGGCCGAGCACGAGGATGGACGCCCGCATGGTCTTGACCAGCTCATAGGGCGCAAAGCAGTCGCGCACCGTCGTCGAATCGACTTCGATGCGCATGCGCTCATCGATGGTGACGGTGGCCCCCATGCCGCCCAGGAGCTCCACCGTCGTGGTGACATCCTTGAGGTGCGGGACATTGGCTACGACCACCGGGCCGTCGGCGAGCAGGGCACCGGCGAGGATGGGGAGGGTCGCGTTCTTGGCCCCGGAGATGCGGACCTCACCCTCGAGAGGCGCGCCTCCCTGGATCTGCAACTTGTCCATGGTCATTCCCCCCCGGCTTCGGCCGGGGTCAGGGCCTCGATCGAGAGGGCGTGGATCTCACGGCCCATGCGCTCACCCAGGGTCTGGTAGACCAGCTGATGGCGGGCCACGCCGCGCTTGCCGGCGAACTGCTCGGCCACGATCCGCGCCTGGAAGTGTGTGTCATCGTCCGATTGCACCAGAACATCGGCTCCGGGCAGGCCGGCGCGGATCAACCGCGCAATCTCCTGAGAGGTCATCCGTCAGATATTATCACTGGCCATGAGCTCCGCCGCCGTTCCAGCCGATCAGAGCAGCCTGCTGGCCGCTGCTCGCCGTGCCCTGGCCATCGAGGCCAGGGCCGTCGAGGCGCTGCTGGCGCGCCTGGACGGCCGCTTCGCAGCCGCCTGTCGGGTGTGCCTGGAGTGCCAGGGCCGGGTCGTCGTCACCGGCATGGGGAAGTCCGGCCACATCGCACGCAAGGTCGCGGCGACGCTCGCCAGCACGGGGACACCGGCATTCTTTCTGCACCCCGCCGAAGCCAGCCACGGCGATCTCGGCATGATCACTCGCGGAGATGCAGTCCTGGCTCTCTCGAACTCTGGCGAGACGCCGGAGCTGCTCCTGCTCCTGCCGCATTTGAAGCGCCTCGCGGTGCCGCTCATCGTGATGGCCGGCAAGACGGATTCGACTCTCGGCCGCGCGGCCACCGTGGCGCTCGATGTCAGCGTGCCGGAGGAGGCCTGCCCTCTCAACCTGGCACCCACCGCGAGCACGACGGCAACGCTCGCAATGGGGGATGCGCTGGCAGTCGCAGTACTCGAGGCGCGGGGTTTCACCAAACAGGACTTCGCACGCTCGCATCCCGGCGGCGCGCTTGGGCGACAGCTGCTGCTGCACGTCGAGCAGATCATGCGCACCGGCGACGCGTTGCCGCGCGTCGGTCCAGACACCCGCCTGGGCGAGGGGCTGCTCGAGATGTCCCGCAAAGGCCTGGGAATGACGGTCGTAGTGGACGCTGCAGACACGATTCTGGGCGTGTTTACCGATGGCGACCTGCGCCGCGCGCTCGATCGTCACGTCGATATCCACGGGGCCACCATGTGCGAGGTGATGACGTCCCCGTGCAAGAGCATCGGCCCACAGCATCTGGCCGCCGAGGCCGTACACCTGATGGAGGTGCATCGCATCACCGCGCTCCCGGTTGCCGATGAGCAGGGGCGCCTGCTCGGCGTGCTGAATGTGCATGATCTTTTCCGCGCCGGCGTGATGTGAGCGCCGCGACCACGAGTCCTGCGGCCACCGGCGCCGCGCCCGGCACCGCCGCGCGAGTGCGCCTGCTGGTGCTCGATGTCGACGGGGTGTTGACGGACGGGCGCCTCTACTACGGAGCGCGCGGCGAGGCGCTGAAGGCATTCCACGTGCGCGACGGGCTCGGGCTGAAGCTGCTTGCGGCGGCGGGCATCACCGTGGCCGTGATCTCGGGGCGACGCTCCGGCATGACAGCCAAACGGTGCCGTGAGCTCGGTGTGCGGCACCTGGTGCAGGGCGTGGAGGACAAGCTCACGGCCTTTCACCGCCTGCGGGAACGGCTGGGCATGTCCTCGACGCTGTGCGCATGTGTCGGTGACGACCTGCCGGACGTGCCGCTCATGCGTGAGGTAGGCCTCTCCTTCGCGGTTGCGGATGCTCACCCGCAGGCGCGCAGTGCCGCACACGTGGTCACCCGGCTCCCGGGCGGAAGGGGAGCGGTCCGCGAAGTCTGTGACTATCTCCTGGAAGCGCGCCGGGACGCCGCTGCAGTGACTTGATTTACCGCCTCTTCGCCGTCCTGACCATCGTCGCGGTGATCGCCGGGTCATTGCTGCTTGCCCGGCAGCAGGGGGGGGCGCCCGCATCGCCCACCGTACAGGAAAATTCGTGGGACGAGGGATATTCCGCAACCGAGGCCCGGGTGGTCCAGACCGGGACGGACGGGCGGCCGATGTACACGCTGGACGCGGCCGCCATACGGCAATTGCCGGATGAAGGCCAGGTGCGGCTCACGCGGGTGCAGATGACGTTTCGCGACGCAGACGGCAATCCATGGACGGCGACCGCCGATCAGGGTGAGCTCGAGCAGGCGGCGCAACACGTGCTCCTGTCGGGCAACGTGCATATCTCCGGCACCCTCGCGGGGGCGTCGGGAACCGCGCAGATCTCCACGGCCTCGCTGTCGGTGGACATCCGCAGCGATATCGTGACCACGAAGGATCCGGTGCAGATGCTCTGGTCGGGACGGCCGCTGAGCTCGACCGGGCTCATCGCCAATTTGAAGGAGCATCGCGTGCAATTAGAATCCGCGGTACATGGCACCTTCTCACAGTAGCTTCCACCTCCTCTGCCTCGCGCTGGCTGCGGCCATCCCGGCTGCAGTCGCTGCTGCGGCCACCGCACCGCCCGGCGGCGCTGCCGCCAGCCAGCAGCTGGTGCCCATCAATGCGAAGGAGGACATCAACGTCGATGCCGCATCGTCGGGCATAGACGGCAAGACCAACACCATCGTCTTCAAGAACATCGTGGTATCGCAGGGCGCCACGCGGGTGAAGGCCGACCGGGCACGCGCCACGGGTCTCAATTTCCAGAACAGCCGCTGGACGTTCCAGGGCAACGTCGAGATCGATGCTCCCCCGCGCGGCAGCCTGCATTCCGATCAGGCCACGGTGCAGTTCCACGACCATCAGATTGCGGCCGCAACGATCACCGGCAAGCCCGCGCAATTCGAGCAACAGCGCGCCGACGATCTGGGCATGGAGAAGGGCCACGCGGGTCAGATCGTCTACGACGTGGCCCAGGGCACGGTACTGCTGACCAACGATGCCTGGATCTCGGACGGCCGCAACGAGATGAGCGCACCCTCGATCTCCTACAGCATCCGCGAGCAGAAAGTGCTGGCAACCTCCTCGGGCCCGAGTCAGGGCGTGCACATTACCATCGCCCCTCAGGCCACACCGAAGCCGGTCGCGCCTCCCAACGGCAAGGGGGCCGCCCCGCCGCCGCGAGTCCCGCGCACACCGCCCTCATGACGACCCTGCGCGCGAGCGGGCTCGAAAAGAGCTACAAATCCCGTAAAGTCGTCAGCGGCCTCAGCCTCGCGGTGTCCAACGGCGAGGTGGTGGGCCTTCTGGGGCCCAACGGCGCGGGCAAGACGACGGCCTTCTACATGATCGTCGGGCTCGTGCCCTGCGATGCCGGCCGCATTCACCTCGACGACACGGACCTGACACTCCTGCCGATGCATCGGCGCGCGCAGATGGGCCTCGGCTATCTGCCGCAGGAGGCTTCCGTCTTCCGCAAGCTGTCGGTGGAGGACAACGTGCTCGCCATCCTGGAAACGCGGAGCGACCTCGAGCGCGCCGCGCGCGAGCAGCGCCTCGAAGAGCTGCTCGAAGAGCTGCGCATCGGACACGTGCGCCGCAGCCTCGGCCAGTCGCTGTCCGGCGGCGAGCGGCGGCGGGTGGAGATCGCACGGGCACTCGCGGCCGAGCCGCGCTTCATGCTGCTCGACGAGCCTTTTGCCGGCGTCGATCCCCTGTCCGTGCTCGATATCCAGCGCATCATCCGCGAGCTCACCAGCCGCGGCATCGGGGTGCTGATCACCGACCATAATGTGCGCGAGACCCTGGGGGTCTGCGGGCGGGCGTACATCGTCAATCAGGGCGCCGTGATCGCCCAAGGAAGTGCGGAAGAAATCCTTGCCAACCCCCAAGTACGTGAGGTGTACTTGGGCCAGTCGTTCAGGCTCTAGTGGAAGCGCTGGATCCGGGCCTCCTGCCCGGCCCAGCGAGCGTCGTGCAAAAGGCGCGACTTTTGCCCGACGCTCGCCGCCTGCGGCGGCGAGCACCTCCCTGTGCCTCGTGGATCGCGCACGGACGGGATGGTTTGCAATATGTGTAATATCAGTGACTTACCCTAGGAAGGCCCCGGCCACGCCCGTGCCGCCATGCTGAAACCCTCCCTGCAGCTCAAGCTGGGTCAGCAGTTGACGATGACCCCGCAGCTGCAGCAGGCGATCCGGCTCCTGCAGTTGCCCGCCCTCGAGCTGCAAGCGCACATCCGCGAGCTCCTCGAGACGAACGTCATGCTCGAGCCGATGGAGGAAGGCCACGAGGAGGGTCTCGAGGCCGGCCCGCTCGAGCACGCCGAGGCACCGGAACCGATCGAGTCCGTCGAAGCCCCGCGTGAAAGCGCCGTCGAGGTGCTGGACGAGGGCTGGGGCGAGCACAGTGTCGGCCCCGCCGAGACGCCCTGGAGCGGCGACGACGACGACCGGCAGCAGGAATTCGCCGATTCCGCGGGCCAATCCCTGCAGGAATATCTGCTCTGGCAGCTCGAGCTCGTGAAGCTCGAGCCCCGGGAGCTGGCAATCGCACGTGCGATCGTAGATGCCATCAGTGACGACGGTTACCTGACGGAGCCGCTGGAGGAGATCGCCAACACCCTGCAGCCCGAGATCCACTGCGAGCCTGCCGAGGTCGAGGCTGCGCTTGCCGGCGTCCAGGCCCTGGATCCGCCGGGGGTGGGCGCGCGCTCCGTGGGCGAGTGTATCGAGCTGCAGCTGCGGCAGCTCGATCCGGCGATCCCGGGGTTCAATGCGGCGATCGAGATCGCCCGGCATCATCTCGAGCGCATTGCCGGCAGGGAGCTCGCCGTCGTGAAACGGGAGCTGCGCGCCACCGACGAGGAGCTCGCCAGCGCTCTCGCCCTGGTACGGTCCTGCCATCCACGTCCTGGCGCCACGGTAAGTGCCGGCTCGGCCGAGTATGTGGTCCCCGATGTATTCGTCCGACGGACCGAGCACGGCTGGGCGGTAGAGATCAACTCGGCAACTCTGCCGCGGGTGCGCCTCAATCAGAGCTACGCCAGCCTCATCGGCCGCAATGCCAGCCACGCCACCATGCGGGCCCAGCTGCAGGAAGCGCGCTGGCTGCTGAAGAGCCTGGAGATCCGGCACGAAACGCTGATCAAGGTCGCCCGCTCCATCGTCGAGCGCCAGACCGCCTTCCTCGAGCATGGTGAGGAGCACATGCGGCCGATGATCCTCAAGGACATCGCCGAGGCGATCGGCATGCACGAGTCGACCATCTCCCGCGTCACCTCCGGCAAGTACATGCACACCCCGCGCGGCGTGTTCGAGCTGCGCTATTTCTTCTCGAGCCATGTGGAGGGCGCCGACGGGTCGGGCACCTCCTCGACCGCCATCCGCGCCAAGATCCGCAAGCTCGTCAAGGACGAGGGTGCGGACTCGCCGTTGAGCGACGGCCGCATCGCCGAGCTCCTCTCGGCGGAAGGAATCCCGGTCGCGCGTCGCACCGTCGCGAAATACCGCGAGGCGATGGGCATTCCCCCGTCGAACGAGCGCCGGCGGGCAGGCTTGGGTCAGATGTGAATTGACGGCCAATTGCGATGATGTCAACCACAACACGTGAAAAGGAGATGGCTATGCAGCTAAACGTCACCGGCCACCACGTGGAGGTCACCCCCTCCCTGCGAGGCTACGTGGAAAAAAAGCTCGAGCGCATCGGAAGGCATTTCGAGCAGGTCATAGACGTACACTGCGTCCTGACGGTTGAGAAACTGCGGCAGAAGGCCGAGGCGACCCTGCACGTCAGCGGCAATTCGATCCACGCGGATGCGACCGAGGAAAACATGTATGCGGCCATCGATCTCCTGGCCTACAAGCTCGATCGCTGCATCAAGAAGCACAAGGAGAAAATGACGGACCACCACGCCGTCGAGGGCCGGGCGCTGCGCGCCTGACGCCGCCGGCGCCGGTGCCACGGTGCGCATCATAGTCCTGAGCGGCCTCTCCGGCTCCGGCAAGAGCGTGGCTCTGCACATGCTCGAGGACCTGGGCTTTTACTGCATCGACAACATCCCGGCGGCGCTGCTCAAGCCTTTCATCTCCCACGCCGTGCGCAGCCCGGAGCACACCTACGAGCGCGCGGCGGTGGGGCTCGATGCCCGCAACACTGCGGCAGAGATCGCCACGGTCCCGCAGCTCATCGACGAATTGCGCCGCAGCGGTATCGAGTGCGAGATCATCTTCCTGACCGCAACGGACGATGAGCTGCTGCGGCGCTTCGCCGAGACGCGGCGCAAGCACCCGATGAGCCGGCACAACGTCGACCTGCGCGCCGCGATGGCGCTGGAGCGGCAGGTCCTCGAGCCGATCATCTACGGCGCCGATCTCGTCATCGACACCTCCCGGCTGGGGGTGCACGCGCTGCGCGACCTGATCAAGCTGCGCGTCGGGGAGCCGCACGCAAGCCGGCTGTCACTCACCTTCGAGTCGTTCAGCTTCAAGCACGGCATTCCCGGGGATGCCGATTTCGTGTTCGACGCCCGCTCCCTTCCCAACCCGTACTGGGAGCCGGCCCTGCGCGGCCTCACGGGACGCGATGCCGAGGTCATCCGCTTCCTCGAAGGGCAAACCGATGTGGCGGCGCTGATCGCGGACATCGCACGGTTCATCGGTGCACGGATCCCGGAGTACATCGCGAGCAACCGCGGCTATCTGACCGTGGCGGTCGGGTGCACCGGGGGACAGCATCGCTCCGTCTACATCGTCGACAGGCTGGTGGCGCAGTTCGCCACCGCGTATCCGACGGTGAGCTCGCGCCACACGGTGCTCAATCGGTAAGCTCAGGTTGCCTGAGCGACTCCCGCGGCCGTCATCAGCGGCGGCAGGCGCTCACCGTTCATGAAGGCGACGAGTGCCGACCTCGCCTCCATTGCATCGCGATAGCCGAGCTCGATCAGGGCCCGCGTGTAGCCGGCCTCGAACATGAGATAGCTCGCGAGCTGATATCCCGACACGTCCCGTCCGCCGATGACGCGCAGGAGTGCGCGCAGGCTGCGCGGCATATCATCCGTGTAGCGGCCGGCGATCTCGCGCGGATCGACGCTCGGAGCCAGCATCAGAGTGTCCACGTGCTTGAGCCCTCGCGCGGCGAAAGGCGCCTCCTGTACGAGCTGGTTGATGCGCTCGATCTGCTCCAGATCGCCATAGACCTGGTCGGTGAACAACGTGTCGATCATGTAGCCGAGCACCTCACCCGGAGTCGGCATCGAACGGCTGGTGCCGCTGCCCGCCCCCACGCCTGCCGCCTGCCGAGCCCGCACGCCGATGATGAGCAGCCGGTCCGCGCCCAGGTGGATCGCGGGACTCAGCGGATTCAACTGGCGCATGGCGCCGTCGCCGAAGAACTCCCTGCCGATGCACATCGGCGGAAAGAGCAGCGGGATCGCGGCGCTCGCCATCAGGTGATCGAGGGTCAGCTCCGTGCGCCGGCCGATGCGCTGTGCGCGGGTCCACTCGGGAAGCGACTCCCGGCCATCGAAGAAGGCCACCGACTGGCCGGTGGCGTAGCTCGTCGCGCACAGCGCGAAGCCCTGCAGATGGCCCCGCACTATGCTGCGATGGATGCTCCCACAATCCACATTCGTGGCCAGAAGCTCCCGCAGCGGACTGTTGTCCAGCAGTGCCTTGGGAGGCGACAGCACCAGGCCCCCGGAAAGCAGCGCGAGCAGCCAGTGCGTGCCGGCGCGCAGCATGTGCAGAGGATCCACATGGAAGACCTGGCCCGTACGGAAATTGGCCCAGACGCGCTCCAGCCCCGCCACCGCCCGGCGCCAGCGGTGCGCCTCCGCCGCGAGCACGCAGGCCGCCACCGCACCGGCAGAAGTGCCCACGATGACGGGAAATGGATTACGGGCGCGCGGCAGCAGCTCGGCCAGCGCAAGCAGCACGCCCACCTGGTAGGCGGAGCGCGCGCCGCCGCCGGTCAGTACCAGTCCGACGGTGGGTCTTGCCGGTGGCTTTCTCGCTACTTCGACGGGCGAGTCCATCGCGCCTAGATTACAAGCCCCGCCGCCGCCCAGGCTACTGGCGGCGACTGAAACTATGCAACCTGAAGTATCTGCATCGAGTTCGTGCCTCCCTGAACCCCCGAAAGCTCCCCCTTGGTGAGGATCACCAGGTCCTTGCGCTTGACCAGGTCGAGCTCGAGCAAGCGCGAGAATAGAGCGCCATACAGCGCCCCGGTGGACGCATTGCGCGTCACGTCGAAGATGACGGGATAAACGCCCCGGTAGATCGTGACGCGGCGGCGCGTCGGCTCGTGCCGGGTGAAGGCGTAGATGGGGATGTCGGACCGGATACGCGACATCCAGAGGGGCGTCGCCCCCGACTCTGTGAGGGCGACGATGGCGCGCACTTTCAGGTGATTGGCCGCGTACATGACGGCCATGGCAATCGCCTCTTCCGTTCCCTTGAACTGGCCCTCGGTGCGGTGGCGGGTCCGGCTGTGGGTGAGCTGGTATTTCTCGGCGCCCTGGATGACCTCTGCCATCGCCTCCACGGCCTTCACCGGGTAGCGGCCGGCGGCGGTCTCCGCGGACAACATCACGGCGTCCGTACCATCCATGACGGCATTGGCGACGTCGCTGACCTCGGCGCGTGTCGGCACCGGATTCTGGATCATCGACTCCATCATCTGCGTGGCGGTGATCACCACCCGGTTCCTGCTGCGGGTCTGGTGGATGATGGTCTTCTGCAGCCCAGTCAGCTCGGCGTAGCCCATCTCCACACCGAGATCGCCGCGGGCCACCATGACGACATCGGTCGCATCGATGAGGCTCGGCAGGTTGGCTACGGCCTCGTGTCGTTCGACCTTGGCCACGATGCGGGCGTCGCCGCCCGCTTGCCGGACGAGGGTGCGGGCCTGCTCTATGTCGGCGGCATCCCGCGCGAAGGAGACGGCGAGGTAGTCGACCTGCTCTTCGGCCGCGAAACGGATGTCCTCCCGGTCCTTGTCCGAGATCGCCGGTGCGGAAATGCCGCCGCCCTGGCGGTTCAAGCCCTTGCGATCGGACAGCTCGCCGCCGACGCGCACGCGCGTCTCGATTCTCGTGCCGCTGACCCGCTCGACGCCGAGCACGATCTGGCCGTCACCGAGCAGCAACGTGTCACCTGCGCCGACATCCTTGGGCAGATCCTTGTAGGCGCAACCCACCTCCTCGACCGTGCCCGCCTTCGGGTCGAGCGCGGTATCGAGGGCGAAGACATGGCCTTCCTGCAGCATCACCTTCTTGTCGCGGAAGCTCTCGATGCGGATCTTGGGTCCGCCCAGATCGAGGAGGACCCCGACACATCTGTTGGCGCGCTGCGCGGCCTCGCGCACCATCCCCAGTCGCCGCCGGCGGTCGTCTACCGTCCCGTGCGAGGCGTTGAGCCGCACGACATCCAGCCCGGCGTGCATCATGTCCGTCAAGACAGCGATGTCGTCGGTCGCCGGACCGACGGTCGCCACGATCTTCGTTCGTCTCAGCATGGGTCAGCTCCTTGCCCGCTCCTCGAGGGCGGCGACGGCCGGGAGGGTCTTGCCCTCCACAAACTCGAGGAAAGCGCCGCCACCCGTGGAGATGTAGGAAATCCCGTCCTCGACCCCGTACTTCTCGATTGCCGCCAGCGTATCGCCGCCGCCGGCCAGCGAGAATGCCTTGCTGCGCGCGATCGCCTGCGCGATGGCACGCGTGCCCTCACCGAACTGCTCGAACTCGAACACTCCGACCGGGCCGTTCCAGATGATGGTGCCGGCCGATTGCAGCATGCCGCTCAGCCGCTCGGCGGTGTCGGGACCGATGTCGAGAATCCTCTCGTCCGGGCGGACTTCGTGGATGGAGCGCACATCGGCGTGCGCGGTGGCCGCGAGCTCCTTGGCGACCACGACATCGGTCGGCAGCGGAATCTCGGCGCCGCGCGCACGCGCCTGGGCCATCAGACGGCGCGCGACATCGAGCAGGTCAGCCTCGTAGAGGGACTTGCCCACCGCCACGCCGGTCGCGGCCAGGAACGTGTTGGCTATGCCGCCGCCGACGATCAGCTTGTCGACCTTGGCGAGGAGCGACTCGAGCACTGTGAGCTTGGTCGAGACCTTGGAGCCCGCGACGATCGCGACCAGCGGTCGCGCCGGTTTCTCCAGCGCGCTCTCCAGCGCCTCGAGCTCACCGACCAGCAACGGGCCGGCGCCGGCGCTCCTGGCGAATTTCACCACCCCGTGAGTGCTGGCCTCCGCCCGGTGCGCGGTGCCGAATGCGTCCATCACGAACACATCGCAGAGGTCGGCCATCCTGCGGGCGAGCGCCGGATCGTCCTTCTTCTCGCCCTTGTTGAAGCGCACGTTCTCGCAGAGCACCGCCGTCCCGGCCTCGCAATCGACCCCGTCGAGCCAGTCGCGGCGCAAAGGCACGGACTTGCCGAGCAGCTCCGAGAGGCGTGTCGCCACCGGCTTCAGCGACAGCGCTTCGTCGAGCTTGCCCTCCTCGGGGCGGCCGAGATGCGAAAGGATGAAGACTTTGGCGCGCTGGTCGAGCGCATGCCGGATCGTCGGCAGCGCCGCGCGAATGCGCGCGTCGCTGGTGACGATGCCGTCCTGGACCGGAACGTTGAGATCCTCGCGGATCAGGACCCGCTTGCCCCGCAGGTCCATGTCCGTCATGCGCAGGACTTTCATGACGCCTTGGCCCAGGCCAGGACGGTGTCGATCATGCGGTTGGAGAAGCCCCACTCGTTGTCGTACCACGAGCAGGCCTTCACCAGTGTGCCGCCGATCACCTTGGTGAGCGTGGCATCGAACACCGACGAATGCGCATCGTGATTGAAGTCGATCGACACCAGCGGCGCCTCGTTGTAGGCCAGGATGCCACGCAGGGCGCCGCCCGCGGCGCTCCGCATCGCCTGATTGACTTCCTCCACCGTCGTCGGCCGCTTGGCGGTGAACGTCAGATCGACGAGCGAGACGTTGATGGTAGGCACACGCACGGCGAAGCCGTCGAGCCGGCCTTGCAGCTCAGGCAGCACCAGACCCAGAGCGGCCGCAGCACCGGTCTTGGCCGGGATCTGCGACATCGTCGCCGACCGCGCCCGGCGGAGGTCCTTATGGAAGACATCCGTGAGCACCTGGTCGTTGGTGTACGAGTGTATGGTCGTCATGATGCCGGCCGAGATGCCGATTGCATCGTTCAACACCTTCGCCACGGGCGCCAGGCAGTTGGTGGTGCATGACGCATTGGAAATCACGGTATGGCGGCTCGAGAGGACCTGGTGATTGACGCCGTAGACGATGGTCGCGTCCACGTCCTCGCCGCCCGGCGCGGAAATGACCACCTTCTTCGCACCGCCGGCCAGGTGCAGCCCCGCCTTCGCCTTGCTGGTGAAGAGCCCGGTGCACTCGAGCACGTAGTCGACCCCTAGCGATCCCCACGGGAGCTTCGCCGGATCGCGCTCGGCCAGTACGCGGATGCGGTCGCCGTTGACGACCATCGAGTCCCCATCGACCTTGACCTCTGCGCGAAACCGGCCATGAACGCTGTCGTACTGCGTCAGGTGAGCATTGGTTTTCGCGTCGCCCAGATCGTTGAGGGCGACGATTTGCACTTCTTCGGTGCGGCGGCCTTCGTAGAGCGCGCGCAGGATGTTGCGGCCGATGCGGCCGTACCCGTTGATTCCCACCTTGATTGGCATGACCCGTTTACCTTCGTTACGTTTGCAATTGCGTCGTTGGCGACAATGGTTGCGGAGAGCTCAGCCGGCAGACTTTAGCAGCTCGCTGAGCTCCCGGCTGACGTGCTCGGCGGTGAAGCCGAAGTGCGCGAGCACTTCGGCGCCTTTGCCGGAGGCGCCGAAGCGATCGATGCCGATCACCCGGCCGTCGATGCCGACGTAGCGCCACCAAGATAGCGTGGCGCCCGCCTCCACCGCCAGCCGGCGGCGGACAGCGCGCGGCAGCACGCTCTCACGGTACGCCCCATCCTGGGCGTCGAAAACGTCCGTCGAGGGCATCGACACCAGCCTCACTCGCCTGCCGCTGCCATTGAGCGTGCTCACCGCCTGCGCGGCGAGGGAAACCTCGGACCCGGTCGCGAGGACCAGGCACTCGGGAGTCCCCTGGCAGTCGATCAGCACGTAGCCGCCGCGACGGACGTTCGCCTGCTGCTCCGCCGTACGACCCTGCTGCGGCAAAGCCTGACGACTGAGGACGAGCGCCGTAGGCCCGGAGCGCTCCACGGCCGCCGTCCACGCCACCGCCGTCTCGAAGGCGTCGCACGGCCGCCAGAGGCACATGTTCGGCATGGCCCGCAGGCTCGTCAGATGCTCGATCGGCTGGTGCGTGGGGCCGTCCTCCCCCAGCCCTACCGAATCGTGAGTATAGACGAGCACCACGTGCGTGTTCATGAGCGCGGCGAGGCGCACCGCATTGCGCGCGTAATCGGAGAACACCAGAAAGGTGCCGCCGTAAGGCAGGATCCCGCCGTGCAGCGCGATGCCGTTCATGACCGCGGTCATGCCGAATTCGCGCACACCATAGTGGGTGTAGTCGCCGCTTGCGTTCTTCGGGTCGAGCTCGCGCGCCGCCTTGAACTTCGTGTTGTTGGAGCCGGTGAGGTCGGCTGAGCCGCCGAAGATTTCCGGTATGCGCGGCGCGATCACGTTGAGCGTGGCCTGAGAGGATTGGCGGGTCGCCTGCGGCGCCTTCTGTGCGAGCCCCGCGGCCAGCGCCTGGGATACCGTCTCCTTCCAGTCGGCGGGCAGCTCACCGCTCAGGCGGCGCTCGAACTCGCGCGCGAGGTCCGGGTGCGCGCCGCGGTAGCGCACGAGCACCTCGCGCCAGGCGGACTCCGCCGCCGCGCCGCGGCTGCGATGGTCCCAGGCGGAGCGCAGCTCGGCCGGAACGACGAAGGGCTCGTAGGGCCAGCCGATCTCCTTGCGCGCGGCCGCCACCTCGTCCGTCCCCAACGCCTCTCCGTGTACCTCCGGGGTTCCCTGCTTGTGCGGCGCGCCCCAGCCGATGACGGTTCGGCAGCAGATCATCGAGGGACGCGCGGCCTCGGCGCGCGCCGCGCGAATTGCGGCAGCTACCTCCTCGGCATCATGGCCATCGACATCCGGCACGACATGCCAACCGTATGCCTGGAAGCGCTTGGCGGTATCGTCGGTGAACCAACCCTCCACCTTGCCGTCGATGGAGATGCCGTTGTCATCGTAGAAGGCGATGAGCTTGCCGAGGCCAAGCGTGCCGGCCAGCGAGCAGGCCTCGTGCGAGATGCCTTCCATCAGACAGCCGTCGCCGCAGAAGACGTACGTGAAGTGATCGACGATGGCGAATCCCGGACGATTGAACTGCGCGGCCAGCATGCGCTCCGCGAGAGCGAGCCCCACGGCATTGGCGAGCCCCTGGCCCAGCGGGCCGGTGGTGGTCTCGATGCCGAGCGCGGGCTCGTGCTCCGGGTGGCCCGCCGTGTGGCTGCCAAGCTGGCGGAAATTCCTGATCTCCTCCAGCGACAGCGGATAACCGGTGAGATGGAGCAGCGAATAGAGCAGCATCGAGCCGTGCCCGTTGGAGAGCAGGAAACGGTCGCGGTCGCGCCACTGCGGGTTGCCCGGATTGTGCTTGAGGAAATCGCACCACAGCACCTGGGCGATGTCCGCCATGCCCATGGGCATTCCCGGATGCCCGGAATTGGCGCGCTGCACGGCGTCCATCGACAGGGCGCGGATGCAGTTGGCAAGCTCGCGGCGAGTAGTAGTCATGAGCGGAACCCGGGGAAACGGGCGCGCATTGTCCATCAGACGCCGCCTATGCTCAATCGCGCCGAGCTGAGCAACGCCGGCGCCGGCGCGGCTCTGCGCCGGACACGCAGCACGCCTGCCTCGCGGCGACGCAGCGTCATCTCAGCATGTGAACAATGGGCTCAGCGTATGAACGGTCCTTTCATCCATGAGCCGGGGAGCCCGCGGCTCGTCGCAACTTTACGACAGCGACTTATGTTCGGTTGGCGGACTTATGTTCGGTTGGCGAAGATCACACTATTGCCCAGGCAATCGGCGTACTGGCGCAGATTTCCGCCATGTGCCCGGGTCCCGCGCGACCCAGTTCACTGCAGGCCCGCGACTCTCTGTTAACCTTCCACAATGGCAACGAGCGTCGTACGTCTGACTCACCTGACCGACCCGCACCTATACGGTAGAGAGAGCGAGCTGCTGCGCGGCATTGCGACATTGCCGTCGCTCGTGGCGACGCTCGCCAATGCGCAGCAGCGCGACTGGCCGCCCGATGCGGTGCTGGTCACAGGCGATCTCGTGCAGGACGACCCTGCCGGCTACGCGCATTTCCGGCGCCTGCTCGGTGCGCTGCGAGTGCCGGTGCTGTGCCTGCCAGGCAATCACGACGAGCCCGAAGCCATGCGCCGCGAGCTCGATTGCGCGCCGTTCGTCGTCGGGGGAACGGTCGACCTCGGGTTGTGGCGCATCGTGCTCCTCGACAGCACCATTGCAGGATCGGCTGCCGGACGCCTCGGGCCCGAGAGTCTGGCGGCGCTGCAGGCGGCACTCGCCGGCGCCCCGCAGCGGCACGTGCTCGTCTGCCTGCACCATCATCCGGTGCCGATGGCCAGCCGTTGGCTCGACCACGTCGGCTTGCAGAATGCCGGCGAGTTCTTCGACATCATCGATCGGAACCCCAACGTGCGCGGCATCGTCTGGGGCCACGTGCACCAGAGCTATGACGCGCTGCGCAATGGCGTGCGGCTGCTCGCGACACCCTCCACTTGTGCGCAGTTCCTGCCCCACGCGGAGCAGTTCGCGCTCGACAGGCGTCCGCCCGCTTATCGGACGCTCGAGCTCAAGGCCGACGGCACGATCCTGACCGAGCTCATCTGGGTCGAAAGCGGCGCCGGCGGCGCCTCGAAGTCCGCGTGGGCCGCGGCCTGAGCTGCGGCCTCAGCGTACTGAGCCACGCTGCACCACGCGTCGAATACCGCATCGACCGAGATCTGCTCGGCGCGCTCGAGCTCCGGCGGGCCGCCAATTCCTAACACGGGCGAGCCGTTGCAGCTGCGCGGCAGCCACACCCGCTGCGATTGCGTACCGTAGAGCACGACGAGCGGCACCCCGAGCGCCGCCGCCGAGTGCGCGGGGCCGGAATCGGCGGAAATCATGCTGTGGGCGATCTCGCACAGCGCAAACAGCGGCCGTAGCTCGGTGCTCGCCGAGGTGACGCAGGTCAAGCCCGCTGCCGCGCGGATGGATTCGAGCAGCGGCATCTCGGCGCTGGCGCCGCGGAGCATGAGCATCGCATCCGGCATGTAGACGTGGAGCTTGTGAAGAAGCTGCACCCAACGCTCGACCGGCCAGATCTTGTCGTCGCGCCCACGCCAATTGCGCAGCCGCCGCCGGCCCATGGTGCGGTGATTGCCGGGTTGCACGAGCACCAGCGGCTCACCGCGAAAGCCGTGGGAGCGAAGCCAGCGGTCGCGCTCGGCACGCTCCGCCGGCAAACTCCCAAGCCGCGGCAACCAGGTGCCGGCAGGCACCTGCGGCTCGGGATGATCGGCTGCACTGAGCGCGGCGGGCGTTTGCCGTGCGAAGCGCAGCAGCGCATCGAGCCACGGCGACTGCGTCCCCGGCGCCTCATCGATGAAGAGACAGCGCCGCGGATCCACGCCGCTCAGGCGCAGCAGCCGGCGGATTCTGCGCACCTGTCCCGGATGATGCTCGAAGACGTATACCGGCCCGGGCGCGGTCTCCCGCAGGGTGCGCAGAATGGCCGGCCAGGTGATTCCGAAGAAGGCAGGCGCCTTGCGCGGCAGCGGCCAGCAGTGCGCAACTTCCGGCAGGCCCTGGTAGATGTCAGGCGCCCAGGCATCGGCGCCCACCACGTAGCACGGTTTACCGTAACGCGCATGCAGCAGCCGCAGCGCCGCCGTCATCATGACCATGTCGCCGATACGGCCGAGCTTGAACACGAACGGATGCAGCGGGCGGTCCTTCATGGTGACATGGTACTTGGAAACTCATGTCGCCAGCACCTCGCGCCAGCGCCGCGCCACCGCGGAAAGGTGAAAGCGCGGATCGGGCCCGGTCACCGGCCGCGCACCCGCGCGCCAGTCGCGGATGCGCTCGACGTAGATGTCGAATAGACCGAGTCCGGCGGCCAGACGAGCGGGCCCGCGGCGCCAGGAGGTCGGGCAGGCGCCCAGCAGCCCTTCGTAGAGGCGTTTGGCGCCGCTCACGGGCAGCACCTGCGCCGGATCCCCCAGCACCTCCAGCGCGGCGCCGCAATCGTGGGTGAGTACCGGTGTCCCGAGCGCCTTCGACTCGGCAAGCACGAGGCCAAAGGTTTCGGGAATGACGAAGTTGGGGAAGAACGTGCAGAGCGCCGTGCGCACCTCCGCAAGCACGCGCGGCTGCGGCTGCGGACCGAGGTATTCGACACCGTCGAGCCGCGCGGCAGCCCCTGCCTTGTAGCCAGGATTGCCGACGACGAGGCGCATGTCGGGGATCGCTGCTCTCACAGCGCGGAACGCATCCAGGGTGAACTTCAACCCCTTGTTGGGTGATGACAGGAACACGAGCTTGCGGTCGTCGATCGGCGAGCCGTCGGGGTGCAGATCGTCCGCCACAGGGTTGTAGATGGTGCTCGCGGACACGCAGTCGCTGACCCTCATCCAACGTAGTGCCGCCTCGACGGCGTTGCGCTGGGTGTCTGAAACACAGATCACCCTCACTGCAAGCTCGCGCAGAATGCCGGCATCGGCGGCAATTCGCCGGGCGCGCTTGGAGCGGGGGTGCACCCGGTCATGCAGCCAGAGGTGGACGCGCGCGTTGGGATACAGGTCCCTCACGGCCGCCAATGCGCGCGCTTCGCGGATGACCACCGCGTGGGTGATGGCGGGATCGCGTCGCGGCGGCAGATAGCGCCCGCTCGCGCTCGTGCGGTTGTGCTGCACGACGAGCGCCGCCAGCGCATCGGCAACACGCACCACGGTTGCTTCCGTGCCGCCCATCGCCTGCTGCTGCAGCGTCTGGCTGTCGTACGGCCGGTCGCATGCGGGATCGAAGAAAAGGATGGCGCTCATGGCAGGGATGATTATCGGGTATAACGCCGCAAATGAGACTGCTGTTCGCAGAATCGAGCGTGCGCGGCTATGGAACCGAGCAGCACATCGCCACGCTGGCAACCGCGATGGCGCGGCGGGGACATGACGTCCGCTGTCTGGTGATCGCGGGCAGCGCGGTGGCGACACTGCTGCACGAGGGGCGGGTGCCGACGGTGCCCGTGCGCCCGGGCCGGACACGGGGCATACGGATCGGCGCGGCGCTGCTGCATCTTGCATTGCGACAGCGGCCGGACTGGACCGTCTCCAACGATCCGCGGTTCTACCGGATGCTCCTCGCTGTCCGCGCAATCACAGGCGCGCGCGTAGCACTCTTCCGGCATTGGCACGACGTACCGAGGCGGCCGCGATCGCGCGAGCTTCTCTCCCGGCGCACCGACCGGTTCATCCTCGTCTCGCAATTCCACCGCGCCGACTACCGGCGCCAGGGAATGAGCGTGGAGCGCGCCTCGGTTCTCTACAACCCGATCGACACCGAGCGCTTCCGGCCCTCGCCGGCCGCGAGGGCGAGCGCCAGAGCCCGGCTGGGTCTCGCCGACTCCCAGGTCGTGGTCGGTTATATCGGCAGGATGATCGCGGCGAAGGGCATCTTCACGCTCGGCGATGCCGCCGAGCGGTTTCTTGCCGCCGACGCGTCCGCCTGCATGTTGTGGATGGGCGATGGCGAGGACTCCCCGGCTCTGCGCGCGCGGATCGGGCAGTCGGCCCACGCGAACCGCCATCGCTTCCTCGGATGGGAAGCCGATCCCGCCGCTCTCTATCCGGGCCTCGACGTTCTCGCCGTGCCGTCGATCTATCCGGAGCCCTTCGGGCGCGTCTCCGTCGAGGCACAGGCGGCGGCTGTGCCCGTGGTCTCCAGTCTCGCGGGCGGATTGCCCGAGACCTTCATCGCCGACAGTACCGGCGTCGGAGTTGCGCCCGGTGACGCCGGCGCGCTCGCGGACGCGGTACTCGCGCTCATGCGCGATCCCGAGCGGCGCCGCCGGATGGGCGCTGCGGGCCGCGACTGGGCGTGCGCGCGATTCTCACTCGAGCGCATCGCCGGCGACTTCGAGCGCGTGCTCGCTGAAGGTTAGCCCGGGGCGGCGCCTGTGGAGGCGGCCCGCCTGCCGATGAGATAGAAGTTGCCCCGATAGATGGGGCACTCGGCGTGCTGCCACACGAAGCCGGACAGGGATTTCTCCAGCGACTCGAAATACTTCACGTTGTCGTGCTCGCCGAAGCTGCGCTGGTAGGCGCACAGGATGTGAGTGAACCCGGCCAGCGCCGGTGCGATGCGCTCACGCACGGCGAGCGGTGTCTCGCTGAGCGACCACGTGGCGATGAAGAGCGAAGGCTGGTGCTCCGCGCAGTGGCGTGCGACCGCGGCGGGTCCCGCGGCATCACCCGAGATCAGCCACTCGAGGTTGCCTGGCGGCTGGCCGCCGGGACCGGTCGGAAACACGTTCCGCAGATAGAAGCGCTGCAGAGCGCACATCACCGGCAAGTCCCATATGTAGTAGCGCTCCCGGTACCCCAGGTTGCGCAGCAGCCGAAAGAAGCTGCCGTAGCCCGCGCCGAAATCCACCACCAGCCGCAAAGCGGGCAGGTCGAGGCCCGTGGCCTCCAGCAGCCGCACCAGATGATAACCGTGCTGCACGAGCAGCGGGCTGCTGAGAGGATAGTGCGGATTGACGAGCGGGCCGCCCACTGGAGACTCCGTCAGCGCCCTGTGCAGCTCCGCCGAGAATCGCCGCGATGCAAGCAGGTAGCGCAGGTAGTCGCGCGAGCGGCTGCGGATGCGCGGATGGACGGTCTTCATCACCGGCGGCAGCCGCAGGAAGCCATCCGCGCCGCCTTCCCTGATGGCGCGAGTGATATCCGCCGCGAGTCCCGCCCATTCGCCGGTCACCGACTGGCGGGCGAGCGCGGCCTCGAGATCCGCCAACAACTCCTCGACATGCCGCAACCGGGGCGGGGTGTATTCGCCAAGGAGCCCTGCAGCCATGCGGCGCAGCGCCGTGGAGATCTCGATCGTCAATGAAGCCAACGCTCTTTCCCCCGGGTTCGATGTGCGACTCAGCCGGCTGCCCGGTCCGAGCGGAGCGGGCCGGCCTGCAGACGGTCGAGCAATCCGCACCAGGAGTCGAAGACCACTTGCTCGGAAATCTGATTCAGGCGGCTCGCCGCCGGCGGCCCGCCTACGCCGACCACCGGCGATCCCACGGCGCTGCGCGGCTGCCAGACGGCCGCGGGATAGGCGCCGAAGAGGACGACGAGCGGCAATCCAACAGCGGCCGCGGCGTGAGCAGGACCCGTATCAACCGAGATCATGCTGTGAGCCTGCGCGCAGAAGGCAAAGAGCCGGCGCAGCGGCAGCACCGCGATCGCGACCGATGCCGGCGCGGCCTCGGCGCGAATCAACTCGAGGAATGCCGCTTCCTGTGGCGCGCCGACCAGGACGATGACGGCCTGCGGCATCTGCCGTTGCAGATGCTGCTGGACGTGCCGCAACAACGCGGCCCAACGCTCCACGGGCCATGATTTGTGGTCGTCCGGCGATACGCGTGGCCGGGTTCCGCCCTTCATCATGCGTTGATTGCCCGGCTGCACGAGAACGAGCGGTCGCCCGGACCATCCCTGCGATGCGACCCACGCCTCGCATTGCGCGCGCTCAGTCGGGCTGACCTCGAGCAGCGGCGCGCAGCGCGGCGCCGGATCGGGCCACGGGAAGTCCGCCTCTCGAAATGCGGGCGGAGTGCAGCGCCCGAGCGCGACTAGCCGGTCGACCCAATGCTCGGGCGCCTGACCGCGGCGCTTCGCCGCCGCGAGCACATCCGCCATGACGACGCAACGACTCGCCGGTATTCCGCTCCACCGCAGCAGGCGGGTGATGCGCGGCGACTTGTGGGGAAAGTCCTCGCAAACATACACGGGTGCGGCGGGGTCGGCGCGCAACGCGCGTCGCGCCCGCCACCACCCGCGGTCAAGGAAGAACGCGGTGTGACGTCCGAGGCATATCACTTCGGCGACATCACGGTGCGAGCGGTAGATCTCCGCGGTCCATGCTCCGGCGCCGATGATCCGGCACGGCTGCCCGAACCTGCGGTGCAGGATCTCGAGCAGCGCGCTCAGCATGATCATGTCGCCGATCCGGCCGAACCAGATGACGACTGGATGTGAGGAAACCGCTGCCACGGCCGGGTGACGACTCACCTCTGGTCCGAATCCACGAACAACGACGCCACACGGGTTCTGACCTTCGGAAACGCCTGAGGCCCAGGATTACCCAACCTGACGATCGCGGCATCGCCCACGATTCCGTACAACCATTTAGCCAAGCGTCCTGTCACGCTGCCGTGACGAGGTCCAATGAGCGGCATCTCGAGAATCTCCCCTTCGATCAGCTGAACGCGGTCTTCCCCCGTCAGCAATCCCTTCTCTCCCATCTGTTGATAGAGATCGACGGTGATTTGCTTCGGAGGGGGGGCGTATACTGCGATCATGGGTGTCTCGAGCGGCGCTGCTGTCTCTTCCGCCCCAGTATAGCGCCGCGTGCCATCCGCGGCCGTGGCGGCGTGTCGGTTACGCCAGTGAAGCCGCCACGAGTCGTGCGTTCCTCCGCGGTGATGAGTCCAAGCTTCTCCAGACGCGCCTCGATAGCGCGCAGCGTGCGTCCGTGCTGGCGTGCAATAGCAACGGGCGAATCCCCCTTCTTGAATGCCGCGACGAGCCTGGCCTCCTCCTCGGTGGTCCACGCCTGACCGACCTTGTCGGGCAGCTGCGCGCGCCGCTGTGCGCGAGCGGCCGTCTGCTCGAGCGCGGAGAGCCCGGCGAGCAGCGCCCGCAGCACATCGGCGTGCTGCAGCACCGTCTCGTGCGGCAACTCCTGGCCCGTGACGGGGTCCAGTCCCTGGATGAGCGACTGCAATATCTGTCTTGCCCTGGCCTGCTGCATGATGGCTCTCCGCTGGTCTTGATGACTGCCGGTCATTGTCAGAGCGCCGAGGAAGGCGCCGCTAGAGCGAGAGGTTGTGCGTTTGCGCCGATTTGCCGCATTACTGCGGATTTGCGCCCAAAGGGGGCTTGACCGTACATTGCGCGCCCCATCCGGCGATTCCGTTGCATGCGCGCGTTTGCCTGGTTTCTGTTGCTGATCGCCGTGAGCCTGGCGGCGATGGCCGCGCTCACCTACCCGGCGTGGCTGCTGCTGCATCCGCATTTCGACTTCCCCTTCCATCGAATCGGCGAGCGGATCGGGATGCTGGCGTTTCTGGTCGGGTTCCTGCTGGTGGCGCGCCGGCTGCGGCTGGGGGATCGCACCAGCCTCGGGTATGGAGCGCCTCGCGGCATCTTCCTGCGCGAGCTGTCGCTTGGGCTCGCACTGGGCGTGGTGACCATGGCGGCCGTCGCGGCCTCCATGGCGGCACTGGGGTTGCTCGATTTCGGCAAGGCCGCGGGCTATGGCAGTGCGGCACTGGCGGCCCTGGCCGCGAAGCGGCTTGCAAGCGGGCTCGCAGTCGCCCTCATCGAGGAGACCGCGCTGCGCGGCGCGATGTTCACCGGGATCCAGCGGGAATCCGGCACTGCCGTTGCGATCGTGCTGACCTCGATCGTGTACTCCTGGACGCACTTTCTCGGCAGCTTCCACATCCCTGCCGCGCAGGTCTCGGCCTGGAGCGGCGTGGCGCTCCTTCATGGCACGCTGCAGTCCTTCGACCATCCGCTTGGTATTGCCGATGCCTTCCTCTGCCTGGCGGCGGTCGGAGCAGTGCTCGCGCTCGTGCGCTCGATCACCGGCAACATCGCGGCGGGAATGGGGCTGCACGCCGGTTGGGTCTGGGTGATGTTGGTCGTGCACGAGCTGTCACGACCGAATCGCGCCTCCCCGCTCGGCTTCCTCCTCAGCCGGCACGACGGCTTCACCGGCTGGCTGGTGCTCGCCTGGACGGTCCTGCTGGGAATCGGCCTCCGGTGGTTCTACACCCGACGGCAAAGCCCTCACGGATCAGGCGTTGCGGTTTGAGGGAGGGGACTGCCCGAGCTCCGTCAGGAGCTTGCCGTGCAGCCCGCCGAAGCCGCCGTTGCTCATGATCAGCGCGTGATCGCCCGGCCGCAGGGACTGTGCGAGATCCCGCGCCAGCACGCTGACATCGCTGCGTCCGTGACCGCGAGCGCCGAGCCCCGCGAGCACGGGGGCCGGATCCCAACCGAGGTCGGGGGGCGTATACAACCAAACTTCATCCGCCCCCGCCAGGGATCCCGCGAGCAATTCGCGGTGTACGCCCATGCGCATCGTGTTGGAACGCGGCTCCAGGACGGCGACGATTCGCGCGGATCCGACGCGCCGCCGCAATCCATCGACGGTGGTCGCGATCGCCGTCGGGTGGTGGGCGAAGTCGTCGTACACCCGCACACCATTCACCTCGCCACGAAGCTGCATGCGGCGCGCGACGCCGGCGAACGAATTGAGTCCCTCGATTGCGTGCGCGACGGTGACGCCGGCGTGCCGCGCAGCAGCAATCGCCGCGAGCGCGTTCTCCATGTTGTGCGCGCCGATGAGTCCCCACTGCACCGTGCCGCGTGGCCGTCCCTGCTCGAGCACCTCGAAGCAGGAGAAATCCTCGACGCCGCCGGCGGCGCGGGCCGTCCAGAGAGACTCCGGAACAGGGCGGCCGGCGAAGCCCTCGAGCGGCGTCCAGCATC
>Ga0134128_10000937_pt1 | contig 39425 bp, 38 predicted proteins | sample KB31754_FD_96462 | JGI IMG/M metagenome (GOLD analysis project Ga0134128, IMG submission 96462) | Terrestrial soil microbial communities with excess Nitrogen fertilizer from Kellogg Biological Station, Michigan, USA - KB3-175-4 | ecosystem: Environmental > Terrestrial > Soil > Unclassified ...
GGGGAGGCCGTATTCCTTCGTGATGAGCTCCCACGCGAAGCGGATCGCGTCGCGCTTGAAGTAGTCGCCGAAGCTGAAGTTGCCGAGCATCTCGAAGAACGTGTGGTGGCGCGCGGTGTAGCCGACGTTCTCGAGGTCGTTGTGCTTGCCGCCCGCGCGCACGCATTTCTGCGCGGTGACGGCGCGGTGGTACGGCCGCTTCTCGTTGCCGAGGAAGACGTCCTTGAACTGGTTCATGCCCGCGTTGGTGAAGAGCAGCGTCGGATCGTTCGCGGGGACGAGCGAGCTCGAGGGGACGTGCGCGTGCCCCTTCGAGACGAAGTAGTCGATGAATTTTTTTCGAATCTCTTTGGTATTCATGGTGTTGGGGAATGCGACCCCTTCCGGGTTCGATCGCCCGGGCAAACCGCAAGGATATCAAAAGATTAGGGCTTTCCCGCTCGCGTCAAGCACGTCGCTCGCGCGCCGAGGAGTTGCGGAAAGGATTCCGGATCGGGAGAAAGCAGGCTGACGATGTCACGCTCGCGAACGCGTTCGTGCTCGTTGTTGCGAGCCCGAATCTCACCGGCAGGGCGCTCGGGTCGAAGGGCCTCGAGGCGCCGCCTTGCCGGCTACAACGCCGCGTTGAGCAGGATCACCGCCGCGATCATGAGCAACGCGATGGTGTTCTGCATTCGATAACTCATCAGGATTTATCCACGGATGTCAGGAATCGCATCACGTCTTCGAGCGGGAAGCCGCGGCCCTGGAGGAAGCGCGCCTGGCGTGCACGTTCCCGCTGGTCGGGTGCTGGAACTCCGAAGCGGCTTTTCCACACGGACTCCAGGCTCGAGATGCCATCGGCGGCCGCGGCACGGAAGCCACGCGCGATGGTCTCCTCGTCCACGCCCTTCGCCCGCAGCTGCTGCGCGAGCTTGAGCGGGCCGAAGCGGCGGGCCTTCGAACGGATCGTCTGCTCGGCGAAGCGCGCGTCGGAAAGCCAGCCGCGCTTCACCATCTCGTCGAGGAGAGCTTCGACGTCTTCGCCCTGTTGCGCGTGCGGAGCGAGCTTGCGCTCGAGCTCCTCGCGCGAGTGCTCGCGGCGCGCGAGGAGCCGCAGCGCGCGCGCCTTGAGCGAGGGTTGCGCCCGGGCGGTCACAGGCTGCCCGTTCAGTCCGCCTCGGCCGCCGCTTCCTTCGCCTGCGGCATGCCGCCGGCGATGCCGACCGCCTCGCGGATCTTCTGCTCGATCTCCTGCGCCATGGCGGGGTTCTCGCGCAGGAACTCGCGCGTGTTGTCCTTGCCCTGGCCGATCTTCTCGCCGTTGTAGGCGTACCAGGCGCCGGACTTCTCCACGATGCGGTGGTTCACGCCGAGCTCGATGATCTCGCCTTCGCGCGAGATGCCCTCGTTGTAGAGGATGTCGAAGTCGGCGGTCTTGAACGGGGGCGCGACCTTGTTCTTCACCACTTTCACGCGCGTCTCGTTGCCGATCACCTCCTCGCCCTTCTTGATGGAGCCGATGCGGCGGATGTCGATGCGCACGGAGGCGTAGAACTTGAGCGCGTTGCCGCCGGTGGTGGTCTCGGGATTGCCGAACATCACGCCGATCTTCATGCGGATCTGGTTGATGAAGATGACGAGCGTGTTCGAGCGCTTGATGTTGGCGGTGAGCTTGCGCAGCGCCTGGCTCATGAGGCGGGCCTGGAGACCCATCTGCGGCTCTCCCATCTCGCCTTCGATCTCGGCCTTGGGCGTGAGGGCCGCGACCGAATCGATCACGACGCAATCGACCGAGCCGGAGCGCACCAGCATGTCCGCGATCTCGAGCGCCTGCTCGCCGTTGTCCGGCTGCGAGAGCAGCAGCTCCGAGATGTCCACGCCCAGGCGCTGGGCGTACTGGGGATCCAGCGCGTGCTCCGCGTCGATGAAGGCCGCCGTGCCGCCGTTCTTCTGGACGTTGGCGATCACCTGCAGGGTGAGCGTGGTCTTGCCCGACGATTCCGGCCCGTAGATCTCGACGATGCGCCCGCGCGGGAGGCCGCCCACGCCGAGCGCCATGTCCAGCCCGAGGGAGCCGGTGGACACGACCTCGATGGCGCGATCCACGTCCTGGGCGCCCATCTTCATGATCGAGCCCTTGCCGAACTGCTTCTCGATCTGGGAAAGGGCGGCCTGCAGGGCCTTGGCCTTGTTCTCGTCCATCCTGGGGGCTTCCGCGGCGGTGCTGGAGATGACTTTGAGCATTTTCATTATCCCATTTAGATTGATTTGTTGGAGACGGATGCGAGGCTACGCGGTCCGAAGCTCATGGAATGAGCTACCGGGTGCGGCGCACCAGCCCCGCCATGACGCCGAAGATTTCGAAACCCCCTTTGGGCCGCAGCACGGGGTAGGCCTTGTTCGCGGGCTTCAGCACGAACCCGCCCTTTTCCCGTTCCAGGTACTTCACCGTGAACTCGTTGTTGACGATCGCCACGACGACGTCGCCGACGTTGGCGTTCGGCTGTTGCTCCACCACCAGCAGGTCTCCCTCGTGGATTCCCGCGTCGATCATCGAATCGCCCTTCACGCGCACGAGCGAGGTCTTCGAAGGGACCTTCACCAGGTAATCGTCGATGGTGATGAGGTCGTAGCCGTCGGCGAGCGCCGGGTTCGGCAGCCCCGCCTGCACCGCCGAATCCGCCAGCCGCCGCTCGAAGAAGCGCGCGCCCGGCTTCAATTGCCGGTCCGGCGTCCAATCCAGGTAGCCCGCTTCCTCGAAGCGCTTCACGCATTCGGAGACCCACGACTTGGCCGAGATGCCCCAGAGGCCGGCGAGCACCGAGTACGACGGGATCACCTTGTGCTCCGCGTAGTAATCCTGGAGCTTCTCGAGGTAGCTCGGATCCAGCGCGGGCTTCTGGGCATTCAACGCCATGGCGCCTCGGGCGATGACAGGGACAGAACGAATGTTCGCTATTACAGAACGAACGTTCTGGATTGTCAAGCGTCGGACTTATGTACTTGACAAACCTATTCCCGCCTTCGCGGGAATGACGGGTCGATTGGCGGCCGCCAGGGGACGGCGAATCAACGCAGCAGGTCGATCAATCCCTGCAGCGCGACCGCGACCGATTGCGCGCGCACCGCGGCACGGTCCCCGGCGAACACGAAGCGGCGCACCTGGACCGGTCCGCCGCGATGCGTCCATGCGAGCCAAACGAGGCCGACGGGTTTTTCGCGCGAGCCGCCACCCGGTCCCGCCACGCCGGTCACCGCGACCGAGACCCCGGCGCGGCTGTGCGCGAGCGCCCCGGTCGCCATCTCGGATGCGACTTCCTCGCTGACCGCGCCGTGCGCGTCGAGCGTGGCGCGCGCCACGCCCAGCATCTCTTCCTTCGCGGCGTTCGTGTACGTGACGAAGCCGCGCTCGAACCACTCCGAGCTGCCCGCGATGCGCGTGATCGCCTGCGCGACGCCGCCCCCGGTGCACGATTCGGCGGTCGCGACCATGACGCCGCGGCGCTTGCAGCAGGGGCCCAGCCGGCGAGCGAGCTCCGTGATGGCGCGCTCGCTCATCCCTGCTCCCCGGTGCGCCCGCGATACCAGTATTGATAACGCTCCTCGAAGCCGAACTGGCGATAGAGGCGCCGCGCCGACTCGTTCTCCACGTTCACCTGGAGATAGGCGTGGCGGGCGCCCAGCTCCCACGCCGTGCGGAGCAGCGTCTCGACCACCGATCGGGCGTATCCGCGGCGGCGCGACGCCTCGTCGGTGATGATGTCGAAGAGCCCCGCGCAATCGTCCTCGACGATGGTGAGCCCGGTCGCGGCGACGCGCCCGGACGCGTCGCGCACCGCGACCGCGCGCAGCGCGAGCGGCATGCCCTGGAGGCGCGCGAGGTGCGCCGCGCGATGCTCGAGCGGGGAGCCGCGCATCTCGCCCACGGCCTCGGTCCATGCCGGGAGATCCAGGGGCTGCGCGCCCGCACCGTCGAAGCGCCGCGGATCGATCGGCGCGCATTCCACCGCGGTCGCGTCGAAGCGCCCGTAGCCGCGCCGTTCGAGCTCCGCGTCGAGCGAGGCGGGCTCCGAGAACGGCGTGATGCGGAAGATGGCGGGAAGTCCCCTCGCCCGGTACAACCGCTCGCAGTACGCGATCTTGGTCGCGAGCTCCGCCTTCGACGGGTAGACCGCGTTCACGGAGCGCGCGCGCTTGGCCTTTCCCTTGAGCATGCGCAGCAGCCAGCCGTCGTACACCAGCTGGCCGGGCGGCGCGGACGAGTTGAGCCCCAGCTCCTCGAGGCGCCGGTCGTTCGGCACGGCCATCGGGTCAGGCGCCCGGGCGCAGCCGCTTGCCGCTCGCCGCGTCGAAGAAGTAGACGTGGCGCGGGTCCACCGAGAAGCGCATCACGTCGCCCGCCGCCGGAGAGACGTGGCCGTCGACGCGCGCGATGATCGGCGTGCCGTCGCAGGCCGCGTGCACGAGGGAATCGGCGCCGAGCGCTTCGATCGTCTCCACCTGGAGCCGGAACTCGGTGCCGTGCGGCTCGCCGAGCACGAAATGCTCGGGGCGGATGCCGACGACGAGCGACTGCGGCGCGCTCGCGCGCAGCCCCTCGGGCAACGCCACCTGCACGCCGCCGCCCACGTCCACGCGCTCCCCGGTGCGCTTCCCGGGCAGGAAGTTCATCGAGGGCGAGCCGATGAAGCCCGCGACGAACTGCGTGGCCGGATCGTCGTACACCTCGATCGGCGCGCCCGCCTGCTCGACGATCCCGGCGTTGATCACGAACATGCGGTCGGCGAGCGTCATCGCCTCCACCTGGTCGTGCGTCACGTAGACGCTGGTGGTGCGCAGCTCGCGGTGCAGCTTCTGGATCTCGAGGCGCATCTGCACGCGCAGCTTCGCGTCGAGGTTGGAGAGCGGCTCGTCGAACAGGAACGCCGCCGGCTCGCGCACGATGGCGCGGCCCATCGCCACCCGCTGGCGCTGGCCGCCGGAAAGCTCGCGCGGCTTCCTCTGCAGGTAGGGCGCGAGCTCGAGGATCGCCGCCGCGCGCTCCACCCGCCGGCCGATCTCCTCGCGCGGCAGCCTTCGGATGCGAAGGCCGTAGGACATGTTCTCGCGCACCGTCATGTGCGGATAGAGCGCGTAGTTCTGGAACACCATGGCGATGTTGCGGTCCTTGGGCTCCACCTCGTTCACGCGCTTGCCGCCGATGCGGATCTCGCCGCCGGTCGCGGTCTCGAGTCCCGCGATGATGCGCAGCAGCGTGGACTTGCCGCAGCCCGAGGGCCCGACCACCACCACGAACTCGCCGTCGCCGATCGTGGCGTCCGTGGGGTGGATCACCTCGATGTCGCCGAACTTCTTGGTCACGCCCTGAAGGCTGATCTGCGCCATTGCACCCCTTTATCAGTCTGCCCGATGGCGTTGGGCGGCGGCACGTCCGCTCCAACGCCGTTCCCGCTGCGACGACGCCCTCGTCGTCAACGATGGCGTTGAGCGGCGGCACGTCCGCTCCAACGCCGTTCCCGCTGCGACGACGCCCTCGTCGTCAACCTATTTCTCGGTCTCCACGAGGCCCTTCACGAACCACTTTTGCATGAGCACCACCACCAGCGCCGGCGGCAGCAGCGCGAGCATCGCCGTCGCCATGATGATGTTCCATTCGTTCGAGGCGTCGCCCCCGGCGATCATGCGCTTGATGCCGATCACCACCGTGTACATCGATTCCTTCTGCGTGATGAGGAGCGGCCACAGGTACTGGTTCCAGCCGTAGATGAAGAGGATCACGAAGAGCGCGGCGATGTGCGTGCGCGAGAGCGGCAGCACCACGTCGAAGAAGAAGCGCATGGGCCCCGCCCCGTCGATGCGCGCCGCCTCCACCAGCTCGTCGGGCACGGTGAGGAAGAACTGGCGGAAGAGGAAGGTCGCGGTCGCCGAGGCGATGAGCGGGAAGACGAGCCCGGAGTACGAGTCGAGCAGGTGCAGGTTCGCCGCCACCTCGAAGGTGGGGATGATGCGCACCTCCACCGGCAGCATCAAGGTGAGGAAGATCATCCAGAAGAAGAACTTCCGCAGCGGGAAGCGGAAGTACACGATCGCGAAGGCGGAGAGGACCGAGATCACGATCTTGCCGACCGCGATCGAGACGGCCACGATGGCGCTGTTCACGAGCATCGTCCCGACCGGCGCCGAGGAGCCCTTCTCGGAGCCGGCGGTGAGCGCCTGGCGGTAGTTGTCCACGAGGTGGGTGCCGGGCGTGAGCGGCATCGGCACGTTCACGATCTCGTCGAAGGTGCGCGTGGAGGCGACGAAGGTCACCCACAGCGGGAAGGCGACGATGATGACGCCCAGGACGAGGATCGCGTGCGCGATGAAGTCCGCCACCGGGCGGTTCTCGACCATCAAGGCGGTGGTGGTGTCCTTCATCCTAGTACTGCACCTTGCGCTCGACGAAGCGGAACTGCACGACGGTGAGCGCGATCACGATGAACATGAGGACCACCGACTGCGCCGAGGAGCTGCCCAGGTCGGCCGCCTTCACCCCGTCGTAGTAGACCTTGTAGACGAGGATCTCGGTCGCCGCCGCCGGTCCGCCCTGCGTGGTCGCGTCGATCACGCCGAAGGTGTCGAAGAACGCGTAGACGATGTTCACCACGAGGAGGAAGAACGTGGTGGGCGAGAGGAGCGGGAAGATGATGGTCCAGAAGCGGCGGATGGGGCCCGCGCCGTCGATCGCCGCCGCCTCCATCATCGAGCGCGGGATCGACTGCAGCCCCGCGAGGAAGAAGAGGAAGTTGTAGCTCACCTGCTTGTAGGCCGCCGCCATCACCACCAGCAGCATCGCCTGGTTGCCGTCGATCACCCAGTTCCAGTTGAGGCCGAGCTTGAGCAGGTAGTAGGTGACGATGCCGATGGAGGGCGAGAACATGAACGCCCACAGCACGCCGGCCACCGCGGGCGCCACCGCGTACGGCCAGATGAGCATCGTCTTGTAGGCGAGCGAGCCGCGGATCACGTGGTCCGCCATCGCGGCAAGCAGCAGCGCGAGCGACATCCCGAGCACGGCGACCAGCAGGCTGAAGACCGCCGTCACCTTGAACGAATCGAGGTACTCCGGGCTCGCGAAGAGCTGCTGGAAGTTCTGGAACCAGACGAAGTGGCTGGAAAGGCCGAACGGATCCTGCACCAGGAAGGCGTAGTAGACCGCCTCGATCGCCGGCCAGAAGAAGAACACCACCGTCACGACGATCTGCGGCGCGACGAGCGCGTACGGCAGCCACGGGGACCTGAAGACGACGCGCTTTTCCATGGACGGGGCGAGTCTCGCTCGCGCGGGCGGAAAAGACAAGGGCGGCCGCAGGGCCGCCCTCGTCGTGCGCCACGCGCGCGGCCATCAGCGGTTGGCGGCCTCGAAGCGGCGCAGGATCTCGTTGCCGCGGCGCACCGCGTCGTCGAGCGCCTGCTTCGCGCTCTTCTTGCCGGCGAACGCGGCCTCCATCTCCTCCTCGATCACCTCGCGGCCCTGCACGTAGTTGCCGAAGCGCAGGCCCTTGGAGTTCGCCGTGGGCGGCTTGTTCATGAGCTGCTTGATCGCGACCTCGGCCTCCGGGTGCTGCTCGTAGAAGCCGGACTTCTTGGTCATCTCGTAGGCCGCCATCGTGATCGGCAGGTACCCGGTGCTCACGTGCCAGTCCATCTGGTTCTCGGGCCTGGAGAGGAAGTTGAAGAACTCCGCGACGCCCTTGTAGACGTTGGGGGTCTTGCCGCTCATCACCCACAGCGAGCCGCCGCCGATGATCGAGTTCTGCGGCGCGCCCTTGACGTCGTCCCAGTACGGCAGGAAGTGCACCGACCACTTGAACTTCGCCTGGCGGCGGATGTTCGCCTGCGCGCCCGTGGACGAGGTGAGCATCGCGCATTCGCCGCTCGCGAACTTCGCCTCGCCCTGGCTCTGGCGCCCGGCGTAGGTGAACTCGCCCTTCTTCACGAGGTCGACGAGCATCTGGATCTGGCGCACGTGCAGCGGCGTGTTGAACACGAACTGCGTCTTGAGGCTCGCCATGCCGTTCTCGTACGTGCCGATGGGCACGTTGTGCCACGCGGAGAAATTCTCGATGTGCGTCCACGCGGGCCAGCCCGTGGTGTACACGCAGCCCTGCCCCGCGGCCTTCATCCTGTCGGCGTCGGCGATGAATTCCTTCCAGGTCTTGGGCGCCTGCGCGATGCCGGCCTTCTTGAAGTCGTCGTCGTTGGTGTAGAAGACCACCGTCGAGCTGTTGAACGGGAAGGAGAGCATGTTGCCGTGCGGGTCGCTGTAGTAGCCGGCGACGGGCGGCAGGTACGCCTTCGGGTTGAACGGCTCGTCGGCGTCCTTCATCAGCTTGTACACCGGCACGATCGCGCCCTTGGCCGCCATCATCGTCGCGGTTCCCACCTCGAAGACCTGCAGGATCGCCGGGGCGTTGCCCGCGCGGTATGCGGCGATCGCGGCGGTCATCGACTCGGGATAGCTGCCCTTGTAGACGGGAACCACCTTGTAGCGGTTCTGGCTGGCGTTGAACTTGTTGGCGAGGTCGTTCACCTTGTCGCCGTTCGCGCCCGCCATCGAATGCCACCACTGGATCTGGGTCTGCGCCTGCGCCGACATCGCGGAAAGCCCCGCGATCGCGGCGAGCGCGACGAATGCTTTGCGGATCATCTGGAATTTCCCCTCTTGAAAATCGCGGGCGGTTATTGGTCGTGCTGCGCGGCCCGCGTGAAGGGCTAATGGTACAACGAACGCAATGGCGGTTTCGGGGCGTCCGCGGCGTGCCTCAGCCCCCGGAGAGCGCGGCGACCACCAGCACCTCGTCCCGGACGGCGAGGGGCCGCGCGAGGCTCGCTTCCTGCGCGCGGTTCACGAAGATCTTGATGTGGGGACGGATCTCGTCCTGCTCGTCCACGATGCGGAAGCGGATGCCGGGATAGCGCCGATCGAGGTCGGCGAGAAGGTCGGCGAGCGTCGCGCCTTGCGCCTCCACCTCGCGCCGGCGGGCCGTGTATTCCACGAGCGGCGTGGGCAGGAGGACCTTCAATCGGCGAGCGCCGCTTCCACCGAGTAGATGTGCGGAAGGTGCAGGCACAGGCAATGCCAGCGCTCGCCCTCGTCGAAGCTCGCCCACACCTCGCCGCCGGTGGTGCCGAAGTAGAGCCCGAGCGGATCGAGCCCGTCGCCGCACATCGCCTGCCGCTTCACGGTGTACCACGCCTGCGCGCGCGGCAAGCCCTGGTCGAGACGCCGCCAGCTTCCGCCCGCATCGCGGCTGCCGTAGACCGCGGGCTTGCCGTCGATGGGAACACGCGGCCACACCGTGCCGCCGTCCATCGGGAAGACCCACAACGACTTCGGGTCGCGCGGATGCAGCACCAGCGGGAAGCCGACGTCGCCGATGCGCCGGGGCATCGCCCGCCCGATGCGCTCCCAGCGCGAGGCGGCGCGGTCGAGGCGATAGATGCCGCAGTGGTTCTGCTGGTACACGTCGCCGCTCACCGGATGCACCCGCAGGCAGTGCACGTCGTGGCCGTACTCGGGATCCGGATCCGGCAGGAAATCGGCGGCGCAACCGCGATTGAGCGGGCTCCACGTGGCGCCGTCGTCGAACGACTCGAACGCGCCGCCCGCCGACATGCCGATGTAGAGATGGCGCGGGTTCGCGGGATCGAGCTGGATCGAGTGGAGCGTCGCGCCGTCGGGCGGCGCGTCCTGCAGGCCGCCGATCCATGCGAGGCGCTGCGGATGCGCGTTGAAGCCCGCCACGCCGCGCCACGTGCGTCCCGCATCGTCGCTCACGAAGAGCCCTTGCGGCGAGGTGCCGGCATACCAGCGCCGCGGCTCGCTGGCGGGACCCGGCGTGAGCCAGAACACGTGGCTCACGGACATTCCCTTCTCGCTCGAGGCCGCCTTGTCGAACGCGGGCGGCTTCGCGCTCTCCTTCCAGCTGCGTCCGCCGTCCTCCGAGCGGTACACGGTGGGACCGAGATGGCCGGCGCGAACCGCCGCGAGCGCGGTGCGGCCGTCGCGCGGGTCGAGCACCGCGTGGTTCACGACCTGGCCGAGGAAATGCGGGCCCGACATCGACCACTTCCGCCGGCCGCGATCGGCCTCGAGCGCGAAGAGGCCCTTGCGGCTGCCGACGAGGATGCGCAGGCGTCCCATGCGTGCTACGGCCGGCCGCCTACTGTTCCTTCTTGATGAGCGACTTGAGCGAGCCCAGCAACCCGCGCTTTTCCTCCGCGCTCGCCTCGGGCGCCGCCTGGTGCACCACGTACTGCGGCTGCACCTTCGGGCGCGGCGGGATGGTGGCGGAGCGCGCCGAAAGCATCGAGGCCTTCACCAGGTCGGTCCACTTGTTGGGCCGTCCGATGAGGTGCTTCGCGAACTCCTCGACCCCGACGTCGTTCATCTCCTGCGCGAGCAGGTTGTAGAGGTCCACGGTGAAGGCTCCGACGTTCTTGGTCACGATCTTGAGCTTGCCGGTCTCGTGGTCGCCCTCGACCTTCGCCTGCACGCGGAAGTCGCATTTCACCTTGAAGACCTCGTGCGTGATCACCTTGCGCTCGTTGCGGAACTGCTCGCTCTTGTGCTCGATGTTCGACTGCCAGAGGATGTCCCGGAACTTCTCCATCTCGTCGGGGCCCTTCTTCACGGTGAGGACGTTCTCCGACCAGCAGCGGTAGCCCACCTGCACCTCGCCGTAGTAATCCTTGTCGATGAAGTGCTTCGAGCGGAAGTCGCAGAAGAAGTCCTTGATGACGAGTCCCTCGATTTTGCCGACCGTGGGCAGGTCGAACCCGAAGGGGCTCGGCATCTGCACGACGTTCAGCTGCTTGCCGAGGTCGTTGAGGTAGAGGAACGAGCGCCGTAGCGCGTGGTCCACCGCGACGGCGGTGGCGCGCATGCTTTCGGTCCGGTCGACGTCCTGCGCCTTGAGCGCGTCCGCCTGTTTCTTAAGATCGTCTAAGAGTCCCAAGGAACCCTCCTGAGATTCCGGCTGTCCGCGGCGGATTTTAACGTATCATCGCCGCGACACCAAAGGCCGAAAGCCCTTTTTCCATTGCAAATGAAGGCTGTCCTCGCCTTCGACCAGGGCACGACCAGCTCGCGCGCCATCGCCTTCGGCCATGATGGCCGAGTCCTGGGAGTATCGCAGCAAGAATTCCGCCAGATTTTCCCGCGGCCGGGCTGGGTCGAGCACGACGCCCTGGAGATCTGGGAGAGCCAGAGGGCGGTCGCCGCGCAGGCGATCGCCGCCGCGCGCCTCGGGCGGGCCGACATCGCCGCCTTCGGGATCGCCAACCAGCGCGAGACCACGCTCCTCTGGGAGCGGGAGACCGGCCGCCCGGTGCACAACGCCATCGTGTGGCAGGACCGACGCACCGCGTCGCGATGTGACGCGTTGCGACAGTCGGGCTACGAGCCGCTTTTCGCGCGCAAGACGGGCCTCGTGATCGACCCGTACTTCTCCGGCACCAAGCTCGAATGGCTGCTCGAGAACGTGCCGGGCGCGCGCCGGCGTGCGGAGGCGGGCGAGCTCGCCTTCGGCACCGTGGATTGCTGGCTCGCGTGGCGGCTTTCCGGCGGCCGCGCGCACGTGACGGACGCGAGCAACGCCTCGCGCACGCTGCTCTTCGACATCCACGCGCTCGACTGGGACGAAGAGCTGCTCGGGATCCTCGGCGTTCCGCGCGCGGTGCTTCCCCGGGTGGTCGCCTCGCGCGGCCCGTTGGCCGAAACGTCTTGCGAAGGCCTTCCCGCGGGCGTGCCGATCGCCGGCATCGCGGGCGACCAGCAGGCGGCGCTCTTCGGCCAGGCCTGCCACCGCCCGGGCATGGCGAAGAACACCTACGGCACCGGCTGCTTCGTGCTCATGAACACGGGAACGCGGCCCGCGGCATCGCAGTCGGGCCTGGTCTCGACCGTCGCGTGGAGCGGGGAGCGCGGCACCACCTATGCGCTGGAGGGAAGCGTCTTCATCGCGGGCGCCGCGATCCAGTGGCTGCGCGACGGCCTCGGGCTGATCGCGCGCGCTTCGGAGATCGACGCGCTCGCCGCGAGCGTTCCGGATTCCGGCGGCGTGCATTTCGTGCCGGCGTTGTCCGGCCTTGGCGCGCCGTACTGGGACCCGCGCGCCCGCGGCACCATCCTCGGCATCACGCGCGGCACCACGCGGGCGCACCTCGCGCGCGCCACGCTCGAGGCGATCGCGTTCCAGAGCGCGGAGCTGATCGAGGCGATGACCGCCGATTCCGGCATCGCCCTCACCGAGCTGCGCGTGGACGGGGGCGCTTGCGCGAGCGATGTGCTGCTGCAAGTGCAGGCGGATCTCCTCGGCGTGGCGGTGGCGCGGCCCCGCGTGACGGAGACGACGGCGCTCGGCGCGGCCTACCTCGCGGGGCTCGGCGTCGGCTTCTGGAAGGACGAGGCCGAGATCGAGGCGCTCTGGTCGCGCGAGCGCGTGTTCGAGCCGCGCATGCCGCGCGACGAGGCGCGCGAGCGCCTGGGCGAATGGAAGCGCGCGGTGGAGCGCTCGCGCGACTGGGCGCACGATGGGTGAGCCCGCTCAGGCGCCCGCATCGACGCGCAGGAAATGGCGGCGGTAGTGCTTGAGCTCCTCGATCGACTCGTACACGTCGGCGAGCGCCTCGTGGCGCCCCTCCTTGGTCATGCCCTGCAGCACCTCGGGACGCCAGCGCCGCGCGAGCTCCTTGAGCGTCGACACATCGACGATGCGGTAATGCAGGTACTGCTCGAAGAGCGGCATGTAGCGCACCATGAAGCGGCGATCCTGGTGCACGGTGTTGCCGCAAAGCGGGGCCGTGCGCGCTGCGACGATGGGCTTCAGGAACTCGACGAGGCGAGCCTCGACCTCGGCCTCGGTGAACGTCGAGGCCCGCACCTTGTCGACCAGCCCGGACTTGCCGTGCGTCGACTTGTTCCAGGAGTCCATGGCCTCGAGCACCTCGTCGGACTGGTGCAGCACGTAGACCGGCGCCTCGGCGATGGTGTTGAGGTCGGCGTCGGTCACCACCATCGCCACCTCGAGAATGCGGTCGCGATCGGGAACGAGCCCGGACATCTCCATGTCTATCCAGACCAGCGGGGTTTTGTCCTGCGTGACTTGTGCCATGAGGTCCGGATATCGCGCGAGGCGCCGATTGTGTCACGGCGCCTCGGCATTCTCCAAACGCCGTGAGCGCCACCGTCTTCTCCGCCGTATTCGCCGCCTTCGTGGTCGCCGCGCTCGCGTGGCGGACCTGGCTCGGCGCCCGCCAGGCGCGCCACGTGGCGCGCCATCGCGACCAGGTGCCGACCGATTTCGCCGCGGTGATCCCGCTCGAGGCGCACCGCAAGGCCGCCGACTACACCTTGGACAAGCAGCGGCTCGGAATGATCGAGACGTGGTTCGTCGACGGCGTGGTCCTGCTGGCCCTCACGATCGGCGGCGGCGTCGCGCGCATCGACGCGCTCTCGGCGCGGCTCTTCGGCGCCGGACAGCTGCGCGAGCTCGCGACCGTGTTCGGCGTGATGCTCGCGAGCGCCATCGCGACGCTGCCGTTCGAGGCCTACCGCACGTTCGCGATCGAGGCGCGGCACGGCTTCAACCGCACCACGCCGGCGCTCTTCTTCGCCGACCTCCTCAAGGGCGCGCTCCTCGCCGCGCTCCTCGGCACGCCGCTCCTCCTCGCCATCTTCTGGCTGCTCGCGCGCACCGGGCCCTACTGGTGGCTCTACACCTGGCTCGCGTGGATCGTGTTCACGCTGCTCCTCGTGACGATCTTCCCGCGCTGGATCGCGCCGATCTTCAACCGCTTCACGCCGCTCGAGGAAGGCGAGCTGCGCACGCGCATCGAGGCGCTGCTGCGCCGCTGCGGCTTCCGCGCCGAGGGCCTGTTCGTGATGGACGGCTCGAAGCGCTCGAGCCACGGCAACGCCTACTTCACCGGCTTCGGCGTGAACAAGCGCATCGTCTTCTTCGATACGCTCATGGATCGCCTCACGCCGGCGGAGATCGAGGCGGTGCTCGCGCACGAGCTCGGCCATTTCGCGCGCGGCCACATCCCGCGGCTGCTCATGGTGCGCTTCGCGCTCGCGCTGCTGCTCCTCGCGATCCTCGGCTGGCTCTACCGGGAGCCCGCGTTCTACCAGGCGCTGCACATGCCGCAGCCGCACATCGGCGCCGCGCTCGCCGGCTTCGCGCTCATCGTCCCGGTGTTCACCTTCCCGTTCCAGCCGCTCTCGAGCCTCATGGCGCGCCGGCAGGAGTTCGAGGCCGACGCCTTCGCCGCGAGCCATGCGAGCGCCGCCGACCTGGTGAGCGCGCTCGCGAAGCTCTACCGCGACAACGCCTCCACGCTCACGCCCGATCCGCTGCACTCGCTGGTGTATGATTCGCATCCCCCGGCGGCGCTCCGGATCGACCACCTGCGCAAGGCCTCGCCATGAACGAACTCGCGCGCAAGAAGTGCAAGCCCTGCGAGGGCGGCGTGGCCCCGCTCACGCCCGAGCAGGTGAAGCCGATGCTCAAGGGCCTCGCCGGCTGGGCGCTCGAGGACGGCGCGATCGCCAGGACCTACAAGTTCCGCGACTACTTCGAGACCATGGCGTTCGTGAACGCCGCGGCGTGGGTGTCGCATCGCGAGGACCACCATCCCGACATGCTGGTGGGCTACAACCAGTGCCGCGTCACGTACGTGACGCACGCGATCGGCGGCCTCTCCGAGAACGACTTCATCTGCGCCGCGAAGCTGGACGCTCTCTTCGAAATTTGAGGCGAAAGCGGGGAACCACAGATGAACACGGATGAACACAGATAGGTTTCGATCCATTCGCGCCTGGGCCGCATTCGGGCTGGACACGGGACTCTTCGAAACCGTCTTCGCATTTCGAAGGTCATCTGCGTTCATCCGTGTTCCTCTGTGGCTCCCCCGCGGTAAATGACGACCCGCAGGGAGCGAGAGGAGCAGGTCGTCGTCGACGGACGGGTGGTGGCCGATTTCGGGCGCGAGTTCCTGATCGAGCTCGCCGATCGCCGCCAGGTGGTGTGCACGCGCAAGGGCAAGAAGCAGGACGCCACGTGCGGGGACTTCGTCGAGGCGCGCCTCACCGGACCCGCGCAGGGCTCCATCGAGCGCGTCGGCACGCGGCGCAACCTCCTCTACCGTTCCGACCAATGGCGCGAGAAGACGCTCGCCGCGAACGTGGACCAGGTCGTGATCCTGCTCGCCCCCGCGCCGGCGTACAGCGAGGCGTTCCTCAACCTGAGCCTGGTCGCGTGCGAGGCGGCGCGCATCCCGGTCATCATCGCGCTCAACAAGTCGGACCTGCCGCAGCACGCGCAGGCGAGGAAGGCGCTCGAGCTGCACGAGCGCATCGGCTATACGGTGATCTCCATGTCGGCGAAGTTCGATCCGGCGCCGCTCCTGCCGCACCTCGATCGCAACCTCACGCTCCTCGTCGGACAGAGCGGCATGGGAAAGTCGCGCACGGTGAACGCGCTCCTCATGAACGAGGTGGCGCGCGTGGGCGACCTGAGCTCGAGCCTCGAGAGCGGAACGCACACCACGACGTTCTCGCGCCTCTACCGCCTCGATCGCGACACCGCGATCATCGACACGCCGGGCTTCCAGTCGTTCGGCCTCTTCCACCTCACCGAGGACCAGATCGGCGAGGCGATGCGCGAGTTCCGGCCGTACCTGGGCCGATGCAAGTTCAACGATTGCCGCCATCTCGGCGAGCCCGGCTGCGCGGTGATCGACGCGGCCAACCGGCGCGAGATCAGCCCCGAGCGCCTCTCGTTCTACCAGGTGCTGATCGAGCAGCAGCGGGAGCTGCACGAGGAGCATCCCGAGTGGTCGCGCTGACCTTTTTCTAGCGCGCGAGCCTCACGGGGATGCGGCGCCGCCCGAACTGCTCGCGCAGCACGAACCGGCCGAAGCGCCCCGCGATCGCGCTGCCGCAATCGGGACAATGCCCGTCGTCGGTGAGGCGGTAGGCCACGATGCGGTGCCAGTCGCGCTCGACGAGCGGCGCCTGGCAGTCGGGGCAGGCGGTGGTGCCGCCTTCGCGATCGTGGACATTCCCGGTATAGACGTAGCGCAGCCCTTCGTCCATCGCGATGCGCCGCGCACGCGCCACGGTCGCAGCGGGCGTCGGCGGCAGGTCGGTCATCTTGAAATCCGGGTGGAAGGCGGTGAAGTGGAGCGGCACGTCCGGACCGAGCTCGCGTCGGATCCAGTGGCTTTCCTCGCGGATCTCGGCGTCGGAATCGTTCTTGCCGGGGATGAGGAGCGTGGTGATCTCGAGCCAGCACTCGGTCTCGTGGTGGATGTACGAGAGCGTGTCGAGCACGGGATTCAGGTGCGCGCCGGCGAGCTTCACGTAGAACTCGTCGGTGAAGCCCTTGAGGTCCACGTTCGCCGCGTCCATCTTCGCGTAGAACTCCCGCCGCGGCTGCGGCGAGATGTAGCCCGCCGTCACGGCGACCGTCTTCACCCCGGCCGCGCGGCAGGCGTCCGCCGCATCCATCGCGTACTCGGCGAAGATCACCGGGTCGTTGTACGTGAACGCGACGCTCGCCGAGCCCGATTCGACCGCCGCGCGCGCGATCGCCTCGGGCGAGGCGCGATCCATCAGCCGGTCCATGTCGCGCGACTTGGAGATATCCCAGTTCTGGCAGTTGGCCACGGCGAGAAACGGCGCGAGGTAGGAGTGATCGGCGTCGTCGACCTCGAGGTTGTAGACCAGGCCGGAATACGGCACTCGCTCGATGCGGCTCAATGGAACCAGGAAATTCGCCTCGGTCTCACGCCACCGGGAACGCTCGGGCCTTGCATCGAAACCCGCGTCGAAACGCTTTCGCAAGTACTTCACGATGTAGAACTCGCTCTGCTGGACCGTGCGTCCTTCGATCAGCTTCGTCGGCGCGGGCGTGTGCCCGAAATACGTCGGCAGGATGCCGATGTGCAAGCCGAGCTCGAACAGGCCGAGCGCCAGCCGCTCGGACACGGTGAGCCCGACCGCGTGAGCCGCCGTGCGGTGGCCGTCGCCTGCGAGATAGCCATCGAGAAACGCGCGCATCACCGGAGCCGGCGCGTTCATCACCGGCGGCGGGACCTGCTTGTGATGGGCGCCGCGACCGCAAAGCGCTTCGAACAGCCGCGCAATCGACGTCTGGCGGACCTCGACGGTCGTCGTGGTCCGGCGCGCAACGATCACGGGCCGGGCCTGGAAGATGCAGCCGAGGAGCTGCGCGGTGCGCGCGATCAGCTCCTGCTCGTGCGGGCCGAAGCAGAACGACACGAGGTACGAGTTGGGGCGCTTTGAGTTGCGGACGATGGCGCCCTCGGCGCAGAAAATGCCCAGCAGCCAGGCGAAATCGGTGGTGAGTGCGAGCGATTCCGGCGCGCCCGCGCCCTTCTCGCCGACAAATCGAACGCGGCCATCCCGGACGGCCAACGTGATGTCCCGTTCACGCGGGCACGGCGCCAACACTCCTCGCGCGAGCTGGCCCCTGGGCTTCCGGACGTAGGCGGGGCGGTACCCGAGGGCTGCGCCGATTTCGCCCGACGTCCCGTCCATGCGCAGCACCTCGGCAAGCTGCCAGCTTTCGATCCTCCGGCCGCGCACGATGCGACGGGCAATGTCGAGTCCGCCAAGCCAGTCCCGCGTCTCGATAATGACCTCGCACGTGCCGGCTGCGCGCTTGGGCACGACAAGGTAATGATCGGTCGTCAGCTCTCCGGCCGGGACCTTGCGGACTTCATCGAGATTCGTGCGGTGCGCGGCGAAGATGCCGTGGTTCGGCGTCACCTCGATCGGAGGGCAGCAAGCGGCCCGCAGCCACACGAGCTCGCCCGCATAGGGCCTGGAGAAGACCTTCGAGACCCGCGTTCGCTTCGCTTCGCGCGTCGACACCTCGAGGCCCTCGGGGATACCGACCGCACCGTCCCCGAGCGGCATACTTTCAGGACATGCGTCGAACAAATCGCCGATGCGGCGCATGCCATCGCTCGTCGCGATCCACGTGCCCGGGCTCAAGCAGAACTTGCAAGCGAGATTGCATCCGGCCGTGCCGAACGACAACACCGACGAGCCCGGCAGGAAGTGGTTGAGCGGCTTCTTCTCGATCGGGTCCACGCAGAAGCCCGAGGAGCGCCCGTACGTCGTGAGCACCATGCGATCGTCCACCCGCGCGCGCACGAAGCAGGCGCCGCGCTGGCCCTCGTGCAGGCGGCACTCGCGTGGGCACAGGTCGCATTGCACCCGGCCGTCGTCGAGCCGGTGCCACCAGCGCCCGGGATGGACGTCGCCGATCGGATCGGGCACGCGGGCGCTCATCGGTACTTCTCCACCGTGTAGCGCGAAAGCCGCAGGTCGTGGTGCCAGAAGCGCGCGGGCAGGCGCGCCTTGCGCCGCAGCTCCGCGAGGAAATCGATCGGGTCCGGCAGGCCTTCCCATACCTGCGGCAGGAAGGTCGCGCGGAACACGCCGTACTCGAGCACGATCCCGTCGATGCCGGGGCGAAGCACGCGCGCGGCCTCCGCCTCGCTGCGGACGTGCACCGGAATGCGCGCGGAGAGCACGGAGACCTCCACCTCGAGGCGATCGCGCGCCTCGGCCGTGACCGGCGGGAAGCGCAGGTCGCGATACGCCGCGGCGTGCGCGTTGTGCGTCACGTCGTCGCCCAGGGCACGGTGCGCATCGACCGTTCCGATGCAACCGCGCAGCTCGCCCGCATCGCGCAGCGTGACGAAGCTCGCGGCGGTCTCGCGCAGCCATTCCTCTTCCCAGTCGCGGCGCGCCCACTCGCCGTCGATGCCGGCGTGGATCGAATCGTGCGCGAGCCGGACCAGGATGCGCCCGCGGCGCTCCCGTTCATCCATGGCGTGGCTCGTAGAACGCGAAGGCGCCGTAGCCCACCACGCGGTCGCGGCTTCCCGCCGTGTCCCCGGAGTTGCGCAGGTCGACCAGCTCGGGCTCGAGGGCATGGGAGCGCGCGAGCTCGAGGAGGCCGTTGATGGGAGCCGCGCCGCACGCGTCGTCCGGAGTGAGGTGCGCATCGAGGCCGAGGATCGCGCGCGCCGTTCCCCCGTCGCGCTGGCGCGCGGATTCGTAGGGCAGGTAGTGCGAGAGGTCCGAGCTCACGACGACGAGCGTCTCCTCGCCGCCCCACAGCGCCTCGAGCAGCGCCGCCATCTGCGCCGGCCCGGCATCGCCCACCACCAGCGGCATCAGGCGGAAATCGCCCAGCGCGGCCTTGAGGAATGGCAGGTGCACCTCGAGCGAATGCTCGAGCGCATGGGCGCGGTCGTTCACCTCGACGAAGGGGAACCTGCGCGCGATGGCGATCGCCTCCTCGTCGAGGGCGACGGCGCCGAGCGGCGTCTCGAACTCGCGCACGGCCGGCAACGCGACGCCCGGAACATGGACACGATGCGCGGGGCCGGCGAGGACCACCCGCCGCACGCGCCCGGCGAGCGGCGCGATGCGCGCGTAGACCGAGCCGGCGATCGCTCCGGAATACATGTAGCCGGCGTGCGGCGCGATGATCGCCTTCGGGGCGGCCGCGCGCTTCGCTGCGGGGGCGGCCGCGAGGTAGCTCGCGACCTCGGCGGCGAGCGAGGACGGCTCGCCGGGATAGAACATTCCGGCGACGGCGGCCGGTCGGACTGCGGGCATGCGTCACCTCCGTGGCACCCGGAGATGGTTCCAGACTAGCACTTTCGCAAGCGTGCGCGCGGCGCCGGTCAGTGATAATGCAGCGCCGCCTGCAGCAGGAAGACGATGAGCCACAGGGCGAGCGAGCGCCACAACAGCGCCTCGAGGCTCGCGAGCGCGTCCTCGCGCGCGCCCTCGCCCACGCCGAGCGACGGGCGCACCACGAGCGCACCGCCCTCCGAGATCGGATCGCCCAGGCGCACGCCCAGGGCGCCCGCGCCGCTCGCGAGCACGATGCCCTCCTCGGGACGCAGCCACGCCGCGGCCTGCGAGCGCCAGCAGAAGATCGCGTCCTCGAAGTCGCCCACGACGGCGAACACGAACGCGGTGAGGCGTTGCGGGATCCAGTCGATGGCGTGGAACGCGCGTCCCGCGAACCAGCCGAAGTCGCGCTGGTCCTCGTCCACGACCTGCTCCCAGCCCTGCGCCGCGCGCAGCGCGAGCGGATACAGCACGAGGCCGATCGGGCCCGGCAGCACCAGGTACCAGAAGAGCGGCGCGAACGCGCCCTGGTGCGCCTCGCGCAGCGCGTGCTCCGCCGCGAGCCGCGCGAGGCTGCCGGCGTCGTCCGCCGTGACGGGCTCCCCCTGCCACTGCGCGAGCCGGCTCGCCGCGCCGCCCACGTCGCCCTCGCGCAGCAGCTTCTCGATCGCGCCCAGCTCCGCCGCGGTCTGCAGGAAGCGCAGCGTCGCGTAGAGCACCACGATGTCGACGATCCAGAGCACGAACGGATGGATCGCGGAGGCGAGCGCCGTGAGGAGCGCCGCCGGGACCAGCACCGCGATCATCAGCGCGAACCACGCGACGATGCCGGAGTTGCGATCGCCCGCGTCCAGTCGCTTCGCCGCGGAGATGCACATGCGCCCATAGAAGGCGGGAAGCCCGCGCCGCGGCTCGGGCGGATAGGCGTGCTGCGCGAGCAGCGCGACGAGCAGGGCGAGAAGGCTCAAGAAGGCGCTCCGATGGAGCGCAGATTATAAGTCGCCGAAGCTTGCGCCGGCCGTTCGCGGCCGCTTCCCGCGCACCGGCGCGAAGTGCGCCTCGATCCTCGCGAGGTCCGCCTCGAGGTCGGCCGTGGGCTGCAGCAGCGGCCCGAGACGCACGCAGCGCGACTCGTAGTCGAGCGCGGCGAGGAGCACCGGCACGCCGGCGCCGCGCGCGATGTGCAGGAAGCCGCTGCGGAACCGTCCCGTCCCCTTCCGGGTGCCCTGCGGCGCGAGCGCGAGCACGCGCCGATCCGAGGCCGCGAAGGCGCGCACGCATTCGGCGACGACGCCGTGCGGGCTCGCGCGGTCGACCGCGATGCCGCCGATCCAGCGCAGCCATCGATCGAAAGGCCCGCGGAAGAGCGTGTGCTTGCCGAGGAACGAGAGGCGAAGGTCGAGCGCGAACATCGCCGCGATGCCGATCACGAAGTCCCAGTTCGAGGTGTGGGGCGCGACGGCGATGACGAGCTTCGGCAGGTCGGGAATCCCGCCCTCGATGCGCCAGCCGAGGACGCGCAGCAGGAGGCGCCCGCAGGCGGCGAGCGCCGCGTTGCCGCGCCGCGGAAGCGCCTCGCCGAGCCTCCGGAGCGCGGTCAAGCGAAGAGCGATGCCATCGCTTTCAGGTCCACGTTGCCGCCCGAAAGGATGATGCCGACGCGCCGCTCGCGCACGTCGATCGCGCCCGAGAGCACGCCCGCGGTCGCGAGCGCTCCCGTGGGCTCGACCACGAGCTTCATGCGCTCCCACAGGAAGCGCATCGCCTCGACGATCTGCGGGTCGGTGACCGTGATGATGTCGAACACGTGGCGCAGCACCAGCGGGAAGGTGATCGCGCCGAGCGACTGCGTGCGCGCGCCGTCCGCGATGGTGACCGGGTTCTCCACCCGCTGCAGCGTCTTCGTGCGGAACGAGCGCGCCGCGTCGTCGCCCGCGGCGGGCTCCACGCCCACGACGCGGATTTCCGGCGCCAGGTGGCGCGCGGCGACCGCGGATCCGGAGAGCAGCCCCGCCCCGCCGGTGCACACGAACAGGTAGTCGAGGGCGCCGGTTTCCTCGATCAGCTCCTTCGCCGCCGTTCCCTGCCCGGCGATCACCAGCGGATGGTCGAACGGCGGGATCACGCTCGCGCCCTTCTCGCGCGACACGCGCTCGGCGACCGCCTCGCGGCTTTCGCCCGCGGCGCGATCGTAGAACACCACCTCGGCGCCGTAGCCGCGCGTCGCCGCCACTTTCACCTGCGGGGCATCGGCCGGCATCACGATGGTCGCGGGGATTGCGAGGATGCGCCCGGCGAGCGCGACCGCCTGCGCGTGGTTGCCGGAAGAAAACGCGACCACGCCGCGGCGGCGCGATGCCTCGTCGAGCGCCGCGAGCGCGTTGTAGGCGCCGCGGAACTTGAACGCCCCCATGCGCTGCAGGTTCTCGCACTTGAAATACGCGCGGCAGCCCGCGAGCTGGTCGAACTGGCGCGAGGTCGCGACCGGCGTGCGGTGCGCGACGCCCTCGAGGCGCTTCGCCGCCGCCTCGATGTCGTCGTACGTGACGCCGAGGGCAGCGGCGCCGTCGTCGTTCACTCGAGGTCGATCTTGTCGTCGAAGGTGACGTCGAGCTCCGTGCCGCCCATGGTGAGGGTCATCTTCACGGGCAGGCTCTCGGTGCCCTTGAGCTTGCCGGTGCTGATGCCGTGCTCGACCGCCGCCTCGATCTCGCGCTGCGAATGCACGCCGACCCGCTTCAGGAACTTGCGGATGCTCATGTTGAATGCGTCCTGGTTCATGGGTTCCTCAGGTCGTAGGGATGCCGGTGGTGATGGCGACGAGGGCGTCCTTGAGCGTGTCCTCGGGGAGCGCGTTCACGCTCTCGGCGAGGATCTCGGCTTCGGTCGCCACCTTCTCCGGAAGGCTTCGGCTTTCCATGACCGCGACGAATTGCGCCGCCGCTCCGGCCAGGCGAAGCAGGTGCGCGCGCTCCGCCATCAGCAATTCGATTTCGTTGGAGAGCATGAAGCTCGTGGTGTCTTCGGTCGTGGTCATGGGCGGGTGCTCCTCGAACGATCCATTTTACGCGCCTCGCGAAACCGCCGCGGCGAAGGGCAGGTTCGCGAGCAGGTTCTGCGGTTTCAGCTTCAGCGTGCGGTCGGGACGGCATGCGAGCCCGAGGTACACCGGGCGTCCGGCGAGCTGCGGCGCCGCGTCGGCCGGGTCGCGGAACTCGAGGCGAAAGAGCAGCAGCAGGCGCTCGAGCTCCCGCGGCGCGACGCTTTCGCCGCGATACAGCGCGTTCAGGATCGACGTGGAATCGAGATCGAGGCCCACGTGCCATCGCCATCGGGCATCTTCCACGCGGCTCGCCGGCTCGATCGTGACGGCGACCCCCGCCAGGTGGGCTATCCAGCGCTCGAGGACGCGCGCGAGCGCCGCCGCGCCGCCGGAGCCGGCCGTGAGGTCGAGGACGAACGAGTAGAGCTCGTCGCGCAGGAAATAGAACGGGGCGTTCTCGTGCGTGAGGACGTCCATCTTCACCGCGGCGGTGGAGGTGCCCTGCGAGCGCAGGAGCTTCCCCACCGCGCCGAAGCCGCCGGTCTCGGCGTAGGTCTCGACGGTCGCGGCATCGGCGGCGAGGATCCGGCCGTCCTCGGCGGCGAGGCGCTGGCGGCGGAAGAGCATCTCGGCGGCGCGGCAGAGCCAGGCATCCGCGGTCCCTTCGAGCATCGAACGCGTGATCGCCTGCACGAGCGCGTCGACGAACGGCGGCGCGAGGTCCACCGCGCCGGCGCCGAAGAGGCTGCGATAGCCGTCCTCGAGGGTTGCGTGCGCCCAGAGGTGATCGCGGAAGCGCAGGAAGGCGCGCCAGTTGTCGCGCGCGTCGGCATCCTCGACGCGCTCCACCTCGGCGGCAGCCACGGGCGCCCGCGGGTCCCGCGCGAGCTTCGCGTGCAGCGCGCGCTCCTGCGCGCCCGCTTCGGCCGGCGGCGCGAGCTCCTCACGCGCGAGAAAACGTGCCAGCCACGCCTCGGTGGGACGCAGGCCGGAGGCGCTGCGCTCGAGGAGCGCGAAGCCGCTCGAAGCCCAGAAGTCCTGCGCCACTAGTCGACGGGCCCGCGGGCGACGACGCGCATCCTCGTCGGCGAGCCGATGCCGTCCTAGCCGCCGACGGTCGCTACTTCCGGCAGCGGGAAGCCGTTGAAGTTGCTCGCGTACGCGGTGGTGTAGGCGCCGGCGTTCTTGATGAAGATCATGTCGCCTTCCTGCAGGTCGGCCGGCAGCAGCTCGTCGCGCATCACGACGTCCACCGAGTCGCAGGTGGGACCCGCCACGTTCCACGCCACGGGCTCGCCGTCGCGCTCGGTGTAGATCGTGTAGCGCAGGCCCTCGGTGGTCTCGATCACGCCGCCGAAGACCCCCGCATCCCAGTACATCCAGCGCTCGTTGTTGCGGGTCGCGGTGCCGACCACGCGGCAGATGAAATAGCCGGCGTCGGAGGCGAGGTAGCGCCCGGGCTCGGCGATCACCTGCACCTCGGGCCCGAAATGGCGCAGCTCCTTGTTGATCACCTCGGCGATGGTCTCGATCGAGGGAATCGGCTTCACGTGGCGCACGGGATAGCCGCCGCCCAGGTTGAGGAGCCGCGGGTTGAGGCCCACGGCGCGCATCGCGGCGAAGACCTTGCGCGCGCGCTCCATGCCCACGCGCCAGTTCTCGGGGTTGAGGCACTGGGAGCCGACGTGGAAGGTGACGCCGGCGAGGTCCGCCTTGCAGTCGACCGCCGCCTCGATGAGATCGGGCACGTCGTTCATGTGGGCGCCGAACTTGCCGGCGAGCGGCCAGTCGCTGCCGATGTTGGGCGCGTCGATGCGCAGGTACAGCTTGGCGTCGGCCTTGACCGACTGGACCTTGCGAATCTCCTCGACGCTGTCCACCACGTACCACTCCACGCCCTTCGCCGCGGCGTACTCGAGGTAGGCGCGCGACTTCATCGGGTTGGAATAGAAGATCTCGTCGACCGGCACGCCGAGCGTGAGGAGCAGGTCGAGCTCCGCGATGGAGGCGATCTCGAAGCCGCAGCCTTCCTGGATGAGCGCCTTCAGCACGCGCGGATCCGGATTCGCCTTCACCGCGAAGTGCGGGCGCACGCGCGGGAGCGCCGCGCGGAAACGGCGCGCCTTCGACCGGACGATTTCCAGGTCGACGATCAGGACGGGCTTCTTGTAGGGGTGCCTCGCGAGGTACTGCTTGACGCGCGTGAAGTCGAGGCTGACTTCGGGGTGCGAATCGAGGGGGAACTCCGGCTGCGGTCGGAGCCGTTTTACAGTGGCGGTTCGGGGCATCGCGGCTTGTATCGACAGGAGAATGTGGGCGTCCCGGACGCGACGCGCGCGCCGGCATGGGTGCGGTGCTGCAGCCCGCCCGACTTCCTCGCTCCTGTCATGATGACCTCCTTCATCTCCCCTCGGGGGCTTCGCCCGCGCCGCGCGAGAGCGGCGCGATCGGAAAAATTTGGGCCGAAGTATAGGGCAAAAAATCCGCCCGGTTGCAACTTTTTTGTCCCGAAACGCGGACTCGCGTTCACCGCTGTGGAGAATCTCACATCTTGGGGAGCGTCACGCCCTTCTGCCCCTGGTATTTGCCGCCGCGGTCGGCGTAGGAGGTCTCGCAGACCTCGTCCGACTCGAAGAAGAGCATCTGGGCCACGCCCTCGTTCGCGTAGATCTTGGCGGGCAGCGGCGTGGTGTTGGAGAACTCGAGGGTCACGTAGCCCTCCCACTCGGGCTCGAGCGGCGTCACGTTCACGACGATCCCGCAGCGGGCATAGCTACTCTTGCCGAGCGTCACGATGAGGATGTTCCGCGGCACCTTGAACCTCTCGACCGTGCGCGCCAGGGCGAAGGAGTTCGGAGGGATGATGCACACGTCACCCTGCAGGTCGACGAACGACTTCTCATCGAAGTTCTTGGGATCCACCACGGTCGAATGCACGTTGGTGAAAACCTTGAATTCGTTCGAGCAGCGCACGTCGTAGCCGTAGCTCGACGTGCCGTAGGAGACGATCCGCTTGCCGTCGACCGAGCGCACCTGGCCCGGCTCGAAGGGCTCGATCATGCGATGCTCCTCCGCCATGCGGCGGATCCACTTGTCGCTCTTGATGCTCATGAATCTCCCCGGACTCCCGCCTCCGCGGGAGTGATGAGCTTCTAGTTATTCTGGACGACGATTTTCGGGAACACGGACGAGCGGTCCTCGGCCTGCTTCGCGATCCTCGCCGCCACCTTGCGGGCGATGTCGCGGTAGATCGCGGCGACCGGCCCTTCGGGCTCGGTCACGACCGTGGGCTTGCCGGAATCGGCCTGCTCGCGGATGCGGATGTCGAGCGGCAGGCTCCCCAGCACCTCGACGCCGTAGTCCTTGGACATCTTCTCCGCGCCGCCGGAGCCGAAGATGTGCTCCGCGTGGCCGCAGCTCGAGCATACGTGGATCGCCATGTTCTCGACGATGCCGAGGATGGGAATGCCCACCTTCTCGAACATCTTGAGGCCCTTCCGCGCATCCACGAGCGCGATGTCCTGCGGCGTGGTGACGATGACCGCCCCGGTGACCGGCACCTTCTGCGCGAGCGTGAGCTGGATGTCGCCGGTGCCGGGTGGAAGGTCCACCACGAGGTAGTCCAGGTCGCGCCAGCGGGTCTCGGTGAGGAGCTGCTCCAGCGCCTGCGTGACCATCGGCCCGCGCCAGACCATCGGCGTGTCCGGCTCGATGAGGAAGCCGACGCTCATCGCCTGCACCCCGTGGCCCTCCATCGGCTCCATGGTCTTGCCGTCCTTCGACTGCGGCCGCCCGGTGATGCCGAGCATGAGCGGCTGCGACGGGCCGTAGATGTCCGCGTCCAGCATGCCGACCGAGGCGCCCTCGGCGGCGAGCGCCAATGCGAGGTTCACCGCAGTGGTGCTCTTGCCGACGCCGCCCTTGCCCGAGGCGACGGCGATGATGTTCTTGATGCCGGGAACGAGCTTCACGCCGCGCTGCACGGCGTGCGAGACGATCTTCGAGGCGACGTGGACGCTCGCATGCGCGACGCCCGGGAGCTGCTGCACGCGCTCGGCCACCTGGCGGCGCACCGTCTCCAGCACGCCGCGCGCCGGATAGCCGAGCAGGATGTCGAGCGAGACGCGGTCGCCCTCGAGCTTCACGTTGCGCGCGCTCTTCGACTCGACGTAATTGCGCCCGGTGACGGGGTCGACCAGCTCGGCGAGCGCGGCGAGGACTTCGTTCTCGGTGGCCATGCGGGAGGAAGGAGAAAAACCGTGGAATGAAAATGGGAGCGAACAGGGAATTTTAAAGCAATTTGCTATCATCGCGGAGCCTGCCCATCCCTCGTTCATGCCCCGCAAGCTCTTCGTCACCACGGCGCTCCCGTACGCCAACGGGCCGTTCCACATCGGCCACATCATGGAGTACGTCCAGGCCGACATCTGGGTGCGCTTCCAGAGGCTCCAGGGCCATCGCGTGACCTTCGTCTGCGCAGACGACACGCACGGCGCGCCGATCATGCTCAAGGCGGAGGCGGAGGGAACCACGCCCGAGGAGCTGATCGGCAAGGTCGCGGAGTCCCACCGCCGCGACTACCAGCGCTTCGGCATCAGCTGGGACAACTTCTACAGCACGCACTCGCCGGAGAACCGCGAGCTCTCCGCGCAGATCTTCGAGGCGCTGCGCGAGGCGGGCTTCATCGAGACGAAGACCATCGAGCAGTTCTTCGATCCGGTGAAGGGCATGTTCCTGCCGGACCGCTACATCAAGGGCGAGTGCCCGAAGTGCGGGACGAAGGACCAGTACGGCGATTCCTGCGAGAACTGCGGCGCGGTCTACGCCCCCACCGACCTCAAGAACCCCTATTCGGTGCTCACCGGCGCGAAGCCGGTGCTCAAGAGGTCCGAGCATTTCTTCTTCAAGCTTTCCGATGCGCGCTGCGTCGAGTTCCTCAAGGGCTGGACGCAGGACGGGCGCCTCCAGCCGGAGGTCGCGAACAAGGTCCGCGAGTGGCTGGACGGCGGCTTGAACGACTGGGACATCACGCGCGACGCCCCCTACTTCGGCATCGAGATCCCGGGCTCGCCCGGGAAGTATTTCTACGTCTGGCTGGACGCCCCGATCGGCTACCTCGCCTCGCTCAAGAATTTCCTCGAGAAAAAGGGCCAGGACTTCGCCAGGTACATGGCGGATCCCAAGCTCGAGCAGGTGCACTTCATCGGCAAGGACATCATCTACTTCCACGCGCTCTTCTGGCCGGCGATGCTCAAGTTCGCCGGGCGCAAGGTGCCCGATTCGGTCTACGTCCACGGCTTCCTGCAGCTCTCGGGCGAGAAGATGTCGAAGTCGCGCGGCGTCTCGGTGAGCCCGCAGAAGTACATCGAGCTGGGCTTGAACCCGGAATGGGTGCGCTATTACCTCGCCGCGAAGCTCAACGACCGCGTCGAGGACCTGGATTTCAATCCCGACGACTTCCTCGCGCGGGTGAATTCGGACCTCGTCGGCAAGTACGTGAACATCGCGAGCCGTGCGGCGGGGTTCATCGCCAAGCGCTTCGGCGGCGCCCTCACCGAGGAGCCGCTCTCGGCGGCACGCGAGCTGCGGCACAAGATGCGCGGCAGCCTCCAGGCGCCGGAGCCGGACGACGACCAGGCGCCCTCGATCCTCTTCGAGGTGAGGAGCTTCGCCGACGCGATCGCCGCCGACTACGACGCGCGCGAGTTCGGCAAGGCGATCCGCCAGGTGATGTTCCTCGCCGACCGCGTGAACCAGTACGTCGACGAGCAGAAACCCTGGGAGATCGCCAAGGAGAGCGGCCAGGATGCGGCGCTGCAGTGGTTCTGCACGCTCTACCTCGAGCTCTTCCGCATCCTCACGATCTACCTGAAGCCGGTGCTGCCGAAGATGGCGGAGGAAGTCGAGGCGTTCCTCGGGCTCGCGAAGCCGCTCACCTGGGACGACGTGGCGAATCCGCTCAAGCCCGGCCACAAGGTGCAGCCGTATCGGCACCTCGTCTCGCGCATCGACCCGAAGCAGATCGACCAGCTCCTCGAGCCGGACGTGAAGCCCGCGCCCGCCAAGCCTGCGCCCGCCGGCGACAAGGCGGCGGGCGACGCGGCCGAGTTCAAGCTCGAGCCGGTCGAGCCGCCCAAGCCGGCGGTGATCCTTCCGGTGGGCGACACGATCTCGATCGACGACTTCGGCAAGCTCGACCTGCGCGTCGCGCGCATCGTCGAGGCGGAGCTCGTGGCCGATGCCGACAAGCTCCTCAAGCTCACGCTCGACATCGGCATCGAGAGCCGCACCGTGTTCGCGGGCATCCGCTCGGCGTACACGCCCAAGGAGCTGGTCGGCAAGCTCACGGTGATGGTGGCGAACCTCGCGCCGCGCAAGATGCGCTTCGGCGAATCGCAGGGCATGGTGCTCGCCGCCGGCGACGGCAACGGCATCTACCTGCTCGCGCCGGATTCGGGCGCGCAGCCCGGCATGCGCATCAAATAGAAAGATGTGACGCCGTTGGAGCGGACAGAAGCGGCCGCTCGAGGCGGCGCATAAAAAAATCGCCCGCCAGATCCCTCCGGCGGGCGGCTCGCAAGTGCGCCTTGCGGGAAAATTCGCGGACGTGGACCGTTCGCCCGCGAATGCCGCCATGGTCTCGCGGCGCGTCGCGCACCGCGTGTGATCACGGTCACAATCCGGCCCGCGTGCAAAATACACCTGTAATCGTCCCGATCCCCATGCCGTCCCGAGCCCCGCAACGACCGCCGCCCTACGCCCTCGACCGCGAGACGCTCGAGCGCGAGGTGGAGGTGCAGGCGTTTCGCGCGAGCGGCGCGGGAGGCCAGCACGTGAACCGCACGGAGTCCGCGCTGCGGCTGGTGCATCCGCCCTCGGGCGTGGTGGTGATCGCGCAGGACTCGCGCTCGCAGCACCGCAATCGGGAGGTCGCCTTCGAGCGGCTCCGGGAACGCCTCGTGCGGCTGAACCACGTGCCGAAGAAGCGCGTCGCCACGCGGCCTACCGCATCGTCGAAGAAGCGCCGCATCGAGGGCAAGAAGCTCATCGCGAAGACCAAGCGCCTGCGCGGCCGGGTGAGCGGGGATGAATAGCGAACGGCTCACGCGGCGCCTGGTGGTGCGCGGCCGCGTGCAGGGCGTGGGATTTCGCTACGCCACGGTGCGCGCCGCGCAGCGCTTCGGCATCACCGGCTGGGTGCGCAACCGGCGGGACGGAAGCGTCGAGGCGATCGTGCAAGGACCCGGAGAAGCGGTGGAGGCGATCGTCGCGTGGGCGCGTCGCGGGCCGGACTCCGCGATCGTGGAGAGCCTCGAGGTGGTCGAGGCCGAGGGCGAGTTCTCGACTTTCGAGAGCCGCCCGACGGAATGAAAAAGGGTCCGATCCCTTTTCGCAGACGGCCCGTCGGAACGGCAACGGGAAAAGGGATCGGACCCCTTTTTATTCCGCGGCGGCTTCCGGCACCGGGCGGCGGCGCTCCTGGTGGTAGCGCACGAGCGCCGCGAGGCGGTAGATCGCGTGCACGAACTTGCCGTACGGCATCGTCGCGAACAGCGCGAGCACCATCGCGAGGTGGATCGCGAGCAACGAGCCCATCGCCGCGCTCTCGCGCCAGGCGAGCAGCAGCAACCCGGTGAGGCCCGTGAGGAAGAGCAGCGCGAGGAACGCCACGTCCATGCCGTCCTGCTTCGGATCGGCGAGCTCGGGATCGCGCCGCATCTTGAGCCAGGCGAGCCCCGCAGGACCGACGAGGAGCCCGATGCCGCCGAGCGTCCCCAGGATCACGGGCAGGCTCGACCACGGATACGGAGCCTCCCATCCGAACACGTAGTGGTCGATCGTCGCCACGCTCGTCGCGGCGAAGCACAGCAGGAATCCGTAGAACGTGAAGTGATGGAAGCGGCGGCGCGTGTACGACGGCTTCGCTTCGGGATAGGTGCAACCGATTCCGCCGCCGTCGAGGTAGCGCAGGCGGAACGCGTCGTGCGCCGCCTCCGCCGACGGACGCCCGGTGAGATCACCGACCCGCTCGCCCGTGTCGCGCCAGAAGCGCGCGAAGCTCGCCGCGAGCGCCGCGAGCGCGAGCAGGAACGCGATGCCGAAGATCGCGGTCATCGGGCCATGGGGGAGGATCGCGTAGAAGGCGCCTTGCGTATCGCTCCACGCCGTGGCGAAGCGATCGGCACCGGCGAAGGCGACGAGAAAGGCGAACGCGAGGATCAAGCTCGCGACCATGGCGGAGGCGACCGCGATGCCGTTGCGTCCGAAGAGCGCGCCGAACGCCGCCGGCGCGGCGTACTTGCGATAGGTCTCCGCGCGCACCTGCGCCATCACGCGCGGGAAGTCCAGCCGGAACTCGTGGGGCGGCGCGTACTGGCACGCGTACAGGCACGAGCCGCAGTTGTGGCACAGGCTCGCGAGATAGTGGATGTCGCCCTCGTCGAAGGAGAGGCGCCGCTCGAGCGCCGGAAAAACGGCGCAATAGCCTTCGCAGTAACGGCACGCGTTGCAGATCGCGAGCACGCGCTGCGCTTCCTCGAGGGTCGCGGCGAGGCGGCTTCCCTCAGGCGCGGACATGGCGCGCGGCCTCCTCGCCCGCGATGCGCCCGAACGTGGTGCCGATCGCCATGCCGATCCCGGCGAGATAGCCCTTGCCGAGGATGTTGCCGGCCATGATCTCGCCCGCGGCCCAGACGTTCTCGGCGAGCCGGCCGTCCTGCATGCGCATGCGGGCCTTGTCGTCGACGCCGACGCCGAGGTAGGTGAAGGTGATGCCGGGGCGCAGCGGCCACGCGTAGTACGGCGGCGTGTCGATGCGGCGCGCCCAATGGGTCTTCGGCGGCGAGATTCCCTGCGTGCGGCAATCGTCGAGCCTGGTGTGGTCGAAGGCGCCGGGCCTCACGCCGGCGTTGAACGCGGCGACCGTGCGCTCGAGCGCCGCCGCGTCGAGCTCGAGAGCCGCCGCGAGCTCCGCGATGGAGCGCGCCTTCATCGGCGGGAACACCGGCGGCATGAACTTGCCCATCGACTTGGCATCGATGATCGAGTAGCCGATCTGGTCCGGCTGTCCCGCCACCAGCCGCCCCCAGATCGCGTAGCGCTTGGGCCAGAAATCCTCGCCCTCGTCGTAGAAGCGCTCGGCGTTGCGGTTCACGACGATGCCGAGCGATACCGCATCCACGCGCGTCACGATGCCGCCATCGTAGCGCGGCGAGCGCGCGTCGATCGCGACGCAATGGCCCTGGGTGGGGTCGCTCACCGGCTGCGCGCCCTTCGCGAGCAGCAGCTTCAGCACCACGCCCATGTTGTACGGCGTGCCGCGCACGATGAAATTGTCGGCGGGCGGTCCCCACGCGTCGCGGAGCCACGCGAGGTTCGACTCGAAGCCGCCGGCCGCGACGACCACCGCCTTCGCGCGGAGCTCGCTGCGTACGCCGCCGCGGGCCACCGACGCGGCCATGAAGCGGCCGCCTTCGATCGCGAGGTCCACCACCTCCGTGTCGTACGACACCTCGACGCCGAGCGCCTCGGCCGCCGCGTAATACGCGTTCACGAGCGCCTTGCCGCCGCCGAGGAAGAACGCATTGGTGCGCGCGAGCTGCAGCGTCCCGCCGAGCGGCGCCTGGAATCGCACGCCGTGCTCGATCATCCAGGGCACGTGGCGCTGGGTCTCGCGGATCGTCATGCGCGCGAGCTTCTCGTCGGTCAGGCCGCCGGTCACCTTGAGGAGGTCCTGCCAGTACTCCTCTTCCGGATACGCGTCCGCGAGCGGGCCGAGCGGGCCTTCGTGCATGGTGCGCATGTTGCGCGTATGCCGGCTGTTGCCGCCGCGGAACGCGACGGGCGCGCACTCGACCATGCGCACGCGAAGTCCCTCCTTGCGCGCGGTGATCGCGGCGCACAGCGCGGCGTTGCCGCCGCCGAGCACGAGCAGGTCGAGGGGTGCGGAGGTATTCATGCCGGAAGCGGCTCAGTACTGGTAGCGCCTGAGGCCGCCGTCGACCGGATACACGGCGCCCGTGATGTAGCCGGCTCGCGGCGATGCGAGGAACGCGGCGAGGTCGGCGAGCTCCTCGGGATCGCCATAGCGGCCCATCGGGATCTCGTGCTCCGATTGCCACGCGCGATACTCCGGCGTGTAGTTGCGCAGGATCTGCTCGGAGAGGATGCGCCCCGGCGGGATGCAGTTCACGGTGATGCCGTGCCGGCCCACCTCGCGCGACAGTCCCTTCGACCACGCCGTGAGCGCCGCCTTCGCGCAGAACGCGCCGTTCACGTTGTCCGGCTCCGACTTGCCGGTGATGTTGATGACGCGTCCCCAGCGGCCTTCGATCATGCCGGGAAGCAACCGGTTGGTGAGCTGGCGATGGCGCGTGAAATTGAGCGTGAGGGCCTCGTCCCACTGCGCGTCGCTCGCGTCCTTGCCGAACGCGCGGCTGCCGCCGGCGTTGTTGATGAGGATCTGGATCGGTCCCAGCGCCGCTTCGCACCGCGCCGCCACCGCATCCACGTAGCCCGGATCGAGCGCGTCGTGGACGACGATCGCCGGCGCCGCGCCGCCCGCCGCGGTGATCTCGGATGCGAGCGACTCGAGCTGCTCGCGCCGGCGGCCGCCGATCGCCACGCGCGCGCCCTCGCGTGCCAGCGCCGCGGCGATCGCCCTTCCGATGCCGGAGCTCGCGCCGGTCACGAGCGCGCTGCGGCCCTCAAGCTGCAGGTCCATCGTGCCTCCCTGAGATCGAAAAACCGCGGCCCTGGTCGATGCTAGTAGACGACCTCGACGTTCTTCTCGTCGAGCCACTGGGCGAGCGAATCGAGGAGCGGCGCCGAGACCTTCACCTTGCAGGTTTCGGGAAGCCGGATGTCGCACTCGCCCCGCGCGTTGCGATAGCGGATCGCGACGTGGCACTTGCCGCCCGAATATTGCGCGAGCAGCGCCTTGAGGCGCGCCGAATCGGCCTGCCCGTTGATCGAGAGCCGCAGCAGCCGCGCATGCGCCGCGCGCACCTCGGCGAGGTCCATGATGTCGTCCGCGGTGATGCGCAGCCCGCCGGAGAACTCGTCCGGGAAGACCTTGCCGCGCACCACCACCACCTGGTCTTCCTGGATCATCGCCCGCTTCGCCTGGAAGAGCTCGCCGTAGACCACCACTTCCACCCGCGCCGTCGCGTCGTCAAGCGTGAGGATCGCCATGCGCCCGCGGCGCGAGTTCCTCAGCTGCACGCCGTAGATCACGCCGGCGAGCATCGTCGGCTCGAACTGCGGGACGATGTTCGCGAGCGAGGTGCGCGCGAAGCGCCGCAGCTCGTCGCGATAGGCGTTGAACGGATGCCCGGAGAGGTAGAAGCCGAGCGCCTGCTTCTCGTTCTGCAGGCGCTCGCGCTCGCCCCAATCGGCGCACGCGGTAAGCGCGAACGCCTCCTCGGCGCCGCCCGAGCCGCCGCCGCCGAAGAGGCTGGTCTGCGCGGCGAACTGCTCGCTCTTCTCCGCCACCTCGATCGCGTCGCCGAGCGAGGCGAGGAGGCTCGCGCGGTTGGCTTCCAGCGAGTCGAACGCCCCCGCACGGATGAAGGCCTCCATCGCGCGGCGATTCACCAGCCGCCGGTCGACGCGCCGGCAGAAATCGGCGAGCCCGGTGAAGGGGCCTGCGGCCTCGCGCGCCGCGACGATCGAGGCGATCGCCCCCTCGCCGGTGCCTTTCACGCCGCCCAGGCCGTAGCGGATGCGCTTCGCGTCGACCGGCACGAAACGGTAGGTCGACCTGTTGATGTCGGGCGGCTGCACCGCGAGGCCGTTCGCCACCGCGTCGTCGTAGAGCACGTGCAGCTTGTCGGTGTCGTTCATCACCGCCGACATGTTGGCCGCCATGAACGCGCTCGCGTGGTGCGCCTTGAGGTACGCGGTCTGGTAGGCGACGTACGCGTAGGCCGCGGCGTGGGACTTGTTGAAGCCGTAGCCCGCGAACTTCTCCATCTGGTCGAAGAGGACCGTCGCCTTGGCGGGGTCCACGCCGCGCTCGGTCGCGCCCTGGAGGAAGATCTCGCGCTGCTTCGCCATCTCCTCGGGCTTCTTCTTGCCCATCGCGCGCCGCAGCAGGTCGGCCCCGCCCAGCGTGTAGCCGCCGATCACCTGCGCGATGGTCATGACGTGCTCCTGGTAGGTCATGACGCCGTAGGTGGCATCGAGGATCTCCTTCAGGCGCGGGTCGAGGTAGTCCCAGCGCGTGCGCCCGTGCTTGCGCTCGATGAACTCGGGAATGAGGTCCATCGGTCCCGGGCGATAGAGCGCGTTCAACGCGATGAGGTCCTCGAGCCGGTCGGGACGCGCCTTCATGATGAGGTCGCGCATGCCGCGCGATTCGAACTGGAAGATCGCCACCGTGTTGCCCGACGAGAACACCTTGTAGGCGGGCGCGTCGTCGAGCGGGATCTCCTGGATGTCGAACGCCGGCTCGCCGAGCGCGCGGATGTTGCGCTCGCTTTCGGCGAGGATGGTGAGCGTGGTGAGCCCGAGGAAGTCGAACTTCACCAGGCCCACCTTCTCGACGTCGTCCTTGTCGAACTGGCTCACGGTCGCCGTCGAGCCCTCGGCACAGTAGAGCGGCGTGAAGTCGGTGAGCTTGCCGGGGGCGATCAGCACGCCGCCCGCGTGCATGCCGACGTTCCGCGTGAGGCCCTCGAGCGCGCGCGCGAGCGACATCAGCTCGGCGACCTCTTCCTGCTCCTCCACCAGCTGCTTGAGCTGCGGCTCCATCTCGAGCGCCTTCTCGAGCGTGATGCCGAGCTCGAAGGGCACCAGCTTCGCGATGCGGTCCACCTCGCCGTACGGCATCCCGAGCACGCGGCCCACGTCGCGCACCACGGCCTTGGCCGCCATGGTGCCGAAGGTCGCGATCTGCGACACCGACTCGGCGCCGTACTTGTGCCGCACGTACTCGATCACGCGGTCGCGCCCGTCCTGGCAGAAGTCGATGTCGAAGTCGGGCATCGAGACGCGTTCCGGATTGAGGAAGCGCTCGAAAAGGAGCTCGTACTTGAGCGGGTCGAGGTCGGTGATGCCGAGCGAGTAGGCGACGAGCGAGCCCGCGCCGGAGCCGCGGCCCGGACCCACGGGAACGCCGTTGCCCTTCGCCCAGTTGATGAAGTCGGCGACGATGAGGAAGTACCCCGGGAAGCCCATCTGCACGATGGTCTTCGTCTCGTACTCCAGCCGCTCCAGGTAGCGCGGGCGCTCCGCGTCGCGCTGCGCCGCGTCCGGATAGAGCGCCTCCAGCCGCTTCTCGAGCCCCGCGCGCACGAGCGTGCGCAGGTAGTCCTCGATCGATTCGCCTTGCGGCGTGGGGAAATCGGGCAGCCGGCTCTTGCCGAGCGAGAACTCGAAGCTGCAGCGGCGCGCGATCTCGACCGTGTTCTCGAGCGCCTCCGGGATGTCGGCGAAAAGCTCCGCCATCTCGGCCTGCGACTTGAAGTACTGGGCCGGGTGGAAATCGCGCGGCCGGCGGTTGTCGCCCAGCACGTACCCTTGCGCGATGCACACGCGCGCCTCGTGCGCGCGGAAATCCCCCGGCTTCACGAACTGGACCGGATGGGTCGCGACCACCGGGATGCGCAGGCGCGAGGCGAGGTTCACCATCGCCTGCACCGCGGAGGCGTTCCGCACCTTGTCGACACGCTGCAGCTCGAGGTAGTAGGCGCCGGGGAAATCCTTCGCCCACTCGCGGGCGAGCGACTCGGCCTGCTCCGCATGGCCGCTCGCGAGCGCCATCCCGACGTCGCCCGACTCGCCGCCGGAAAGGGCGATGAGGCCCTCGCGATCCTTCAGCCATTCGCGCCTCACCTCGGCGCGGCCGCGCCAATGGTTCGCGGCGTGGGCGCGGCTCAGGAGCTCGCAGAGCGCGAGGTATCCCGCGCGGTTCCGCGCGAGGACGAGCACCCGATAAGGCGTGTCGCGGTTGCGCTCGTTGGTGAGCCAGAGGTCGCAGCCGACGATCGGCTGCACGCCGTGCGCGCGCGCCGCCTCGTAGAACTTGATCGCGCCGAAGAGGTTCGAGAGGTCGGTGATCGCGAGCGCCGGCATGCCGTCGGCTGCCGCGGCGGCGACGGCGTCGTCCACGCGCGCCATGCCGTCCACGATCGAGTACTCGGTGTGCAGGCGCAGGTGGACGAATCGGGGTGCGGTCATGCTTTCGGCTCGCGGGCGGCGAGAGCCATTCTACCGTCCCGGCGCGGCTCCCGCGCCCGCTCGCGCTAGCGCTGCCGCCGCTCGGCGAAGAACGCGCGCAACCCGGCTGCGCACTCGCCGGCGAGCACGCCGCCCACGAAATCCGTCTGGTGGTTGGTGGAGAGCGCGGTGAGGTCGACCACGCTGCCGCAGGCGCCGGTCTTAGGGTCGGACGCGCCGTACACGACCCGGGCGAGCCGCGCGTGCACCATCGCGCCCACGCACATCGCGCACGGCTCGAGCGTCACGTAGAGCTCGCAGCCGGGAAGGCGGTAATTCCCCTCGGCGGCGGCCGCCTCGCGCAGCGCGACGATCTCGGCGTGGGCGGTCGGATCGGCGGCCGAGATTGGGCGGTTAGCCGCGGCCGATCACGCGCCCGTCCTTCACCACCACCGCGCCCACCGGCACCTCGCCGGCGCGCGCCGCCTCGGCCGCGAGGGCCAGGGCTTCGCGCATGAAAGACTCATCCTGGTCGGGCATCGAGCGGCCTCCTCGGCGAGCGCCATGATGACATGCAAGAGCGGGTCGGCCGCGATCGCTCTGCGGGTCGCACCCCGAATGACGGGCCGCCAAAATCGCGCACCGTGGCGGGGCCCTGCTCCGCCCTCCGAGCGATCTACTCCCACTCGATCGTCGCGGGCGGCTTGGAGGAGATGTCGTAGGTCACGCGGTTGATGCCGCGCACCTCGTTGATGATGCGGCTCGACACGCGCGCGAGCAGGTCGTAGGGCAGCTCCGCCCAATGCGCGGTCATGAAGTCCGTGGTCTGCACCGCGCGCAGCGCCACCGCGAAATCGTAGGTGCGCCCGTCGCCCATCACTCCCACCGTTCGCACCGGGAGGAACACCGCGAACGCCTGCGCCACCTGGTCGTACCACGAGACGCCCTCGGCGGTGATGGCCGAGCGCAGCTCCTCGATGAAGATCGCGTCCGCGCGCCGCAGCAGCTCCGCGTACTCGCGCTTCACCTCGCCCAGGATCCTCACGCCGAGGCCCGGGCCCGGGAAGGGATGGCGGAACACCATCTCGCGCGGCAGGCCCAGCTCGAGGCCCAGGTCGCGCACCTCGTCCTTGAAGAGCTCGCGCAGCGGCTCGAGAAGCTTCAGGTGCAGCGTCTCGGGAAGGCCGCCCACGTTGTGGTGCGACTTGATCGCCACCGCCTTCTTGGTCTTCGCGCCCGCCGACTCGATCACGTCGGGATAGATGGTGCCCTGCGCGAGCCACTTCGCGTTGGGCATCTTCTGCGCCTCGCGCTGGATGACCTCGACGAAGAGGCGCCCGATGATGCGGCGCTTCTGCTCCGGGTCGGAGACTCCGGCGAGCGCGCCGAGGAATTCGTCCGCGGCATCCACGCGGTCCACCTTCACGCCGAGGTGCTTCGCGAAGGTGTCCATCACCTGGTCGCCTTCGTCCAGGCGCAGGAGCCCGGTGTCCACGAAGATGCACGTGAGCTGGTCTCCGACCGCCTTGTGGATCAGCGCCGCGGCCACCGCCGAATCGACGCCGCCCGAGAGTCCGAGGATCACCTCGTCCTTTCCGACCTGCTCGCGGATCTTCTCCACCGCGCGCGGCACGAAGCCCGGCATGTGCCAGCTCTTGCCGCAGCCGCAGATGTCGTGCACGAAGCGCGCGTAGATCTCCTTGCCCTTCTTCGTGTGCGTGACTTCCGGATGGAACTGCACGGCGTAGAAGCGGCGCGATTCGTCCGCCATGCCGGCGATCGGGCACACGGGGTTCGAGGCGATCCGCTTGAATCCCGGCGGCAGGGCGGTCACCTTGTCGCCGTGGCTCATCCAGACGTCGAGGAACGCCTCGCCCTTCTCGTTCACGCGATCCTCGATGCCCTCGAAGAGCTTCGAGTGCCCGCGCACGCGCACCTCCGCGTAGCCGAACTCGCGCACTTTCCCCGGCTCCACGGCGCCGCCGAGCTGCGCGGCCATGGTCTGCATGCCGTAGCAGATGCCGAGCACGGGCACGCCCAGCTCGAACACGACCTGCGGCGCGCGGTCGGTGCTCTCCTCGGTCGCGGAGGCGTGGCTTCCGGAGAGGATCACGCCGCGCGGGTTGAAGGCGCGCACGAACTGCGGGTCCACGTCGCACGGATGCAGCTCGCAATAGACGCCGGTCTCGCGAACGCGGCGCGCGATGAGCTGCGTGACCTGGGACCCGAAGTCGAGGATGAGGATCTTGTCAGTCGACGTGGTAATTCGGCGCTTCCTTCGTGATCTGCACGTCGTGTACGTGGGACTCGCGCATGCCCGCGGAGGTGATCTCGACGAAATCGGCCTTCGCGCGCATCTCTTCGACCGTGCGGCAGCCGGTGTAGCCCATGCTCGCGCGAAGCCCGCCCATGAGCTGCAGGATGATCGCGGTGACCGGCCCCTTGTACGGGATGCGCCCCTCGACGCCCTCGGGAACCAGCTTGTCGGCGTTCATCTCCGCGTCCTGGAAA